>WBZM01000299.1_pt1 | contig 74783 bp, 82 predicted proteins | sample 5204271 | NCBI WGS metagenome assembly WBZM01 (sample SAMN12344346, study PRJNA552823) | activated sludge metagenome | biome: Activated sludge suspended growth; feature: Nitrification reactor; material: Wastewater; isolation source: activated sludge from nitrification reactor of wastewater... | reverse complement strand
CGAGGCGTTGCTCGCCCGCCTGGCGGCGGACGGCATCGCCGCCGTGCCCGGCCCCTTGTCGCCGCTCGCCGTGCGCCTGCGCGACAAGCCGGCGCTGGCCAGGCATCCGCTGTTCCTCGAAGGCGCCTTCGAGGTTCAGGACGAGGGCAGCCAGCTGCTCGGCTACCTGCTGGAGCCGAAGCGCGGCGAAATGGTCGTCGATTTCTGTGCCGGGGCCGGTGGCAAGACGCTGCTGCTCGGCGCGCTGATGAAGAACACCGGCCGCCTCTACGCCTTCGACGTGTCCGACAAGCGCCTCGCCAACCTGAAGCCGCGCCTCGCCCGCTCCGGGCTGTCCAATGTCCATCCGGCGCGCATCGAGCATGAGCGCGACAGCAAGATCAAGCGCCTGGCGGGCAAGGTCGACCGCGTGCTGGTCGATGCGCCGTGCTCCGGCCTCGGCACGCTGCGCCGCAACCCCGATCTCAAATGGCGGCAGAGCGCGGATTCGGTCGCCGAACTGGCGCTCAAGCAGGCCGCCATCCTCGCTGCTGCAGCGAAACTGGTGCGCCCCGGCGGGCGCGTGGTTTATGCCACCTGCAGCCTGTTGACCGCGGAGAACGATGCGATCGTCGCCGCCTTCCTCGCCGCGCATCCGGAGTTCACGCTGACGCCGGCCGCCGGCGTGCTGGCCCGCCACGGCATCGCGGTCGACGGCGATGCCGGCGATTGCCTGCACCTGCTGCCGCATCGCCACAACACCGACGGCTTCTTCGCCGCCGTTCTGGACAAGCGACCATGACCGGGAAAAATCAGGCCCTGCAGTTGTTCCGCGATCTGGTCGACGACCTCGGCGACCCCAATTTCGTCTGGCAGGTGGTCGCCCTCGTCGCCTGCGTCGGCGTCGCCTGGCTGTTCGCGCGCTGGTGGGTCGGCCGCCACCACCAGGAGGGCGCCGGGCGCCTGCGCGATGCCGGCGCCCGCCTGGCGTTCCCGCTGGCAGCCATCGCGCTGGTGGGCATCGCCAAGCTGGTGCTGCAGAAGTTCATCCACGTCAACCTGCTGCGCCTGGCGCTGCCGCTGATCGGCTCGATGGCGCTCGTGCGCGCCGTCGTCTTCGTCCTCCGTCAAGCCTTCCCCAAGGCGACCTGGCTGACGACCTGGGAGCGCATCATCGCCACCTTCATCTGGGGCTGGCTGGCGCTCTACATCACCGACCTGGCGCCGCACGTGGTCGACGCGCTGGAGGGCGTCGTCTTTCCGCTCGGCGCCCAGCGCCTGAACCTGTGGATGATCCTCCAGGGCATCGTCACCGTCTTCCTGACGGTGGTCGTCGCCCTGTGGGTTGCCGGCCTGATCGAGGCGCGCCTGATGCGCATGGAAGATGTCGATTCGAGCCTGCGCATCGTCGGCGTGCGCGTCGCCAAGGCGCTGCTCACGGTGGCGGCGCTGGTCACCGGCCTGTCGATGGTCGGCATCGACATGACCGCCTTCTCGGTGTTCACCGGTGCCCTCGGCGTCGGCCTCGGCCTCGGCATGCAGCGCATCGCCAGCAATTACGTTTCCGGCTTCATCATCCTGCTCGACCGCTCGATCCATCTCGGCGATGTCGTCCAGGTGGGCGCCGACGGCGGCCAGGTGAGCAAGATCACGACGCGCTACACGGTGCTCAAGAACCCGGGCGGCACGGAATTCATCGTGCCCAACGAGGCGCTGATCGCCAACGTGGTGCAGAACCAGTCGTATTCCGACACCCGGCTGCGCCTGGCGACCACCATCGGCGTCGCCTACGACACCGACCTCGAACTGGCGATGCGTCTGATGCGCGAAGCGGCGGCGGCCCAGCCGCGGGTGCTGGCCGACTCGCCGCCGCGCGTCTTCCTGACAGCCTTCGCCGAGAGCGCCATCAACCTCGAACTCGGCTTCTGGATCGCCGATCCGGAAGAGGGCAAGGGCAACGTCATTTCCGACATCAACCTCGCCATCTGGCAGGCGTTCAAGGCGCACGGCATCCAGATTCCCTTCCCGCAGCGCGAAATCCGCGTGCTCGACGCAAAAACGGCGGAGTGACCCGTCGCGGGTCTCCGCCGTTCGGTGTTCCCGGGGGCGATGGAGATTACGTCGCCTGCAGCATGCTCCGTTCGAAGGCCCGTTCGGCGCGCTCCTTGCGGCGCCGGGTGAAATATTTCTGGGCGTGGGCGATGCGCATGCCGAGGCGGTCCAGCTTCAGAAAGCGCTTCGCCTTGCTCTTCGTTTTCTCCATGATGTCTCCTTTGGTGACTGACGACGAAGACAATTTAAGGCCGGCGGCAGCGAACGTCTGTTCGACTTTCTTGCCTGCTTTGTAACATTGCCTGACAGGCGCCGCGCTCAGCGGGCGGTGCCGAGGACGATGCCCTGGTGACGCAGGTCGTCGAGCAGCGGGGCGGCGAAGTCCATCAACTGCGTCGGCGCCGGGTGCTGCAACTCCTCGGCGATGCGTCGGCAGACGGCGGTGCCGCTGGCCGGTTGTTCCACCATCAGCGCCAGCAGGCGGCAGGTGACCGGGCTGGTTTCGACGAAGCGGACTTCCTCGGCCGCATCGCGGAAGACGACGAGGCAGGTCGGGCGCGGCTTGCGCGGCCGGTAGCCCGGCCCGATGCGGTGCACCGGCCAGGCGTACTGCAGGTTGAAGAGCGCCGGGTTGAGCACGACGGGCTCGTGCATCAGGTCGCCGGCCGGCTCGTGGCGGGGAGGCGGGCAGGCCATGAGGTCGACCGCCAGTTCGGTCCATTCGTAATGCGCCAGTTCGCGCAGCCAGGCCGGCAGCGGCTGGCGGATCGTGGCCGCGTTCAGGTAGTGGACGAATTCGCGCGGAATTTCGCGGAACCAGGGGGTATGCGACGGCCAGTCGCGGTAGAAGGCCCGGTTCAGGCGCCGCCAGCGTGCGTCGCCGAGGGTGGCGCGGGCGACCGGGAAGCAGGCGTCGAGAACGCCGGTGATGTTGGCGAAAAGCAGTTCGTTGTAGACCGCCATCCGGCGCGCCGGGACGCCGGCCGGGCGCGGCGCGCGCCGCGGGTCGCGGATGTGGCGGGCGAATGCGCGCTGGAAGGCCTGGAAATCCGGCGGCTGCATCAGGCCGCCTCGCGTCGGCCGGCGGCCGCCTGCAGGCCGGCGATGATCCCGACTTCGGCGCCCAGCTGCGCCAGGTCGGGGATGTTGAAATCGCGTTCGAGGCAGGTCGGCACCGGGCCGACGCGCGCGTAGGAGGCGGCGAGCAGGGACCACACGGGGTCGATGACGGTGGCGCCGTGGGTGTCGATCAGCAGGCCGTCAGGTTCCACGTAATGGCCGGCGACATGGATATAGCAGGTGCGTTCGAGCGGCAGCGCGGCCAGGAATGCCAGCGGGTCGAAGCCGAAGTTGCGGCTGTTGACATAGATGTTGTTCACGTCGAGATGGAGCAGGCAGTCGGCTTCGCGCACGACGGCGGCGATGAATTCGCTCTCGTCCATCTCGGCACCCGGCGGGGCGACGTAGTACGAGGCGTTTTCGATGCCGATGCGCATGCCGAGCGCGTCCTGCGCCCGCCCGATGCGGTCGACCGTCCATTTGAGGGCTTTTTCGGAGAGCGGGATCGGCAGCAGGTCATAGAGATGGCCGTCGTCGGCGCACCATGCGAGGTGTTCGGTGTACAGGGCGATGCCGTGCTCGGCCATGAAGCGCCTGATCTGTCGCAGCAGGTTTTCGTCGAGCGGGGCGGGGCCGCCGAGCGACAGCGACAGGCCGTGGCAGACGAAGGGATAGCGCTCGGTGAACAGCCGCAGGTCGCGGGCCGCCCTGCCGCCGATGCCGGCCCAGTTCTCCGGGGCCAGTTCGAAAAAGCGGATCGCCGCCGGCACGCCGGCCTTGAGCGGCTCGATCAGTTCACGGCGGAAACCGAGGCCGGCGCCGCTGGCGGGACGGGCGTGCATCAGCCCGCTCCGCGCGGCGCGACGGGCGGGTACGGCATGGGGGAACGCATCGTCAAGTCGTGGTGTCCGTGGGCGCCGGCGTCCCTTGCCGGGAAGCCGGCGCCAACCTTCGGCAACGGCTTACTTCTTGGCACCGCACGCCGCCTCGGCGCCCTTCTTGCTGGCCCCGCATTTCGCCTCGCCCGCCTTTTTGTCGGCGGCAACCTTCGCTTCGGCGGCTTTCTTGTCCGCCCCACACTTGGCTTCCGCCGCCTTCTTGTCGGCGCCGCACTTGCCGTCCGCCTGCTTGGCGTCGGCCTGGGCCAGCTGATAGCCGGCCGTCAGGCGGGTTGCGCCGAAGGGGTTGTCGCCGGCGGCGTGCGCCAGCGGGGTCAGGGCGCCGGCGGCAAAGGCGGAGCCGATGGCCAGGGTCACGACGTTTTGCTTTTTCATGGTTTTCTCCGTTGAGGTTGCGGTGGGTGTCAATCCTTGAGGCTCATCCAGGCACCGGCTGCCTGGCGCAGGAAACGGAACTGCCTTTCCATCCTTCGGCAGCCGACGCAGATCGCCAGATGCATCCGCAGCGCCAGACGTTCACGCAGCGTGAGCTGGCGTTCGAGCTGTAGCGAGGCGAGGCGGGTGGCTTCCTTGCAACTGATCATTTCCGTTCCTGTTTCCGGCGTCATGGCGCGATGCCTGTCCGATTGGTCGGCGGCGCATGAAAAACCTTACAATTTTTTTGCAGTATGATCGAAAAACCCGCATCGCAGATACCCGACATGAGCCAAGACCCGCTGCGCGATCCCGAGTTCCTCACCGGCCTGCGCCGCGACATGGTCCGCTTCGCCGAACTGCAGTTGCGCGACCGGGCGCAGGCCGAGGATGCCGTTCAGGAGGCGCTGGCGGCGGCCCTGCAGGGGCAGTCGGGCTTTGCCTCGCGGGCCTCCCTGCGGACCTGGGTGCTGGCGATCCTCAAGCACAAGATCGTCGATACCCTGCGCCGGCGGGTGCGCGACAGGGCGGTTGCGGTCGACGGCGAAAATGATGCCGATTTGAACGCCTATTTCGACCGGCGCGAGCACTGGGCCGAGGACACCCGCCCGGCGGACTGGCCGACGCCGGAACAGGCGACGGAAAACAAGCGCTTCTGGGAGGTCTTCGAAGCCTGCCTTTACCGTCTGCCGGAGGCCGCGGCCCGGATCTTCACGATGCGCGAGGTCCTCGGCTTCGAGACTGACGAAATCTGCGCGACGCTGGCCATCACCGCCAACAACTGCTGGGTCCAGTTGCACCGCGCGCGCCTGGCGTTGCGCGCCTGCCTCGGCGCCAACTGGTTCGGGGAAACGCCGTGAGGGGCCAGCAATTCTTCGTATTTAACGAACTAAAGTTTCGATATATTCACCTTTAACAGGATCGCCAATCGGGCGTATCCTGACTCTTGCATCCCATACCCTCAACGGAGACATCGATGAAATCATTTGCCCTTTTATCCGCTGCGCTGGTCCTCGGCTTCACGCTGGTGACCGGTGACGCCGAAGCGGCCAAGCGCCTGGGGGGCGGTTCGTCCTCCGGCATGCAGCGCGAATCGATCAGCCCGCAAAAGGCGCCGACCGCGACGCCGGCCCCGAGCCAGGCAGCAGCGCCGACGGCAGCCAAGCCGCAGGCGGCGCCCGGCGCTCCGCAAGCCCAGCCGAAGCGTTCCTGGATGGGCCCGCTGGCCGGCCTCGCCGCCGGTCTCGGCCTGGCCGCGCTGGCCTCGCACTTCGGGTTCGGCGAAGAACTCGCTTCCATGCTGATGATCGGCCTGCTGATCATGGCCGTGATGGTCGTCGTCGGCCTCGTCATGCGCCGCAAGGCGGCCGCCCAGCAACCGGCGCTTGCCGGTGCCGGCGGCATGCGCTACACCGGCAGCGAGCCGCCGGCCAGACATGAAGTCACTCCCGCGCCGGTCGCCTTCGGCGGTGCCGCACCCGCGGTGGCGGGTGGCGGTGGCGGCAATATCCCGGCTGGATTCGATGTGGATGCCTTCGTCCGCAACGCCAAGGTGAATTTCATCCGCCTGCAGGCCGCCAACGACGCCGGCAACCTCGAGGACATTCGCGAATTCACGACGCCGGAGATGTTTGGCGAGATCAAGCTGAATTTCGTCGATCGCGGCCAGGCGACGCAGCAGACCGATGTCGTCACCGTCAATGCCGAGGTGCTCGACGTGACCGAGGAGAGCACCCGCTACATCGTCAGCGTCCGCTTCACCGGCCTCATCCGCGAAGACGCCAACGCGACTGCCGAGCCGTTCGACGAGATCTGGCACATGACCAAGCCGCGCGATGGCAAGGGCGGCTGGGTGCTGGCGGGGATCCAGCAGGTCCAGTAAACCCGGGCGCGCCGCAAGCCGTATCGAAGGGACTCCGATGGAGTCCCTTTTTTCTTGGAGCGGATCGCCGGCCGGGGCTGGCGATACAAATTCTCCAGGCAAAAAAATCCCCGCCACGGGGGCGGGGTAACAGGGAGGTCTCGAAAGGGGGATTTTCGAGGGAGGGTAAAGAGGTCAGTCCTTGCGGCGGTGCCGGAGCCAGCGCCGTGCCACGACGATCGCCGCGCCGGCGGCAACGGCCGCCAGCAGGGCCTTGACCGGTTCCGCCTGGCCGTCGGCCAGCCAGTCCATACCTGCGACGCCGACAAAGACGCCGAGACTTTCGGAGATCGGCAGATTGTCGGCGAAGGCCATCAGCGTACCTTGCGCGCTGCGACCGGGATGGTGGCGAAGACTTGCGGCGCCGGGATCAGGCCGAGCAGGTGCTGGCGGGCTGCGGCCAGAAACTGCTTGATGTTCGTTTGGATCATTTTGCTTCTTTCCTCTTGTTGGGAGTGCTGCTTTTCCATGCCTTGCAGTCTATGGGCGATCGGTGGCCGCGTCTGTTGCGGGCGCGTGGCGCGGACGTAACGGGGTTTGATGCTTTGTGACGCTGTGTGACGGCGGCTACTGCTGCGCCTTCCATTCCAGCGTGAAGCGGGCGCCGCCGAGCGGCGCGGCGTCCGCCGTCGCCGTCCCGCCGTGCAGCTCGAGCACGCGCCGGGTGATCGCCAGGCCCAGGCCGTAGCCGCCGGTGGCGCGGTCGCGCGAGCGGTCGAGGCGAGTGAAGGCGGAGAAGACGTGTTCGCGGTTCTCGGGCGGAATGCCGATGCCGTCGTCGTCGACGTGGACCAGGATGTGTCCGTCGCGCAGTTCGCTGCTGACCACGATCTGCTTGCTGGCGTACTTGAACGCATTGCGCAGCAGGTTGCGCAGGGCATACGGCATTGCCTTGCGGTCGAGGTCGACGTTCAGGTTTTCCGGCAATTTCGCGGTGTCGACCGTGATCGCCAGGTCGCGCCCGAGCAGGCGCACGGCGTCGACCTCGTCGCTCAGCCATTCGGCGAAGCGGACGCTGGAGAAGTGCGGTTCGGGGGCTTCGCGTTCAAACCGGGCGTAGGTCAGGCTGGTGTCGATGAGGTGGTCGAGCTCGTCGAGATCGGCCTCCATCATCGCCCAGAGTCGTTCGCGCTCGGCACGCTCGTCGGTGCCGGAGAGCATTTCCAGGGCGAAGCGCATGCGGGCGATCGGCGTCCGCAGTTCGTGGGAGATCGCCGAGGAAAGCTCGCGGTGGGTGGCGAGCAGTTGCTGGACGCGCTCGGCCATGCTGTTCATGGTGTCGGACAGCGGGGCGAAGAGCTGGCTGCGGGCGGCCGGCGAGCGCGCCTCGAAATCGCCGTCGCCTAGGTCGCGGGCAGTCTGGCGCAGGGTTTCGAGGTCGCGCCAGACGGGGCGCACCCAGAACCAGAGGGCGATGCCGAAGATGACGCCGGTCAGGCTCCAGGTCAGTAGACGCAGGCGCAGGTCGAGCGGCAGGCGGTCGGCGAGTTCCGGATTGCGGTTGGCGGCCAGCGGGCCGACCACGAGCACCTTGCTGCTGGTGCCGAGACGGTGGTACATGACGTCGCCGTCGTGGTCGATGGCGATGTCGCCGGCATCGAGCTTGGCGACCTGGGCGGGTGTGACGGTGCTGTCGAGGCTGATGCGCTCGACGATGCCGAGGCGGTAGGAAAACTTCTCGTCCAGTTCCTTGATTTTCTTCGGCCAGGCGTTGCGCGGGGTGCGATAAAGCTCGTCCTCGATCAGCGTGATGGTGCCGCGCATGAAGCGGCGGGCGTAGTCGTCGGTGATGCCGCGCTGCGCGGTGGAGATGACGAAGTCGGCGGTGAAGGCGATGGCGACGAAGGAGCCCATCGCCAGCAGGTAGAAATTGAAGAACAGCTTGGACAGGCTGTAGCGCCCGCCGCGCCAGCGCGGCAGCGAGACGCGGAAGAGCGAGCGGACGAGGCCCTGGCTTTTTTCGTGCCCGTCGCCGGGCTCAGTTCCAGTCATGCTTGCTGAAGAGGTAACCCTTGCCGCGCACGGTCTTGATGCGGGTCGGGTTTTCCGGGTCGTCGTTCAGTTTCTTGCGCAGGCGCGAGATGCGGGCGTCTATCGAACGGTCGAGGCCGTCGAAGCCGATGCCGCGCAGTTCCTGCAGCAGGTCGTCGCGCGACAGGACGTTGCCGGCATGCGAGGCGAGCAGCCAGAGGAGGTCGAATTCGGCGGTCGTCAGGTCGATCGTTTCGTCGCCCAGCGACGCCGTGCGCGTCGCCTGGCTGATGCGGAACTGGCCGAACATCATCTTTTCGGATTCGCTGGCCGGGCCTTCGCCGGTGGCCGGCAGGCGGCGCAGCAGGGCCTTGATGCGGGCGAGCAGCACGCGCGGCTGCACCGGCTTGGCGATGTAGTCGTCGGCGCCCATCTCGAGGCCGAGGATCTGGTCGAAATCCTCGTCGCGCGCCGTCAGCATCAGGATCACGCCGCGGTACTGCTGGCGCACGGCGCGGCAGACCTCGAAGCCGTCCTTGCCCGGCAACATCACGTCGAGGATGACGAGGTCGGGCTGCTCGGCGAGGATGCGGGCCTCGGCCATGTCGCCGCGCGGCTCGACGGCGACCTGCATGTCGTTCTTGGTAAGGTATTCGGCCGTCAGTTCGGCCAGGCGTTCGTCGTCTTCGACCAGCAGGATGCGTGTATTCATCCGCCAATCTTAACGGCGCCCTGCCTGGCGGTCCACCCTGTTGCGGTCGACTGGCTGGCGATGGCGATTTTCGGAATTGCCGCCCCCGGCTGCCCATCTCGCGTGCCGCCCGGCGGGCGCATGCTTTAGAATGCAAGCACCGATCTGCCTTTCAAGGACCCCATGTCATCCGGCGTTTTCGATCTTCCCTGGTGGGGCTATGCGCTCGTGGCGCTCGGCCTCACCCATGTCACCATTGCCTCGGTCACCATCTTCCTGCATCGCCATCAGGCGCACCGCGCGCTTGACCTGTCGGCGTTGCCGTCGCATTTCTTCCGTGCCTGGCTGTGGCTGACCACCGGCATGGTGACCAAGGAGTGGGCGGCGATTCATCGCAAGCACCACGCCAAGTGCGAGACGGCGGACGATCCGCATAGCCCCCAGGTGTTCGGCATCCACCGCGTGCTGTGGGGCGGCGTCTTCCTCTACGTCCGGGAGTCGAAGAACCCCGAGACCATGCGGCGTTACGGCCACGGCACGCCGGACGACTGGCTGGAGCGCCATGTCTACACGCCGGGCCAGAAGCTCGGCATCGTATTGATGCTGGCGATCGACGTCGTTCTCTTCGGCGCAGTGCCGGGCGTGCTCATCTGGGGCGCGCAGATGGTCTGGATTCCCTTCTGGGCCGCCGGCGTCATCAATGGCCTCGGCCATTACTGGGGCTACCGCAACTTCAACTGCACCGACGCCTCGACCAACATTTCCCCCCTCGGCATCCTGATCGGCGGCGAGGAACTGCACAACAACCACCACGCCTTCGCGACCTCGGCCAAGCTCTCGAGCCGCTGGTACGAATTCGACATCGGCTGGATGTACATCCGCATTCTCGCTGCGCTGGGCCTGGCCCGGGTGAAGAAGCTGGCGCCCGTGCCGAAGATCGTTTCGCCGCGCCAGGTGGTCGATTTCGCCACGCTGCAGGCGGTCATCGACAACCGCTACGACGTCCTCGCGCGCTATGGGCGTTCGTTGAAAAAGCTCTACCGCGAGGAGTTGGGCAGGCTGCAGGACCGTGCCTCCTTCAAGGACCTCCGGCAATGGCTGGAAGTCGATGCCCAGCAGATTCCCGAAGACTGGCGCAAGCGTTTCGAGGCCATGCTGGCGAGGAGCCAGCGCCTCGCTACCCTGTACGCCATGCGCGCCGAACTGACGGCGGTGTGGAACCGCACCAACGCCAGCCGCGAGCAACTGGTCGCCGATCTCCAGGCGTGGTGCCACAAGGCCGAGGCCTCGGGGATCCGCCAGTTGCAGGAACTTTCGATCAGGATGCGCAGCTATGCCGTGGCGTGAGGTACCCGTTCGCGCGTGGTTCGCCACGCTGGCCCTGGGCGTTTTCGGGCTCGTTACCCTGGGTATGGAACTACAGCACCTGCTGCGGCTGGCGCCCTGTCCGCTCTGCATCTTCCAGCGCCTGCTCTACCTCGTGATCGGTTTGCTGGCGCTGGGCGGCACGCTATGGCCCGGCGGCCGCCTGCTGTGGTCGGGCCTGATCGCCCTCCTGGCCGCCGGCGGTGTCGCGGTGGCGGGTTATCAGACGTGGATGCAGGCCTTCCCGCACCTGGCCACCGAGTGCGGCTACAGCGACCCGAACCTGATCGAGCGCCTGGTCGACTGGCTGGGGATGCAGTGGCCCGGGCTGTTCCTCGCCACCGGCTTCTGCACCAGCCGCGAATGGGAATTCCTCGGCCTGTCGATGGCCAACTGGTCGGTGCTGGTCTTTGCCGGGATCGTCGGCTACGCGGCGCTACTGGCGCTGTGCAGGCACCGGGCGTAGCCCACAAAAAACAAAACCCGCCGGAAGGCGGGTTTGTCGAAAGCTGGAGCGCGCCGAATTACTTCAGCTTCACTTCCTTGTAGGCCACGTGCTTGCGGGCCTTCGGGTCGTACTTCATCATCTCCAGCTTCTCAGGCGTCGTGCGCTTGTTCTTGGAGGTGGTGTAGAAGTGCCCGGTGCCAGCCGTGGATTCCAGCTTGATCTTTTCGCGACCGCCTTTAGCCATTTTCTTTATCCTTCCTTAGTCAGACTTCGCCGCGCGCGCGCAGGTCGGCGAGGACGGTGTCGATACCATTCTTGTCGATGAGGCGCAGGCCGGCGTTGGAAACGCGCAGACGGACGAAGCGGTTCTCGCTTTCGACCCAGAAGCGGCGATACTGCAGGTTCGGCAGGAAGCGGCGCTTCGTTTTGTTGTTGGCGTGGGAAACCTTGTTCCCAACCATCGGGGCTTTACCCGTTACTTGGCAGACTCGCGCCATGATTGGTGCTCCAGAATTCGCTAGAAGAAAGCCCGCGAGTATAGCGAAAAACAGGTTGTTGTTTCAAGTGGTTTTTGTCTTTCCTACAAAAGTCCCCTTTCGGCGAACGATAGCGGCATGGCGTTGCCGGCGACGATGAAGTGGTCGAGCAGGCGGACGTCGACCAGGGCCAGCGCCTCCTTCAGCGCGCGGGTCAGCATTTCGTCGGCGCGCGACGGCTCGGCGACGCCGGACGGGTGGTTGTGGGCCAGGATGACGGCCGCCGCGTTGTGGGCGAGCGCCGCCTTGACCACTTCGCGGGGGTAGACGCTGGTTTGCGTCAGCGTGCCGGAGAAGAGTTCGTCGGCCTTGATCAGCCGGTTCTGGGCGTCCAGCCACAGCGCCATGAAGACTTCGTGCGGGCGCGCGGCCAGTTTCAGGCGCAACCAGTCGCGCACCTTGCCGGGCGCCGAGAAGGTGTCGCGGCTGGCCATTTCCTGCCCCAGCGCGCGGCGCGCCAGTTCGAAACTGGCCTTCAGCTGCGCGGCCTTGGCCATGCCGATCCCGGAAACGCTGGCCAGTTCGTCCAGCGAGGCTTCGGCCAGGGCGCCGAGACGGCCGTCGAAACGCTGCAACAGGTCGCGCGCGAGATCGACGGCGCTCTTGCCGCGCACGCCGACGCGCAGGTAGATGGCCAGCAACTCGGCGTCGGACAGCGCCTGCGGGCCATACGCCAGCAGGCGTTCGCGCGGGCGCTCGCCCTCGGGCCAGTCGGTGATCGCCATGCCATTTCCAGTAGAATGGGAAAACGCTCATTCTAACGGCACGACAATGGAATTACAGGGAAAGCGCATCGTTCTCGGCGTCACCGGCGGCATCGCCGCCTACAAGGCGGCCGAACTGGTCCGCCTGCTCGGCAGGCAGGGCGCCGACGTGCAGGTGGCGATGACCGCGGCGGCGACGCATTTCGTGACGCCGACGACCTTCCAGGCCTTGTCCGGCAAGCCGGTGTTCACCGACCAGTGGGATGCGCGCATGCCGAACGCGATGGCGCACATCGACCTCTCGCGGCAGGCCGACTGCATCGTCGTCGCGCCGGCTTCGGCCGATTTCTTGGCGCGCGTCGCGAACGGCCTGGCCGACGACCTGCTGACGACCATGGTGCTGGCGCGCGACTGCCCATTGCTGGCGGCGCCGGCGATGAACCGGCAGATGTGGGAAAGCCAGGCGACCCGGCGCAACATGGCGCAACTGGCGGCGGACGGCGTCCACCTCCTCGGCCCGGCCAGCGGCGAGCAGGCCTGCGGCGAGGTCGGTGCCGGCCGCATGCTGGAGCCCGAGGAAATTCTCGAAGAGGTGATCGCCTTCTTCACGCCGAAGGTGCTGGCCGGCCGCAAGGTGCTGGTCACCGCCGGGCCGACCTTCGAGGCCATCGACCCGGTGCGCGGCATCACCAACCTGTCGTCCGGGCGCATGGGTTACGCCGTGGCGCGCGCGGCACGGCATGCCGGAGCGGCGGTGACGCTGGTTTCCGGGCCGGTTGGTTTTGGCCCGCCACAGGGTGTCGACCGCATCGATGTGAAAAGTGCGCTTGAAATGCACGCGGCGGTGATGGCGCGGGCGGTGGAGGCCGACATTTTCGTCGCCGTCGCCGCCGTCGCCGACTACCGTGTCGCCAACGCCGCCGAGCACAAGCTCAAGAAGGATGCGGGCGGCGTGCCGCCGATCGAACTGGTCGAGAACCCGGACATCCTGGCCGAGGTGGCGGCGCTCAAGGACGGCCCGTTCTGCGTCGGCTTTGCCGCCGAGAGCCGCAACCTGGAAGAGTACGCGCAGGCCAAGCGGCGCCGGAAGAACATCCCGCTGATCGCCGGCAACCTGATCCAGGACGGTTTCGGCGGTGACGACAACCGCCTCGTCCTGTTCGACGACAACGGCACGCACCCGCTGACGCCGGCGCCGAAATCGGTGCTGGCGCGCCAGCTGGTCGAACATATCGCCCATCTGACCGGAGCCGCCTGATGCACCGTATCGACGTCAAGATCCTCGATCCCCGCCTGCACGACAGCCCGCCGCACTACGCGACGCCGGGCGCTGCCGGGCTCGACCTGCGCGCCTGTCTCGATGCGCCGCTGGAAATCCTGCCCGGCCAGACGACGCTGGTGCGCACCGGGATGGCCATCCACCTCGCCGACCCAGGCCTGGCGGCGATGATCCTGCCGCGCTCCGGCCTCGGCCACAAGCACGGCATCGTGCTCGGCAACCTGGTCGGGCTGATCGACAGCGACTACCAGGGCGAGTTGATGGTTTCGGTGTGGAATCGCGGCCAGGCGAGCTTCACGCTCAACCCGCTGGAACGCATCGCGCAGCTGGTCGTGGTGCCGGTGCTGCAGGTCGGCTTCAACGTGGTCGAGGATTTCGATGCCAGCGCCCGCGGCGAGGGCGGTTTCGGCAGCACCGGCAAGCACTGAGGAGGGAGTCATGCGACAAGCGATCGTAGGTGGGGCGCTGCTGGCAATCAGCGCCCTGTTCCCGGCGCTGGCGTCGGCGGCGGATGCCGGCGACCAGAAGCGGGCGGAGGAGATCGTCGCGGCGCGTTGCGCCCTGTGTCACGGCAAGGGCGGCGAGTCGGCGAGCGCCGTTTATCCGCGGCTGGCCGGCCAGCATGCCGAATACATCGCCCGCCAGCTGGCCGACTTCAAGAGCGGCAAGCGCGCCAGCGAGACCATGAAGCCGCAGGCCGAGAGCCTGACGCCGGAGGAAATGGCGGCGCTCGGCGCCTATTTCGAAAGCCGGAAGGGGGCGCCGCGCCGGGCGCAGGATGGCGAGCTGGTGGCCGTCGGCAGATACATCTTCGCCTATGGCAACCGTTATTCCGGCCTGCCGGCCTGCGCTTCCTGCCACGGCCCGCAGGGCCACGGCACGGCGCAGTTGCCGCGCCTCGCCGGCCAGCATCCGCGCTATATCGAGGACCAGCTCAAGCAGTTCAACAAGCGCGAACGGACCAACGACAACGCGGTGATGCATACGGTGGCATCCAGGCTGACCGAGCTGGAAACGCATGCCGTGGCCGAATATATCGCCACGCTGGACTGATTTCTTACCGACGCGGGCCGCAGCCGGGCGGCCGGAAAACGAAAATGCCCGCCTGAGTGGCGGGCATTTTTCCGTCGGTAGGCTGTACGTTCTACTTGCCCAGGGCGGCGAGGGCGGCGGCGTAGTCCGGTTCGTTCTTGATCTCGCCGACCAGTTCGCTGTGCAGCACGCGGTTGTTCTCGTCCACGACGACCACGGCGCGTGCCGCCACGCCGACCAGCGGGCCGCTGGCGATGGCGACGCCGTAGGCGTCGAGGAAGTCACGACCGCGCATGGTCGACAGGGTCTGCACGTTGGCCAGCCCCTCGGCGCCGCAGAAGCGGGCCTGGGCGAAGGGCAGGTCGGCCGAGATGCACAGCACGACGGTGTCGGCGAGGTCGCCGGCGCTCTGGTTGAACTTGCGCACCGAGGTGGCGCAGGTCGGGGTGTCGATGCTCGGGAAGATGTTGAGGATCTTGCGCTTGCCGCCCAGGCTGGCCAGGGTGACGTCGGCGAGATCCTTGCCGACCAGCGAGAAGGCGGGGGCCTGCTCGCCCTTGGCGGGGAAGTGCCCGCCGACGGTGACGGGATTGCCGCCCAGCGTTACGGTATTCGACATGTGTCTCTCCTGTGGTTGTGGTGGTTAGCGGCCGCCGCGGCTGGGCGGCTGCCGGTTGGGTGAATGCCAGACGTGGACGCCGGGCGCGCCCGGGCGTTCCCTGATTTTTGCCCGAAATTCGGGGTCGACCGCAACCGGCGCCTAGCCCATGGCTTTGAGGTGCTGGATGATCTCCCCGGCCATCGGCTGCGCATCGCCGTAGAGCATGCGGCAGTTGTCGGTGTAGAACAACGCGTTCTCGACCCCGGAGTAGCCGGTGCCCTTGCCGCGCTTGATGACGATGACGTTCTGCGCCTTGTCGGCATCGAGGATGGGCATGCCGTAGATCGGGCTCGACTTGTCGGTGCGCGCCGTCGGGTTCACCACGTCGTTGGCGCCGATGATCAGCGCCACGTCGGCCTGGGGGAACTCGCCGTTGATTTCCTCGAGGTCGAAGATCTTGTCGTAGGGCACGCCGGCCTCGGCCAGCAGCACGTTCATGTGGCCCGGCATGCGCCCGGCGACCGGGTGGATGGCGAACTTCACCTCGACCCCGGCTTCTTCCAGAATCGACGTCATCTCCCACACCTTGTGCTGGGCATGCGCCACCGCCATGCCGTAGCCCGGCACGATGATGACCTTGCTGGCGTAGCGCATCATCGCCGCCGCGTCGATGGCGCCGACCTCTTTCATCGTGCCGGTGATCGCCTCGCCGCCGCCGCTGGCCACCATCGGCGTGAACAGGATGTTGGAGATCGGCCGGTTCATCGCCTTGGCCATCAGCTGGGTGAGCAGCGTGCCGGCGGCGCCGACGACGATGCCGGCGATGATCAGCGCCGGGTTGCCGAGGACGTAGCCCTCGAAGCCGACGGCGAGGCCGGTGAAGGCGTTGAATAGCGAAATGACGACCGGCATGTCGGCCCCGCCGATCGGCAGCGTGACGATCAGGCCGAGCAGCAGGGCGAGGGCGAAGAAACCGTAGATCAGCTCCGGCTGCGCCGGGGCGGTGACGATCATGGCGACGCCGAGGGCAACGGCGGCCAGCGCCAGCATTACGTTGACCACGTTCTGCGCCGGCAGGCGGACGGCCCGTTTGAGCAGCCCCTGCAGTTTGGCGTAGGCGACGCACGAACCGGTGAACGAGACGGCACCAATCAGGGCGCCGAGCACCGCCAGGATGATGACGACGAGGCTGTGCGATTCGCCGCGGGCAAACTCGATGGCGGCGATCGCTGCCGCCGCGCCGCCGCCCATGCCGTTGTAGATTGCGACCATCTGCGGCATGTCGGTCATCTTGACCTTCTTGCCGGAGATCCAGGCGCTGGCGCCGCCGACGACCAGCGCGACGAGCATCAGCGCGATGTTCTTGAGGCCGGGCACGAGGAAGGTGCCGGCGATGGCGATCAGCATGCCGTAGCCGGCGATGACGATGCCGCGCCGCGCCGAGGCCGGCGAACTCATGCCCTTGAGGCCGAAGATGAAGAGTAGCGCGCCGACGAACCAGGCACCCTGGACGTAGAGGGGCAGAGTCATTACGCGCCCTCCTTCTTCTTGAACATGGCGAGCATGCGCTCGGTCACCACGTAGCCGCCGGCCGCGTTGGCCGCGCCCAGCGCCACGGCGAAGAAACCGATGGCCTGTTCGAGGACGGTGTCGGCGCCGCCGAGCGCGACCATGGCGCCGACGACGACGACGCCGTGGATGAAGTTGGAGCCGGACATCAGCGGCGTGTGCAGGATGACCGGCACCTTGGCGATGATCTCGTAGCCGGTGAAGGCGGCGAGCATGAAGATGTAGAGCGCGAGCATGCCGTCCATCAGGCGTCTCCCAGCACTTGTTTGACGATCGGGCTGACCGTGGCGCCGTCCCGGCACAGTACGGTGCCGGCGACGACCTCGTCGTTCCAGTCGAATTCGAGTTCGCCGTTCCTGATCCACGGCGAGATAAAGTTGTAGAGGTTCTTGGCGTAGAGCTCGGAAGCGTGGGTCGGCATGCGGGAAGGGAGGTTGAGCGGTCCGTGGATATTCACGTCGTTGGCGATGACGTGTTCGCCGGGTTGGGTCAGGGCGCAGTTGCCGCCGGATTCGGCGGCCATGTCGACGACGATGGCGCCGTATTTCATGCGCGCGATCATTTCGGTGGTGATGATGACCGGCGCCTTCTTGCCGGGAATCGCCGCGGTGGTGATGACGACGTCGGCGAGGGCGACGGCCTTGGCCAGCTTCTCGGCCTGCTGCGCCTTCTCTTCGGCCGACAGTTCTCGGGCGTAGCCGCCGGCGCCGTCGGCGGCGACACCGGTGTCGACGAACTTGGCGCCGAGCGACTCGATCTGTTCGCGGGCGGCGGCGCGCACGTCGTAGGCGTCGACCATGGCGCCCAGGCGTTTGCAGGTGGCGATGGCTTGCAGGCCGGCGACGCCGGCGCCGATGACGAGCACCCGGGCCGGGCGGATGGTGCCGGCGGCGGTGGTCAGCATCGGGAAGAACTTGGTGCAGCGGGCGGCGGCGATCAGGCCGCATTGGTAGCCGGCGCAGGAGGCTTGCGACGACAGGGCGTCCATGCTTTGGGCGCGCGAGATGCGCGGCAGGAGTTCGAGCGCGAAGGCGGTGATCTTGCGGGCGTTGAGGGCGGCCAGCCGCGCCTTGTCTTCGAAGGGCTTCAACAGGCCGATCAGTACCGAGCCTTCGGGCAGCGCGGCGATCTCGTCCGGCGACGGCGGGGTCACACGCAGGATCAGGCCGGCCTGGCCGTAGGCTTCGGCGATGCCGCCGACCATGCTGACCTCGGTGTAGTTCGAGTCGAGAAAATGGCTCTCGATGCCGGCGCTCTGTTCCATGCGCAGGTTGGCGCCGAGGGCGGCGAACTTCTTGGCGGTCTCGGGAACGAGGGCGACCCGGCCTTCGCCGGGCGTTCGTTCGCGAGCGACTGCAATGCTCAGGGGCATGCTGCTCTCTCCAGGGATTGTTTGTCGGGGATTATCCCGAATTTCAGGGTTTTCTAATAATTCTTGTCATTCGGCAACCGGCGGGCTGTTGCAAAAGCGCAGTTCCTGCGGGTAGGGGAAGAAGTCCTCGACGTGCCCCTCGCGGATCTTCTGCTGCGACTTCTGCCAGAATTCCGGCGACAGCAGATCCTTGTGATGCTTGTGGAAGACCTTGCGCAGGGTCGGCGAGGCGAGCAGGAAGGTGCCGAATTCCTCCGGGAAGACGTCGTTCCTGGCGACCGAATACCAGATTTCGCCGGACATCTCGGTTTCGAAGTCCGGGGCCGGCGGGATCCTGCGGAAATTGCAGTCGGTCATGTACTCGATTTCGTCGTAGTCGTAGAACACGACGCGGCCGTAGCGGGTGACGCCGAAGTTCTTCCACAGCATGTCCCCTGGGAAGATGTTGGCCTGGGCCAGTTCGCGGATGGCGCTGCCGTATTCCTTGATCGCATGTTCGAGGCCGTCGATGTTGTTGCTGCGCTCCATGCGGTCGAGATGGATGTTGAGCGGCTCCATGCGGCGTTCGATGTAGACGTGCTTGATGATCAGCTGGTCGCCATCGATCTCGTAGCAGGAGGGGGCGAGGGTGCGCAGTTCCTCCAGCACTTCGTCGGCGAAGCGGTCGAGCGGGAAGAGCACGTTGGAGAACTCCAGCGTGTCGGCCATGCGCCCGACGCGGTCGACCTGCTTGACCATCATGAATTTGCGTTTGACTGTGGCGCGATCCATGTTCTTCGAGGCGCCGAAGACGTCCTTGATGATCTTGAAGACGTAGGGGTAGGACGGCAACGTGAAGACCAGCATGACCAGGCCGCGGATGCCGGGGGCCATGATGAACTTGTCTTCGGAATGGTGCAGGTGGTAGATGAAATCGCGGAAGAACATGGTTTTGCCCTGCTTGCCGAGGCCGAGCATGATGTAGATCTCCGAGCGCGGCTTGTTGGGCATGATGGCGCGCAGGAACTGGACGTAGCCGGAGGGTACTTCCATGTCGACCATGAAGTAGGCGCGCGACAGCGAGAACAGCAGGCCGATCCGCCAGGCGTCGAGCAGCACGGTGTCGAGATACAGCTTGCCGTTCTCGTCGTGGAGGACGGGGATCGCGAAGGGGTATTCGGTGGCGCCGTTGATCGCCTTGCCGATGATGTAGGCGGCCTTGTTGCGATAGAAGGCGGAGGCCAGCACCTGGATCTGGAAATTCACTTCGCGATGCGGCATGCCCTTCAGGAAGCGGCGGATCGCATGGTAGACATGATTGACGTCGCGGCCGAGATCGGCGAACGGGCGCTTCCAGCCGAAATCCTCGACGATGCTGCGGATCGCGCCGTGCAGGCCGTCTTCCTTGGCATAGTAGCTGCGATAGGTCGGGTCGTAGTCGGCTTCGATGTTCTCGGTCGACACCGTCGGCCGGACGAAAATGAAATCGTTGTGGAAGTAGTTGCGGTGCAGGATCTTGGTCGTCACCGAATTGAAGAAGGTTTCCGCCAGTTCCGGCTGCTTGTGGTTGAGCAGCAGGCCGATGTAGAGCAGCTTGGCCTGCTGCCAGGTCGGCTGGTCGATGTTGCTGGCGTCGAATTCGGTGCGCAGGCGCTCGACGCATTCGTCGACGCGGTCGTCGTAGAAGCGGATGCGTTCGCGGACCGCCTTGTGCACGCCCAGCCAGTCGCCCTGTTCGAAGCGCACCTTGGCCTCCTTGCTCGTTTCGCGGAACAGGGTGTAGTGCTTGTTGAAGCCCTGGATCAGGGCCAGGGCGATCTGGTGTGCGTTCGTGCCATAGAGGCCGACCGAAATCTTCATCGTCATCTCTCCTGCTGCAGCGGCCAATTCTAGCATTTGGACGTAGGCCGAACGGCTGGCCGGCGTTGCCCGACGACGACTGCCATTGACTACGGCGGCGCAGAAAACGATACTCGAATGTTTCAAGGTTGTAAGCAAGGCGAAAGGGGCCGGCTTTAGATTCGGCCCGCGTTTATCAATCCAATTCGAGGGGGTCGCATGGCTGCAGATAAGTCGAAAATCATTTACACACTCACGGACGAGGCGCCTCTGCTGGCGACCTGCGCCTTCCTGCCGATCGTTCGCACCTTCACCGGGCCGGCCGGCGTCGAGATCGAAAAGGCCGACATTTCCGTGTCCGCCCGTGTGCTCTCCGAATTTTCGGATTGCCTGAGCGACGACCAGAAGGTTCCCGATACCCTGGGCGAACTGGGCAAGAAGTGCCTGCTGCCGGACACCAACATCATCAAGCTGCCGAACATCTCGGCCTCCGTCGCCCAGTTGAAGGCCTGCATCAAGGAACTGCAGGAGAAGGGCTACAAGATTCCCGATTTCCCGGAAAACCCGGCCAACGAAGCGGACAAGGCGATTGCCGCCCGCTACGGCAAGTGCCTGGGCTCCGCTGTCAACCCGGTGCTGCGCGAAGGCAACTCCGACCGCCGCGCCCCGGCGGCCGTCAAGAACTACGCCCGCAAGAACCCGCACTCGATGGGTGAATGGAAGCAGTGGTCGCAGACGCATGTCTCCCACATGCACCATGGCGATTTCTACCATGGCGAAAAGTCCATGACTCTGGACAAGGCGCGCAACGTGCGCATGGAACTGATCGCCAAGGGCGGCAAGATCACCGTCCTGAAGCCGAAGGTCGCGCTCAAGGATGGCGAGATCATCGACTCGATGTTCATGAGCAAGAAGGCGCTGTGCGACTTCTATGAAAAGGAACTTGAAGATTGCCGCCAGGCTGGCATCCTGTTCTCGCTGCACGTCAAGGCGACGATGATGAAGATCTCGCACCCGATCGTTTTCGGTCACTGCGTCAAGATCTTCTACAAGGAAGCCTTCGAGAAGCACGGCGCCCTGTTCGCCGAACTCGGCATCAACGTCAATAACGGCATGGTCGACCTCTACGACAAGATCAAGACGCTGCCGGAATCCAAGCGCGACGAGATCATCCGCGATCTGCACGCCTGTCAGGAACACCGTCCCAAGCTGGCCATGGTCGATTCGGCCAAGGGCATCACCAACTTCCACTCGCCCAACGACGTGATCGTCGATGCCTCGATGCCGGCGATGATCCGCCAGGGCGGCAAGATGTGGGGCGCCGACGGCAAGCCGGCCGACTGCAAGGCCGTGATGCCGGAATCGACCTTTGCCCGCATCTACCAGGAGATGATCAACTTCTGCAAGTGGAACGGCAACTTCGACCCGAAGACCATGGGCACCGTGCCGAACGTCGGCCTGATGGCGCAGAAGGCCGAGGAATACGGTTCGCATGACAAGACCTTCGAAATCGCCGAGGACGGGATCGCCAACATCGTCGATATCGACACCGGCGAAGTGCTGCTGACGCAGAACGTCGAGCAGGGCGACATCTGGCGCATGTGCCAGGTCAAGGATGCGCCGATCCGCGACTGGGTCAAGCTGGCCGTCACCCGTGCCCGCAATTCCAACACCCCGGCGATCTTCTGGCTCGACCCGTACCGTCCGCACGAGAACGAACTGATCAAGAAGGTCAAGACCTACCTGAAGGATCACGACACCACCGGCCTCGACATCCAGATCATGTCGCAGGTCCGCGCCATGCGCTACACCCTGGAGCGCGTCATCCGCGGCCTCGACACCATCTCGGTGACCGGCAACATCCTGCGCGACTACCTGACCGACCTGTTCCCGATCATGGAACTCGGCACCTCGGCCAAGATGCTGTCCATCGTCCCGCTGATGGCCGGCGGCGGCATGTACGAAACGGGCGCCGGCGGTTCGGCACCGAAGCACGTGCAACAGCTGACCGAGGAAAACCACCTGCGCTGGGATTCGCTGGGCGAATTCCTGGCCCTGGCGGTTTCCCTGGAAGACCTCGGCCTCAAGGATGGCAACCAGCGTGCCGTCCTGCTCGCCAAAACACTGGATGCCGCGACCGGCAAGCTGCTCGACAACCGCAAGTCGCCGTCGCCCAAGACCGGCGAGCTCGACAACCGCGGTTCGCAGTTCTACCTGGCGATGTACTGGGCGCAGGAGCTGGCCGCGCAGAAGGAGGACGCCGAGCTGGCCGCCCACTTCGCCAAGCTGGCCAAGACCCTGACCGACAACGAGGCGCAGATCGTCGCCGAACTGAAGACGGTGCAGGGCAAGCCGGTCGATATTGGCGGCTACTACAAGGCCGATTCCGAGAAGTGCAAGGCCGTGATGCGTCCGAGCCCGACTTTCAACGCCGCCCTGAAGGCTGTCCGCAGCTGATCGGCTGACCGCCAGCGCGACGCCGGCGACGGGGCAACCCGTGCGCCGGCGTTTTTTCGTCAGCCGGCGGCGCCCCCTTGCCGGATGGTCGCCTTCCGTTCGGCAAATGGCTGACACCGTTCCCGGTTTTGCCGCATAATCAAATTTGTCACGGCGCCCTCGGCGTCCCCTGGCCGGCCCCTTCAGCGGGGCTTACGACGTAACACCGGGTCGTCTCATAACAATACATGGAGTGTGACTATGGCTTCTCGCATCACGGTTCCGCAAGGCGGTCAGAAAATCGTTCCCGGGCAGGCGATCCCGGACAATCCGATCATTCCCTACATCGAGGGCGACGGCATCGGCATCGACATCACGCCGGTCATGATCAAGGTGATCGACGCCGCGGTCGCCAAGGCCTACGGCGGCACGAAGAAGATACACTGGATGGAGGTCTATGCCGGCGAGAAATCCACCCGTCTCTACGGGCCGGACGAGTGGTTCCCCAAGGAGACCTTCGATGCGCTCAAGGAATACTCGGTTTCCATCAAGGGACCGATGACGACGCCGGTCGGCGGCGGCATCCGCTCGCTCAACGTCGCCCTGCGCCAGGAACTCGACCTCTACCAGTGCGTCCGCCCGGTGCAGTACTTCAAGGGCGTGCCGTCGCCGCTCAAGAACCCGGAACTGACCAATATGGTCATCTTCCGCGAGAACACCGAGGACATCTACGCCGGCGTCGAATGGGCCGCCAACTCGGAGGCCTGCAAGAAGGTCGTCGATTTCCTGCAGAAGGAAATGGGCGTCAAGAAAATCCGTTTCCCGGAATCGTCCGGCATCGGCATCAAGCCGATCTCGATCGAGGGCACCACGCGCCTGGTGCGCGCCGCGCTCAAGTACGTCATCGCCAACGACCGCAAGTCGCTGACCATCGTGCACAAGGGAAACATCATGAAGTTCACGGAAGGCCTGTTCCGTGACACCGCCTACAAGGTGGCCCAGGAGGAGTTCGGCGCCGAACTGATCGACGGCGGCCCGTGGTGCAAGTTCCGGAACCCGAAGAGCGGCCGCGAAGTGATCGTCAAGGATTCGATCGCCGACGCCTTCCTGCAACAGATCCTGCTGCGCCCGGCCGAATACGACGTGATCGCCACCACCAACCTGAACGGCGACTACATCTCCGACGCGCTGGCCGCCCAGGTCGGCGGCATCGGCATCGCGCCGGGGGCCAACATCTCCGACCAGTACGCCTGCTTCGAGGCCACCCACGGCACGGCGCCGAAGTACGCCGGCCTCGACAAGGTCAACCCGGGCTCCCTCATCCTTTCCGCCGAGATGATGCTGCGCCATCTCGGCTGGACCGAGGCGGCCGACCTGGTCATCAGGGCCATGGAAGCCGCCATCGGCGACAAGCAGGTGACCTACGACTTCGCGCGCCTGATGGACGGGGCCGACGAGCTCTCCTGTTCGGGCTTCGGCGATGCGATGATCGCCCGCATGTGATGGCGTGACGCGCGCCCGCTCGAGGCCCCCGCAAGGGGGCTTCTTCTTTTCGCGTAGAATCCTTCCCCCAACCTATTTCCCAGATGCCCACGATGAACCCGGATCAGGCCCCCCAGCCCCAGCCTTTGAGCGCTGAAGAACTCGCGCTGCGCCAGAAGAACGTACGTAAATGGATACTGCTGCGCGGGCTGTTCCTCGGCATCCTGCTGGCGGCCTGGTGGATCCTGTTCGCACCTGATTCGCTGGTGGAACCGCCCTTGAAATACATTCTCGGCGTTCTAGCGGGGTTCGTGGCGACCGGCAGCTACCTGTTCAACCTGCGTGCGAACCTGTTCCCCAAGCCGCCGGCGGTCGCCCGGCAAAACCCGGAGCCGGTCGAACCGCGCCCGGGGCCGACCGAGTGAGCTTGTCCGCAGTCCTGCCGACCGGCCGTGGAAAAATTGCCGGCTGATTCCGCGCCTCACCCCGTCGCCGTCTTCGATTCCGGCCTTGGCGGCCTGACGGTGCTGCGCGCCTTGCGCGGTCGACTGCCGCTGGAGGATTATTTCTACTTCGCCGACACCCGTTTCCTGCCCTACGGCGACCGGCCGGAAGCCTTCCTCAAGGAACGCGGCGTGCTGATCGCCGAGGCGCTGGCGCGGCGCGGGGCGAAGGCTCTGGTGATCGCCTGCAACACGGCGACCGCGGCGGCCGCGGAGGCGATCCGGGCGGCGAGCGCTCTGCCGATCGTCGCGCTCGAACCCGGCGTCAAGCCGGCCGCCGCCCTGACCCGAAGCGGCGTCATCGGCGTCCTGGCGACGACGCGCACCCTGCACAGCGAACGCTTTCAGCGGCTGGTCGGCAATCATGCCAACCATGTCCGGGTCGTCGGGCAGGCCTGCCCCGGCCTGGCCGAGGCGATCGAGACGGAGGGGCCGCAGGGCCCGGCGGTGGCGGCGCTGCTCGATGCCTTCGTCGAACCGCTGGCGGCCGCCGGCGCCGATGTCGTGGTGCTCGGCTGCACGCATTACCCGTGGGTGGCGGAGGCGATCGCCCGGCGCATGCCGCCCGGCGTGACCCTGCTCGACACCGGCGAGGCCGTGGCGCGCCAGCTCGAGCGCCTGCTGGCGGCGGCCGGCCTGCTCGGCGGCGGGCAAGGCGGTTTGACGGTGGCCACCAGTGGCGCGCCGCTGGCGGTGACGGCTACGGTCGACCGCCTTTTCGGGGCAAAAATGCACGTCGAACACTGGGAGCCCTGAGATGAGCAAAACGCAAAAGCCGCTGGCCGGCGTCAAGGTCGTCGAACTCGGCACGCTGATCGCCGGCCCGTTCTGCAGCCGCATCATGGCCGAGTTCGGCGCCGAGGTGGTCAAGGTCGAGGCGCCCGATGGCGGCGACCCGCTGCGCAAGTGGCGCAAGCTGTACGAAGGCACCTCGCTGTGGTGGTACGTACAGGCGCGCAACAAGAAATCGGTGACGGCTAACCTGAAGCACCCGCAAGGGCGCGAATTCGTGCGCAAGCTGATCGCCGAAGCCGACATCCTGGTCGAGAACTTCCGTCCCGGCGTGCTGGAGAAGCTCGGGCTCGGCTGGGAGCAACTCAAGGCCGACAACCCGGGGCTGGTCATGGTGCGCCTCTCCGGTTTCGGCCAGAGCGGGCCGTACAAGGACCAGCCGGGCTTCGGCGCGGTCGGCGAGTCGATGGGCGGCCTGCGCTACGTCACCGGTTTCCCGGACCGGCCGCCCGTGCGCACCGGCATCTCGATCGGCGACTCGATCGCCGCGCTGTGGGGTGCCATCGGCGCGTTGATGGCGCTGCGCCACCGGGAGGTCAATGGCGGTGCCGGGCAGGTCGTCGACGTCGCGCTCTACGAGGCGGTGTTCGCGATGATGGAGTCGCTGGTGCCGGAATTCGACGTCTTCGGCTTCGTCCGCGAGCGCACCGGCAACATCATGCCCGGCATCACGCCGTCGAACACGCACACCACCCGGGACGGCAAGCATGTCACCATCGGCGCCAACGGCGACGCGATCTTCCGGCGCTTCATGCATGCCATCGGCCGCGCCGACCTCGCCGACGATTCGGGGCTGGCCGACAACGCCGGGCGCGACGCGTGGCGCGACGAGATCTATGCGCTGATCGACGAATGGTGTGGCGCGCACGACGAGAGCGAGGTGCTGGCGACGCTGGCGGCGGCCGAGGTGCCGTCGTCGCGTGTGTATTCCGCGGTCGACATGTTCGCCGACCCGCAATTCATCGCGCGCGCCATGATCGAGTCGGCCACGCTGCCGGATGGCCGGGCCTTTCGGATGCCCGGCATCGTGCCCAAGCTGTCGGATACGCCGGGCAGCACCGAATGGGTGGGGCCGACACTTGGCGCGCATACCGACGAGGTGCTTGCTGCGCAGGGCTACGACGCGGCGGCGATCGCGGAATTGCGCGCGGCCGGCGCCGTCTGACCCTCAGCGCAGGCGGAAGCGGACCGGCAGCAGGGCCTCGCGCGGCGCATCGGCGGGCAGCGAACGCAGCGAGCGGACGGCGCGCAAGGCGGCGTCGTCGAGGAGGCGGTGGCCGCTGCCTTGCTCGATGCGGGCGGCGGTGACGCTTCCGCTCTCGTCGATGATGATGAGGACCAGCGCTTCGCCCTCCAGTCCGCGGGCAATCGCCTCCGCCGGGTAGAACTGGCCGCTGTCGTCGAGTTTCTTCAGATGCTGGCGGACCGCCTGGGTCCAGGTTTTCGCGGCGGCCGGCGGCTTTTCCGGCGGCCTGGGCTTGGGCGGCGGTTTCGCAACGGGGGGCGCGGATTTCGGTGGCTCGGGCAGGGTCAGCGGCGGGGGCGGCGGCAGTGGCGCGACGGGCGGCGGGCGCAGGCTGGCAGTGAGCGGCGGGGGCGGCGGAGGCGGTGACGGCTCGGGCAACAGGCCGCGAACGAAGGGCAGGGAGTGCAACAGCAGAGACGCGGCCAGGGCGAGGAATAGCCGGCGCTGGTTCCGGGACGTGAGAAAATGCGGGCTGGCCAATGGAGATGAGTACGCTGATGAAACCGGGTCGAGTGAAACTGCTGGTCGCAATGATAATCGGGATGGGGCTGGTGTTGCCGGCCCAGGCCCAATTCTGGGCGCGCGACCCGGCGGCCCTGCCGACCCCGACGGCCTTCGTCACCAACCTGGAGCTGGGCGACCTGGAGCAGGCCAAGGCCTGGCTCGACGCCGGCCTGGCGCCCGACTTCATGGGCAGCCGCATCGGTTCCGGCCTGATGATCGGCGCCTGGGAAGGCAACATCGACATGATGCGCCTGTTCATCTCGCGCGGCGCCGACATCAACCGGATGAACGGCAACAGCGAGACGGCCATCATCCTGGCCGCCTGGCGTGGGCATCTGGAGGCGGTCAAGTGGCTGGTCGAGCGCGGGGCGCGCATCAATGCGCCGGCGCGCCAGTGGTCGCCGCTGCATTACGCGGTGTTCGCCGGTCATCGCCCGGTGGTCGATTACCTGATGGAACAGGGCGCCGACATCAACGCCCTGAGCACCAACGGTTCCAGCGTCCTGATGATGGCCATCTACGAAGGGCGCGAAGACATGGCACGTCTGCTGATCGAGAAGGGGGCCGAGCGCAGTTTCCGCAACGACTGGGGCGATGGTGCGCTGGAATGGGCGATGCGCTACAACCAGCTGGGCATCGCGCGCATGATCACCAACCCGGAAGAGTTCAATCTCGCGGTCAACCAGCCGAAGGAGACCTGGGGCGAGCCGACCCGCTCGCTGCGTATGTCGAAGGAACTCGAGGAATTGATGGAAATGCGCGAGAAACTGGTCGAGCGCGGCGAGTCGACCGCAGCCATCGACAAACGGATTTCCATCGAGCGCGTGCGCGTCATGCGCAGCGAGATCGACCAGCCGGTGACGCCGCAAAGGGCGGCGACGATGGAAATCACCGCTAGCCGCAAGGCGCCGAAGGATCAGTCGGCGAAGATCATTTACGACGGCAAGGGCAAGACCGTCGAGCCCAGGGCGCCGGCCAAGGCCGCACCGCCCAAGGGTGGCGCCAAAAAGGATTAGTCTGCCAGCGGCCGGTCGCGTACCTCGGGCAGGAACAGCAGCCCGATGACGGCGGCCACGATCAGCAGGGCGGTCGGATACCACAGACCGGCCAGCGGGTCGCCGAAGCGGACGCCCAGCCAGGTCACCATGAACGGCGACATGCCGCCGATCCAGCCGGCCGCCAGGTTGTGCGGCAGGGCGACCGCCGTGTAGCGGGTGCGCGCCGGGAAGAGTTCGGGCAGCGTCGCCGTCTGCGGCCCGGTGATGCAGGCCAGCGGCACGACGAGAACCAGCAGCAGGACGGCGATCATCGTCGTGTCCGGCGTCGCCAGCCCGGCGTAGTGCTGCAGCCCGTGGAAGACCGGCAGTACCGTCAGTGCTCCGCCGATCAGGCCGGCCAGCAGCACCGGGCGGCGGCCGATGCGGTCGGACAGCCAGCCGCAGAACAGCGTCGCGGGGAACAGGGCGAGCGTCGAGATCGTCACCAGCCAGCCGGCTGCGGTCGACGGCAGGTTGAGCACGGTTTTCAGGAAGACGCCGGTATAGACCTGCGCCGAAAAGAAGAGCAACGAGCCGCCGGCCGAAATGCAGAAGAAGAGCAGCGCCATGCGCCCCAGCGTGTGGCGGTCGCGGAAGCATTCGCGCAGCGGCGTCTTGGCCAGCGCGTTCTTCTCGCGCAACTGGCGGAAGACCGGCGATTCATGCAGGTTGAGCCGGCTCCTGATCGAGATGGCGAGCAGCACGGCGGAAAGCAGGAAGGGAATGCGCCAGCCCCAGGCCCGGAACTCGGCATCGCTCAGCCACTGCTGGAGGACGATGATCTGCAGCGTCGAGGCCATCATGCCGAGCGGCCCCATCAGTTGTAGGACGCTGGTGTAAAGGCCGCGCCGGCCGGCCGGCGCGTGTTCGGTGAGGTAGACCGCGGCGCCGCCGATCTCGCCGCCGACCGACAGCCCCTGCAGCATGCGCAGGATGAGCAGCAGGGCGGGGGCGAGCAGGCCGACCTGTTCGTAGGTCGGCAGCAGGCCGACGAATACGGTCGACACGCCCATCAGGACGATGGTGGCGAGGAAGATGGTGCGCCGGCCGTGGCGGTCGCCGAGCGAGCCGAACAGCGCGGCGCCGAGCGGGCGCACGATCATGCCGACGCCGAAGGTACCGAGGCTGGCGAGCAGCGCGGCGACCGGATCGTCGGCGGGGAAGAAGAGGAGGCTGAAATGGACGGCCAGCGAGGCGAAGGTCAGGAAGTCGTACCATTCCAGGAAGGTGCCGAAACAGGCGGCGACCACGACCTTCTTCTGGATGGTCTGCTGGCTTTCCGGTGGCGTCATGATGCTGGGGGCGGACGAGGGGCCGCCATTATCGCCTGCCGGGCGGCGGCTTCCAAACCGTGCTAGTTGAGGGTCATCACCGCCTTGACCAGTTCGGCCAGGGTACGCACGCCCATTTTTTCCATGACCCGGGCGCGGTGTGCCTCGACCGTCTTCATGCTGATGTCCAGCGCGTCGGCGATCTGCTTGTTGAGCTTGCCGGCGACGACCAGCTGCATGACTTCGCGTTCACGCAGGGTCAGTTGCTCCAGGCGCCGGGCGATGGCGTGGTTGCGCTGCTCGCGGGCCGACAGCTCGGCATCGAGTTCCAGCGCGCGCCGGATGCGCGACAGCAGGTCCTCGTCGTTGAAGGGCTTCTCGATGAAGTCGCAGGCGCCGCGCTGCAGCGCCGAGACCGCCATCGGTACGTCGCCGTGGCCGGTGACGAAAATGATCGGCAGGCGTGAGCCGAGCGCCTCGAGTTTTTCATGCAGTTCGAGGCCGCTCATTTCCGGCATGCGCACGTCGAGAACGATGCAGCCGCGCATGTGGTCGCCGCGCGCGGCCAGGAAGCCGGCAGCCGAGTCGTAGCAGGCGACGGTATAGCCCTCGCTTTCGAGCAGCCAGGTCATCGAATCGCGCATCGCCTCGTCGTCGTCGACGACATGGATGGTCGGTTGTGGCTCACTCATCGGCGTCTCCCTCTATCGGTACGGTGAAACGGAACACGGTGCCGCCCTCGCGGCGTGCCTCGACCCACAGGTGCCCCTGGTGAAACTCGATGATCGAGCGACAGATCGCCAGGCCGATGCCCATGCCTTCCTGCTTGGTCGTATAGAACGGTGCGAAAATCTTTTCCACGTCTTCTTCCGGTAGCCCGTGGCCGTTGTCGACGACCTCCACCTGCAGCAGTCGCGCGTCGATCTGGCGGGCGCCGATATACAGGCGGCGGCGCTCGACCGGGGTGTCGTGCATGGCCTCGATGCCGTTCTTGACCAGGTTGAGCAGCACCTGTTCGATCATGATGCGGTCGACGACGATGCGTGGCAAGTTTTCCGGCAGGTCGACGACGATCTGCGTGCTGGTGCGCTGCGCCTCGATGTCGGCGAAGGCGCGCGCCTCGTCGAGCAGCTCGGCCAGGGCGATCGGTTGCCGGTTGGGGTCGCTCTTCTTCACCATGTCGCGCATGCGGCGGATGATCTTGCCCGCCCGCTCGGCCTGGTCGCTGGCCTTCTGCATCGCCGACAGCAGGTCCTCGAACTTGTAGTTGCCGGCCTGCATGCGCTTGATGCAGCCGGCGCAGTAGTTGGCGATCGCCGACAGCGGCTGGTTGAGCTCGTGCGCCAGCGACGAGGCCATCTCGCCCATGGTGATCAGGCGCGAGGTCTGCTCCAGGCGCTTCTGCTGCTGCAGGTTCACTTCGTCGATGTGCTTGCGGTCGGTGATGTCGGCGGCGATCTGGACGCGCACGGTGCGCCCGTCGACCCAGCGGATGGCGCGCTCATGCAGGTGATACCAGTGGCCGGAAAGGGCGTGCTGGATCTCGCCGTCGAACAGTTCGCACGGCAGGTCGGCGGCGTCGAGGTCGGCCGGGTCGCGGCTCAGGGCCTCGGGCGGCGGGCGGCAGGCGGCGGTAACCAGCGCCGAGTCGCGGCCGACGGTGTCGAAGCCGAAGATGTACTGGAAGGCGCGGTTGGCGAAGAGGATTTCGCCGCTCCTGGCGTCGGCGACGTGCACCGCCGTGTCGAGGCCGTCGATGACGGTGACGAAGCGCTCGTGGGCGCGCTCGAGCTCGACCCGGGCGCGCTTGGGCTCGGTGATGTCGTTCATCGAGGCGATCCAGCCGATCTGCTTGCCGGCGGTGTCGATCAGCGGCGAGAAGTAGAGACGGACGTCGAAGCGCTCGCCGTTCTTGCGCATGATCCGCATCTCGAAGCCGCTGGGCGGCGCGCGGCCGGCCAGCGCAGTGTCGATGTTGTTCTGGAGCCGGTCGAATTCCTCGGGCGGCCAGTAGGGATAGGGCGGGGCGACGCCGACCAGCTCCGCTTCGTCGAAGCCGGTCATCCGGCAGAAGGCGGCGTTGACGAAGGTGATGCGGCCTTCGAGATCGATGGCGCGCAGGCCGGTGACCAGCGAGTTCGACATCGCCTGGCGGAAGGCGTAGGCGGCGCGCAGCTGCTCCTCGGTTTCGGCGCGGCGCTGCGCATGGCGGCGCAGCTGGAACAGGGTGGCGCTGGCGATCAGGGTCAGGAACAGGATCAGCGCGGCCGGGACGAAGGACAGCCAGGCGCCGCCGCCGCGGTAGGCAACGATGTGGAGACCGAGCCGGTTATTGGGCAGGTCGAGGCTGATGGTGCCGGAAATGCGCCGGTCGGTCGGCCTGATCGACGAATTGCTCAGCACTTCGCGGTTGTCGGCGTCGACCACCGTCAGGCTGTAGCGCGCCGTAAAGCCGGCAGGCAGGGTCACGCGCAGCAGGGTTTCCAGCGACTGCATGGCGATGAAGGCGCCAAGATCGCTGCTGCCGCGCTGGACGGGCAGGATCAGGTCGTTGGCGTGGCGCTGGTCGGCGCCCCGGTAATTCGGCGAGAACAGTGCGCGGCGCGTGCGCAGCGCTTCCTGCAGGGCGACCAGGCGGATGCCGGTCAACTGTTCGCCGACGAAGGTCGCCAGCGCCTCGTTGGGGGCCACCCATTCGACCTTGCCGTCGGTATCGACCCAGATGACGGCGGCAATTTCCGGGTTGTCGCGCACGTAGCGGCTGGCGCGGACCTGGAAGGCTTCGTAGGTGAGCTGGCGGAATTCCTGCTCGCGGCCGAGTTCGGTCAGGAAATCCTGGTGCGCGTGAAGGCGGTTCTCGATGGTGCGCTCGGCCCAGTGCATGTCGCCTTCGAGCGCCGACAGCGCGGTGTCATGCTCGCGCCACTGCAGCAGGGCGGTGACGACCAGCATGGCCAAGGCGAAGATGCCGATGGCCGCATAGGGCGCGAGCCACAGCCAGGTCTGCTTGGGCTGGCGGGGTGGGGGACGGACGAGCATGGACTGATTCTTCGCCTGCCGGCGCGGCACGGCCATTGGTAGTTACCCTAACACCCGGAGCATGACGAACGGTTCAGCGCAGCCAGCCCAGCAGCAGCGGCAGCAGCAGGGCGGTCAGCGCGCCGTTGAGGCCCATCGCCAGCGCCGCGAAGGCGCCGGCCTGCTCGCTGACCAGGAAGGCGCGCGCGGTGCCGATGCCGTGCGAGGCGACGCCGATGGCGAAGCCGCGGATCGCCGGGTCGTGCAGCTTCATTGCATCGAAGATGGCGCGCGCGCCGACCGCGCCGAGAATGCCGGTGACGATCACCAGCACGGCGGTCAGCGAGGGGATGCCGCCGATGCGTTCGGCGATGCCCATGGCGATCGGCGTCGTCACCGACTTGGGGGCGAGCGACAGCTGGGTCGGCAGGCTGGCGCCGAACAGGCGGGCGATGGCGATCGCCGAGAGCGCGGCGGTCAGGCTGCCGGCGATCAGCCCGGCGACAACGGGCAGCAACATCGAGCGCACGCGGCGGAACTGTGTGTAAAGCGGGATGGCGAGCGCCACCGTGGCCGGGCCGAGCAGGAAATGCACGAACTGCGCACCGGCGAAGTAGGTTTCGTAGCTGGTTGCGGTCGACGTCAACAAAAGCACCAAAATGGCGACGGCGATCAGCACCGGGTTGGCCAGCGGATTCATGCCGGAACGCCGGTAGAGCCAGAAGGCGGCCTGGTAGGCGAGCAGCGTCACGGTCAGCCCGAGCAACGGCGAGGCCGACAGGTAGACCCAGATCTCGGTGAGCTGCGGCGTCATGGCGCTTCTCCCGGCGCCGCCTGTCGGCGCATGCACAGCTTCATCACCAGCGCCGTCACCACCAGCGTCGCGACGGTGCTGATCAGCAGCGACAGCAGCAGCGGCAGCCATTCGTCGGCGACGCGATGGAGATGCACCATGATCCCGGTGCCGGCCGGCACGAAGAGCAGCGACAGATGTTGCAGCAGGTTCTGGCTGGTCGTCTGCAGTTCGTGCCCCGGCCCGCCGCGCAGGGCGAGAGCGACGAAGAGGAAAAGCATGCCGAGCACCGGCCCCGGCACCGGCAGGTTCAGGCCGCGGGCGACGACCTCGCCGGCCAGCTGGAAGACGAGCAATTGGGTCAGGGCGGAAAGCATGATGCAGGCCTCGAATAGTGAAGCCTGCAGTCTATTGCTTATTGCACGTCATCAATAGACCAAAAAATGTCCATTGATCCGTTACTTCAGGTAATTACCCATTCGCGGTGCCACGCTGCGGCGTTGCCTCCCGCGCCATGCTCAATGTCGGTGCTTCCCGGCATCGTCGTGGTGCGTTGGCATTACCGTCGGGGCGCCGACCGTGACGCCGATCAGCAGGATCTGCATCAGCCCGAGGGTGACGGCGAAAACCTCGAAGCTGTCGAGGCCGAAGCCAAGCATCGCCGGCAATACGAACAAGCCGCAGGCGAGGAATTCCGTGAGTTTGGTCCAGATATCCATGCTGTTCTCCTGTCGTGTATCCAACATTCGGGCAGTTGCGATTTGTGCGGTGCACAAATCGTGCCGACATTGGCAGACCGGGAACGCCGGTTCCGGTTTTTGCCCGTTTTCGGGCGTCGACCGCAGCCGGGCGGCAGTCGACAAAAAAGCGCCGGGTTGCCCCGGCGCTTCGGTCTCTCTCCACTTTTTTCGGGTGCTGCTTATTCCATCGCTTCGTACAGCGGCAGGGTCAGGAACTCCGGGTAGTCCGGGGTCAGCGACATTTTGTCGAAGATGACGGCAGCCTGGTCGTAGCTGGCGGTGTCCTCGCCCTGGGCGGTGACGGTGGCCTTCACCTTGGCCAGTTCCTCGGCGATCATCGGGCGGACCATCTCTTCGGTGACCTTGCGGCCGTCGTCGAGGATGCCCTTCGGCGAAACCACCCACTGCCAGACTTGCGAGCGGGAGATTTCGGCGGTGGCGGCGTCTTCCATCAGGTTGTGGATGGGCACGCAGCCGTTGCCGGCCAGCCAGGAACCGAGGTAGTGAATACCGACGTTGATGTTGTTGCGCAGGCCGGCTTCGGTGATCGGCGTGGTCGGCTGGAAGTCGAGCCACTGGGCCGGGCCGAAGCTGCCGGAAACCTGCTTTTCCCACTGGTTCGGCTTGTCGCCCAGCACCTTGACGAATTCTTCCATGGCGATGGGCACCAGACCCGGGTGGGCCACCCAGCCGCCGTCGAAGCCGTCGTTGGCGTCGCGGGTCTTGTCGTGGCGGATGCCGGCGAGCGCCTTTTCGTTGGCGACCGGATCGTTCTTGATCGGGATCAGCGCCGACATGCCGCCCATCGCCGGGGCGCCGCGCTTGTGGCAGGCCTGCACCAGCGCCAGCGCGTAGGAGCGCATGAAAGGCACTTCCATGGTGATGGCGCCGCGCTGGGCCAGGCAGAAGTCCTTGTTCTTCTTGAACTTCTTGATGCAGGAGAAGATGTAGTCCCAACGCCCGGCGTTGAGGCCGGCGGAGTGGTTGCGCAGTTCGTAGAGGATTTCTTCCATCTCGAAGGTGGCGAGGATGGTTTCGACCAGCACCGTGGCCTTGATCGTGCCCTGCGGGATGCCGCAGTGGTCCTGGGCCATCACGAAGGCGTCGTTCCACAGGCGGGCTTCGAGATGGGATTCCATCTTCGGCAGATAGTAGAAGGGGCCGGCGCCGCGGGCGATCTGCTCCTTGGCGTTGTGGAAGAAGACCAGGCCGAAGTCGAACAGGCCGCCGGAGACGCGCTGGCCGTCAACGAGGACGTGCTTCTCGTCGAGATGCCAGCCGCGCGGACGGATCTGCAGGGTGGCGATCTTGTCGTTGAGCTTGTATTCCTTGCCGGCTTCGTTCTTGAACGACAGCTCGCGGCGGATCGCCTTGTAGAGGTTGACCTGACCCTGGATCTGGTTGTCCCAGTTCGGGGAATTGGAATCCTCGAAGTCGGTCATGTAGGAGTCGGCGCCGGAGTTGAAGGCGTTGATGATCATCTTGGCCTCGACCGGGCCGGTGATCTCGACGCGACGGCATTCCAGGGCCTTGGGCAGCGGCGCGATCTTCCAGTCGCCTTCGCGGATGGCCTTGGTCTCGGGCAGGAAATCGGGCATTTCGCCAGCATCGATGCGGGCCTGGCGGGCGACGCGGGCCTTGAGCAGTTCCTGGCGGCGGCCTTCGAAGGCACGGTGCAGCTTGGCGACCAGGGTCAGCGCGTCGTGGGTGAGAATGGATTCGTAACCCGGCTTGATCGGGCCGGTGACTTGCACGCCTTGCGGAAGGTTGAGGCTCATGGCAGCTCCTGAAGGGATGGTAAATTGAAGTGACGTTGCGAATTCTATTGCTATTCAGTGTCGATAAAAACCGGGATAAAATCATTTCATCTTTTACATCAGGTAAATAATGGACAGGCTGAAACAGATCGAGGCCTTCGTCTCGACTGCGGGCCGCGGTAGCCTTTCCGCTGCTGCCCGCGCCGAAGGCGTGACCCCGGCGATCATCGGGCGGCGCCTGGATGCGCTGGAGGCACGCCTCGGGGTCAAGCTGCTGCTGCGGACGACGCGCAAGCTGACGATCACCTTTGAAGGCCAGGCCTTTCTCGAGGACTGCCAGAAGCTGCTCAACGACATGGCCAATGCCGAGGCGGCGGTGTCGCTGGGAGGCGTCCGGGCCAGCGGCCAGCTGCGGGTGTCGGCGCCCTCCGGCTTCGGGCGCCGGCACGTGGCGCCGCTGGTCGGCGAGTTCATGCTGGCCAACCCGGAGGTGACGGTCAATCTCGATCTCAGCGACCGCCTGGTCGATCTGCTCAACGAGAACATCGACTGTGCCATCCGCATCGGCGAACTCACCGATTCCAGCCTCGTCAGTGTGAGGCTCGGCGAGATGCGCCGCATGGTGGTGGCCAGCCCCGCCTACCTGGTGGCGCACGGTGTGCCGCGCGAACCCGGCGATCTGGCGGCGCACAACTGCCTGTCGCTCGGCCAGCAGCGCGGCTGGGTGTTCCGCGATCCGGCTGCCGGCACGGTCGATACCATCAAGGTCAGCGGTAGCTTCGAATGCAACGACGGTGCCGTGCTGCACGAATGGGCGCTGGCCGGGCGCGGGCTGGCCTGGCGCTCGCTGTGGGAAGTCGGCCAGGACCTGAAGGAGGGCACGCTGACCTCGGTGCTCGACGCCTGGCAGGCGCCGCCGATGGGCATCTACGCGGTGTTTCCGCAGCGCCGCCATTTGCCGCTGCGCGTCCGGCTGTTCATCGATCTGCTCAAGGAAACCTACGGGCGGCCGAGTTACTGGGAGTTGCGCTGAAAACGGCATGAAAAAACCGGTCTACCGCATCCTCGGGCTGTGCTCTGTCGGCCTTGGTGTCGTCGGCGCCTTTTTGCCGTTGCTGCCGACGACGCCATTCCTGATTCTCGCTGCCTACTTTTTCGCCCGCTCGCACCCGGAGTGGGAAGCGCGCCTGCTGGCGCATCCCGAGGTCGGCCCGGCGATTCGCGCCTGGCGCGACCACGGTGCCATTCCGCGAGTCGCCAAACGGCTGGCGACGCTGTTGCTGGCGATCAGCGCCGTCGGCGGCTGGCTGACGCTGCCCGAGCCCTGGCGCTATGTGCCGGCGGCGGTCGGCGTGCTGGTGCTGGCCTGGATGTGGTCACGGCCGAGCGTCTAGGGCGGCGCGCACGGCCTGCCACGCGGCCAGTTTTTCGGCGAACGAGCGGCCGGCATGGGCAGGGCTGGTCGATGGCAGGCGGGTGAACGCAATCTGCCGCTCCGCATCGGGTAGCCTGATATGGCGGCGAAAGCAGCTTTCCGCCTTGGCACCGTTGAAGAAAATGTGGCGGACCGCCGGATGGGCGGCGATGAATCCGGCAAGGTCGTTGGGCACCAGCGAGTCGTCCTCGATGGCGGTGTCGAGGCTACCCTGGCGCCGGCAGGAGTACAGCACGTCCCACAGCGCGATGCCGGCGTGGCACAGGGCGGCGACGCGCGCAGGATAGTCGCGCCCCGGCGGGATGCTCAACAGTTCGCCCATCAGCGGCCAGAAGGCGTTGCGTGGGTGAGCGTAGTATTGCCCGGCGGCGAGCGACGCCAGCCCGGGCATGCTGCCGAGGATCAGGACGCGGGCGTCGGGGGCCGCAAGCGGGGGGAAACTGCGGGCGTGGTGTTCGGGCATGTCGCGGCTGCAAACAATAAGGCCGGCGCCTTGTGAGCGCCGGCCCCGATGCCGCCCGGTGAGGCGGCAAGTCAAAGCGGTAAGCTTAGTGGAACTGCTCTTCTTCAGTCGAGCCGGTCAGCGCGGTGACGCTGGACTTGCCGCCCTGGATGACGGTGGTGACTTCGTCGAAGTAGCCGGTGCCCACTTCCTGCTGGTGCGAGACGAAGGTGTAGCCACGGTCGCGGGCAGCGAATTCCGGCTCCTGGACCTTCTCGACGTAGGCCGACATGCCGCGCTTGGCGTAGTCCTGGGCCAGATCGAACATGTTGTACCACATGGAGTGGATGCCGGCCAGGGTGATGAACTGGTACTTGTAGCCCATGGCGCCCAGTTCGCGCTGGAATTTGGCGATGGTGGCGTCGTCGAGGTTCTTCTTCCAGTTGAAGGACGGCGAGCAGTTGTAGGCCAGCATCTTGCCCGGGTGAACCTTATGCACGGCTTCGGCGAACTTGCGGGCGAATTCCAGATCCGGCGTGCCGGTTTCGCACCACACCAGGTCGGCGTAGTCGGCGTAGGCGATGGCGCGGGAGATGGCCTGGTCCAGACCCTTCTTGGTCTTGTAGAAGCCTTCCGGGGTGCGCTCGCCGGTCAGGAACGGCTTGTCGTTCGGATCGTAGTCGGAAGTCAGCAGGTCGGCCGCTTCGGCATCGGTACGGGCGATGACCAGGGTCGGGACGCCATAGACGTCAGCCGCCATGCGGGCAGCGATCAGCTTCTGGACAGCTTCGGTGGTCGGCACGAGAACCTTGCCGCCCATGTGGCCGCACTTCTTGACGGAGGCCAGCTGGTCTTCCCAGTGCACGCCGGCGGCGCCGGAGCGGATCATGGCCTTCATCAGTTCGTAGGCGTTCAGCACGCCACCGAAACCGGCTTCGGCGTCGGCGACGATCGGCAGGTGGTAGTCGATGTAGCCGGCATCGCCCGGGTTGCCGCCCTTGGACCACTGGATTTCATCGGCACGGTTGAAGGCGTTGTTGATGCGCTCGACGACCTTGGGCACGGAATCCACCGGATACAGCGACTGGTCCGGGTACATGGCGGCATACTCGTTGTTGTCGGCAGCGACTTGCCAGCCGGACAGGTAGATCGCCTTGATGCCGGCTTTGGCCTGCTGGACGGCCTGGCCGCCGGTCAGGGCGCCCAGACAGTTGACGTACGGCTCGTTGTTGACGAGGTTCCACAGCTTTTCGGCACCGCGACGGGCGAGGGTGTGCTCGACCTGGAAGGAGCCGCGCAGGCGGACGATGTCAGCGGCGGAGTAGCCGCGCTTGATGCCTTTCCAGCGGGGGTTGGTGGCCCAGTCTTTTTCCAGTTCGGCGATTTGCTGTTCGCGAGTGCTCATTGTGAATTCCTCAAAAGGTAGGGTTGGGAGTTACTACTTTATGCCTAGACTATTTTGCCTGAGCGATGGAAAAAGTATAGAGATATTTTTGCGCAGCAGCAAGAGTCTTATATAAGACATAAGACAAAATTTTATTTAAATAAAACAATGTATTGCATGTGTATTTTCACGATATGAAACGTTGTTTGCGTTCGTGAAATGAAACCGCATTGCGTCAGCACAAGGGCTTGCTGCTGACCAGTACACCGTCCTCGTCGGCATAGAGATATTCACCCGGGTTGAACGTGACGCCGCCGAAAGTGACGGCGATGTCGCGGTCGCCCACCCCTTTCTTGATGCTCTTCTGCGGATGGGTATCGAGGGCGCGAACGCCGATGTCGATGTCGTTGATGTCGCCCGAATCGCGGATGCAGCCATAGACGACGACGCCTGCCCAGCCGTTCTTGTGCGCCAGGATGGCGAGCTGGTCGCCGACCAGGGCGCAGCGCAGCGAGCCGCCGCCGTCGATGACCAGGACCTTGCCCGTGCCGTCCTCGCCGAAGGCCGTGCGGACCAGCGAATTGTCCTCGAACAGCTTCAGCGTGACGATCCGGCCCGAAAAGCTGGTGCGGCCGCCGTAACGCTGGAACATGGGGGCGACGACGCGCACGGTCTTGCCCAGTTCGGTTTCGAATTCATCGCAGAGGTCGGGGGTCTTGAAGGTCATTGGGGTCTCCCTGGCAGAAAAAAAGCCATGCATCGCATGGCTTGTTGGAATGTGGATGGAATTTAGACGACGGCTTCTGATTTTTCTTCCGAAAAATCGAGTTTGATTTTGCCCTCTTTGTCGAGGTCGACCGTAACATGCCCGCCGCTGGCGAGGCGGCCAAACAGCAGTTCGTCGGCGAGCGCCGAACGGATGACGTCCTGAATCAGGCGTGCCATCGGCCGGGCGCCCATCAGCGGATCGAAACCCTTCTCGGCGAGCATTTCCTTGACCGCCTCGGTGAAGTGCGCCTCCACCTTCTTCTCGTGCAACTGTTCCTCGAGCTGCATCAGGAACTTGTCGACCACGCGCAGGATGACCTCGTGATCGAGCGGCGCGAAGGAGATCGTCGCATCCAGCCGGTTGCGGAATTCCGGCGTGAACAGCCGCTTGATTTCGACCATCTCGTCGCCCGTCTGCTTGCTGCTGGTGAAGCCCATGCTCGATTTCTGCAGGTCGGCGGCGCCGGCGTTGGTGGTCATGATGATGACCACGTTTCGGAAATCGGCCTTGCGCCCGTTGTTGTCGGTCAGCGTGCCGTGGTCCATGACCTGTAGCAGGATGTTGAAGATGTCCGGGTGGGCCTTCTCGATTTCGTCGAGCAGCAACACGCAGTACGGCTTCTTGGTCACCGCCTCGGTCAGCAGGCCGCCCTGGTCGAAACCGACGTAGCCCGGCGGGGCGCCGATCAGGCGGGAAACCGCATGGCGCTCCATGTACTCGCTCATGTCGAAGCGGGTCAGCTCGATACCGAGGCAGTAGGCCAACTGCTTGGCAACCTCGGTCTTGCCGACGCCGGTCGGACCGCTGAACAGGAAGGAACCGATCGGCTTGCCCGGATTGCCGAGGCCGGAACGCGCCATCTTGATCGCCTTGGCCAGCGCGTCGATCGCCTTGTCCTGACCGAAAACGGTCGCTTTCAGGTCGCGGTCGAGGTTCTTCAGGGCGCCGCGGTCGTCGAGGGTGACGTGCTGTGACGGAATGCGCGCGATCTTGGCGACGATTTCCTCGATGTCGGTCTTGCCGATCACCTTCTTCTGCTTCGACTTGGGCAGGATGCGCTGCGCGGCACCGGCTTCGTCGATGACGTCGATGGCCTTGTCGGGCAGGTGGCGGTCGGTGATGTAGCGAGCAGCCAGTTCGGCGGCCGAGGAGATGGCCGTACCGGAATACTTGATGCCGTGGTGCGCCTCGAAGCGCGCCTTGAGGCCCTTGAGGATTTCCACGGTTTCGGCGACCGAGGGTTCATTGACGTCGATCTTCTGGAAGCGCCGGGACAGCGCGCTGTCCTTCTCGAAGATGCCGCGGAACTCGGTGTAGGTGGTGGCGCCGATGCACTTCAGCTGGCCGGAGGAAAGTGCCGGCTTGAGCAGGTTGGAGGCGTCCAGCGTGCCGCCGGAGGCCGAGCCGGCGCCGATCAGCGTGTGGATCTCGTCGATGAACAGGATGGCATTGGGATTGTCGCCCAACTGCTTGATGACGCCCTTCAGGCGCTGCTCGAAATCGCCGCGGTACTTGGTGCCGGCCAGCAGGGCGCCCATGTCCAGGGAATAGACGTTCGCCTTGGTCAGGATGTCCGGAACATCGCCTTCCACGACGCGCCGGGCCAGTCCTTCGGCGATCGCCGTCTTGCCGACGCCGGCCTCGCCGACCAAGAGTGGGTTGTTCTTGCGCCGCCGGCAAAGCGTCTGGATGACGCGCTCGAGTTCCTTGTCGCGGCCGATCAGCGGGTCGATCTTGCCCTGCAGGGCAAGCGCGTTGAGGTTGATCGTGTATTGCTCCAGCGGCCCGGCCTGCTCCTTTTCGCCCTCAGTTTCGACTTCGCCCTCGGTCGGCGTCTTCTGCTGCGGCACCTTGCTGATGCCGTGCGAGATGAAATTCACCACGTCGAGGCGGGTGATCCCCTGCTTCTGCAGGAAGTAGACCGCGTGCGAGTCCTTCTCGCCGTAGATGGCGACCAGCACGTTGGCGCCATTGACCTCCTTCTTCCCGGACGACTGGACATGCAGGATGGCGCGCTGGATGACGCGCTGGAAACCGAGCGTCGGCTGGGTGTCGATGTCATCCTCGCCGGAAACGATGGGGGTGTGCTCGTTGATGAAATTCGTCAAATCCTTGCGCAGTGCATCAGGCTTGCCGCCGCAGGCGCGCAGGGCCTCTGCCGCCGACGGGTTGTCGATCAGCGCGAGGAGCAGATGCTCCACGGTGATGAACTCGTGGCGCTTCTGTCTCGCTTCGACAAAAGCCATGTGCAGGCTGACTTCGAGTTCCTGGGCAATCATCAATTTTCCTCCATGACGCACGCGAGTGGATGCTGGTGTTGGCGGGCAAATGCGCTCACCTGCTCAACCTTGGTCGCGGCGATGTCGCGCGGGAAAACCCCGCACACACCGCGGCCTTCGTTGTGAACTTTGAGCATGATTCGCGTCGCTTGTTCAGTATCCATGGCAAAAAAACGCTGGAGCACGACGATCACGAATTCCATTGGCGTGTAATCGTCGTTCAGCAGCAGCACCTTGTACATCTTTGGAGGCGTCGCCTTGGCACGTTGTGCTTCGAGCAGACTCCCTTCCTGGGATTTCGTAGCCATGAGATGGATTCTATACAGTCCGCTCCAATGTGCAACTACCGGCCGCGGACAAATTTCCGGGCGCGAGCGCTGGTATTTTTCTTAATTTATGCTGCGCTGCGTCATTGAAAAATGTTGACGCAATCCGAACGCAGAGGTAGAAAGCGCTTGTGTTTGAATTCACGCGGCATCAAGGTTGCCCAAAGCGCCGGGTCACTGAGCTCAAACAGGGAGTCGGGGTGACCCGTAATTTTCAGTTTTTTGTAAGAAAGTAGCAGACATGGCACTGGGTACTGTCAAGTGGTTCAATGATTCCAAGGGTTTTGGCTTCATCACGCCTGACGATGGCAGCGAAGATCTTTTCGCACACTTCTCCGCCATCAACATGAGTGGTTTCAAGACCCTGAAGGAAGGTCAAAAAGTTTCCTTCGATGTCGTGCAGGGCCCCAAGGGCAAGCAGGCATCCAATATCCAGGGCGCCTGAGCACCGGATACGCAACATATTGAGGCCCGTCTGATATCAGACGGGCCTTTTTTGTTTACGCGACAGTTATCTCGTCCTGGCGTTTGTCGCCGAGATTGTCGTTCCACGAGACCGTCAGCCGGTCGCCGGTCTTGATGCCCCTGGCCTTGAAGGCGAACAGCGGGTTCTTCGAGACCGAGGTGTTCAACTGGCCGTCGATCAGCGGCTGGCCGTTATGCAGGACCCTGAAGGTCTTGATGAAGTTGACCGGCAGGAGATCGCCCTTTTCATCCTTGCGCTGCCCGGTTTCCATCGGGTGCTGCATGAGGATGCGGATGTCGGCGATGTCGCCCTGGACCTGGGCACGGATCTTGATCGTGTCGGCCATGTCTATCCTCCGCACCCGCCGAGGGTGACCTTGATTTCGCGAAATGCCACGTAGGTCTTGCCGTCGGCCGCCCTGGCCACGGCCCGGACGCGTGTCGTTTCGGCCAGCTTGACCTGCACCCGGCAGTAGGCGACGGCATTGCCGGAAAATTCGAGCGCGGCGCACAGCGGCATCGGATTTTTGTCGGCGAATACGGCAATGCTGCGCGTGGCCGGAACCAGGCTGGTGATGTCGATTTCCACCTTGGCGCCGTTCTCGGCGATTTCCGGCGCCTGAATGACGATGTCGCGCGACTCGGCGGCGTTGGCCGCCCCCCAGGCCTTGAGCGCGTCATTGACGTTGCGCGCGGTGAATGCGGTCTTGTTCCACTCCGCGGCGACGACTCTGCCGGGCAGCAGCAGGCCGGTGCCGAGAAGCGGCGTGAGCAGGGCGGCGCTGCTGCCCCGCAGCAGTTTTCGGCGTAATTCGTTCATGTTTTCGTTGCGTTGCAGTTCAAGCGGAATTATTCAGCCACCCAATGGCCCGATTTGCCGCCCTGCTTTTCGAGCAGGCGGATGTCGTCGATGCGCATGCCGCGGTCGACGGCCTTGCACATGTCGTAAATGGTCAACAGGCCGACCGAGGTCGCGGTCAGTGCTTCCATTTCGACACCGGTGCGGCCGAAGCATTCGGCGGCGACCGCGCAGTGCACCGCATTGTGTTCGGCGTCGATGGTGAAATCGGCGGTGACGCGGGTGAGGGCGATCGGGTGGCAGAGCGGGATCAGTTCCCCGGTGCGTTTGGCGGCCTGGATCGCGGCGATGCGGGCGATGCCGAGAACGTCCCCTTTCTTCGCCGATCCCGAGCGGATCAGCGCCAGGGTTTCCGGCTGCATGAAAATGCTGCCAGCCGCGCGTGCGACGCGGGCGGTCTCAGCCTTGCTGCCGACGTCGACCATATGCGCCTGGCCGGCGGCATCGAAATGGGTAAGTGTTTGATCTGTCACGATTCGTTACGCTTGGTTACGCCCGGCCCGGCGGGTGGGGCGATGGCCTGCGCTATCATATCACCATGCGCGTTGCCCACCGTTTCCTCGTCGGCGTCCTGGCCTGTGCCCTGAGCGCACAGGCGGCGCGCGCCGACGATCTGCCGGAACTGGGCGATGTCGCCAGCAACGAACTGTCGCTGGCGATGGAGAAGAAGATCGGCCAGCAGATCATGAACGAGATTCGCTGGCGCGAACCGTCCTATCTCGACGATCCCGACATCGAAAACTACCTCGATCAGCTGGGCGGGCGGCTGGTCGCCGTCAGCAACGATCCCGGCATGGGCTTCCAGTTCTTCGCGATCAACGACCCGAGCATCAACGCCTTCGCGATGCCGGGCGGCTTCATCGGCGTCCATACCGGGCTGATCCTCGCCGCCCAGACCGAATCGGAACTGGCCGGCGTGCTGGCGCACGAAATCTCCCATGTGACACAGCGTCATATCGCCCGCCAGGTGTTCCAGTCGAAGAAGCTGTCGATGGCCTCGATGCTTGCCATGGGCCTCGCCCTGCTGGCGGCCCGCTCGAACCCGCAGGCCGCCGGGGCGGCGATGACCACGTCGCAGGCGGCGGCGATCTCGGCGCAACTGGCGTTTTCGCGGGATTTCGAACGCGAATCCGACCGTCTCGGCTTCGATATCCTGCGCCAGGCCGGTTACGACGTGCGCGGCATGTCGGCGTTCTTCGAGCGCCTGCAGCAGAATTCGCGGCTTTATGAAAACAACGCCACGGCCTATCTGCGGACCCACCCGCTGACCGGCGAGCGCCTGTCCGACATGCAGAACCGCGAGCAGCCGGTCGCCTACCGCCAGGTGGCCGACAGCCAGGAATTCCAGCTCGTGCGCGCCCGGGTGCGGGCCATGCAGGGGCGCCCGGCCGAGGCGATCCGGGATTTCGAGACCCTGTTGCGCGAGCGCAAGTATTCGTCCGAGGCCAGTGCGCGCTACGGCCTGGCCGTGGCGTACGTGCGCAAGGGCGACTGGACGGCGGCCGAACGCGAATTGCAGGCGGTGCGCAAGCTGAAGCCGTCGTTGGCGATGGTCGACCGCCTGCTCGCCGAGGTGAAAATCGCCCGTGGCGAAAAGGAGGCGGGCATGCAGCTCTATCGCGAGGCGATGGTGCGTTACCCGCACAACCTGGCCCTGCTTTACGGCTACGGCAATGCCCTGGTGGCCGAGCGCAAGTTCGCCGAGGCGCTCCGCTTCGTTGACGAGCAGCTGCAAAACTACCCGCGCGACACGCGCTTCTACCGGATGCGCGCCGAATCCTATGCCGGCCTCGGGCGCCGCTCGCAGCAGCATCTTGCGCTGGCCGAGATGTCGCTGCTCAAGGGACAGACGGCGGGCGCCATCGAGCAGCTGCAGTTGGCGCAACAGGCGGGTGACGCCAATTTCTACGAGATGTCGGTGATCGACGGGCGCCTGCGGGAAATGAAGAAGCGCCAGCTCGAGGAAATGAAGGAGCGGCAGAATTAGGGGTAAAATCCATGGTTCTCATATTGGGTAACAGACCATGCAATTTGATCGCGACCTCGATGTAAAGGGGCTCAACTGCCCGCTGCCCATTCTGCGCACCAAGAAGACGCTGGCCGAGATGGAAAGCGGCCAGGTGCTGCGGGTGCTGGCGACCGATCCCGGTTCACTCAAGGATTTCCCCGCGTTTGCCAAGCAGACGGGAAATGAGCTGGTCGAACAGCAGGAAGTGAATCGCGTCTTCGAGTTTTACCTGAAGCGCAAATAGACGCGGCTTTCCACGCATTTTTCGAAGATCGGCGGGCGCCGCAGGGGCAGCCTGCCGCTTGGCGTTTCGAGGAGCCGGTAGATTGCCTGCCGGTCACTGATGCCGATAGCCTGGCCCGGGCACTCGCGGCCATCGCCGCCGACCAGCTCTGGTGCGTGGCGGCGCTCGATTTCGAACTCGGTTATCTGCTCGAACCGGCCGCTGCGCCGGCCGGTCGGGTGCCGCCGGCCGGCCGGCCGCTTGCCCGCTTCTGGCGTTTCCGGCGGCGCATCGCCATGGATGCCGCGGCGGCCGAGGCCTGGCTGGCCACACAAGGCGCCGGGGAACCCGCGGGCATCGGCGGCCTGAGCGCCACCGTCGACGAAAAACGGCATGCTGCTGCGGTCGACCGCATCCGCGACTATATTTCCACCGGCGACTGCTATCAGGTCAATTTCACCTTCCCCCTGGTCTTTTCCTGGTTTGGCCCGCCAGTCGCCATCTACAGCCGCCTGCGCGCCGCCCAGCCGGTGCGCTATGGCGGCTTCGTGGCGACGGCCGGGGGGGGCGTCGTCTCGCTTTCGCCGGAACTGTTCCTGGAAAAAACTGGCGCGCGACTGGTCACGCGGCCGATGAAGGGAACGCTGGCCCGCGACGAGCCCGCCGCGCGTCTGCGCGAATCGCCGAAGGACCGGGCCGAGAACCTTATGATCGTCGACCTGCTGCGCAACGACCTCGGGCGCGTGGCGACGAGCGGCAGCGTCCGCGTCGACCGCCTGTTCGACATCGAGGACTACCCGACGGTCTGGCAGATGGTGTCGGAAATTTCGGCATGCGTGCCGGACGCCACGCTGGCGACCATCCTGCCGGCGCTGTTTCCCTGCGGTTCGATTACCGGGGCGCCGAAGATTCGTGCCATGCAGATCATCGCGGAGCTCGAGCAGGCGCCGCGCGGCCTGTACACCGGCGCCTTCGGCTGGATCGCACTGGACGGCGATTTCCGCCTCAACGTCGCCATCCGCACGCTGGAACTGGCGCCCGACCGGACCGGCAGGCTCGGCATCGGCAGCGGCATCGTCGCCGACTCGACGGCGGCGGCCGAATGGCGGGAATGCCAGCTCAAGGCGGACTTCCTGCGCGCCGGCGACCCCGGGCTGCGGCTGATCGAAACCCTGCGCCGCGAAGCGGGAAAATGCCCGCGCCTGAGCGGCCATCTGGAACGTCTGCGGCGCTCGGCGGCGTGGTTCGGCTTCGCGTTCGACGAGGCCGCGCTCCGCCAGCGCCTGGAAGGTCTGCCGGCCAGCGGCACCTGGCGGGTGCGCCTGACGCTGGACAAGGCCGGCGCGATCGAGGTGCAGGCGTTCCCGCTGGCCGACGAGGCGGCCGGCCCGCGCCTGGCGCGCCTGGCCGTCGAGACGATCGATTCGCGCGATCCGCTGCGGCGCCACAAGACGACGGCACGACCGCTCTACGACGCGGCGTTGCGCGGCCTGGACGCCGATTCGCCGGTATTCGACGTGGTCTTCCGCAACGAGCGCGGCGAAGTGGCCGAGGGGGCGCGCAGCAACGTGTTCGTCGAGCGCGGCGGGCAGCTGCTGACACCGCCGCTGGAAAGCGGCGCCTTGCCGGGCGTGTTGCGCGCCGAACTGCTGGCGAGTGGCCGGGCGCGCGAGGCGGTGCTGCGGCCCGCGGACCTGGAGCAGGGGTTTTTGCTCGGCAATGCGCTGCGCGGCTTGATCGCGGTCCGGCTCGCCGCGCCGGCGCCCTGAAATTCGGCCTTTTTCGGGCGTCGACCGCAGCCGGCTCAGTGATTCGCCGACGGCTTGCCGGCCAGCCCCATGCGCATCAGGACATGCTGCGCCATACCGCGCGCCAGTTCGTGCTCGCCCATGAAGACGGCGCCGGCCTCCTCGCGCTGCAGCAGTTCGGCTTCTTCCGCGCTGTGCGTGCGCAGCACCGTCTCGATGCCGGGGTTCAGGGTGCGGGCGATTTCCAGCATCTTGCGCGCGTCGAAGGCGTCCGGCGTGGCGATCACCAGCATGCCGGCACGGGCGATGTGAGCCTGGATCAGGACCGCCGGTTCGGTCGCGTCGCCGCAGACAGCGAGGATGCCGCGGGCGCGCAGTTCTTCGACCCGTTCGCGGTTCTGTTCGACGATCACGTGGCTGACCCCGCGTTCGGCGAGCAGGGCGGCGATGCGCTGGCCAACCCGGCCGTAGCCGACCAGCACGACCTGGCCGGTGAGGTTCGCCTGGTCGGTGCTCATCGGCAGTTCGGCCAGCGGATCGGCGCGGTGCTCGAGCCGGCGGGCGAGGGCGGAGTTGGCGCGCAGCCACTTCTGTAGGGGGGCGATCGCAGCGAAGATCAGCGAATTGCAGGCGATTGAAAAGAGCGCGCCGGCCAGCAGCAGGCTGCTGCCTTCGGCCGGCATCAGGCCGAGCGAGGCGCCGAGGCCGGCGAGGATGAACGAAAATTCGCCGATCTGCGCCAGGCTGGCGCCGACCGTCAGCGCCGTGTTAAGCGGATAGCGGAAGGCGAGCACCAGCGCGACGGCGGCGACGGTCTTGCCGAGCATGATGATGGCGGTGACGAGGAGCACCTTGAGCGGTTCGGCGAGGAGCACCAGGGGGTCGAACAGCATGCCGACCGAGACGAAGAAGAGGACCGAGAAAGCGTCACGTAGCGGCAGCGATTCCTCGGCCGCGCGGTGGCTGAATTCCGAGCCGCGTATGGTCATGCCGGCGAAGAACGCGCCGAGCGCGAAGGAGACGCCGAACAGGTGGGCGGAACCGTAGGCGACGCCGACCGCGGCGGCGATCACGCAGAGCGTGAACAGCTCGCGCGAACCGCTGCGCGCTACCAGCCACAGCAGGCGCGGCAGCAGGCGCTGGCCGACGATCAGCATCAGCGCCATGAAGGCGGCGATCTTGGCGAAGGTGAGGCCAAGCGTGGTCCAGATCTCGCTCGAAACGGCGGCCGCCGCCCCGGCCTGCTGTCCGCCCAGGAGGCCGGCCAGCGGCGGCAGCAGAACGAGGACGAGGACCATGACGAGGTCTTCGACGACCAGCCAGCCGACCGCGATGCGCCCGTTGATCGAATCCAGCACGCCGCGCGCCTCGAGCGCCCGCAGCAGGACGACGGTGCTGGCGACCGACAGCGCCAGGCCGAAAACCAGCGCGGCGCCGGGGTCCCAGCCCCAGAACATGGCCAGCGCCATGCCCATGGCGGTGGCGACGGCGATCTGCACGATGGCGCCGGGGATGGCGATGCGCTTGACGGCCAGCAGGTCTTCCAGCGAGAAATGCAGGCCGACACCGAACATCAGCAGCATGACGCCGATTTCGGCCAGTTGCCCGGCGAGGTCGAGATCGGCGACGAAGCCGGGGGTGGCCGGACCGATCATTATGCCGGCCAGCAGGTAGCCGACCAGTGGCGGCATGCGCAGGCGCGCGGCGATGACCCCGAAGATCAGGGCCAGGCCGAAGGCGGCGGTGATGGTGGTGATGAGGCTGATGTTATGGGGCATCTTCAGGCGAGGGGCTGGCGACCCATGTCAGATGGCTTTGCCGGGCAAGAGTTTCGACTGCCTGAAAATTGATCCTTTCAGGCAGTCGACCGCAACCATCAGCCGCGCAGCTTGCGCAGGTAGATGCCGAGGAGCGAGAACAGCGCGGCAGCGATGCCGAAATAGAAGGCGCGGGCAGCGACGTCCTGGTATTCGACCAGCACCGGCTGGCCATCCTCCACCTTGTAGCGGATGGTGGTCTGGAAATACCACGACGACCACTTGGCCTCGATCAGGCCGTTCACCCGCTTCCAGCGCAGCCAGCCGCCTTCCTCCATGGCTTCGCCGGCATCGCCCGGCAGGTCGAGGCTCTTGAACAGCCCCTTGGCCCGCGCGGCCTCCAGCTCGCCATGCGGCACGCTGCAGAATTCGCCCTTGTCGCCGCAGACGGCGACGATGCGGAATTCCGGTTTCCATTCGCCGCTCTTTTCCCACGGCCAGGCGATGATGAAGGCGACCGTCCAGATCCACACCAGGCCGCAGAAAATCATCATGGCGAGAAAGATCTGGGCAAAAAAACCGCGTTTGTCTTGGGGCATGCTATTCCTTTACTGGCCCAGCCTGGCGAGCTGGGGTACGAGTTTTTCGAGGGTCGCCGTGAAGTCGGCGAGGCGCTGTTTTTCCTGATCGATCACCGCCGCCGGGGCGCGGGCGACGAAGCCCTCGTTGGACAGCTTGTTCTGCGCGATGGCGATCTGCTTTTCGAGTTTCTCGATTTCCTTGGCCAGGCGCGCGCGTTCGGCGGCGACGTCGAATTCCACCTTGAGCATCAGGCGCGTCTCGCCGACGACAGCGACCGGGGCCATGGCGTCGGCCGGCATGTCGTCGACGATCTGCACCTCGGACAGCTTGCCGAGCGCCTGCAGGATGGGCGCGAATTCGGCGATTTCCGCACCGCCGCCGGCGACCAGCAGCGGCATGCGCTGCGCGGGCGACAGGCCCATTTCGCCGCGCAGGTTGCGGCAGGCGTAGGCCAGCGCCTTGAGGCGCTCGACCTTGGCTTCGGAGTCCTCGTCGACGCGTGCGAGGTCGGCCTCGGGGTAGGCGGCGAGCATGATCGAAGCGTGCGTCTTCTTGCCGGCAATGGGCGCGACGACCTGCCAGAGCTCCTCGGTGATGAAGGGAATCAGCGGGTGGGCCAGGCGCAGTACCGTTTCCAGCACGCGCGCCAGCGTGCGGCGGGCGCCGCGCTGCTGCGCCTCGTCACCGGTCTGCATTTCGACCTTGGCGATTTCCAGGTACCAGTCGCAGAACTCGTCCCAGACGAATTTGTAGATGGCCTGGGCGAGCAGGTCGAAGCGGTAGTCGATGAAATGCTGCTCGACTTCCTTCTCGACCTTCTGCAGCAGGCTGACAATCCAGCGGTCGGCGAAGCTGAACTTCAGGCGGGGCTCGCCGCCGGCCGGCACGACGCAGGCGCCGCTATTGGGCATCTGCTGGTGGTCGAGCGCCAGGTCGTGGCCTTCGACGTTCATCAGCACGAAGCGGGTGGCGTTCCACAGCTTGTTGCAGAAGTTGCGGTAGCCGTCGCAGCGGTTCAGGTCGAACTTGATGTCGCGGCCAGGGCTGGCCAGCGAGGCGAAGGTGAAGCGCAGCGCATCGGTGCCGAAGGCCGGGATGCCTTCCGGGAATTCCTTCTTCGTCTTCTTGGCGATGCTCTCGGCCTGCTTGGGGTTCATCAGGCCGAAGGTGCGCTTGTCGACCAGTGCGTCGATGCCGATGCCGTCGATCAGGTCGATGGGGTCGAGCACGTTGCCCTTGGACTTGGACATCTTCTGGCCTTCGCCGTCGCGGATCAGGCCGTGCACATAGACGTGCTTGAACGGGATCTTGCCGGTGATGTGCTTGGTCATCATGACCATGCGGGCGACCCAGAAGAAAATGATGTCGAAGCCGGTGACCAGCACCGACGACGGCAGGTATTGCTGCAGGACCTGGTTGGTCGCGTCGGTCGCCTCGTCGCCGCTCCAGTCCAGCGTCGAGAACGGCCACAGGGCAGACGAATACCAGGTGTCGAGGACGTCCTCGTCGCGGTTGAGCTGACCGGCGTAACCCGCCTGGTCGGCCAGGTGACGGGCTTCTTCCTCGCTGTGAGCGACGAAGACCTCGCCATTGACGCCGTACCAGGCCGGGATCTGGTGGCCCCACCACAGTTGGCGCGAGATGCACCAGTCCTGGATGTTGTTCAGCCACTGGTTGTAGGTATTGACCCAGTTTTCCGGGTAGAACTTGATCTCGCCGGAATGGACGACGTCCAGCGCCTTCTCGGTAATCGACTTGCCGTCGGCGCCCGGCTTGGACATCGCGACGAACCACTGGTCAGTCAGCATCGGCTCGATGACGACGCCGGTCCGGTCGCCGCGCGGCACCTTCAGCTTGTGCTTGTCGACCTTGACCAGGATGCCCTCGGCTTCGAGGTCGGCGACGACGGCCTTGCGCGCGTCGAAACGGTCCAGGCCACGGTATTTTTCCGGCGCGTGGTCGTTGATCTTGCCGTCCAGCGTCAGGATCGAGATCATCGGCAGGTTGTGGCGCTGGCCGACGGCGTAGTCGTTGAAGTCGTGGGCCGGCGTGACCTTGACGCAGCCGGTACCGAATTCGAGATCGACGTAGGAGTCGGCGATGATCGGGATTTCGCGGCCGGTCAGCGGCAGCTTCACCATCTGGCCGATCATGTGCTTGTAGCGCTCGTCTTCCGGGTGGACCATCACGGCAGTGTCGCCGAGCATGGTTTCCGGCCGCGTCGTGGCGACCACTAGGCTATCCGAGCCGTCGGCCAGCGGATAGCGGATCTGCCACATGAAGCCGTCTTCCTCCTCCTGCACGACTTCGAGGTCGGAGACGGCGGTGTGCAGCTTCGGGTCCCAGTTCACCAGGCGCTTGCCGCGGTAGATCAGGCCTTCGTTGTAGAGGCGGACGAAGGTTTCGGTGACGACCTGGTTGAGGCCGGCGTCCATCGTGAAGCGCTCGCGCGTCCAGTCCGGGCTGGTGCCCATGCGGCGCATTTGCTTGGTGATGGTGTTGCCGGAGTATTCCTTCCATTCCCAGACCTTTTCCAGGAACTTCTCGCGGCCGAGGTCGTGGCGCGAGATGCCCTGGGCGTCGAGCTGGCGTTCGACGACGATCTGCGTGGCGATGCCGGCGTGGTCGGTACCCGGCTGCCACAGCGTGTTGGCGCCCTTCATCCGGTAGTAGCGGGTCAGCGCGTCCATGATGGTCTGGTTGAAGCCGTGACCCATGTGCAGCGTGCCGGTGACATTGGGCGGCGGCAGCAGGATGCAGAAATTGTCGGCCTTGCTGCGGTCGACGCCGGCAGCGAAGTAATTTTTGGCTTCCCACTCGGGGTACCAGCGGCGTTCGATATCCGCCGGCTCAAAAGCTTTTGCGAGTTCCATCTGTCTGGAATGAAAGGGGAAAACCCGAAATTATACCGGAGCGCCGCCCCGGCTTCGCCGCGATCTCAGTCGCGCGGCTGGATCAGGGCAAGGATTTCCGGTTCGGCCAGGAAATCGCGGACGGTGCTTTCGATGATGCCGGGGAGTTCCGCCGCCAGCCGTTCGCTGACGCGGCGGGCCAGTTCGTGGGCGACGATGTCGAGCATTTCGCCTTCGAAGGCCAGTGCGGCAGCGGCAGGTTCGCTGGCCGGCGCCAGGTCCGGTTGGCTGGCGTGTTCGCTGGCCGGTACGACAGCCGCTGCGACTTCCGGTTCGCTTTCGGGAGGCGTTGCGGGAAACGATGTTCGCGGTTCGGCGTCGAGCAGGAGCGGGATTTCGTCGTCGGGGTCGAGGGCGTCGGTCAGCAGCGGCACGTCGTCGATTTCGGCACTGGTCGTGCGCCGCCGCCGCATCAGCGCGTCGGCACGGGCGAGGATGGGGCTGGACATCGGGCTAATCCTCGCACCCGCCGAGATCGAAGTAGCGTACTTCGTAGCCGCGGTCCTTGTAGAACCTGACGCGCTGGCGGGCGCTGTCGCGCTCCGCGTCCTCTCGGCCGACCACCTCGATCAGGCTGTGGAAGCGCGAGAAGCCGGGCGGGACGTCCCGGCTCAGGTTCATCAGCCGCTCATCCTGCGGCAACTGGTCGAGGCTGTCGGTGATCAGGATCGGCGTCTCGGCGGCGAGCGGCGAATCCGCCCGGCAATGCGGCACGAAGCCGAGGGCCGGCTGGGTCCACAGCATGCGGTCAACGCTGTCGGCAACCGCTTTTTCGGGGGCGAAGACGAGCATCGACTTCTTTTTCGCGTAGGCACCGCCGAGCAGGGCGCAGGCGGCGGCAATCCGGTCCGCGGCGCCGTGGTAGAAGAAGACCTGGGTCAATTGAGCTTGCCGGCGCGCTGCAGCAGGTAGTGGGCGAGCAGGGGCACCGGCCGGCCGGTGGCGCCCTTGTCGGCGCCCGACTTGTAGGCGGTGCCGGCGACGTCGAGGTGCGCCCACTTGAACTTCTTGGTGAAGCGCGACAGGAAGCAGGCGGCGGTGATGGCGCCGGCCCAGCGGCCGCCGATGTTGCCCATGTCGGCGAAGGGGCTCTTCAGCAATTCCTGGTAGTCGTCCCACAGCGGCATGTGCCAGGCGCGGTCGTGCGCTTCCTCACCGGCCTCGAGCAGTTCGCGGGCCAGCGTTTCCTTGTTGGCGAAAAGTCCGCTGGCGACGCTGCCCAGCGCGACGACGCAGGCGCCGGTCAGGGTGGCGACGTCGATGACGGTGTCGGGCTCGAAGCGTTCGGCGTAGGTCAGCGCATCGCACAGGATCAGGCGGCCTTCGGCGTCGGTATTGAGGATCTCGATGGTCTGGCCGGACATCGAGGTGACGATGTCGCCCGGTCGGGTGGCGCCGCCGCCCGGCATGTTTTCCGTGGCCGGCACGATGACGGTCAGGTTGATCGGCAGCTTGAGGCGGGCGACGGTGTGCATGGTCCCCAGCACACCGGCAGCACCGCACATGTCGAACTTCATCTCGTCCATGTCCGGCGCGGGCTTCAGGGAGATGCCGCCGGTGTCGAAGGTGACGCCCTTGCCGACCAGCACGACCGGCTTCTCGCCGGCCTTGCCACCCTGGTGGCTGAGGACGATCAGCTTGGGCGGCTGGTGCGAGCCCTGGGCGACGGAAAGCAGCGAGTGCATGCCGAGCTTTTCCATGTCGGCGCGCTCGAGGACCTCGCAGTGCAACTTGAATTCCCTGGCCATGGCCTGCGCCTGTTCGGCGACATGGGTCGGATGGCAGACGTTGGGCGGCAGGTTGCCGAGATTCCTCGCCACCGCCATGCCCTCGGCAATGGCGATGCCCTGCGCCAGCGCTTCCTCGGCCAGCGCCAGTTCGTTGCGCCGTTCGATGCCGAGCGTGAGTTTGCGCAGCGGGCGACGGACTTCGTCCTTCTTGCTCTTGAACTGGTCGAACCTGTAGGTCGCGTCGAGCGCGATCATGGCGCACTGGCGTACCCGCCAGGCGACACTGCGCTTCCTGACCGATAGTTCGGTGAGGAACAACGAAGCATCGAAGGCGCCGGTCTCGTTGAGCGTCTTGACGGCGGTGCGGATGGCGCTGCCGAATTCCTTTTCGTGGAATTCCTTTTCCTTGCCGAGGCCGATCAGCAGCACGCGGTCGCTGAGGGTGCCGGGGACATTGTGCAGCAGGAGCGTGCTGCCGGCCTTGCCATCCATGTCGCCACGGCGGACGATATCGGAAATGTAGCCCTTGGCGGCCTTGTCGAGCAGCTCGGCGGCGAGGGTGAGCTTGCGCGACTCGAAGACCCCGACCACGACGCAGGCGCTGCGCTGTTTCTCCGGGCTACCGCTTTTTATGCTAAATTCCACAGGCTGCTCCAGTTCATGGAAATATCAGTATCCGTGGGATTATCCACGCATTTTTTCGGTTTCGTCAAAGCATGATATTCGAGCGCGCCGCCCGGCGCGAGTTCGCTCAGGCAGCTGCTGGCATCAGCGTCGCCCTGCTGGCCATCCTCGCTTCCACGCAATTGATTCGCCTGCTCAAGGACGCGGCGGGCGGGCGCATTGCGCCCGAAGCAGTGGCCTCGCTGCTCGGTTTCGCCGCCCTGAATTTCATGCCCATCCTGCTTTCGCTGACGCTGTTCGTCTCGATCCTGCTCAGTCTTTCCCGCGTCTATCGCGATTCGGAGATGGTCGTCTGGTTTTCCTGCGGCCAGCCGCTGACGGCGTGGATACGCCCGGTCCTCAAGTTCGCGCTGCCCATCGTGCTGGCCATCGCGGTGCTCTCCGGTTTTCTTTCGCCGTGGGCCAACTACAACACCGCCGAATACAAACAGCGCCTTTCGGCGCGCAGCGACGTTTCGCAGGTGTCGCCGGGGGCGTTCCGCGAGGCCAAGCGCGGGCAGCGCGTCTTTTTCGTCGAGTCGATCGCCGATGATGCCAGCCGCGTCGGCAACGTGTTCGTCGCCACGATGCAGGAGGGCAAGTTGGGCGTCGTGATGTCCGACACTGGCTATCAGGAGTTCGCACCCAACGGCGACCGTTTCGTGGTTCTCGAGCATGGGCGGCGCTACGAGGTCGAGCCGGGAACGCCGGAGTTCAAGGTCATGGAGTTCGAGCGCTACAAGGTGCGGACCGAGGATGGCCAGGCCAAGCCGGCCGAGCGTTCGCCCAACCGCCTGCCGATCACCGAACTGGTGCTCGACGACAGCAACCAGGCGCGCGGCGAACTGCTGTGGCGGATCGGGATGCCGGTCTCGGCGATCATCCTCGCCTTGATGGCGATTCCCCTCTCCTACGTCAATCCGCGCGCCGGACGTTCGGCGAACATGCTGATCGCCATCCTCATCTACGCGATCTACAGCAACATGATCTCGGTCAGCCAGGCCTGGGTGGCGCAGGGCAAGCTGTCGTTCTGGGTCGGCGTCTGGGCGGCGCATGCGTTGATGCTGGTGCCGCTGGTGGCGCTGTTCTACAAGCGCATCGTCGTGCAGATGCCGTGGCAACGAAGGCGCGCCTGATGTTTCGTCTGCGTCTCTACCAGCGCTACCTGATGCGCGAAACCCTGGGGGCCATTTTCCTCGTCCTGGTGGCCTTCCTGGCGCTCTTCAGCTTTTTCGACCTAATCAACGAATTGCGCAGCGTCGGCAAGGGTGGCTACCAGTTGGGCCACGCCGTGTTTTTCGTCGCCTTGAGCCTGCCCGGGATGATCTACGAACTGATTCCCATCGCGGCGCTGATCGGCACCCTGTATGCCTTGTCGACCCTGGCCCGGCATTCGGAGATCACGGTGCTGCGCGCTTCCGGCCTGGCGACCCGCGACTTGCTGATGACGCTGTTCCGGGTGGCCGCGTTGCTGGGCTTGCTGACGGTCGTCGTCGGCGAGGGGTTGGTGCCGGTTTCCGAACGCCTCGCACAGGAACTGCGGACGCGCGCACTGAGCAACGTGATCGCCCAGCAGGGTTTCGAGTCCGGCCTGTGGGTCAAGGACGGCCGCAGTTTCATCAATATCCGCGAGGCAACGCCCGATGCGCGCCTGCGTGGCGTGCGCATCTACAAGTTCGATACATCGAATGCGCTCGAGTCGGTGACCGATGTTGAAGAAGCGGAGTTCAATCCGCCGGAGCACTGGCTGCTCAAGGGTGTCGTGCGCACGGTGCTCGATGGCGATACGTCGCGGGTCGAGCGATTCGACACCGCCGAGTGGATGTCTGCGGTCAACCCGGAATTACTGTCGGTTTTGATGGTGGCCCCGGAGCGCATGTCGCTGGTGGGGCTGGTCAACTACAAGCAGCATCTGTCCGACAACCGGCAAAAGACCGAACGTTACGAAATCGCGATCTGGAAGAAAGTGGTCTACCCGCTGGCGTCACTGGTCATGGTGGCGCTGGCGTTGCCGTTCGGCTATTCGCACAACCGGGTTGGCGGCGTCAGCCTGAAGATCTTCGCCGGGGTCATGCTGGGCATCCTGTTCTACGCGCTGAACGGGCTGTTCTCGAACCTCGGCGTGATCAACGCGTGGCCCCCGTTCGCCAGCGCCAGCGCACCATCGGCCATGTTCCTGCTGGCGGCGATCGGCATGTTGTGGTGGGTCGAGCGGCGCTGAGCCGTCACTGTCTTTCGGCGAAGACGATTCGCGTGCCGGCGATGCGGTCGTGCAGAAACTGGCGATCCTTGTCGAACAGCGCCCAGAGCAGGCCGATACCGAAGAACAGGATGCTCGGCCACGCAGCGAGGTAGCGCAGGATCGCCTGCAGCGGCCGCAGTGCTTCGCCGTTGGCACCCGCCAGGCGAAGTTTCCAGGTTTTCATCGGGAGCGTCTGGCCGCCGTTCATCCAGAACCAGACGAAGTACAGCATCAGCAAGCCCAGCACGTGTAGCCACAGCATTCGGTTGCTCATGCCCAGGCCGTAGGCGAAGAGCACGATCTGCGGCAGCAGGAAGCCGACCAGCAGCACGGCAAATACCACGAGACTTTCATACAGCATGCTCGCCAGGCGGCGGGCGATGCCGGGCATCGGTTCCGCCATCAGTTCCTGCCCGGTTCGGGAGTGGTCGGTGGAACCGGCGAGGCGCTGCTCGCCTCGTTGTCGGGTTGTCCTTCCGCCGCCGGCGGAGGCGCCTCGGGCGGCGGTGGAGCGAGCAGTTGGACCGACTTGCCTGACTGGCGAATGCGCTGCTTCTCTTCGGGCGGCAGGTTCGAGTAAGCCTCCCATTTCTGCTTGACCGTCTGTTTCTGCTCCGAGGGAAGCTGGTTGAATTCCTTGTAGGTGTCCCTGACCTTGGCGCGCTGTTCAGGCGTCAGGCTGACCCATTCGCGCATGCGGTCCTGCAGTCGGCGCTGCTCGTCCGGCTTCAGGGTCGGGTAACGTTCGGCGATGCCGAGCCACTTCTTGCGGCTGATGTTGTCCAGTTTGTCCCATTCCACGCCAAGCGGCGCCAGAATGGCTTTTTGCTGGGCGTTCAGCAGGCTCCAGCCCGGTTGGGGAGGGGTGCCGATGACTGCTGTGGTCGGGGGGGCGGCGGCAAGCGGTGTTGCCAACGCCAGGCTGAGGATCACTCCGCTGAAGAGTCGTCTTTTAACCATTCGAAGAAGTCGTTATCCATGAAAGCCTCGGGAGGCAGGTCGTCCGAGAGCAGGGCGCTGTCCAGTGCTTCCAGTTCGCCGACATAGTTGTTGCTATCCATGTAGAACGATATCCACATGCCGAGCAGCAGGGCAAGAACGGCCAGGATCTGCCGCAGATGGCGGTTGTCCGAAGCGAAACGGAAATGGAAGCCGGATGAACTGCCGCTCGTCAGCGCCATCTGCGGGGCGGACTGCTTCTGGCGCGACAGCGCGAGATGGCGAGCAGCTTCCAACCGCCTGGCGGAAGCCGGCGAAATGTCCTTCAGCCCATGGTTCAGCGCCAGCCGAACCCGCGAAGCATAACGATCTTCATTCATAGTTTGATACCCCTTGCCGACAGGGCGGCTGCCAGCGCGTGTGTGGCGCGCGAGCAATGGGTCTTGACGCTGCCTTCTGAGCACCCCATCGCCGCTGCGGTTTCAGCGACGTCCATGTCTTCCCAGTAACGCATGAGGAAGGCTTCCCGTTGACGCGCGGGCAATTTTTTTATTTCGTCGTCGATGGCGTTCAGGGTCTGGGCCTGAAGCAGCTGGCTTTCGGGGGTCCGCGGCCCGTCGGGGTCCTCGTCGGCGGCCAGCGTTTCCAGCGGGTCGTGGTCGTCGTCATCGTTCGGCGAGAAGGCTGACAGCACGGTCGTCCACATCGAGCGCACCTTGCTGCGCCGGAAGTAGTCGCGAATCGTGTTCTGCAGGATGCGCTGGAAGAGCATCGGGAATTCCTCTGCCGGGCGGTCGCCGTATTTTTCCGCCAGTTTGAGCATGCTGTCCTGCACGATGTCGAGCGCACCTTCCTCTTCCCGCACGGCGAAGATGGCCTGCTTGAACGCCCGCCGTTCGACGGACTCGAGAAATAACGCCAGTTCGTTGGGTGAAGCCAGGGTTGTCTCTTCCGGTAAAAGGCCTTGGAAAGCCTGTGGTTATGCTGTAACGCCTTGACCGAACAGGGTCAGTCGATTAAGGTTATACGTTTTTCGGGCAACAGCTTTTTTGGGCTAAAGAATGATGATCAGCGGTGCAGAAATTGTAATCAGGTGCCTGCAGGAAGAAAAGGTCGAGTGTGTATTCGGTTACCCCGGCGGCTCCGTTCTACACATTTACGATGCGCTCTTCAAGCAGGATCAGGTCCGGCACATCCTGGTTCGCCACGAGCAGGCCGCCGTTCATGCTGCGGACGCCTATTCCCGTTCCTCGCAAAAGGTCGGCGTCGCCCTGGTGACGTCGGGGCCGGGCGTGACCAATACAGTGACCGGCATTGCCACTGCCTACATGGACTCGATCCCGATGGTCGTCATCACCGGCCAGGTGCCGACTGCCTACATCGGCCAGGATGCCTTCCAGGAATGCGACACGGTCGGCATTACCCGCCCCTGCGTCAAGCACAATTTCCTCGTCAAGGACGTCAAGGATCTCGCGCTGACCATCAAGAAGGCCTTCCATATTGCGGCGACCGGTCGCCCGGGACCGGTGGTGGTCGATATCCCCAAGGACATCACCGCCCAGGTGTGCGAATTCGAATACCCAAAGACCATCCAGATGCGCTCCTACAACCCGGTAGTCAAGGGGCATCTCGGCCAGATCAAGAAGGCCGTGCAAATCCTGCAGGAAGCGAAGCGGCCGATCATCTATACCGGCGGTGGCGTGATCCTCTCGGACGCAGCGCCGCAACTGACCGAACTGGCGCGCAAGCTGGACTTCCCGGTGACCAACACGCTGATGGGGCTCGGCGGCTATCCGGCGACCGATCGCCAGTTCGTCGGCATGCTCGGCATGCATGGCACTTATGAGGCGAACAACGCGATGCACTACGCCGACGTGATTCTGGCGGTCGGTGCCCGCTTCGACGACCGCGTGATCGGCAACCCCGATCATTTCGGTCAGGAAAAGCGCCGCGTGATCCACATCGACATTGACCCGTCGTCGATTTCCAAGCGCGTCAAGGTCGATGTGCCCATCGTCGGCAATGTCGCCGACGTGCTGGACGAGTTGCTCAAGCTGGTCGCCGGTGGCTTCAAGGCTAATCCGGAGGTGGCCAACTGGTGGAAGCAGATCGAGGAGTGGCGCGGTCGCGACAGTCTGCGTTACAAGCAGGTGGAGCACATCATGCCGCAGTACGTCATGGAGAAGCTCTATGAGGTGACCGGGGGCAACGCCTTCGTGACTTCCGACGTCGGCCAGCACCAGATGTTCGCCGCGCAGTACTACAAGTTCGACAAGCCGCGGCGCTGGATCAACTCCGGCGGCCTGGGCACCATGGGCGTCGGCCTGCCGTACGGCATGGGCGTCCTGATGGCCAACCCCGATGCGCAGGTCGCCTGCGTGACCGGCGAGGCATCGATCCAGATGTGCATCCAGGAAATGTCCACCTGCAAGCAGTACGGGTTGCCGATCAAGATCATCAACCTGAACAACGGCATGCTCGGCATGGTCCGCCAGTGGCAGGAAATGTTCTATTCCAAGCGCTACTCGCAGTCCTACGTCACTTCGCTGCCCGATTTCGTCAAGCTGGCCGAGTCCTACGGCCACGTCGGCATCAAGGTGGAAAAGCCGGAAGACGTCGAGCCGGCGTTGCGCAAGGCCTTCGTCGAACACAAGGATGACCTGGTCTTCCTCGACTTCATCATCGACCCGGCGGCCAACGTCTTCCCGATGGTGGCGGCGGGCAAGGGACTGACCGAAATGATCCTCGCCGAAGATCTGTAAGGCGGGAGAGGAACAAGAATATGCGACACATCATTTCCATCCTGATCGAAAACGAATCGGGTGCGCTTTCCCGTGTGGCCGGCCTGTTCTCGGCACGCGGCTATAACATCGAATCGCTGACCGTGGCACCGACGGAAGATCCCTCGCTGTCCCGGATGACCATCCTGACCAGGGGTTCCGACGAGGTACTCGAGCAGATCACCAAGCAGCTCAACAAGCTGATTGATGTGGTCAAGGTGGTCGATCTCTCCGAAGCCGCGCACGTCGAGCGCGAACTGATGCTGATCAAGGTTCGCGCCACCGGCAAGGACCGCGAAGAGATGAAGCGGATGGCCGATATTTTCCGTGGCCGCATCATCGACGTCACGGAATCGACCTATGTCATCGAGTTGACCGGAGCAAGCTCCAAGCTCGACTCCTTCATCGCCGGACTCGACGCCGGCCTGATTCTCGAAACCGTTCGTACCGGCGTCTGTGGCATCGGTCGCGGTGATCGCATTCTCAAAGTCTGACTACTGTTCTCCAAGAGGAATTCATGAAAGTTTATTACGACAAGGACGCCGACCTTTCCCTGATCAAGGGCAAGAAGGTCACCATCGTTGGTTACGGCTCGCAGGGCCACGCCCACGCCCAGAACCTTAAGGATTCCGGCGTCAAGGTTACCGTCGGCCTGCGCAAGGAAGGCGCTTCCTGGAAGAAGGCCGAAGCCGCCGGTCTGAAGGTCGAAGAGATCGCCAAGGCGGTCAAGGGCGCCGACGTGGTCATGATCCTGTTGCCGGACGAGAACATTCCGCAGGTGTACAACGAGGAAGTCGCCCCGAACCTCAAGAAGGGCGCCGCCCTGGCGTTTGCCCACGGCTTCAACGTGCATTACAACCAGGTCGTGCCGCGTGCCGACGTCGACGTCATCATGGTTGCCCCGAAGGGCCCGGGCCACACCGTCCGTTCCGAGTACCTGAAAGGCGGCGGCGTGCCGTCGCTGATCGCCGTCTACCAAGATAAGTCCGGCAAGGCCAAGGACATCGCCCTGTCCTACGCCGCGGCCAACGGCGGTACCAAGGGTGGCGTCATCGAGACCAACTTCCGTGAAGAAACCGAAACCGACCTCTTCGGCGAACAGGCCGTGCTCTGCGGCGGTGCCGTCGAACTGGTCAAGATGGGCTTCGAAACCCTGACCGAAGCCGGCTATGCGCCGGAAATGGCCTACTTCGAGTGCCTGCACGAACTGAAGCTGATCGTCGATCTGATGTACGAAGGCGGCATCGCCAACATGAACTACTCGATCTCGAACAACGCCGAATACGGCGAGTACGTGACCGGTCCGGAAGTCATCAACGAGCAATCCCGTGTCGCCATGCGCAATGCCCTGAAGCGCATCCAGACCGGCGAATACGCCAAGATGTTCATCCTCGAAGGCCGTACCAACTACCCAAGCATGACTGCCCGTCGTCGCCTGACCGCTGCCCACCCGATCGAGCAGGTCGGCGAGAAGCTGCGCGACATGATGCCGTGGATCAAGAAGAACAAGCTGGTCGACCAGTCCAAGAACTAAATCGGCTGGCTCGTTAGCGCGTCGCTACGCCCGCATGCCGTACTGACGTACGATTTGCGCGCGCCCGGCGCCACCTTCGCTTCGGGCGGTGTGGGGAACTGCACCGCCCTTGTTGTTTGCGGATTTTGATGGCGCCGGGTGTATCCTTTTCCGGTTGCCTACTGACTGTTTGCCAATGACCGAACTCAAGCCCCGCAAGACCATCTTCAATCCGGAACTCAAGCGGCGCGGCATTTATGTGCTGCCCAATCTGTTCACCACGGCGGCGCTGTTCGCCGGGTTCTTCGCCATCGTCCAGGCGATGCAGGGGGATTTCGAACGCGCGGCCATGGCGATCTTCATCGCCATGGTGCTCGATGGACTCGATGGCCGTGTCGCGCGCATGACCAATACCCAGTCGGCCTTCGGGGCGGAATACGATTCGCTCGCCGACATGGTCAGCTTCGGCGCGGCGCCGGCGTTGGTCATTTACGAATGGGCCCTGCGCGACCTCGGCCGGCTGGGCTGGGTCGCCGCGTTCGTCTATTGCGCCTGTGCCGCCCTGCGTCTGGCGCGCTTCAATACGACGCTGCAAGTGGTGGACAAGCGCTATTTCCAGGGCCTGCCGTCGCCCGCCGCCGCCGCCCTGGTCGCGGGGCTAGTGTGGGTCATGATCGTCTCCGGCATTCCCGGCAGCGACGTGCGCTGGCTGGCCTGCGTGTTCACCCTGTTCGCCGGGCTGACGATGGTTTCCAATATCCGCTATTACAGCTTCAAGGACTTCAATCTGCGCAAGAGCGTGCCGTTCTTCGCCATTGCCGCGATCGCGCTCGGTTTTGCGCTGGTTTCGATCAGTCCTGAAATGACCCTCTTCGGGTTTTTCGTGGTCTACGGTTTGTCCGGCTATGTGCTGGCCGCGGTCAGCTTCTTCAAGCGCAAGACCGCCTGACATCTCGGAGCAGAATATGAAACAGCATCTGTATATTTTTGATACCACACTGCGCGATGGCGAACAGAGCCCCGGCGCTTCGATGACCCGGGAAGAGAAGATCCGCGTCGCCCGCCAGCTTGAAAAAATGCGGGTCGACGTCATCGAGGCCGGCTTCGCCGCCGCTTCGCCCGGCGATTTCGATTCGATCCAGGCGATCGCGCATGCCATCAAGGATTCGACCGTCTGCTCGCTGGCGCGCGCCAACGAAAACGACATCCGGCGCGCCGGCGAGGCGATCCGCCCGGCAACCTCGGGCCGCATCCACACCTTCATCGCCACCTCGCCGATCCACATGGAGAAGAAGCTGCGCATGACGCCGGACCAAGTGGTCGAGCAGGCGATCAAGGCGATCGGCTGGGCGCGCGAATACACCGACAACGTCGAATTTTCGGCCGAGGATGCCGGGCGCTCGGAAATCGATTTCCTCGTTCGCATCTTCGATGCCGTGATCAAGGCCGGGGCAACGACGATCAACGTGCCGGACACCGTGGGGTACAACATTCCCTACCAGTATGCCGAGACGATGCGCCAGCTGATCGAGCGGGTGCCGAATTCCGACAAGGTGGTGTGGTCGGTGCATTGTCATAACGATCTCGGACTCGGTGTGGCGAATTCGCTGGCGGCGGTGCTGGCCGGTGCCCGCCAGGTCGAATGCACGATCAACGGCCTCGGCGAGCGGGCCGGCAACGCGGCGCTGGAGGAAATCGTCATGGCGGTGCGCACGCGTGGCGATGTCTTCCCGGTCGAGACGCGCATCGATACGACGCAGATCGTTCCTGCCTCGAAACTGGTGTCGCAAATCACCGGCTATCCGGTGCAGCCGAACAAGGCGGTGGTCGGCGCCAACGCCTTCGCCCACGAATCGGGCATCCACCAGGACGGGGTGCTGAAGCATCGCGAAACCTACGAAATCATGCGTGCACAGGATGTTGGCTGGGCGCAGAACAAGCTGGTTCTCGGCAAGCATTCGGGACGCAATGCCTTCAAGAGCCGCCTGCAGGAACTCGGCATTGAACTGGAAAGCGACGAGGCCCTGAATGCCGCCTTCGCCCGCTTCAAGGAACTCGCCGACCGCAAGCACGAAATCTTCGACGAGGACCTCCACGCGCTCGTTTCCGACGAAGTGGTGACGCCGGAGCAGGAACACTACAAGCTGGTCTATTCGCACGTCTGTTCGGAAACCGGCGAGATGCCGCAGGCGACGGTGATCCTCAATGTCGGCGGCGTCGAGCACAAGGGTGCAGCGGGCGGCGGCGGCCCGGTCGATGCCACCTTCAAGGCGATCGAGGGCATCGTCGGCAGCGGCGCCGAGCTTCTGCTCTACTCGGTCAACGCCATTACCACCGGTACCGATGCGCAGGGCGAGGTCACCACGCGCCTCTCGAAGGGCGGGCGCATCGTCAATGGCAACGGCGCCGATACCGACATCGTCATCGCCTCGGCGCGCTCCTACCTGAATGCGCTCAACAAGCTGCATTCGACGCTGGACAAGGTGCGGGCGCAGGGCGACGTCTGATCGACCCGCTGCGCTGTTGCCGGAGGCCGCCTCAGCTTGCTGACGCGGCTTTTTCCTTTTGCGGTGCGCGCGTGGCGCGGATGTAGAGAACGGCCGATACGAACAACAGGCCGGCCAGGACGATCTCGCCGACGGCCAGCCATTGCGCCGGGCCGCGCTCGCTGGTGGCGCGCACCAGTCCTTCGAGCAGGTAGAACTGTACGAACAGCGAGACCCATTTGTACGTATAGCGCCTGCCGTGCAGGATGCCGAACAGCGGCGCCAGCAGAAACACCGCCTTGAGCGCCAGCCAGGAGCCGCCGGGCCGCAGCGGCGCCCACCAGAGTTCCCATCCCAGGCACAGGAAGATCAGCGCGATGAGGCTGGCGCTGGCCATGAATTGATAACGTTGGGCTGTCACGGTCGACTCAGTTTCAGGGCAATATTTGCCAGCCGCCGGCCCTGCGCGAAGGCAAGCCGGCTTTCGCTCTCGGCCAGCAGCGGGTTGCCGTCGGCGCCGGCGACGTGGCTGGCGCCATAAGGGGTGCCACCGTGCCGGGTGTGGCTGATATCGGATTCGGTGAAGGGCAGGCCCATGACCAGCATGCCGTGATGAATGAGGGGCAGGGTCATCGAGAGGAGGGTCGATTCGTTGCCGCCATGCTGGCTGCTGCTCGATGTGAAGACGCAGGCCGGCTTGCCGACCAGCGTCCCGTTCTGCCAGGCGGCGATGGTGCCGTCCCAGAAATATTTCATCGGCGCCGCCATGTTGCCGAAGCGCACCGGGCTGCCTAGCGCCAGGCCGCCACATTCGTCGAGGTCGGCGGCTTCGACGTAGGGCGCGCCCGTCTCGGGAACGCCGGCTTCCAGTGCCTCGCAGACGGTGGACACCCGGGGGACGGTGCGCAACCGGGCCTGCACGCCGGGGACCGATTCGATGCCGCGCGCGATCCGTTCGGCGAGGGCGCGCACCGAGCCGCGGTGGCTGTAGTAGAGAACAAGGATATCGAGCATGGTCGGCTATTATACGGCCCCATGCAGACTCACTCCCGATATCGGCGCGCGCAACCGAAACCCGGTGTGGCGGGAACGATCATCCGGCGCTTCCGCACCGAGAACATGATGCAGACCAGTTCGGCCCTCGCGTTCACCACCTTGCTGGCGCTGGTGCCGCTGGCGACGGTCATTCTGGCGGTGGCCGACGCCGTTCCCTATCTCGACATCCTGCTGTCGCGGCTGGAACAACTGGTCCAGGACTCCTTCCTGCCGAGCTCGGCGGCGCGGACCATTTCCGGTAGCATCGGCCGCTTTTCGCATCGCGCGCAGCAGTTGACCGCAGCAGGCATCGCCTTCCTGAGCATCACCGCCTTCATGCTGATGCACACCATCGAGCGGGCGTTCAATCACGTCTGGCAGGTGAAGCCGCGTCCCTTCTTCATCCGACTCAAGCTCTATGCCTTCGCGATGCTGGTCTGGCCGTTCATCCTGGCGGCGGTGGCGGCGGCCATATCGTTTGCGGTCACCACCTCGCTCGGTTTCATCCAGGAGGCGGAATGGGCGCGCCGGGTATCGTTCAAGGCGATCTCGCTGATCGTCCTCGGCCTGTTCTTTTCCTTTCTCTACTACGCCGTGCCGAATGCGCCGGTGGCGCGGCGCGCCGCGGTGCTGGGCGGATTGTTCGCCACCGTGGCGTTCGCGGTCATGCAGAAGATATTCGAGCTGTTCCTCGGCAGCTCGGCGATCCTGAAGAGCGTGTATGGCGCTTTCGCCGCGTTCCCGGTCTTTCTGGTGTGGCTGCACCTGAGCTGGGCGGTGGTGCTGCTCGGCGGGCTGATCGCCGCTACGACTTATCGTCCGGCACGACGCTGAAGACCTCGATGCTGGCCGTCTGCTCGGTGAGCCCGGTCGGCCGCACCTCGCGGATGCCCAGGTTGTCCTGCTCGACGAGAATGATCAGGCGCCGCTCGTGCTCGCTGAGCTTGCCGGTCGGCGCCACGAGGGAGGGCTGGGCGCGCAGTGGGGGCATTTCGGGAAGGATCAGCGCCGAGAGATTGCCGGCTTCGAGTTCGAGCGGCCGGATGACTTCGGCGGCGATGGCGTGCGAGGCCAGTTGCTGCATGCCGATTTCGATATGCGCCGGGTTTTCGGAAATGGCCCAGCGCACGATGCCGACATGCCAGCTGGGGAATCTTTCGGCGCGTTCACCGGTCGGCTGCACGGCGACGATGTCGCCAACCCTAAGGTGGGCGGTCGGGCCGGCGATGTGCATCAGCGCGTAGCCGTCAGGGCTTTCGTTGGTGACCATCCATTCGCTGATCTGCCTTTCCTTGTCCGGGTGGCGAATCAGGTGCCAGAGCTGCTCCAGGCCGGCGCAGAGGTTGACCCGGTAGGACTGGCGCCGGCGCGGATAGCGGCGCGTTGCCGGCTGGCCCCAGAGCAGGGCGAGGCGACGCAGGACACCGCGCCCGGCCGGGGTGTCGGCAAACTCAGGCAGGCCGAGGCTGATGGCTGGCGCGCCGTTGTCCAGCGCGGCGAGATGCTCGCGCACGTCGCGGGCGACGAGGTCGCAGGCAAAGTAGAGGGCCAGCGTATCGGCGGGCGGCATGCGCCGCGCCAGCGCGTGGGCGGGAAAATCCTGGTCCAGATCCAGCCAGAAGACGCCGGTGCGGTCCAGCGGCGGGGTCTCGAAAATATCCACTGGCTTGACGCTGGATGCGATGTAATCGGTGATGAACTCCAGTTCGCTTGAGCAGAACGATGCCGGCTGGGCAATCGCCGCGAGCAGGATGTGGGCATAGACGTGCCGGACGGATGGCTCGCCGTCGGGCCCCGCTACCTCGGCGAGCCCCAGTCGGCGCGCGGTGCGGTAGGCGGCGTGCAACTGCTGCCAGATTCCGATGCTGTTGGGTGCGGCGATCAGATGGCTGATGCGGATATGCCAGGCGACGCATTGCATGACCTTGCGCAGGGTCTGGTCCGGTGCGTTGCGGTGGGCGGTGTTGCGCGGGTCGAAAAGCTCCGAAAGGGTGTTGAGGTACTCCTGGGCCAGCGTTTCGAGAACTTCCTGGATGATCATGGTGCGTTGTCGCACCTTGCGTGAAACCGGCAGGCTAATGCCGTGCAGGGCCGGCAATTCGGCGCTGACGACGCGCTCGCCGTGCCTGTGCAGGAGATCGAGAAGCTGGGTCCGCTGGCCGGTCGTGGTCGGCGATTCGCGCAACAGCAGCAGTTGCTGCAACAGCTCGCCGGCATCCTCGGCGCCGGTCCGGCCATGCGCGAGCGCAAGCCATTCCAGGATGGACTTGGCATGACCATCGAGCGGGTGCTCGAACGACGGGTGGGAATCAGCGGACATATTGGGGAGGCAGGATAAACAATCTCGGCAGTTTTCGCCATGCGCAAGCGACCGACGGGTCAAGGGAGCGGCGCAATGGTCGGTGGGGGCGGACATCCTCCCCGCAGCACCTCTAAGTGGCTTGTTTTTCCTTGATTAAGCGATATAATCTCGGGTCTTTTTTCAAGCAACGAAAGAATTTCCATGGTTGTTATCCGTCTTGCCCGTAGCGGCGCCAAGAAGCGTCCTTTCTACAACATGGTCGTTACCGATTCGCGCAATCGCCGCGATGGCCGCTTCGTCGAGCGTATCGGCTTCTACAACCCGGTTGCCGCCGGCAATGCCGAAGCGCTGCGCGTCGCCGTCGACCGCCTGACCTACTGGCAACAGAATGGCGCCCAGCTGTCCCCGACGGTTGCCCGTCTGGTCAAGCAGCACGCCGCCCAGCAGGCTGCCTAAGCAGTTCCTGCGTTGGCCGGCAACGACTTCGTTGTGCTGGGGCGGCTTGCCGACCCCTACGGAGTCCAGGGCTGGCTCAGGTTGTACCCCTTCGCGGATGATCCGCTGACCTGGGCGGAAATGCCCGCGTGGTGGATCGGCAAGGAAGGCGGGCCGTGGCGCGAATGTCGGCCGCAGGGCATGCGGGCGCATGGCGATGGTCTGGTCGTGCGACTCGATGGCGTGCCGGACCGGACAGCTGCCGAGGCGATGAAGGGGCTACTGGTCGCGGCGCCTCGTTCGGCGTTGCCGAAGACCGGGGAAAACGAGTTTTACTGGGCCGATCTGATCGGCCTGGAAGTCGTCAATACTGCCGGCGAGCGGCTCGGCAAGGTGGCCGGGCTGATCGAGACGGGCGCCAACGACGTTCTGCGCGTTGTTGGCGATGACGATGCCGAGCGCCTGTTGCCCTTCGTGGCGGCAGTGGTGCTGGCGGTGGAGAAGGAAGCGGGGCTGATTCGGGTGGAGTGGGGCAGCGACTGGTGATCCGGTTCGACTGCATTACCCTTTTCCCGGAGATGTTCGCCGCTGTGACGGAGAGTGGCATTACCCGTCGGGCGCTGGAGGAAGGGCGCTGGGCGTGGCAGGGGTGGAATCCGCGGGATTTCGCCGAGAATGCCTGGCGACGGGTCGATGATCGCCCCTTTGGCGGCGGGCCGGGCATGGTGATGCAGCCGGGGCCGCTGGAGAAGGCGATCAATGCCGCGAAGCTGGAGCAGGGCGCGGCGGGGCTGGCGACGAGCCGGGTCATCTACCTCTCGCCGCAGGGCGCGCCGCTGACCCACGAACGGGTCATGCGGCTGGCGACGGGCGAGGAAGGGCTGATCCTTCTTTGCGGTCGCTATGAAGGAATCGACGAGCGTCTGATCGAGCGCTGCGTCGATGAGGAAATTTCGATCGGGGATTTCGTGCTGTCCGGCGGCGAGTTGCCGGCGATGGTGTTGATCGATGCCGTCGTCCGCCAGTTACCGGGGGTGCTTGGTGATGCCGCTTCGGCGGTGGAAGATTCGTTTGTCGGTGGTTTGCTGGATTGTTCGCACTACACCCGTCCGGAGGTTTACGAGGGCGCGGCGGTGCCGGAGGTCTTGATGTCCGGCGACCACAAGAGAATTCGTCGCTGGCGGCTCAAGCAGTCGCTGGCGCGGACCCGGAAGCGCCGGCCGGATTTGCTGGCGCACCGCGTGTTGAGCGCGGAAGAAACGCAACTCCTCACGGAACTGTCCGGAGAGGAGCAATGCGGTGAGTAGATGTTTATAAATTGAAGGATCTCACATGAACCTGATTCAACAACTCGAGCAAGAAGAAGTCGCCCGCGTCAGCGCCGGCAAGACCATTCCCGAATTTGCCCCGGGCGACACCGTCGTCGTCCAGGTGAAGGTCAAGGAAGGCAACCGCGAGCGTCTGCAGGCCTACGAAGGTGTCGTCATCGCCAAGCGCAACCGCGGCCTGAACTCCTCCTTCATCGTTCGCAAGATTTCTTCCGGCGAAGGCGTCGAGCGTACTTTCCAGACCTATTCCCCGCTGGTTGCTGCGATTGAGCTCAAGCGTCGCGGCGACGTGCGTCGCGCCAAGCTCTACTATCTGCGCGAGCGTTCCGGCAAGTCCGCCCGCATCAAGGAAAAGCTGGTGCGCAAGACGACTGCCGCCTAAGCAGTCCGTTCAGGCAAAAAGCAAACGGGGCGCCGCGGGCGCCCCGTTTCTTTTTTTGGTTTTTGCCCGAAATCGGGCGTCGACCGCAGCCGGCAGAATCAGCCCCGGGTCTTGTCCTTCTCGATCAGCGCGTAGGCGGAGTGATTGTGGATGGACTCGAAGTTTTCCGATTCCACCACGTAGGCATCGATGCGACCTTCGGCGTTGAGGCGGGCGGCGACGTCGCGCACCATGTCCTCGACGAATTTCGGGTTGTCGTAGGCGCGCTCGGTGACATGCTTTTCGTCCGGGCGCTTGAGCAGGCCGAACAGTTCGCAGGAAGCCTCGGATTCGACCAGCTGGACGAGTTCCTCGATCCAGACGAAATCGTTGGTGCGGGCGGTGACGGTGACGTGCGAACGCTGGTTGTGGGCACCATACTCGGAAATCTTCTTCGAGCACGGACACAGGCTGGTGACCGGCACGACAACCTTGACCGAGGTGGTGATCTCGCCGTGGCAGATGTCGCCGATGAAGGTGACGTCGTAGTCCATCAGGCTCTGCACGCCGGAAACCGGGGCGGTCTTGTTGATGAAATACGGAAAGTTCATCTCGATGTGGCCGGTTTCGGCTTCGAGCTTGACCACCATGTCGCGCAGCATGACCGGAAAGCTCTCGACCGAGATTTCGCGCTCGTGGCTGTTCAGGATCTCCACGAAGCGGGACATGTGCGTGCCCTTGAAATTGTGCGGCAGGCCGACGTACATGTTGAACACGGCGATGGTGTGCTGGATGCCGGCCGACTTGTCCTGGACGCGGACCGGGTGGCGGATCGACTTGATGCCGACCTTGTTGATGGCGATGTGACGGGTATCCGCCGAGTTCTGGACGTCGGGGATGGGGAGGGGGCTGTTCATGGGCTGTTCTGTCTGAATTATTGTGTCCGGATGCGGGCGCGTACGGCTTGTACGATGCCCGCCTGATCGAGGCCGAGTTCGGCCAGAAGCTGGCCTTGCTCGCCGTGATCGATGAAACGGTCGGGCAGACCGAGGCGCAACACGGGCACATTCAGCCCATGTTCCGCCAGCACGCGCTCAATCTCCGAGCCGGCGCCACCGATTACGGCATTCTCTTCGATACTGACCAGCAGGGAATGGTTCCCCGCCAGTTCGACGATCAGCGCCGCATCGAGCGGCTTGACGAAGCGCATGTTGACGACCGTGGCGTCGAGCGCCTCGCCGGCAGCCTCGGCGGCCGGCACCAGGCTGCCGAAGGCGAGCAGGGCGACGTCCCTGCCGTGCCGGCGGATTTCGCCCTTGCCGACCGGCAGCGTGTCGAGGCTCATGTCGGGGATCGTTCCCGTGCCGCCGCCGCGCGGGTAGCGCACCAGGCTCGGGCAATCGAGTGCGAAGGCGGTGGACAGCATCCGGCGGCACTCGGCTTCGTCGGCCGGCGCCATCACCACCATGTTCGGGATGCAGGTGACGTAGGAGAGGTCGAAGGTGCCGTGGTGGGTCGGGCCGTCGGCGCCGACCAGGCCGCCGCGGTCGACGGCGAAGACGACCGGCAGATTCTGCAGCGCGACGTCGTGCACCAGCTGGTCATAGGCGCGCTGCAGGAAGGTCGAGTAGATGGCGACCACCGGCTTCAGCCCTTCGCAGGCGAGGCCGGCGGCAAAGGTCACGGCGTGCTGCTCGGCGATCCCGACATCGTAGTAGCGGTCCGGGTACTCGCAGGCGAAACGCACCAGGCCCGAGCCCTCGCGCATGGCAGGGGTGATACCGACCAGGCGCGCATCGGCGCGCGCCATGTCGCACAGCCAGTCGCCGAAAACCTGGGTATAGGTCAGCTTGCCCGGCCCCTTGGCCGACTTGATGCCTTCACCGGCCGCGAACTTGCCGACGCCGTGGTAGAGGATCGGGTCGGCCTCGGCCAGCTTGTAGCCCTGGCCTTTCTTGGTGATGACGTGGAGGAACTTCGGACCCTTCAGCTTCTTCAGGTTTTCCAGCGTCGGGATCAGGGCGTCGAGGTCGTGGCCGTCGATCGGGCCGTAGTAATGGAAGCCGAATTCCTCGAACAGCGTGCCGGGGGCGATCATCCCCTTGACGTGCTCCTCGGCGCGCCGCGCCAGTTCGAGCAGCGGCGGCGCGAAGCCGAGCATGTGGCGGCCCGCTTCGCGGGCGGCGTTGAAAGTTTTGCTTGAAGTCAGGCGGGTCAGGATGTTGTTGAGGGCGCCGACCGGCGGCGAGATCGACATCTCGTTGTCGTTGAGGATGACCAGCATGTCGGCATCAGCGACGCCCGCGTTGTTGAGCGCCTCGAAGGCCATGCCGGCCGACATCGCGCCGTCGCCGATGATGGCGATCGCCTTGCGCTCCTCGCCTTTCAGCTTGGCGGCCAGCGCCATGCCCAGCGCGGCCGAGATCGAGGTCGACGAGTGGCCGACGCCGAAGGTGTCGTAGGGGCTTTCGCTGCGCTTGGGAAAGCCCGAGACGCCGCCGTGCATGCGCAGCCTGTCCATGCCCCGGCGGCGGCCGGTCAGCACCTTGTGCGCGTAGCACTGGTGGCCGACGTCCCAGACCAGGCGGTCTTCCGGCGTGTTGAAGACGGCGTGCAGGGCGATGGTCAGCTCAACGGTGCCGAGATTCGAGGACAGGTGGCCGCCGGTCTGCGACACCGAGTCGATCAGGAAGGCGCGCAGTTCGCTAGCCAGTTGCGGCAGTTGCTTGCGGTCCAGGCGGCGCAGGTCGGCCGGGCTGTCGATGCTTTCGAGCAGGCGGTAGGCGGTCATTTCAGAATTGCCGATGGCAGATGAAATCGGCCAGCTGGGTCAGGCGGGCGGCGCGGTCGCCGAAGATCGCTAGCGCGGCGAGGGCGTCGGCGCGCAATTCGTCGGCGTAGGCGCGCGCGGCGTCGAGGCCGAGCAGGCTGACGTAGGTCGGTTTGGCGGCCGCTTCGTCCTTGCCGGCGGTCTTGCCGAGCGTGGCGGTGCTCGCCGTGCAGTCGAGGATGTCGTCGACGACCTGGAAGAGCAGTCCGGCGCGCTTGGCGAAGCGGTCGAGGTTGTTGCGCTCGTCGGCCGACAGCGGCGAACCGGCGAGGGCGCCGAGCAGCACGGCGGCGCGGATCAGGGCGCCGGTCTTCAGCGCGTGCATCAGTTCGAGCTCGGGCTGGGTCAGCGGCTTGCCGACCGCGGCGAGGTCGATGGCCTGGCCGCCGGCCATGCCGCGCGAGCCGCTGGCGTGGGCGAGCAGGGCGAGCATTTCGAGCTGGCGGGCGGGGTCGCCCAGCGGCTGACTGGCGAGCAGTTCGAAAGCGAGGGTCTGCAGGCTGTCGCCGACCAGCAGGGCGGTCGGCTCGTCGAATTCGACATGGCAGGTCGGGCGGCCGCGGCGCAACACGTCGTCGTCCATGCACGGCAGGTCGTCATGGACCAGCGAATAGGCGTGGATCAGTTCGACGGCGCTAGCGACGACCTCCAGGTGGGCGGCCGGGGCGCCGCTCAGTTCGCCCGCGGCGAAGGCGAGCAGCGGGCGGACACGCTTGCCGCCGCCGAGCGCTGCGTAGCGCATGGCGTCGTTCAGGCGGGCGGGGATGCTGTCGGCGGCCGGCAGCTGGCGGGCCAGCGCGGCTTCGACGCGCGCCTGGGTGGCGGCCATCCAGGCGGTGAAATCGGTTCCGCTCACTGCGACTCCAGGCTGTTGCGGTCGACGGCCTTCATCTCGCCATTTTCGAGCACGCGAATCTGCTGCTCGGCTTCGGCCAGCTGGGCCTGGCAGTACTTCATCAGCCCCATGCCGCGCCGGTAGGCGGCGATCGACGCCTCCAGCTCGAGCCTGCCGTCCTCCATGCTGTGGACGAGATTTTCGAGTTCGGCCAGCGCGGTCTCGAATTTCATGTCGGCAATGGGGGCTTGGTCCATATCTGGCGGGTCCGGGGAAACACGCGAAAATACTCCATCAGGGGGCTTCAGGTCAAATTCGCGCGGGGGTAAAATCGCGCTTTTGAACCCGCTGGAGGCGTGGAATGTCCGACGTGGCGACCCTGTCCCGTTTGGCCCCCGCAGTTTCCCAACTGCCGGTGGACTGGTATTTCGACGAGAAGATTTTCGAACTGGAGAAAAAGCTCATCTTCGATGCCGGTCCCGGTTATGTCGGCCACCAGTTGATGGTGCCCGAAGCCGGCGATTACCGTTCCCTGGAGTGGAAGGACCACGGGCAGATGCTGCTCAACGGCGGCAGCGACGGGCCGCATGCCGGCATCTGGCAGATGTCCAACGTCTGCCGCCATCGCCAGGCGATCATGTTGCAGGGCGCCGGCAAGCTGCAGGGTAACGTCGTCTGCCCGATCCACCGTTGGACCTACGACACCGGCGGCGAGCTGATCGGCGCCCCGCATTTTCCGCAGAACCCCTGCCTCAACCTGAACAAGACCAAGCTGGAAAACTGGAACGGCCTGCTCTTCAAGGGGCCGCGCTCGGCGAATGCCGAT
>WBZM01000298.1_pt1 | contig 74789 bp, 67 predicted proteins | sample 5204271 | NCBI WGS metagenome assembly WBZM01 (sample SAMN12344346, study PRJNA552823) | activated sludge metagenome | biome: Activated sludge suspended growth; feature: Nitrification reactor; material: Wastewater; isolation source: activated sludge from nitrification reactor of wastewater... | reverse complement strand
GGCCATCGCGCCTCCCCCGCCTCCCACGCCCGCGATCGTCCCCGAGTCCCCCTTCCGCCCCGCTCCCCCCGACCCCGAGCGCGCCTGGCTCCGCCCCACCGGCCAGGCCTGGGTCGCCGGCGGCGGCGTGCTCCTCGCCGGCGGCGCGGTGGTGGGGTTCCTCGGCAAGCGGCTCTCCGACGACCTCGACCGCCGCTACCAGCAGGGCCGCCTCACGCCGGCCGACCACGGCAGCTTCACGCGGGCCCGCGGGCTCGGCATCGCCGCCAACATCCTGCTCGCCACCGGCGGCGCGGCGGCGCTCGCGGGCGGCACCATGTGGCTCCTCGCCCCCGACGTGCAGCCGGTGCCCGGCGGCGTCGCGGTGGGCCTGCAGGGGAGGTTCTGATGGCCCGGCCCGCCCTCCTCGCGCCGCTCGCCTTCGCCGCCGGCCTCGCCCTGGCGCTCTCCGGCGCCTGCTCGCTGGCGCCCCGCGGCCTCTGCGAGGTCGACGCCGACTGCCTGGCCGGGCTCAGCTGCGAGGGGGGCGTCTGCGTCGGCTGCCAGGGCGACGCGAGCTGCCGCGCCTGGGAGGCCTGCACCGATCGCCGCTGCCAGCTCCGGGCCGACCGCTGCGCCGACGACGCGGCCTGCCAGGCCTGGGACCGCTGCGACGGCAGCCACACCTGCGTGCGGCGCGCCGGCCGCTGCGACGCCGCCGGCGCCGGGTGCGAGGACTGGCAGGCCTGCCAGGCCACCACCTGCGTGGCGCAGCCGGGCCGCTGCGGGGGCGACGCCGACTGCGCCGCGGGCCAGGCCTGCACCGCCGGCAACCGCTGCGTGGCCACGGCCCTCGACCCCGGCGCGGTCGCCCTCTGGGGCACCTTCACCGCCGGCTCGACCTGCGCCGGCGCCGTGGCGCCGCTGGACGCCCCGGCCGACGCCCTGACCGGCTTCGCCTGCGGCCGCGCCGGGCCGGCCTGGATCTCGCCGGCCGGCGACCTGGTCTACGCCGACGCCCCCGGCGGCGCGCTGCGCCGCTTCCGCCACGACCCCATGGCCTGGGATCCGCTGCTGGCCCTCTGGGCCTACCCGGTCGCGCCGGCCGCCAACGACGAGGTGGCCCTGCCCGCCACGCCCTGCGGCGGGCAGGCGTGGACCGCCTGGGCGCTCCAGGCCGGCACCGGCGCCGTCCGCTACGCCTGCGCCGCCGGCGGGGGCTGGGACTGGTTCGACGCCGCGGGGGCGCGGGTGCTCACCGGCCGGCGGGCCTTCGCCTGGACCGCGGGCGGGCTGGCGCTCGCCACCCCCGGCACCGGCCCCTTCGACGCCGCCACGGCTGCGGTGGTGGACGGCGCCGGCGCGGCCACCCCGGTCGCCGGCCTGCCGTCGAGCGCGCTCCTCGCCGCGCGCGCGAGCGGCGAGGCCTTCCGGCTGGCGCTCCGGGTGGACGCCGGCGGCGGCGCCACCCGCGACGAGCGCTGGCTGGTGACCGCCGACGGGGTGGCGGCGCTGGAGGGAACGCTCGCCCCGCTGCCCGCCGGCTTCGCGGAGGCGGGCGCTCCGGTGCTGGACGCGGCGGGCTGGCTCTTCTCGCCCGGGACGCTCCTCGGCCTCCCGGCGGTGGTGGGGAGGCCCCTCTCGCCGGCGCTGGCGGTGACCGCCTACTCGGCGGCGGATGCGCCGGCGGGCGCGGACGACTTCCGAGCGCGGCCGTTCCTGCCGTGGGTGCAGCTGGATGGGGGGGCGTTGCTGGTGACGGGGCCCTGAGGGGAGCGGGCTGGGGCGGGGTCAGGGCCAGGTCGAGATCGATCTTGAGGTCGAGATCGGGACTGGAATCGAGGTCGGGGTCGAGGTCGAGGTCGGAGTCGAAGTCGAAGTCGCGGTCGGGGTCGGGGTCGGGGTCGCGGTCGGGAGATTGGCGAGAGGGATCGCGGGCTGGACGCGCGTGCGGCGCGCTGCCTTGACCCTGCGTTTGACAATCTCCGCGCAATCTGTCATATCGCCCGCCCGATGAAGCGACCCAGCAGATTGCACACGTCGCCGCGGCCCCTCGCCGCCTGACCCGGCCCCCCTGGCCTGGCCAGGGGCGTGCGCCGCGGCGGGAGGAGGCCCGATGAAGCCCAGCCAGCAAGGAAATCCAGGCCGGACCTGACGGGGCGGCGCCAGCGGCGCCGCGTCCCGCCGGTCCACACGTCCCCGCTCCCCGGGCGCGCCCGGGGATGGCGCGCGCGATCAATCCGATTGCGCGCGGCGGGGCCCGCACGCGCCGCCTTTCGGGGCGGCCGCGGCGGGAGGGGTGCGCGCGCCCGGGAGCCGTCCGTGAAGACCAACCAGAAGGTCCAGCAGCTGCTGGACCGCATCCGCGAGGCGCTCGAGGTGGACCGGACCGACCAGGCCCGGGCCGTCGAGCTGCTCCGCGGCGTGGCGGCCGAGGCGGAGCGCCTCGGCCTGGAGTCGGCGTACCTGCGCTGGGTGACGGGCGTCACCCAGGACGAGAGGGGTGAGCTGGAGATGGCCTGGGAGGAGCTGGAGAAGGCGGTGGCGGCCGACCCGCTGTCGCTGCCGGTGCGCCACTCGTTCGAGGTGATCGCGCGCCGCGTGCGCGAGGCGCTGGCCGCGCCCGGGCGGGCGGCCGACGACCCCTCGACGCCGCGGCTCTACGCGCTGCTGTCGGCCTCCAACGAGGCCGACCTGGGCGCGCACCTCGCCATGGTGCGGTGGCAGGTGGCCACCGGCCGGGCGGCCGAGGCGCGCGACCTGGCGCGGGCGGCGACCACGCTCCACCCGGCCTCGCGCGAGGCCTGGCAGGCGCTGGCCGCGGCGGCGCGGGCGCTCGGCGACGACCTCACCGCCGCCGCCGCCGAGCTGGAGGCGGCCGAGGTGGCCGCGGCCGAGCCGCTCTTCGGCGTGCTCGGCCAGGCGCGGGCGTAGCGCGACCTCGCCGGCCTGGCCGGGGGATCCGTCCCCCGGCCAGGCCGGTGGGGCGTCGTGGCGCTGGGCGCTTCCCGGCTCGACTGCTAGTGTGGCCGGGTCACGAACCCGCCGGGAGCCCGCATGTGCCATGCCCGCCGCCGCGCCCGCCCCGCCGGGCGACCGACGTCCGCGGTGCGGTCGTGAGCGGCCCCTCACCCGCACCCCCACCCCTCGATCGCTGCGCCGCGTGCGGGCAGCCGGTGCCCGACGCGCCCCGCTGCCCCCACTGCGGCGGCTCCCTGGCGCTGGACGTGCTGGTCCGCGCGCCGCCCGATCCCAAGGTGGCCTATGCGGCGGCCCGGGCCGTGGCGGCGGCGGGCCTGCCTGGCCTGGGCTTCCAGGAGGCGCGCGCCGCGCTCGCCCGCGGTGGCGCCCTGGCCTCCGGCCTGCTCCGGCCGCCAGCCCGGGCGCTGGTGGCGGTGCTGGCCCAGGCCGGCGTGGCGGCGGAGGTGCGAGCGGCCGGCGGCGCGGCCCCGGTGGCGCCGAGGTCGTCGGGCCGGCTGGCGCTGGTGGTGGCCGGGCTCGGTGCAGCCGCGCTGGCGCTCCTCGGGGCGGCCTGGCTGGCGTGGCGAGCGACGGCGTCTCCGACCGCGACCTCGACCTCGACTTCGACCTCGACCTCGACCTCGACCTCGACCCCGACCCCGACCCCGACCCCGACCTCCAGCCCCAGCCCCAGCCCCACCCCGGCAGCCGATCCCGCGCTCCCCCTCGCGCAGCTCCTCGAGCGGGCCCGGCCGGCCACGGCCCAGGTCTCCTGCCAGGGCCAGACCGGGTCCGGGTTCTTCGTGGCGCCGGAGCTGCTCCTCACCAACGCCCACGTCACCTGCGGCCAGGGGGTGACGCTCGAGCTGGTCACCGGCGACGGGCGCACGCTGCTCGGCCAGCTGGTCAGCCGCGACGAGTGGGTGGACTGGGCGGTGGTGCGCGTCCCGGGCGCCGGGGCCGCGCCGCTGCCGGTGGGCGATCCGACCGGCCTGGCGGCGGGCGATCCGGTGGTCCTGATCGGCGCCCCCAGCGGCCTCGGCGGCACGGTCCACGAAGGGAAGGTGAGCTTCGTGGGGCGCAACCTCCACGGCCTGGCCTACCTGCAGCTCAACGCCGACGTGAACCCGGGGAACAGCGGCGGGCCGGTGCTGGACGCCCGCGGGCGGGTGGTCGGGATCGTCTCGCTCAAGATCACCGGGACCGACGGCCTGGGCATGGCGCTGCCGCTGGAGTACGCCCGCGGCGCGCTGCCGGGGCTGGCGCCGCTGCCGCCGGAGGCCCAGGCGCGCTGGGAGGTGCTGAGGAGGGCCGCCGAGGCCGAGGACGCCGAGGCGGTGGCGCGGATGCGCGCCGACCTGGCCCGCCCGGTGCTCCTCGCCGTGACCGGCGGCCCGGGCCAGCCGGTGGTGGGCGTGGTGATGCAGCGGTTCTCCGGCCGGCCCTCCACCACCAGGGTGGCGCTGGAGATCCAGCACCAGGGCCAGCCCGTCTGCCGCCCCAGCACCTCGGTGGAGGACTGGGTGGATCTCCAGGCGAAGGTGAAGGAGCTGGCCGACCCCCGCGCCGAGCGCCGGGTGGCCTGGCTGCTCCACCACGGCCTGCTGGAGCGGGTCCACGCGGGGGGCGGGCGCCTCGACCTGGCCGGCTGCCCGAAGGTGGTGCCTCCGGGGGCCAAGGTGCGGGTGGAGGGGGCCGAGGGGGAGGGGGCCTGGGCGCCCTTCCCGGCCGGCGCCACGGGCGACGCCGCCGAGGTGACGGCCCGGGTCGAGGCGCAGACGCAGGCCCGGCGCGACGAGGCCCAGCACCAGTGGCGAGAGGCCTTCGCCAAGGCCAAGGCGCAGGTGGCCGACCTGGAGGCCGCGCGCGACGGCATGAAGCGCGCCCTCTCCAGCCAGACCGACCTGAACGCCTACGACGAGGCGCAGCGCTGGCTGCCCGAGGTGGAGCGCCGGCTCCAGGTGGCCCGCGACCAGCTCGACGAGCTGGAGCGCCAGGCCTCCCGGGCGGGCGTCCCACGCGAGTGGCGCTGAGCTAGTCCAGCCCCCGCGCCGCCAGCTCGTCCTCGTCGAGGCCGAGGAAGTGGCCCACCTCGTGGAGCAGGGTCACGCCGATCTGCTCGACCAGCTCGTCGCGATCCCGGGCGAAGCGCTCCAGGTTGCGCTGGTAGAGCGCGATGGAGGAGGGGAGGTGGCTCCAGGGGTCGGCCGAGGCCTTCTGGCCGTAGGGTGCCCCGCGGAAGATCCCCAGGATGGTGGGCGAGAGGGGCGGGTCGCCGCCGGTGAGGTCGTCGAGGGAGGGGAGGGCCTCCACCATCACCGGCACGTTGGCCAGGTAGCGGCGCACCGGCTCGGGCAGGTTCTCCAGCGCCGCCTCCACCAGCCGCTCGAACTCCGCCGGCGGGACCGAGGCCGGCCGGGGGAAGCCCTCGGGATCGAGGCGGCGGGCCCGCTCGAAGCGCCGCGCCGCCTCCCGCTCGTCGCCGCGCCGCTCGGCCAGCAGGCCGCGCAGGTGGTGGCCCCAGGCGTCGTCCGGCTCCCGCGCCTCCACCGCGTCCAGCTCGGCCGCGGCCTCGTCGAAGCGGCACAGCTCGAAGAGGGCCCAGGCCCGCTCCAGCCGCGCGTCGAGGTGGTCGGGGGAGCAGCGCAGCGCCTCGTCGAGCCGGGGCAGCGCCAGGTGCGGCTCGCCCCCCTCGGTGAGCGCCTGCCCCTCCAGCCAGAGGAAGTCGGCCTGGGCCTCGCGGTCGCCGGCCCGCTGCGCCCGCTTGGCCCCCTTCCGCGCCGCCGCGGCGGCGCCCTCGAAGTCGCCGGCCTCCAGGGCCTCGGCCGCCTCGGCGAAGAGGGGATCGTCGGCCGCGCCGGGGCCGGGCTCGCCCTCGCCGGCCACCTCAGCGCTCCCGCGCCGGCGGCAGGTCCTTGGAGGCCATGTAGACCACGTTCCGCGTGGTCCGCTTCCCCCGGTACATGGCCCGGTCGGCGAGATCGATGATCTCGGCCTTGGTGCGGGCGTGCTCGGGGAAGGAGGCCAGGCCGATGGAGGCCGTGATGCGCACCGGGGTGGCCTCGCGGGAGAGGAAGCGGTGGTCCTCGATGGCCCGGCGGATGCGCTCCGCCACCTTGAGGCCGCCGCCCGAGTCGATGCCGGTGAGCAGCGTGACGTACTCGTCGCCGCCGTAGCGCACCAGCACGTCCTCGTCGCGCACGCAGGAGCGCAGCACCCGGGCCACCTCCACCAGCAGGCGCGAGCCGGAGAGGTGGCCGCTGGTGTCGTTGACCGCCTTGAAGTGGTCGAGGTCCATGAAGAGCAGCGTGAAGGGGCGGCCGCCCGCCAGCTCCCGCTGCAGCACCACCTCGAGGTAGCGCGTGTTGTAGAGGTGGGTCAGGTCGTCGAGGTAGGCGAGGTGCTCCACCTGCTTGAGCCGCCCCAGGTTGCGCAGCGCCAGCCCCAGGTGCCGGCACAGGAAGGTGGCGCTGCCCAGCCGCTCGGGCGGGGGCGGCTCGCGCACCAGCGAGACGGCCGCGCCGAGCTGGCCCAGCTCGTCGGCCACCGGCAGGCAGAGGGCGTGGGTGGCGCCGCCCGGCCAGGCGCCGGCGGGGAGGGCGCTGGTGGCCACCCCCCGGTCGGCGAGGGAGGGGAGGGCGCCGCGCACCGCGGCCAGCACGTCGGCCGCCGGCTGGTACTCCAGGGCGTGGGCGCCGGAGAGCACCCAGTCGCCGCCCGGGGCCAGCTCGGCCAGGAACCCGGCGGCGCCGCTGGTCTCGGCGCAGAGCGCCTGCAGCGCCTGGGGCACCAGCCGGTCGCGGTCCAGCGTGGCGGCCATGCGCTGGCAGGTCTCGAAGAGCTTGAGGTGGGCTCGCAGCGCCATGTTCTCGGCGAGGAGCGCCCGGGTCGAGAGGCAGCGCTGGACGGCGTGCTGCAGCGCCTCGGGGGTGACCGGCTTCACCAGGTAGTCGGAGGCGCCGGACTTCATGGCCCGCACCGCCGGGTCGACCTTGTCGAGGGCGGTGATGACCACCACCTCCAGGTTGGGGTCGGCCTGCTTGGCGCTGGCGAGGAGGTCGAGGCCGGTCGAGCCGGGGAGGATGACGTCGGTCAGCAGGACGTCGAAGCGCCGCTGGCCCAGGATGGCCAGGGCCGCCTCGGCGTCGGCCGCCACCTCCACGTCGTACCCCGCGGCGCGCAGGTAGTCGGCGTAGACCGTGCGGGCGAACCGCTCGTCGTCGACGAGGAGGACCGCGTGGGCCATTCGACGGGAGGTATATCATGGCCCCGTGCCCTCCCTGCCCTCGGACCGCAAGGCGCTCCTCTTCTCGGCCGGCGGGGTGCGCCTGGCGCTGCGCCTCTCCCAGCTCCGCGAGATCCTGGAGGTCCCACCCGGGACCGAGGGGGTGGTGTCGCGCGGCGCGGCGCTCCCCTCCAGCTTCGTCTCCACCGTGCTGGGCCTCCCGGCCGGCCCGGCCCGCTACGCCCTGGTGGCCGAGGGGCCGCCGCCGCTGGCCCTGCGGGTCGAGGCGCTCCACGGCATCGTCGATCTCTCGGAGGCCGAGGCCTTCCAGCTCCCCGTCAACACGGTGGTGCCCCAGCCCTCGCCCTACGCCGGGGCGCTGGTGGTGCGCGGCGAGGTGGCCCTGGAGCTGGCCGTCTCCACCCTCGGCTTCGCCCCCCTGGAGCCGGCCCTGGAGGCGGTGGAGGCCCCGCCCTCCCTCGGGCCCTGGCCGGAGCGGGAGCTGCGCTTCACCCGCGGCGGCCTCACCTTCGGCGTGCCCCTCTCGCTCCTCACCCAGGTGGTGGAGGGCCCGCGCCTGGCGCCGGTGCCGCTCACGCCCCCCTCCCACTGCGGCCTGCTCTACCAGGGGCGCGCCCTCCACCCGGTGGTGGACGTGGCGGTGCTCTACGGCGAGCCGGCCGGCGAGGCGCGCCGGGTGCTGCTGGTGGACGCCGGCGGCGCCGGGGTGGGGGTGGTGGCCGACCGGGTGCTGGCCGCCGACGACGGGGAGCTGCCCGAGGACGTGCTGCGGCCTCCCTGGGACGCGCTCTTCGGGGCGGGGTAGGGCGGCGTAAGCTCCCGAAAATCTTGACACTCGGGAGAGCGGAGCGGTACCACACCAAGAGCCACTTCCAGCCTCGGGAACACCATGCCCAAGACCCTGCTCCTCGCGGACGACTCCATCACCATCCAGAAGGTGGTGGCCATCACGTTCGCCAACGAGGACTACGCCGTCACCGCCGTGGACAACGGCGAGGACCTCGTGGCCAAGGCGCGGGCCATGAAGCCGGACGTGGTGCTGGCCGACGTGGTGATGCCGCGGCGCAACGGTTACGAGGTGTGCGAGGCGCTCAAGGGCGACGCCGCCACCGCCGCCATCCCGGTGATCCTGCTCACCGGCACGTTCGAGGCGTTCGACGAGGGGCGCGCACGCGCGGTCCGCGCGGACGCGTGGTTGCAGAAGCCCTTCGAGAGCCAGGCGCTCATCAACAAGGTCCGCGAGATCGTCGAGGGGGCGCCGCCGCAGCAGGCGCCCGGCGCCATCGCCTTCGGCGCCCGCCCCGCGGCGCCCGCACCTGCGCCTGCGCCTGCGGCCGTGCCTGCGCCCGCCCCCGCGCCGCGCCCGGCGGCCCCTGCGCCGATGGCCGCCCCGCGCCCCGCACCGGCCGCGCCGCCGCCGGCCGCGCGCCCGCCGCCCGGCGCCATGCCGCCGCCCGCGGCGCGCCCGCCGCCCGGCGCGATGCCGCCGCCGGCCGCGCGCCCGCCGCCGGGGGCCATGCCGCCGCCCGCGGCGCGCCCACCGCCCGGCGCGATGCCCCCGCCCGCCGCCCGTCCGCCCCCCGGTGCCATGCCACCGGGCGCGCGCCCGCCGCCCGGCGCGATGCCACCGCCGGCCGCCCGACCGCCGCCCGGCGCCATGCCGCCGCCGGGTGCGCGCCCGCCGCCGGGCGCGATGCCGCCCCCCGCGGCCCGCCCGCCCCCCGGCGCCATGCCCCCGCCCGCCGCCCGCCCGGCGCCTGCGCCATTCGCGGCGCCCCGCCCGGCCGCCCCGGCGCCGGTCCCTTCCCCGATCCCGGCCCCCGCCGCGGCGCGCCCGGCGCCGCCGCCTCCGCCGCCCCCGGCCCCGACCGAGGATGACTGGAGCGACGTGGACATGGCGCCCGAGCCGGTCCGCCCGGCCGCCGCCGCGGCCCCGCCGCCGCCCGCGCCCCGCGCCCCCGAGCCCGTCGCCGTCCCGGAGCTCGACTTCGAGCCGGAGCCGCTGGCGGCCGCCGCGCCGCCGCCGCCCCCGCCGGCGCCCATCGAGATCCCCGACGAGCCGGAGGTGGCGCCGGAGCTGGCGCCCATGCACGAGTTCGTCCCGGCGGCGGCCGCCACCGGCCACCGGCCCGAGCCGGCCGCCGTACCGGCGGCCCGCGCCCCGGCCGTCCCCCAGGGCGGCAGCGGCGTGGTGGCGGGGATGGCCTCCGGGGCCGACGGCGGCGAGGCGGCCCTCCGCGAGGCGCTCTCGCGCGCCTCCCGGGAGGTCATCGAGCGGGTGGTCTGGGAGGTGGTGCCCCAGCTCGCCGAGACCATCATCCGCGAGAACCTGGAGCGCCTCACCCGGGCGCGCCAGGGCTAGACTCGCGGGCCAGGACCCAACCTTCAACACGCGCGCCGCACGGCCGCCGCCCCGATGGCGGCGCCCCGCCGATGCGCGCCGGAGCAGGACGTGGACGAGAAGAGCACCGAGACCCGCACCGAGCTCGCCAAGGGCTACGAGCACAAGGACGTCGAGGCCCGCTGGTACCCCTTCTGGAAGGCCCGCGGCTACTTCCACGGCGACGAGAAGGACACCTCGCGCCCGGCCTTCTCCATCGTGCTGCCGCCGCCCAACGTGACCGGCTCGCTGCACCTGGGGCACGCCCTCACCGCCACGCTGCAGGACGTGCTGATCCGCTGGAAGAAGATGAGCGGCTTCAACACCCTCTGGCTGCCCGGCACCGACCACGCCGGCATCGCCACGCAGATGGTGGTGGAGAAGGAGCTCAAGAAGACCGAGCGGAAGAGCCGCCACGACCTCGGCCGCGCCGAGTTCCTCAAGCGCGTCTGGGCCTGGAAGGAGCAGTACGGCTCCCGCATCGGCATGCAGCACCAGGCGCTGGGCGCCGCCCTCGACTGGGAGCGCGAGCGCTTCACCATGGACGAGGGGCTCTCCCGGGCGGTGCGCGAGGTCTTCGTGCGCCTCCACGAGGAGGGGCTGATCTACCGGGAGAAGAAGCTCATCAACTGGTGCCCGGACTGCCGCACCGCCCTCTCCGACCTCGAGGTGGAGCACGAGGAGGGGCACGCCGGCGAGCTCTGGTCCTTCGCCTACCCCCTGGCCGAGGACGGCGGCGAGATCGTGGTGGCCACCACCCGCCCCGAGACCATGCTGGGCGACACCGCGGTGGCGGTCCACCCCGAGGATCCGCGCTACCAGCACCTCATCGGGAAGCTGGTGCGCCACCCCATCACCGGCCGCGAGTTCCCCATCGTCGGCGACGCCATCCTGGTCGATCCGGAGTTCGGCACCGGCGCCGTCAAGGTCACCCCGGCCCACGACTTCAACGACTTCGAGGTGGGCAAGCGCCACGACCTCGAGTTCCTCACCGTCATCGGCCTGGACGGCAAGATGACCGCCGCCGCCGGCCCGCTGGCCGGGCTGGACCGCTTCGAGGCCCGCAAGGAGGTCAAGCGGCTCCTCGAGGAGAAGGGGCTGGCCCGCGGGTCGAAGCCCAACCCCATGGCGCTGGGGCGCTGCCAGCGCTCGCAGACCATCCTCGAGCCGCTCCTCTCCGACCAGTGGTACGTGCGCATCGCCCCGCTGGCGCAGCCGGCCATCGAGGCGGTGGAGCAGGGGAAGACCCGCTTCATCCCGGAGCAGTGGACCAACACCTACAACGCCTGGATGCGCGACATCCACGACTGGTGCATCAGCCGCCAGCTCTGGTGGGGCCACCAGATCCCGGCCTGGTACTGCCCGGAGGGCCACGTCACCGTGGCGCGCGAGGCGCCGTCCGCCTGCTCGACCTGCCAGTCGGCCACCCTGCGCCAGGACGAGGACGTCCTCGACACCTGGTTCTCCTCCGGCCTCTGGCCCTTCTCCACCATGGGCTGGCCGGAGCAGACCGAGACGCTCCGGACCTTCTACCCGACCTCCGTCATGGAGACCGGGCACGACATCATCTTCTTCTGGGTGGCCCGGATGATGATGATGGGCCTCCACTTCATGGGCGAGGTGCCCTTCAAGACCGTCTACCTGCACCCCATGGTGCGCGACGGCAAGGGCCAGAAGATGTCGAAGACCAAGGGGAACGTCATCGACCCCCTGGAGATCACCGAGAAGCACGGCGCCGACGCGCTGCGCTTCACGCTGGCCGCCCTGACCGCCCAGGGGCGCGACATCAAGCTGGCCAACGAGCGCATCGAGGGCTACCGGGCCTTCGCCAACAAGCTCTGGAACGCCTCGCGCTTCGCCCTCATGAACCTGGGCGAGCACCGCGAGACCGGCGCCGATCCGGCCGCCGCCGCCGCCCTCTCCGCGGCCGACCGCTGGATCCTGGCCCGCCTGCAGGCGGCCGTGAACGGCACGGTGGCGGCGCTGGAGGCCTTCAAGTTCAACGAGGCGGCCAACACCGTCTACGCCTTCGTCTGGCACGAGCTCTGCGACTGGTACATCGAGCTCTCCAAGGAGGCGCTCACCGGCGAGGACGAGGCGCGCAAGGCGGCCACCCGCGGCGTGCTGGTCCACTGCCTGCAGACCAGCTACCGGCTGCTCCACCCCTTCATGCCCTTCATCACCGAGGAGCTCTGGCACGTGCTGCGGGCCCAGGTGAAGGCCGAGGCCTGGCCCGACTCGATCATGGCCGCGAGCTACCCCGCGGCCGCCGCCGCCGACGAGGCGGCCGACCGGGCCTTCGCCCCGGTGCTGGGCATCGTGGAGGCGGTCCGCAACATCCGCGGCGAGATGAACATCGCCTGGAAGAACGTGCTGGGGCAGGGCGAGCCGGTCCACGTGGCCGTGGCCGATCCCGCCACCCACGCCCTCCTCGCCGGCGGCGAGGATCGCCGCGTGGCGCGCCTGGCCGGCATCGAGAAGCTCTCGCTGCACCTGGCCGCCGCCACCCCGCCGGTGGCCGCCTCGGCCGTGGGCGTCGGCCCCGGCTTCGAGGTGCGCGTCCCGCTGGCCGGCGTCATCGACGTGGCCGCCGAGACCGGCCGCATCGACAAGGAACTGGCCAAGGTCGACGCCGACCTGGCGCTGCTGGAGAAGAAGCTCTCGAACCCGAGTTTCGTGGAGCGGGCCCCGGCCGAGGTGGTCGCCAAGGACCGGGCCCGCGTCGCGGAGTTGACGGAAGCAAGGCAGAAGCTGACCAACCACCGCGCCATGCTCATGGGCGCGGACGAACCGAGGAGGGATTCACCCATGGAGACCACGCCCCCCAGCATCCCCACCCCTGCCCCCGAGGCCGCCCCGGCGGCCCCCGCCCCGGCCCCGGTGGCCGCGGCGCCCGTCCCGGCGCCGGCCAAGAAGCCGGCCGCCAAGAAGGCGGCGAAGAAGCCGGCCAAGAAGGTCGCCAAGAAGCCGGTGGCCAAGAAGGCCGTGAAGAAGGCGGCCAAGCCGGCCAAGAAGGCGGCGAAGAAGGCGGCCAAGCCGGCCAAGGCGGCCAAGAAGGTCGCCAAGAAGCCGGCCAAGAAGGCCAAGAAGAAGTAAGGCCCATGCCCCGCCTCTCCGCCCACGCCGAGCGGCTCGTGGCCCTGGCCCTGGAGGAGGATCTCCTCCTCGGGGACGCCACGAGCGAGGCCACCATCGACGCCGCGGCCACCGGCGCGGCCCGGTTCCTCGCCAAGGAGGAGCTGGTCCTCGCCGGCACCGCGGTCGCGGAGCACGTCTTCGAGCAGCTCGGGGCGGTCTGCCGCTTCGAGCTGCCCGACGGCGCCCGCGTCGCCAAGGGGACCTGGTTCGGCCGGGCGGAGGGGCCGGTGCGCGCGCTGCTGGGGGCCGAGCGCACCGCGCTCAACTTCCTGCAGCGCCTCTCGGGCGTCGCCACCGCCACCCGGCGGTGCGTCGACGCCCTGCAGGCCGGGGGCGGGCGCACCCGCCTCCTCGACACCCGCAAGACCACCCCCGGCTGGCGCCTCCTCGAGAAGGCGGCGGTGCGGGCCGGCGGCGGCACCAACCACCGCATCTCGCTGGGCGACGGCGTCCTCATCAAGGACAACCACGTGGCCGCCTGCGGCGGCGTGGCCGAGGCGGTGCGCCGGGCCAAGGACCGGGCCGGCGCCATGCTCCGCGTCGAGGTGGAGGTGGTGGACCTCCCGGGCCTCGAGGCGGCCATCGCCGCCGGCGCCGACATCGTCCTCCTCGACAACATGGCCGACGAGGCCATGGCCGAGGCGGTCAAGGTCGCGGCCGGCCGGGTGCTGCTGGAGGCCTCCGGCAACATGACGCTGGAGCGGCTGCCCCGCGTGGCGGCCACCGGCGTGGACTTCGTGTCGATGGGCGCCATCACCCATTCGGCCAAGGCCGTCGACATCTCCCTCGAGCTGTCCTGAGGGCCCGGTGCGCCGGGTTTGACACCCCGGTCCGGGCCCACCAAGATCCCGGAGCCCATGCCCGAGCCCACCCCGTCCGGCAGCGAGGAGCTGGTGCTGGCCTTCCTGGCGGAGGCCGGCGACGAGGTCGTCTCCGGCGAGGCCATCTCCGACAAGCTGGGGCTGACCCGCGCCGCGGTCTGGAAGCACGTCGAGGCGCTGCGCCAGCAGGGGTACCGCATCGACGCCGTGGCCAGCCGCGGGTACCGGCTGGTGGAGGTCCCGGACCGGCTGCGGGCGCTGGAGCTGAAGCCGCTCCTCAACACCCACGACCTGGGCCAGGTGCTCCACTGCTTCGACGAGCTGGGCTCCACCAACGACCGCGCCAAGGAGCTGGCCGAGCAGGGGGCCGAGCACGGCGAGGTGGTGGTGGCGGAGCGCCAGACCGGCGGGCGCGGCCGGCGCGGCCGGGCCTGGGTCTCGCCGCCCAAGCGCAACGTGGCCTTCTCGGTGGTGCTGCGCCCCGAGGCGCTCCCGCCGGTGCGCGCCCCGGAGCTGACGCTGGTGGCCGCCCTGGCGGTCTGCGACGCCCTCCGCCAGGCCGGCGTGGCGGCCGGCATCAAGTGGCCCAACGACGTCCTCGCCGGCGGCCGCAAGATCGCCGGCATCCTCACCGAGATGGAGGCCGAGCCGGACCGGGTCCACTGGGTGGTGCTGGGGGTGGGCGTCAACGTCAACACCCGCGCCGAGGACCTGCCGCCGGAGCTCCGCGGCGAGGCCACCTCCATCCTGCTGGAGCGCGGCCAGCCGGCCCCCCGCGCCCTCTTCCTGGCGGCGCTCCTCTCCGGGCTGGAGGCCTGGTACGACGTCCACGAGGAGCAGGGCTTCGAGCCCATCCGCGAGGCCTGGAAGGCCCGCTCGGTGACGCTGCACCACGAGGTCTCGGTCAAGACCGACGGCGAGGAGGTGGTGGGCGTGGCCGAGGACATCGACGAGCAGGGGGCGCTGCTGGTCCGCACCGCCGGCGGGGTGCGCCGCATCTACTCCGGCGACGTGGCGCTGCTGCGCCCGCGCTGACCACCCGGGGTCCCGCCGGCCGCCCCGCGGCGCCCGCCCGGGACCCGCCACCCGCGCGTTGACCGGCCCCCGGGGCGCGGCTAGGCTCCGCCCGTGCTCCTGGCCATCGACGTCGGCAACACCAACACCGTCCTCGGCGTGTTCGAGGGGACCAAGCTGCGCCACCACTGGCGCATCGAGACGAGCCACACCCGCACCTCGGACGAGTACGGCATCCTGGTGCGCCAGCTCTTCGCCGCGGCCGGCCTCGACCACGGCGTGGTCAAGGCGGTGGCCGTCTCCAGCGTGGTCCCCCCGCTGGCCTTCACGCTGCAGCAGATGAGCAGCCGCTACTTCGGCGTGACCCCGCTCTTCGTGGGGCCGGGCGTCAAGACCGGCATGCCCATCCTCTACGAGAACCCCCGCGAGGTGGGGGCCGACCGGGTGGTCAACGCCGTGGCGGCCTTCGAGAAGTGGAAGGCCGGCCTCATCGTGGTGGACTTCGGCACCGCCACCACCTTCGACGCCGTCTCGCCCAAGGGCGAGTACCTGGGCGGCGCCATCTGCCCCGGCGTGGCCATCTCCATGGAGGCGCTCTTCCGCGCCGCCTCCAAGCTGCCGCGCGTGGAATTCACCCGCCCGCCGCAGGTGGTGGGGCGCAACACCGTCCACTCCATGCAGGCCGGCCTGGTCTACGGCTACGTGGGGCTGGTGGACGGCATCTGCGGCCGCATGGCCGACGAGCTGGGCTTCGGGCCCAAGGTGGTCGCCACCGGCGGCCTGGCCCCCCTGGTGGCCGGTCTCTCCAAGGCCATCGCCGAGGTGGACGAGCACCTGACCCTCGACGGCCTGCGCATCATCTTCGAGCGCAACCGGTGACCGACGCCATCACGCCGGCCCCGCCGCCGGCCGCGCCGCCGCCGGACGGCGCGGCCGAGGCCCTCTCGCAGGGGCTCTCGGCCTTCGCCGCCCGCGACCTGGAGGCGGCCCACCGGCTCTTCGAGCGGGCCCACCGCCGCGACCCGCGCCACCCCCGGGCGATGTCCTGGTACGGGGTCACGCTGGTGCTGGTGGAGCGCAACTCGGCGCTGGGCGTGTCGCTCTGCGACCAGGCGGTGCGCGGCTGCGGCCCGGACCCGGAGCTGGCGCTCAACCAGGCCCGCGTCCACCTGGCGCTCAACCAGCGCGAGCGGGCGGTGAAGGCCCTCTTCCGCGCCCTGGAGCAGCGCCCCGGCGAGCCCTCGCTGCTGGCCGCCCAGGCCGCCATGGGCGTGCGCCGCCCGCCGGTGATCCGCTTCCTCTCCCGCGGCAACCCCCTCAACCGCCTGCTGGGCCGGCTGCGCCACCGCTGGCTGCAGCGCCAGGGCGGCGCCGGCGCCGCGCCCCGCATCCTGGAGGCGCTGCCCGGCCCGCCGGCCCTCGCCCCGCCGCCCGAGCCGGACCGGAGCTGACATGCCTGCCCCCCTGCCGCCCGAGGACGTCCTCCCCAAGCCGCTCCTCAAGCACGTGGACCCGGCCGCGCCCATGCCGCTGCGCATGATGGGTGCCAAGGGGCTGGTGCCGGCGGTGGCGCCGGCCGACCTGGTGACGCTGCTCTTCATGCTCTCCCACGACGGCGATCCCGGCGTGGCCGAGACCGCGGTCAAGACCGCCGAGGCGCTGCCGGAGAAGATCTACGGCGTGGCGCTGCGCTCCGAGGGGGTGCGGGGGCCGGTGCTGGACTGGCTGGCCGACCGCTTCCCCGCCAAGGAGCCGGCCCTCGAGCTGATCCTCCTCAACGCCTCCACCCCCGACGAGACGGTGGCCCGCATCGGCGCCGGCTGCTCGCAGCGGCTCGGGGAGATGGTCCGCCAGAACGAGCTGCGCCTGCTGCGCCACGACGCCATCATCCGGGCGCTCTGCCAGAACCCCTCGACGCTGGCCTCGACCATCGACGGCGCCTGCGACTTCTGCGTGCGCAACGGCCTGTGCCTGCTCGACGTGCCGGCCATGGTGGAGGCCTACAAGCGCGTCCACGGCACCGACCCCACCGTCAAGCCGCCGGCCCCCGAGGAGACCGCTGCGGGCCTGATGCAGGAGTACCAGCAGGAGCTGGCCGAGGAGCGCGGCGAGGAAGAGCGCCGCCAGGCCGAGACCGAGGAGGAGGCCAAGAAGAAGCTCAACATGACCCAGCGCATCCTCAAGATGTCGGTCAGCGAGAAGATCAAGCTGGCCACGCTGGGCAACAAGGAGGCGCGCACCATCCTGCTGCGCGACTCCAACAAGCTGGTCTGCATGGCCGCCGCCACCAGCCCGCGCATCACCGACGGGGAGATCCTGGGCCTGGCCAACTCGCGCACCGTCAACGCCGACGTGCTGCGCTACATCTACTCGAACCGCGACTTCACCAAGACCTACGCCATCAAGGTGTCGCTGGTGAAGAACCCCAAGGTGCCGCTGCCCACCGCGCTCAAGATGATGTTCACGCTCCAGGAGAAGGACATCAAGGAGCTGGCGCGGGATCGCAACGTGCCCCAGACCATCCAGTCGCAGGCCAAGGCCTTCATGATGAAGAAGGAGCAGGCGGCCAAGGCGAGCATGGACAAGAAGTAGTGAAGGTCGGGCGCGCCATCTGGCTGTCGGCCGCGACCATGACGTCGCGGGTGCTGGGGTTGGTGCGCGAGCAGCTCTTCGGCATGCTGCTGGGGGCCAACCGCTACAGCGACGCCTTCATCATCGCCTTCCGCATCCCCAACCTGCTGCGCGACCTCTTCGCCGAGGGGGCGCTCTCCAGCGCCTTCGTCCCCACCTTCGCCGCGGCGCGGCGCAACCAGGGGGAGGCGGCGGCCCGTGCGCTGGCCGGCACGGTGGTGGCGCTGGTGCTGGTGGTGGTGGGAGCGCTGGTCCTGGCCGGCATGGCCTGGTCGCGGGAGCTGGTGGGCCTGCTGGCCCCGGAGCTGGGCGACTACGCCGCCTTCACGGCGCGCCTCACCACCCTGATGATGCCCTTCCTGCTGCTGGTCTCCCTGGCGGCGGTGGCCATGGGGATGCTCAACGCCCAGGGGCGCTTCACCGCCCCGGCGCTGGCCCCGGCCCTCTTCAACGTGGGCTCCATCGCGGTGGGCCTGGGGCTCTGGGCGGCCGGCTGGCCGCCCGAGCGGGCGGTGGTGGGCTGGTCCATCGGCACGCTGCTGGGCGGCCTGCTGCAGCTCGCCACCCAGCTCCCCTCGCTGCGAGCGGCGGGCGGGATCCCGGTCCCGGCCCTCTCCCGGGCGCGCCTGGCCGACCCGGGCCTGCGCCGCATCGGCCGGCTCATGGCCGCCTCGCTCATCGGCCTCTCCGCCACCCAGGTCAACATCATCGTGGGGACCGCCTACGCCTCGCGGGAGGAGGGAGCGGCCACCTGGATCAACATGGCCTTCCGGCTCATGCAGCTGCCGCTGGGGGTCTTCGGCGTGGCCATCGCCACCGTGGCCGGCGCCGGGGTGGCCCAGGCCGCGGCGGCCCGCGACCTGCCGGAGGTGAAGCGCACCCTGGGCGCGGCCCTGCGCATGGTGGGCTTCCTCAACGTCCCCTCGGCGGTGGGGCTGATGGTCCTGGGCGTCCCCATCGTCTCCATGATCTACCAGCACGGCCGCTTCACCGCGGCCGACGCGGTGGCCACCGGCGAGGCGCTGGCCTTCTACGCGGTGGGGCTCTACGCCTACTCGGCGGTCAAGGTGATGGCGCCGGCCTTCTACGCCCTGGACCGGGCCCGCGTGCCGGTGCTCGGCTCGGTGCTGGGCATGGCCAGCAACGTGGCCATCATCCTGCTCGCCTACCCCTGGCTCGGCTTCCGGGGCGTGGCCCTGGGCACCTCGCTGGCCGCCACCGCCAACCTGGCGGTGCTGCTGCTGGCCTGGCGGCGCGAGTTCGGCGGCCTGGGCGGCGCCGGCGTGGTGCCCCAGCTCTGGCGCGTGCTGCTGGCCTCGGCGGTGCTGGCCCTGGTGGCGCGCGGCGCGGCCCTCGGGATCGCCGCGGCCTGGCCGGGCGAGGGGCTGCGCCACCAGCTGGCGCTGGGGCTCCTGCCGGTGGCGGCCGGGGCGGTGGCCTACTTCGCCGCGGCGCGCCTCCTCGGCATCGCCGAGCTGGGCGAGCTGGCGGCGGCGCTGCGGCGGCGCCGAGCGCGGGCGACCTAGTCCGGCGTGCTCAGTTGTCGGCCTTGACCGGCGCGGCGGTGGTGACCGTCGTGCCCGGCTTGGCCGCCTCCGGCGGCAACCCCTCCTCGAGGAGCTGCAGCGCGATGGAGAGGGCCTTGCGGGCCTTGTCGCGCACCTTCTCGTCGCCCTTGATCTTCAGGTAGGCCTTGACGACCCGCTCCTCGTTCTTGGCGTTGGCCGCCTCGAGGTCGGCGATGCGCTTCTGCAGCTCGGCGGAGCGCTTCTCCACCTCGTCGCGGGCGCCCTCCACCTCGCCGCGCGCCACGATCAGCTCGGTCTCCAGCCGCTCCACGTCGCGCTCCACCTCCTGCAGGCGGGCGGCCTGGGCGGCGGCGGCGGCCAGCTCGGCGACCTTGGCGGCCAGGCTGCGGCTCACCTCGGCGTGCTGGCCGCGCAGGGCGGTGGCGTCGGCCAGGGCGGCGGCGGCCTGGGCCTCGTGGCCGCGCCCCTTCTCCTGCGCGGCGGCGGCGGCGGCCTCGGCGGCGCGGGCCCGCTCGTCGCTGGCGCGGGCCTTGTCGTCGGCGGCGCGGGCGCGCTCCTGGGCGGCGGCGGCCTGGGCCTCGGCGGCCCGGGCCTTCTCCTCGGCGGCGCGGGCCCGGTCCTCGGCGGCGCGGGCCTGCTCGGCGGCCCGGCGAGCCTCCTCGCGCCCGGCCTTGGCGTCGGCCTCGCCGCGCTTCAGCTGGGCGGCCTGGGCGTCGGCGCGGGCCTTCAGGCCGGCCAGCTCGGCGTCGCGCTCGGCCAGGCCCGACTCGGCCTCGACGGCGCGGTGGGTGAGGGCGTCCACCTGGTCGTGCAGGTCGCGCAGCTCGGCGTCGCGGGCCGCCACGGCGGCGCGGCGCTCGGCCAGGTCGGCCTCCAGCCGGGACAGCTCGGCCGCGGCGGCGCCGCCGTCGTCGGGGGCCGGGGCGGGCGGGGGCGCGAAGGCGAAGGAGGGGACCGGGGTGGCCGCGGGCGGCGGCACCAGCTCCAGGGCCGGGCGGGCGGGGGCCAGCCCGGGCTCGGGCGCCAGGTCCATCACCGCGGCCAGCTCGCGATCGAGGTCCAGGTCGGGCCCGCCGCCGCCGGCGCCGGCGGGGGCCGGCGGCGCGGCCAGGGCGTCGAGGGCGTCGAGGGCCTGGCCGGCCGAGGCGTCGCCGTCGAGGGCGCCCAGGGCCAGGTCGGAGTCGTCGGGGCCGGCCTCCAGCGCCGCGTCGAGCGCGGCGCGCCCGGCCCGCTCGTCCTCGTCTGGCAGGGAGGCCGCGGCGGCGTCCACCTCGTCCAGCGCCACCGGCCTGTCCACGTCGAGGGAGAGCGAGACCGACGGCTCGAGCTCGAGGGGCAGGTCGGCGGCCGGCGCGGCCGCGGGCGGGGCGGGCGCGGCCGGCGGCGCCGAGAGCACGTCGAAGGCGTCGTCGAGCAGCTTGAGGTCGTCGTCCTCGCCGGCGCGGGCCGGCGCGGCCGGCTCGTCGGGGAGGGTGCCGAGGTCGAGGCTGGGCAGGTCGGCCTCGGGGGCGGCCGACAGCGCCTCCAGCCCGAGGTCCTCCTCCAGGCTCACCACCTCCTCGTCGGCGTGGCCGGTCCCGGCCCCGGCCGGCGCCGGCAGGGCGACGAGCTCGCCCAGGCGGGCCAGCAGGTCGGCGGGGGCGTACGGCTTGAGGAGGTAGGCCTCGGCGTGGGTCTTGAGCTTGCGGTGGAGGTCGAAGGTCTCGTTGGTGGCCTCGGCGCTGGCCAGGATCAGCGGGATCCCCTTGAGCGCCTCGTCCTTCTTGAGCTTGTTGCAGATCGAGTAGCCCGACATCTTGGGCAGCTCGACGCAGAGCACGATGGCGTCCGGGGAGAGCTCCCGGGCCAGGTCGAGCCCCTCCTTGCCGTCGCCGGTGGCGCGCACCCGCAGGCCGGACGCCTCCAGGGCGTCGGTGACCTCGCGGGCGAAGGCCGCGTCGTTCTCGATGAGGAGGATGGTCTTCGACATGGCTTCCCCAGGGCGACGGGGTCGCCCTTGCAGGGCGCCTGATATCGCAGCGCCCGATAAAGATTGGGAAATTCTACTTGGGGCGCGCCCGGAGAGTCAAAAAGGGGGCCCGTGTCGCGGGCCCCCGGGTACGGGCGTGTGGGTCTGGATCGGCGAGCGCCGGTGGCTCAGCGCGCCTGGGCGTCGCGCACCAGCTGGAACAGGTCGTCCTCGCCGAGGTCGGAGACCAGCGAGTAGACGATCTCGTCCTGCCGCCAGACGGCCACGTTGTAGCCCTTGGCGTTGACCACCCGCAGCGTGCGCGGCCCCACCTGCACCTCGCGCCCGGCGGCCTCGAAGCGCCGCTCCGGATCGTCGACGATGAAGAGGCCGGCCTGGCCGCGCGGCAGGTCGTAGCGGATGTAGGCGGCCGGGTACTCCCGCAGGTGGGAGAGCCGGGCCCCGACCACGCGGGCCTCCTTCTCCTTGAAGGGCGGCGGCGTGGGCTTGAAGTCGAGCTTGCCGGCGAACCAGCCCGGGATGGCCTCCGGGGTCACCGAGGCGGTGGTCACCTCGAGGGGCAGGCCGCGGTGGTGCTTCTGCACCGCCTCCGCCACCAGGGCGTCGCCGCCGCCGTGGGAGGCCAGCACCACCAGCGCGCCGGCGGCGCAGGCGGCGGCGGTGGCCAGCGGCACCGGCGAGAGGATGCGGCGCCAGAGCGGGCGGCGCTCGCGGGCCAGGGCCTTCTCGACGCGGGCGCGCAGGGCGGCGGGGGCGCGGCCGGCCGGGGCGGTGGGGCCCATGGCCTGGCGCAGCGCGGTGCGGAGGGACTCCACCCTGGCCGCCTCGGCCTCGGCCTGGGCGCGGCAGCGCTCGCAGCCGGCCAGGTGGGCCTCGGCCTCGGCCTGCTCCCGGGCCTCGAACTCGCCGTCGAGGAAGGCGGGCATGGAGCGGGTCAGCTCGGCGCAGTCCATGGGGGCGGGGAGGGGATCGAGGGCCATGGTCAGGAGGCGCTCCGTGCGCGGCGGCGGCGGTGCTCGGCGAGGTCCTCGACGGAGGCGGCGCCGTCGGTGAAGCCGGAGTCGATGGCGTACTGGGCCAGCGCCTTCTGCAGCAGGCGGCGGCCGCGGTAGAGGCGGCTCATCACGGTGCCCACCGGCACGTCGAGGATGTCGGCGATCTCCCGGTAGGAGAACTCCTGCAGGTCGGCCAGGATCACCACCATGCGGAAGTCGATGGGGAGGGCGTCAACGGCCTTGAGCACGTCGTCGGAGAGGAGCCGGTCGAAGAACCAGCGCTCCGGATCGGCGGCCTGGTCGGTGGCCTCGCGCGACACCACCTGCGCCTGCACCGTCTCCTGCTCCGGCCCGTCGACGATGGAGCGCTCCTTCACCGACCGGCGGTACCGGTTGATGAAGGTGTTGGTGAGGATCTTGAAGAGCCAGGCCTTGATGTTGGTGCCGCGCTCGAAGCGGTCGAAGAACCGGTAGGCGCGCAGCAGCGCGTCCTGCACCAGGTCCTCGGCGTCGCGCTCGTTCTTGGTGAGCCGCAGCGCGCCGGCGTAGAGCGCGTCGAGGTGGCGCATGGCCAGGCCCTCGAACTCGTCGCGCGTCAGGTCCGCCTTGGTGTCGTCGAACATGCCCATCTGACGAGAGAAACAGCGGGGGTCTTCATCGATTCCCGGCGCTCGACCGGGGCCGGGGCCCCTGTCGGGTGCCGGGCGCGGGTTCCAGAACTCCCTGCAATCCTAGTCGGTTGCGGGGCGGCCCGCACGCCCCAGGGCGCGGCCGGGCCGGGTCGCGCCGGCCCGGGGGCGGCCGGGGTGGCCGGCCGGGCCCGGCAGGTGGGGGGACGCGCGGCCGGGTGGGAGCGTTCCCCACCGCACCTGGAGTACGGCGCGCGACCCCGTCCTTGCTGTGTAGATTGTCGTCGCCGCGTCCCTGCACATGCCCTCGCCCCGCCGCGCCGCCACCGCCCTCGCCGTCACCCTGGCCGCCGCGGCGCTGGTCGCGCCGGGCCGCGCCGCCGCCGAGGGGCCCGACCCGGTGCGGCTGCAGCTCAAGTGGTTCCACCAGTTCCAGTTCGCCGGCTACTACGCCGCCGAGGCGCGCGGGTTCTACCGGGAGGCCGGCCTGGCGGTGGAGATCGTGGAGGGGAGCCCGACCCGGCCGCCGGCCGCCGAGGTGCTCTCGGGGCGCGCCGACTTCGGCGTGCTGGAGGGGGCCGACGTGCTCCACGGCCGGCTCACCGGGTCGCCGCTGGTGGCCGTGGCGGTCCTGTTCCAGCACTCGCCGGCGGTGGTGGTGGCGCTGCGGGACAGCGGGATCCTGCGGCCGCGCGACCTGGCCGGCAAGCGGGTCATGTTCACCGGCGAGCAGGGGGAGGCGGCGGTGCGCGCCATGCTCCGCCACGAGGGGGTGGCGGTGGACGGCCCCGATGCGGCCCGCTCCGTCCGCACCGTGCCCCACTCCTGGGACCCGGCCGACCTGGCGGAGCGGCGGGTGGACGCCCTCTCGGCCTACCTGACCAACGAGCCGCTGATCCTGCAGCGGCAGGGCGTGGAGGTGAACCTGCTGCGGCCGCTGGAGTACGGCATCGACTTCTACGGCGACACCCTCTTCACCAGCGAGGCGGTGCTGGCGGCCCGCCCCGACGTGGCGGAGCGCTTCCGCCGCGCCAGCCTCCGCGGCTGGGAGTGGGCCATGGCCCACCCGGTGGAGACCGCCGACCTGATCCTGGCCCGCGACTCGGCCCGCTCGCCGCGGCCGGCGCGCGAGGCGCTCCTGGCCGAGGCGGCCGCCATGCGCGACCTGGTGCTGCCGGAGCTGGTCGAGCTGGGCCACATGAACCTGGCCCGCTGGGAGCGCATGGCCGACACGCTGCGCCGCGAGGGCGCGGCCGGCGACCCCGCGCGGCTGGAGGGGTTCACCCCCTCGCCCGGGCCGGGCCAGGCCGTCCAGGTGGTGGCCGGCGTGGCCGCCGCCCTCCTGCTGGTCGCCGCGGCGGGCCTCCTCTGGGCCTGGACCCTGCGGCGGCGGGTGCGGGAGCGCACCGCCGACCTGCGGCGCGAGGTGCGCCTCCGCGAGGCCAAGTCGCGGGAGCTGGAGGAGAGCCTGCGGACCAACCGGGCCCTGCTGGCCAGCATCCCCGACCTCATGTTCGTCAACCGGCGCGACGGCACCTACGTGGACTGGCACGCCCGCAGCCGCGAGGAGCTGGCCATCCAGCCCGAGGTCTTCATGGGCAAGACGGTGCGGGAGCTCTTCCCCGGCCCGTTCGCCGAGCGGCTCATGACCTACTACGGGGCGGCCCTCGACTCCGGCGAGGTGCAGTTCCTCGAGTACCCGATGGAGGTGAACGGGCAGCGCCAGGACTTCGAGGCCCGCGTGGTCCGCCACGGGCCCGACACCACCCTCACCATGGTCCGCAACGTCACCGAGACCCTGCGCACCCGCGAGCGCCTGGCCATGCTGGGCGCCGCCATCGAGCAGGCCGCCGAGGACGTGCTCATCACCGACGCCGCCGGCGTGATCCGCTACGTCAACCCGACCTTCGAGCGGACCACCGGCTGGGACGCCGCCGAGGTGGTGGGCAAGACCCCGGCGGTGCTGAAGAGCGGCCTCCACGACGAGGCCTTCTACCGGGACCTCTGGCAGTCGCTGGCGGCGGGGCGCCCCTGGCACGGCCGCTTCACCAACCGCACCCGGGACGGCCGGCTGATCCTGCAGGACGCCACCGTGGTGGCCATCCGCGACGCCGCCGGCGCGGTGGTGGGCTACGTCTCCACCCGCGCCGACGTGACGCGGCGCGTGGAGATGGAGTCGCAGCTGGCCCACTCCCAGCGCATGGAGGCCATCGGCACGCTGGCGGGCGGCATCGCCCACGACTTCAACAACATCCTGGCCGCCATCATGGGGAACGCCGAGCTGGCCCTCGACCTGGCCGGACCCGAGGCCCCGGCCGCCGAGGAGCTCCGGGCCATCCTCGACGCCTCGCAGCGCGCCGCCGACCTGGTGCGGCGCATCCTGGCCTTCAGCCGCCAGACCACCGAGGAGGCCCGCCCCGTCCCGGTGGCGGCCCTGGTCTCCGAGTCGCTCAAGCTGCTGCGCTCCACCCTGCCCAAGGACGTGCAGGTGGTGCCCCGCCTGGCCGGGCGCGCCCTGGTGCTGGCCGACGCCGGCGAGCTGCAGCGGGTCCTCCTCAACCTGTGCACCAACGCCGCCCACGCCATGAAGGACGGGGGCGGCCGGCTCACCGTGGGCCTGGCCGACGAGCTCCTCGACGCGGCGGCCGCCGGCCCGCTGGGGCTGGCGCCCGGCCCCCACCTGCGCCTCACCGTGGCCGACACCGGCTGCGGCATGACCTCCGAGGTGAAGGCGCGCGCCTTCGAGCCGTTCTTCACCACCCGCCCCTTCGGCGAGGGGACCGGCCTGGGGCTCTCCATCGTCCACGGCGTGGTCAAGCGGCTGGGGGGCGCGGTCCACGTGGAGAGCGCGCCGGGCCAGGGGACCACCTTCGAGATCTGGCTGCCGTCGCTGGCGGAGGGGGCCGAGGCCGACGCGCGGAACGCCGCCCCCTCGGTGCGCGGCGAGGGGCGCCTGCTGGTGATCGACGACGAGCCCATGCTGGTGGAGGTGCTGGAGCGGAGCCTGTCGCGGCTCGGCTACCGGGTGCGGGCCTTCACCAGCCCGCTGGAGGCCCTGCGGGTCCTGGAGGTCGCCCCGGCCGCCTGGGACGCGGTGGTCACCGACCTGGCCATGCCCCAGCTCTCCGGCGAGGAGGTGGCGCGGCGGGTGCGGGCGCTGCGCCGGGACCTGCCGGTCTTCCTCTGCACCGGCAACCGCCGCGAGCTCACCGACGAGGCGGCCGCCGCCCTCGGCGTGGCCGAGGTGCTGGAGAAGCCGGTGCGCGCCTCCGAGCTCTCGGCGGCGCTGGCGCGCCACATGGGCCAGCCGGCCTGAGCGGGCCGGGACGGGCCGGCCCGCCGTCGCCGTGCTATGCACCACCCCCGGATGCCCAGGCTCCTCTTCGCCGACGATCGCGGCGTGGTCTACGACCACCCGACCCTGCGCGCCGCGGTGCGCTCGGGCGACGCCCTGCTGGCGCCGCCGGAGCGCCCGCTGCCCCTGCCCGAGGGGGCCGCCCTCTCGCTCCTGCCCGGGCGCCGGCCGGTGGGGATCGACCCCGGGAGCGGGGCCCTCACCGTGCTCCACGAGGTCAAGGTCGGGCGCCGCACCTTCGTGCCCCACGCCGTGGGCGCCACCCTCCCGCCCGGCTTCACGCGCACCTTCCTGCCGGCGGCGGCGCGGCCGGCGCTGGCGGTGGCCGCCCCTCGACTGCGGTCCGGCTCCGCCGGCACCGCGCTCGGGGTGGTCGGGGAGGAGGCGCCGGTGCTGCCGCAGTGGGCCTACACCGCCGCCGCCTTCCACGCCGGCGGCTTCGCCGCCTTCGCCCTGCGCACCGACCGGCGCCGCCACTGGAGCCCGGGCAGCCACTCCACGCCCGATCTCGAGGCCCGGGTGGCGGCGCGCCTGGCGGCCACGCCCAACCCCATCTACCGCCAGCTCTCCCGCTGCGCGCTGGAGTGGCGCTGCTTCACCGCCCAGAACACCTTCTACGGCCGCGACGAGGGGGCCATCCCGTCCTCGGCCCGCTGCAACGCCGCCTGCGTCGGCTGCCTCTCCGAGCAGCCCGACGACATGCCGCCCTCCTCCCACGAGCGCATCGCCCGGCCCCCCAGCGCCGAGGAGATGGCCGAGGTGGCCATCCACCACCTCACCACCGCCCGCGGCAAGGTGATGGTGAGCTTCGGCCAGGGGTGCGAGGGGGAGCCGCTGCTCCGCTGGAAGGAGATCGAGCAGGCCATCCGGCTGGTGCGGCGGGCCACCTCGCGCGGCTCGCTCCACGCCAACACCAACGGCTCGCTCCCCGAGGCCCTCGACCGGCTCTGCCGCGCCGGCCTCGACTCGGTGCGGATCTCGCTCAACAGCGCCGCGCCCGACCTCTACGCCGCCTACTACCGGCCGGAGAAGTACGGCCTCGAGGACGTCGTCCGGTCGATCCAGGTGGCCCGGCGGCGCGGCGCCTACGTGGCGCTCAACCTCCTCACCTTCCCGGGCGTCACCGACCGGGCCGGCGAGGCGGCGGCGCTCTGCCGGCTGGTGAGGCGCACCGGCGTGGACCAGGTGCAGACCCGGCCGCTGGCCATCGACCCCGACGTCTACCTCGCGGTGGCGCGGGGCAAGGGGGCGGGCGGCGCGCCCATCGGCGTGCGGGCCCTGGTGGCGGCGCTCAAGGCGGCGCGGCCCGGGCTGGTGGTGGGGAACTTCAGCCGGGCCAGGCCCGAGCGGAGCGGGAAGGGGAGGGCGCGATGAGGTCGGAGCACCGGCTGGAGCTGCAGAAGGACCTGGCGCGCCACCTGCGCGCCGGCCACCCGTGGGTCTTCCGGAAGGCGCTGGCCCGGCCGCCCAAGGGCATGCCGGCCGGCACCATCGTGGACGTGGTGGAGGGCGACCGCTTCGTGGCCCGCGGCTACTTCGACCCGCTCTCGGCCATCACCGTCCGCGTGCTGACGCGCGAGGAGGGCGAGGCGGTCGACGAGGGCTTCTGGCGCCGGCGCGTGGCCCGGGCGGTGGCGCTGCGGCGCGAGCTGGTCTCCGGCACCACCGGGTACCGGCTGCTCCACGGCGAGTCGGACGGCCTGCCGGGCGTGGTGGCGGATCGCTACGACCGCTTCGCGGTCCTGAAGCTCTACTCGGCCGGCCTCACCCCGTGGCGCGACGCCATCGTGGCGGCGCTGCGGGCCGAGGCCCCGGACCTGGCCGGGGTCTACGGCCGCGACGAGATCCCGCGCGACGACGACGACGAGGGGGGCGCGCCGGCCGGCCGGGTGCTCTGGGGGGCCGAGCCGCCACCGCTCATCGCCATCGACGAGCACGGGATGAAGATCCTGGTGGACGTGCGCAAGGGACAGAAGACCGGCTTCTTCCTCGACCAGCGGGAGAACCGCCGGATGGTGCGCGGCCTGGCCCGCGGCCGCCCCGAGGCCCTCAACCTCTTCAGCTACACCGGCGGCTTCTCGGTGGCGGCGGCCCTGGGCGGCTCGACCCACGTGGTCTCCTCCGACCTCGACAAGGACGCGCTGGCGCTGGCCCGGGAGACCTTCCAGGCCAACGGCCTCGACCCGGCCGACCACGCCTTCGCCCAGGGCGACGCCTTCGACCTGCTGGCCCTCTACAAGCGGCAGGGGCGGCGCTTCGACCTGGTGGTGTGCGACCCGCCGGCCTTCGCCAAGTCGCAGAAGGCGGTGGAGGGGGCGCTGGCCGGCTATGCCTCGCTCAACCGGGCGGCCCTCCAGGTGCTGGCCCCGGGCGGCCTGCTGGTGACCTGCTCCTGCAGCGCCCGCGTCTCGGCCGAGCAGTTCACCGAGGCGGTCAAGGAGGCGGCCTTCAAGCTGCGCATCGAGCTGGCGCTGGTGGGCGAGACCCGCCAGCCGGCCGATCACCCGGTCTCGCTGCAGTTCCGCGAGGGGCGCTACCTGAAGGCGCTGGTGCTGCGCCGCCTCGCCTGACGCATGGTCCTGCCGGGCCAGTTCCTGGAGCGGCCGGCGCTGGTGGACGCCGGCGACGCCGTCCTGGAGGGGCTCTTCCACCGCGGGGCGCGCCGGCCGGCGCTCCTCTGCTGCCCGCCCGCTGGCGAGGGGGGCATGGACGCGCCGCCGGTGGCCGAGCTGGCCTGGGCGCTGGCGCGGGCCGGCCATCCCTCCCTGCGCTTCCAGCACCGGGGCGTGGGGGCCTCCACCGGCGCGCCCGACGCGGCGCGGGCGGTGGACGACGCCCTGGCCGCCTGGCGCCACCTCGCCGAGACCGCCGGGCCGGCCGTGGCGCTGGCCGGGGTGGGGAGCGGCTGCGCCACCGCCTCGCGGGCGGCGGCGCAGGGCCCGGGCGCCCGCGGGCTGGTCCTGGTGGCGCCGGACGGCCCACCGCCCCTCGACGGCGTGGCCTGCCCGGTGCTGGTGGTGCTGCCGGAGCGCGGCGCCGCGGCCGGGCGGGACGTGGCGGCCCGGTGGCTCTCGCCCGATCGCGGCCGGGTCGAGGTGGTGCCGGGCGCCGAGGCGCGCTTCCGCACAGGGCTTCCGCTCATGGGGCGAGCGGTTGCCGGGTGGCTCGCCGGCCTCCGGCGCTGACCGCACGCCCGGCGGGGGTGGGCGCTGTCGGCTGGTCTGCACACCCCCGCTCCGACGTAGGTATCTGGCCTGAGAGGGTTTTTCCCACCCGGGGCGGGCCACGCCCCCCGGGCGCGCCAGCGTCCCCGCCGGGTCGTAGGTGGTCCAAGGGTCGGTATGCTGGGCCATTCCTGCCGGCGCGGTGAGCGGACGCGGCCGATTCGGCCCGGCACGGGGCGCGCAATGGGAGGCCTCATCGCCGCCGCCCCCGACCGGTGGCGAGGCGCTCCCCGGGATGGGCCCGGGGGGCGCCGATCTCTTCACCTGGGGGACGCCGGCTGCGGCGAAGCGAGGAGCGCGATGACCAGGAGCGCCACCGCCCCCGCCAGCGCGGCCCACCAGGTCCAGCCCGCCCGGCCCGGCCCCCCGGGCGAGGGCACCAGCGCCCCGGCCATCGAGGGCGGCGACGGCGTCGTCCTCTGGTACGCCCGCAGCACCGGCCAGAGCCCGGCCAGCGCCGCCAGGAGCACCAGGAGCGCGCCCTGCGCCGAGCCCTCGCGGCTGCTGTCGCTGCTGGCCGGCCCCGACTGCAGCGCCAGCGCCGTGGCCGCCGCGTTGTTCAGCGCGTGGGCCAGGACCGCCGGCCAGACCGAGCCCGAGCGCCAGGTCAGCCAGCCGTAGAGCGCCCCCAGCCCGAGCACCGCAGGCAGCCGCACCGGATCGAGGTGCATGGCGCCGAAGACCGCCGCCGAGACGGCGATGGCCGCGACCGGCCGCCGCCGCTGGCCGAGGGCCGTGAGCAGGTGGCCGCGGAAGGCCAGCTCCTCGCAGAGCGGCGCCAGCAGCGCCGCCGCCACCACCATGGCCCACTGCGCCCAGCCCGGCTGCTCGAAGAGGCGCGTCACGTCGAAGGCCTTCACCAGCGGCCGCGGCAGGAGCGAGGCCCAGAGGGCCATCAGCGCGCCGCCGGCCAGGAAGGCCAGCAGGCCGGCCAGGGCCGCGAGGGGGAGGGTGGTGGGGGGCGGTGGGCCGAGGCGGAGGACGGGGGCGGGGCGGAGGCCGGCCCGGGCCGCCAGCGCGGCGGCGGGGATGGCGAAGGCGAAGAGCTGGGTCCAGACCAGGCCGGCGGCGGGGGAGAGGGACTGGGCGGCGATGCCGACGGGGTAGAGGCCGAGGAGGGCGAGGAGGAGGGGGGCGGGGGAGAGGCGGGGTGTTCTTGGGCCGGGGACGGGTTCAGGTCCAGGTTCAGGGGCTGGGGCCGGGGTCGAGTCGGAGATCGAGGTCGGGATCGGGGTCGACGTCGGGGTCGAGGACGGGGTCGAGGTCGAAGTCGGGCTGGGGCTGGGGCTGGGGCTCGGGCTCGGGCTGGGGCTGGGACTGGGGCTCGGGCTGAGCCTAGGGCTCGCGCTCGCTTCCGCGTCGCCCTCCCTCGCCGCCTCCCCGTCTCGCTCAGGCCCGCTCACGCGCACCATTCTAGCCCGCATGCGCCCCGCCGGCCCGTGGGCTACCATGCCGCCCCATGGACTTCACCAACCGGACCGTGGTGCTGGGCGTGGGCGGCGGCATCGCCGCCTACAAGGCCTGCGAGGTGGCGCGCCTCGTGGTGAAGGGGCGCGGGCGGGTGCGGGTGGCCATGACGCCGGCGGCCACGCGCTTCGTCGGGCCGCTCACCTTCCAGGCCATCAGCGGCGCGCCGGTGGTGGTGGACCTCCTCGACGAGGCCACCGAGCGCTCCTACGGCCACCTCCAGCTGGCCCGCGAGGCCGACGTCCTCGTGATCGCCCCGGCCACCGCCGACCTGATCGCCCGGCTGCGGGCCGGCATGGGCGACGACGCCGTGGCCACCACCGCGCTGGCGGCCACCTGCCCGGTGCTGCTGGCGCCGGCCATGAACACGCGCATGTGGCAGAACCCGGCGGTGCAGGAGAACCTGGCCGCCCTCAAGGCGCGCGGCTGGCACGTGGTCGGCCCGGGCGCCGGGCAGCTCGCCGACGGCGACGTGGGCGAGGGGCGGCTGGCCGAGCCGGAGGAGATCGCCCTGGCGGCGGCGCGCCTCCTCGGCGTGCGCGACCTCTCGGGGCGGCGGGTGGTGGTGACCGCCGGGCCGACCCGCGAGCCCATCGACCCGGTGCGCTTCATCTCCAACCCGTCCTCCGGGAAGATGGGCTACGCCCTGGCCGCGGTGGCGGCGCGGCGCGGCGCCGAGGTGGTGCTGGTCTCGGGCCCCACGGTGCTGGCCGACCCGGCCGGCGCCCGCGTGGTCCGGGTGGAGACCGCCGAGGAGATGGCCCGCGCCGTGGCCGCCGAGTCGGGCGCCATGGACCTCTTCATCGGCGCCGCGGCGGTCTCGGACTACCGGCCGGCGGCGGCGGCGCCCCACAAGATCAAGAAGGGGGCGGGCGACGAGGTGCTGACCCTCACCCGCACGCCCGACATCCTGGCCGGCCTGGGCGAGCGGCTGGGCGGCGCGCCGGGCGGCCCGGTGCTGGTGGGCTTCGCGGCCGAGACCGAGGAGGTCATCGCCCGGGCCCGCGAGAAGCTGAAGCGCAAGCACTGCGACCTGGTGGTGGCCAACAAGGTCGGCATCCCGGACGCCGGCTTCGGCGCCGACACCAACCGCGTGGCGCTGGTGAGCGCCACCGAGCTGGCCGAGATCGCCGGCCCCAAGGAGAAGGTGGCCGAGGCCATCCTCGACTGGATCGTGCCGGTGCTCGACGGGCGCCGCCCGCGCCCCGCCCCCGCGGGAGGCCCGCTCCGCTAGTCGGGGGAGCGTGGGAGCCGCTCCCACCCCCGGCAGCCCACCCGGGCCCGCCGGGCCCAGGCCCGGTCCGGTATGGTGGCCGGGTGCCCCACCGCGTCCGCCAGTTCAAGCGGCTGGTGATCGACGCCGCCGTCCTCCCGGCGGTGGTGCTCGCCGCGCTGGCCGGCGTGCTGCTCTGGCAGGTGCTCTACCTCCAGGGGCTCAACGACCAGGAGAAGCAGACCGACGCCGTGCTGGCCCGCATCGGCCGGCTGGAGCGGCTCCACCTCGACGGCGACGCCGGCCTGCGCGGCTACCTGCTCTCGGGCGACGAGGCCCTGCTCGAGCCCTTCCACGAGGCGCAGCGGGAGCGGCCGGTGGCCACCAAGGCGCTCCACGACCTGCTGGAGGACGACCCGCTGCAGCACGACCGGGTGGAGAAGATCTTCCTGCTGGAGGATCGCTACCGGGACTACGCCCTGCGGGCCCTCACCGAGCGGCGCGCCGGGCGGGGCGCCGAGGCGGCGGCGCAGGTGGGGGAGGGCGAGGCCATCCTCGACGGCATCCGCGGGCAGATCCGGGCCCTCGAGGAGGAGGAGGAGACCCGGCGCGCCAGCCGCAACACCGACGCCCGCGAGGTGACCGACCGGACGGTGCTCCTCGGCGGCCTGCTGGCGCTGCTCCTCATGACCCTGGTGGCCTTCGCGGCGGTGCGCCAGATGCGGCGCGCCGCCGACCTGTTCGGCGGGGCGGTGCGGGCCCGCGACGAGTTCATCTCGGTGGCCTCCCACGAGCTGAAGACGCCGCTCACCTCGCTGCAGCTCCAGATCCAGCTCCTGGCGCGCCAGGTCGGCCGCCTGGGTGGCGAGGCGGGGGAGGGCGGGGAGGGCGCCGTCCGGCGGCTCCAGGTCATCGAGCAGAGCACCCGCCGGCTCGGCGACCTGATCAACCGGCTGCTCGACGTGTCGCGCCTCAACTCGGGGGCGCTGGAGCTGACGCGGGAGCGGCTCGACCTCGGCGAGGTGGTGGGCGAGTGCGTGGCCCGGCTGCGCGACCGCATGGAGGCCCGCGGCGTGCCGGTGGCCCTCGCGGTGCGCGCCGCCCCGGGCGACTGGGACCGGCTGCGCCTGGAGAGCGTGGTCACCAACCTCCTCGACAACGCCATCAAGTACGGCGAGGGGCGTCCGGTGGAGGTGCGGGTGGAGGCCGACGCGGCGGAGGCCCGCCTGGCGGTGCGCGACCGGGGCCTGGGCATCGCCCGCGAGGATCAGGAGCGGATCTTCGAGCGCTTCGAGCGGGCGGTGGGCGGGCGGCCGTTCGAGGGGCTGGGGGTCGGGCTCTGGCTGGTGCGGGCCATCGTCCAGGCCCACGGCGGCACGGTGGCGGTGGAGAGCGCCCCCGGCGAGGGCGCCACCTTCACGGTGCGGCTGCCGCGCGCCGCCCCGGGCCAGGCGGCGCCGCCGCTGCCGGTCGAGCCCGCCCGCGGCGCCGGGTAGCCCCGGACGCCCCGCCGGCCGGCCTCACACCTCGGCCAGCCGCGCCACCGACGCCGGCAGCACCAGCTTCCCGTGGATGGCCCGGCGGAAGGCGTCGCGCGCCTCGCCGACCAGCTGGTGCGCCTCGATCTCGGTGAGCCGGCCGCGGCGGACCTGGAGGGCGAGCTGCCGGCGCAGCTTCTCGGCCATGGCCAGGTTGCGCTCGCCGGTGGCGTCGGCGGTGGCCGCCTCGCAGTTCGGCCCCTCCAGCAGGAGCCCCAGGATGGCCAGCACGGCCAGCTCGTTGGTCTCCTCCAGCAGGTCCTGCTCCAGCGGCAGCCGGCGCTCCGGCGCCAGCGCCAGGCGCGAGACGTGCTGGAAGCGGCGCACCTTGGCAGAGAGGACCAGCGAGCGGAAGAGCTGGCGCGAGACCGGGAAGGGGAGCACCGAGGCGCGCCGCAGCGAGCGGCGCAGGAAGCGGTCGTGCAGCCGGGTGGTGCTGGTGGCCACCTGCCGGGCCAGCTGGGAGAGGGCCGGGTCGAGCCGCTGGTCGTAGCGCAGCTCCCAGTAGGCGTGCCTGGTGCGCGCCTTGTGGAAGGAGGAGACGGTCTTCCAGGGCACGTAGTAGTTGTGGGCCACCGTGTCGGCCGCCAGGTGGGCCAGGAAGCCCCAGCCGACCGCCTGCTCCGGCCCCTCCTCGGCCTTGGCCAGGAGCTGGAAGCCGACGCGCCAGTTGTGGGCGTGGTGGGCGAAGCGGGCCATGTTCTTGCCGACCACGATGTCGGCCGCCAGCGAGCCGTAGAGGAACTCGTTGCCGAACTCGCCGAGGAGGGAGCGCAGCGCCGCCGGGAGCGGGCCGGTGCTGGCCAGGGCCTGGGCCGAGAACGAGAGGTGGGCCAGCGGCCCCCAGGCCAGGGCGTCGGAGGGCCATGCGAGGATGAGGAGCGCCACCGAGGCCAGGCCCACGGTCAGGGCGAGGCTGGACAGTCGGTGCCAGCGGGGGCTGAAGGGTGCCGCCATGCGGCGCCGATCATAGGGACCAAGCCGCCCTCGCCGCAACGCGGCGAGGGGGCCGGGAAGGACGAGCGTGAGCGAGGAGAGAAAGAAGGCGCTTCAGCAGGTCGCCGCCGAGGCGCTGGGCCACCTGGCGTGGCTGCAGGACGCGGGGGTCAAGGAAGTGCCGGTGGTCAAGGCGCGCCCCCCGGCCGCGGCCCCAACCCGGGCCCCGGCCCCGGCCCGAGCCTCGACCCCGACCTCGACCCCGACCTCGACCTCGACCTCGACCTCGACCTCGAAGCCCGCCCCCCGTCCGTACACCCTCAACGACAAGGGCTGCGGCAGCCCCGCCCTCCTCGCCATCCGCCAGGAGCTCGGCGACTGCGCCCGCTGCAAGCTCGCCCCCACCCGCACCACCTTGGTCTTCGGCGTGGGCAACCCCAAGGCCGAGCTGATGTTCGTGGGCGAGGGGCCGGGGGCCGACGAGGACCAGCAGGGGGAGCCCTTCGTGGGCAAGGCCGGCCAGCTCCTCACCAAGATGATCGAGGCCATGGGCTACCGGCGGGAGCAGGTCTACATCGCCAACGTGGTGAAGTGCCGCCCGCCCGGCAACCGCAACCCCGAGCCGGACGAGATCGAGGCCTGCGAGCCCTTCCTGCGCCGCCAGATCGAGGCGGTGGGCCCCAAGGTGATCGTGGCCCTCGGCAAGTTCGCGGCCCACACCCTGCTGCGGACCGCCATCCCCATCACCAAGCTCCGCGGCACCTGGTCGGAGTACGCCGGCGTGAAGCTCATGCCCACCTTCCACCCGGCCTACCTCCTGCGGAGCCCGGAGGAGAAGAAGAAAGCCTGGGCCGACCTGCAGCTGGTCATGGCGCAGCTGGGCCGGCCTCCCAGGCCCTAGGACGGCCCTGGCGATCCCGGCCTCGGATGGGGCACGCCGCGAGGGCGCGAAATAGGAACGGGCGCCCGCGCGTAGTGAACCGGAGTCCCTCTGGGGAGAGAGACCAGCGGCGGCTGCGGATTCGGGGATCCACCCCCGGGGACGCGGCCGTCGTTCTTTTCACCTCCCCGCTCCGGAGCTCCGCATGCGCCATCCCGCCGCGCCGCGCCTCGCCGCCCTCGCCACCGCCGCCGCCGTCCTCTCGCTCGCCGCGCCCGCCCGGGCCGGGGCCTGGGGCTGGAACGCCACCAAGGGCGACGGCAAGAAGGTCACCCAGGCCCGCGAGGTCGGGCCCTTCAGCCGCGTGCGGCTGGTCGGCTCCCTCGACGCCCGCGTCCGGGTGGGCGGGCCGCGCGCCGTCACGGTGACCATCGACGAGAACCTGCAGCCGCTGGTGGAGGTGGGGGTCGAGGGGGACACGCTGGTGATCAGGTCCCGCGAGATCTCCTACCAGGGCGAGGGGCGGGTGGAGATCGCCGTCCCGGCGCTGTCGGCCTTCGCCATCGAGGGCTCGGGCGACGCCGAGATCGCGCCGGCCCAGGCCACCAGCCTGGAGCGCGCCACCGGCGACCTGGCCCTCTCCATCTCCGGCTCGGGCGACATCGCCTGGCGCGGCCAGGCCGGTCGGCTCACCGCCGCGGTCTCGGGCTCGGGCGACATGAAGCTCTCCGGCTCGGCGAGCAGCGTCGAGATCTCGGTGGCCGGCTCCGGCGACGTGTCGGCCCAGGACCTCGCCGCCGGCAGCGCCGACGTCTCGGTGGCCGGCTCGGGCGACGTGGCGGTCCGGCTCACCGGCGGCGCCCTGCGCGCCTCGGTGGCCGGGTCGGGCGACGTCACCTGGTACGGCGAGGGGCGCGTGGAGCGGGCCGCCCGCGCCGGGTCCGGCGAGATCACCCACCGCTAGCCGGACTGGTGCGGACGCGCCGCCCGGGCGCCCGCGCGCAGCGCCCCTCGTGGGCCGCGCGCCCCGCTTGAGGGGGGCGCGGCGCGGGCCTACATTCGGCCCGATCCCTCCCACCACGAGGTCTCCATGGCCGGACGCGAAGTGGTCATCGTCGGGGCGGCGCGCACCCCCATCGGCTCGTTCCTCGGCTCGCTGGCCGCGCTCCCCGCGCCCCGCCTCGGCGCCGTCGCCATCAAGGCGGCCCTGGAGCGCGCCGGCGTCGAGCCGGGCGCCGTGGACGAGGTGGTGATGGGCAACGTGCTCCAGGCCGGCGTCGGCCAGGCGCCGGCCCGCCAGGCCTCGCTCTTCGCCGGCCTCCCCCAGACGACGCCCGCCTGGACGCTCAACAAGGTCTGCGGCTCCGGGCTGAAGGCGGTCATCTCCGCCGCCCAGGCCATCGCCCTCGGCGACGCCGAGGTGGTGGTGGCGGGCGGCATGGAGTCGATGTCCAACGCCCCCTACTACGACCGGGCCGCCCGCACCGGCGTGCGCATGGGGAACGTGGAGCTCATCGACGGCATGGTCCACGACGGCCTGTGGGACGTCTACGGCCAGCAGCACATGGGGATGTGCGCGGAGCACTGCGCCGTGACCCAGGACATCCCCCGCGCCGCCCAGGACGAGTACGCCCTGGAGTCCACCCGGCGGGCCATCCAGGCCTGGAAGGACGGCGCCTTCCAGGCCGAGATCGCCCCGGTGACCATCGAGGGGCGGACGGGCGAGGCCACCGTGGTGGCCGAGGACGACGGGCCCAAGGGCGCCCGGCCGGAGAAGATCCCGTCGCTCAAGCCGGTCTTCAAGAAGGACGGCACCGTCACCGCCGCCAACGCCTCCTCCATCAACGACGGCGCCGCGGCGCTGGTGCTGATGAGCGCCGAGCGGGCGCGCAAGGAAGGGCGGACGGTCCTCGGCCGCATCGGCGGCTGGGGCGGCGCCGCCCGCGCGCCGGTGGAGTTCACCATCGCCCCGGCCGACGCCATCCGCGCCACCCTCGGCAAGGCCGGGCTCTCCGTGAAGGACGTGGACCTCTGGGAGATCAACGAGGCCTTCGCGGTGGTCTCGGTGGCCAACAACCGGCTGCTCGGGCTCGACCCCAAGGCGGTCAACGTCCGCGGCGGCGCGGTGGCCCTGGGCCACTCCATCGGCGCCTCGGGGGCACGCATCCTGGTGACCCTGCTGCAGGCCATGAAGGACCTCGGGAAGAAGCGCGGCCTGGCCTCGCTCTGCATCGGCGGCGGCGAGGCGGTGGCGCTGGTCGTGGAGCGGTGAGGAAGGGGGACGCGTGAACAAGCTCGTCGAGTCGGCCGACGCGGCCGTGGCGGACGTGAAGGACGGGGCCACCGTCCTGGTGGGCGGGTTCGGCCTGTGCGGCAACCCGGAGAACCTCATCGCGGCCCTGCACCGCAAGGGCGTGAAGGGGCTGACGCTGGTCTCCAACAACTGCGGGACCACCGACCTCGGCCTGGGGCCGCTCCTCAAGGCGCGCCAGATCCGGCGCATCGTGGCGAGCTACGTCGGCGAGAACAAGGAGTTCGAGCGCCAGTTCCTCTCCGGCGAGCTGGAGGTGGAGCTGGTGCCGCAGGGGACGCTGGCCGAGCGGCTGCGCGCCGGCGGCGCCGGCCTGGGGGGCTTCTACACGCCCACCGGCGTCGGCACGCAGGTGGCCGAGGGGAAGGAGACCCGCACCATCGGCGGCCGCGAGTACCTGCTGGAGCTGCCCATCCGCGGCGACGTGGCGCTGGTCCACGCCTGGAAGGCCGACACCCACGGCAACCTGGTCTTCCGCAAGGCGGCCCGCAACTTCAACCCGCTGGTGGCCACCGCCGGCGCCGTCACCGTCGCCGAGGCCGAGCAGGTGGTGCCGGCCGGCGAGCTCGACCCGGACCAGATCCACCTGCCGGGCATCTACGTGAAGCGGGTGGTGCAGGGGGCGGGGTACCAGAAGTGGATCGAGCGCAGGACCACCAGGCCGCGGGCGGCCGGCGGGGAGGGGAGGTAGCCATGCCGCTCACCCGAGAGCAGATCGCCGCCCGCGTCGCCCGCGAGCTCCGCGACGGCTTCTACGTCAACCTGGGCATCGGCATGCCCACCCTGGTGGCCAACTACGTGCCGGCCGGCGTGGAGGTGGTGCTCCAGTCGGAGAACGGCATCCTGGGCGTCGGCCCGTACCCGCTGGAGGGCGAGGAGGATCCCGACCTCATCAACGCCGGCAAGGAGACCGTCACCGTGACGCCCGGGGCGGCCTACTTCGACTCGGCCACCTCCTTCGCCATGATCCGCGGCGGCCACGTGGACCTCGCCATCCTCGGCGCGCTGGAGGTCTCCGAGCGCGGCGACCTCGCCAACTGGCTGGTGCCGGGCAAGATGGTGAAGGGCATGGGCGGCGGCATGGACCTCGTCGCCGGGGCGAGGCGGGTGGTGGTGATGATGGAGCACGCCACCAAGGACGGGAAACCGAAGATCCTCAAGGCCTGCTCGCTGCCCCTCACCGGCAGGCGCTGCGTCTCGGCCATCTGCACCGACCGGGCCTGGCTCGACGTCACCGCCGACGGCCTGGTGCTCCGCGAGGTGGCGCCGGGCGAGACGGCGGCCTCCGTCCAGGCGCTCACCGAGCCGAAGCTCATCGTGGCGCCGGACCTGGGGACGCTGGCGACCTCCAGCTAGCGGCGGCCGAGGGCCTGGAGCAGCTCGCCGTCCAGGTCGGTGGCGGCCTGGAGCGACTTCACGTTGGCCTCGGCGAGGCGGGCGAAGCGCTGCTGCGCCACCACCTCCTGGACCAGGTCCACCCCCTGGCCGGCCAGCAGCGCCTGGTCGGCCCGCACCGCCGCCAGGGGGTCGGCCTGGCGCGTCAGGTGGGCCGCGGCGCCGCCCTCGGGGAGCGCCTCCACCTCGGCCTGCACCGGCTGCCAGCCCGGCGTGAGGGCGTTGGCGAGGTTGCTCGCCGCGGCGGCCACGCCGGCGGTGGCGGCGGCGATCCCGGTGGCGGCGATGGAGGCGGCGCTGCTCATGGTGGCTCCCGGCGGGGCCGCGCGAGGGGCCCTCCGGGCGGATCTTCGGCCCGCCCGCCCGGCCCGATAAGGCCCGCCGGAGTGAGGCGCCTTCCGGCCGGGGCGCCCATGGCGCACAATGGCGGACGTGCCCACACCACTCGTCACCCTGACCACCGACTACGGCGCCGGCTCCGGCTACCCGGCCCAGGTGAAGGGGGTGCTCCTCTCCGCCGTGCCCGACCTCCGCATCGTGGACCTCTCCCACGGCGTGCCGCCCTTCGACCTGCTGGCCGGGGCCCTGCTGCTGGAGGCCTGCGTCCCCTGGTATCCGGTGGAGGCCATCCACCTCGCGGTCATCGATCCGGGCGTGGGCACGGCGCGGCGCGCCCTCTGCGTGGTGGACCCCTCCGGCCGGCGGCTGGTGGGGCCTGACAACGGCCTCTTCACGCCCTTCCTGCAGCCCGGCGCCCGGGTCTTCGCCCTCGCCGACCCGGCGGTGGTGCCCCAGCCGGCCCGCGCCACCTTCCACGGCCGCGACCTCTTCGCCCCGGTGGTGGCGGCGCTGGCGGGTGGCCTCGACCCCGCCCGGCTGGGGCCGCCGGTGGCCGACCCGGTGCGCCTCGACTGGCCGGTGGCGGAGCGGAGCGCCGGCCAGGTGCGCGGCGTGACGCTGGCCCAGGACCCCTTCGGCAACCTGGTCACCTCCATCCGCGAGCAGGACCTGGCGGGCGCCGAGGTCCGGGCGGTGCTCTGCGACGGCCGGCCCGCCCGCTGGGCCCGCACCTTCGGCGACGGCGAGCCGGGGGAGCTGCTGGCCCTCACGGGGAGCAGCGGCCGCATCGAGATCGCGGTCCGCGAGGGGAGCGCCGCCGCCCACCTGCACCGCTGGCGCGGCGTGGAGGTGCGGCTCCTGCTCGGCGCGGCCGTCCTTGGCGGTACCGGAGGCCCCTGCTAGAGTTTGCGCTCGGATGAAGACCACCGCCGACAACAAGCGCAAGGCGCCCCGCCTCCACCACGAGATCCCGGTGGCCTACCGCTCCGTCGGCAGCTTCCTGACCGATTGGGCCACCAACATCTCCCGCGGCGGGCTCTTCATCAACACGCGCAAGCCGCTGGCGGTGGGCACCGCCGTCACCATCCTCATCCAGCTCCCCGGCGAGCCCTTCCCCTCCAACCTGGAGGGCAAGGTCACCCGCGTCACCGCCTTCGACAACAGCCACAACATGGTCCCGGGCATGGGCATCGAGTTCACCAGCCTGGACCCGGCGCGCCGCGAGGAGCTGGACCGCTTCGTGGAGCGGCTGCGCCGCGACCTCGAAGCGCCCTGAGCCGGCCCGGCCGGAGCCGCCGTGCGCCTCACCCTCCAGATCGACGACCTCGCGCCCGGCGGGGAGGGCGTCGGCCGGTCCGACGGACGCTCGGTCTTCGTCCCCTGGACGGCGCCGGGCGACCGGGTGGAGGTGGAGGTGCCCGACGCCCAGGTCGCCGGCGGGGCCCAGGGCGGAGGCGCGCTCCACGGCGAGCTGGTGCGGCTCCTCGCGCCGGGGCCGGTGCGGGAGGCGGCGCCCTGCCCGCACTTCGGGCCGGGGGACCGCTGCGGCGGCTGCGAGTGGCAGCACGCCGCCGCCCTGGCGCAGCTCGCCGCCAAGGCCCGCACCCTCCGCGAAGCGCTGCGGCGCATCGGCCGGCTCGACCTGCCGCCGGCCGCCTGGCGCCCGCCCATCGCCTCGCCGCGGGCGCTCGGCTACCGCTCCCGCGCCAAGCTCCACCTCGACCGCGCCGCCGGGCGGCTGATCTTCTTCCGGCGCCGCTCCCACGAGCCGGTGCCGATGGCCGCCTGCCTGCTCCTCACCCCCGGCCTGGAGGGGCTGCGGGCCGCCCTCGGCCCGGCCCTCCTGGCGGCCGGCCTCTCGCCGCGCGAGGTGGCCATCGAGTGGTCGGAGCACCAGGGGCGCGGCGCCGCCTGCCTGCGCCTCCCCGCCGCCGGCGCCCGCGAGGAGAAGAAGGGCGAGGCGCTCCTGGCCGCCGTCCCGGCGCTGGCCGGGCTGGTGCTGGAGGCCGAGGGGGCGCCGCCCCGCCTGGTGGGCGACCCGGTGCTGCGCCACCAGCGCGTGCCGGGGGACCCGGCCGCCGGCCTGGCCCGCTCCCGCCCCGACGTCTTCCAGCAGGCCAACCGCGAGGCCAACGCCCTGCTGGTGCGCCAGGCGCTGGACCTGCTGCGCCCCGAGGGCCAGGACGTGCTGGAGCTCTTCTGCGGCAGCGGCAACTTCACCGGGCCGCTGGCGGCGCGGGCCCGCTCGGTGGCGGCGGTGGAGGTGCAGGGGCCGGCGCTGGAGCTGGCGCGGCAGGACCTCGCCGGCGGCGCGGTCCGCTTCTTCGCCGGCGACGCCCTCAAGCTGGCGCAGGCCTTCGCCCGCGAGCGCGGCCCCGCGGCGCGCCGCTTCGGCGGCGCCCTGCTCGACCCGCCGCGGGAGGGGGCGCGCGGCGTCGGCGCCGCCCTGGCGGCCCTCGGCGTGGCGCGGGTGGCCTACGTCTCGTGCGATCCGGCCACGCTGGCGCGCGACCTCAAGGGCTGCGTCGAGGCCGGCTACCTGGTGGAGTCGGTGCAGGCTGTGGACCTCTTCCCGCAGACGCACCACATTGAAGGCCTGGCCATCTTGGCCAGGCCCTGAGTTTGGCAGGCCTGGCCATCCTGGCCAGGCCCTGAGCTTGGCGGGGCTGGCCGGATGGCCAGGCCCTGACTAGCCCTCCAGCGCCCCCGCCAGCAGCGACAGCCGCTGCTCCAGCGGCGGGTGGGTGAACCGCCAGGCCACCGACCACGGGTGCGGCCAGGGGTTGGTGAGGTTCTCCTCGGCCAGCTCCAGCAGCGCCGTGGCCAGCGGCTCGGCGCGCCCGACCAGGCGGGCGGCCAGGGCGTCGGCGGCGGCCTCGCGGCGGCGGGAGACGGCCGCCTCCAGCGGCGCCAGCCAGCGCAGCGCGGCGCCGCCGGCCACCAGCGTGATGCCCAGCGCGGCGTGGAGCGAGGGGGCGGCGAAGCCGAAGCCGGTAGCCAGGGAGGGCGAGGCCACCGCCAGCGCCAGCAGCCCCACCAGCACCGCCGAGGAGGCGACCGCCACCGCGGCGCGATGCCAGGGGTGGCGCAGCACCAGGTGGGCCAGCTCGTGGGCCACCACCGCCTCCACCTCCTCCTCGGTGAGGCGGGCCAGCAGCGCCTCGTCGAGCCGGACCACCGGCCGGAGCACGCCGCAGAGCGTGGCGTTGGCGTGGTGCGGCCGCGTCGAGGCCACCACCACCACGTCGTGGAGCCGCACGTCGGCCGCCTCGGCCAGCCGCAGCAGGCGGCTCCGCAGCGGGCCGGCGGGCAGGGGGAGCTGGCGGCCGAGCCGCGGCGCCAGCACCGAGAGCCAGAGGAAGGGGAGGCCGAGCTGGGCCACCACCGCGCCGGCGAAGAGCCAGGCCCACCAGGCCGCGCCGGTGCCGGTCATGACGGCGTGGACGCCGTAGAGCAGCGGGAGGCCGATGGCCAGCCAGGCGGCCAGGTCCTTGAGGCGGCTCGCCAGGAACCCGCCGGGGCCGGGGCGGATGAGGCCGACGCGCCGCTCCACCACGAAGGTGCGCCAGGCGGTGAAGGGGAGCTGGGCGGCGGCGGCGATGAGGCCGCTCACCACCATGAAGAGGACGAACGCGTTGGCGCCGGCCAGGCCCAGCTGGTCGATCCGCCGGTCGAGCCAGGGCATCACGCCGGAGAAGGCCAGCCAGAGCACCAGACCGAGCGAGGCCAGGCCGCGGCCGATGGCCAGCCGGTCCTTGGCGGCGGCGAAGGTGCGCGCCTGATCGGCCACCTCGGGGTCGAGGAGCCCGTCCAGATCGGCGGGGACCCCCGAGGCCTGCGTGGCCCGGCGGAGGTCGAGCGCCGTCAGCCCGAGGCGAATGGCCCGCTCGGCGCAGACCGCGCCGACCACCAGCATCATCATGTCCCGCATGCCCCATTAGAAGCGCGGCGCTGCGTTTGTGACCACGGAGCGGGGGTGCTGGGACCCGACGTGTGTGAGCGTGATCACAGGGGTTTTCCGGAACCCGGCCCCCCGGCGGACAAGAAGTACCGTCAGTCCAGGAGCTTGGCCCGGATCTTGAGAATGAGGACGCGCCGGACGCTCTCGTCGAGACGGGATCGCAGGTCTGGATGGGCCCTGACCAGCTCGCACAGTACGTGGCGTGGGTCGGGCGTACCCGGCCACCCGAGGGGCGTGGTGGTGAGCAGGAGGTCGTTGCCGGCCAGGAAGGCGCGCCGCCAGAGCTCCGCGGGGTCGCCGCCCGTGGCCGCGCGCAGGGTGGGGACGGCGAGGTCGTCGGTGACGGCCAGGAAGCCGGAGAGGTGGGCCCGCGCCACCAGCTCCGGCGAGAGGATGGCCGGGACGCCGCCGTAGGCCTCGAAGCCGACGTTGGCCATCATGACGCCGGCCAGCACGTCGGCGGCCGCCACGAAGGCCGCCTGGTGGCGGGCGATCTCCTGCGGCGAGCGGTCGACGACCAGCAGCGCGTGGTCGGAGGAGCCGGCCACCGGCCCGTAGCCGGGGTAGTGCTTGCCGACCGGGAGGACGCCGGCCGAGGCCAGCCCGCGCGAGAAGGCGCGCGCCAGCCGGGCCACCTGCACCGCGTCGGTGCCGAGGGAGCGGCCGGTCTCGGCCATGAAGCCGCGATCGGCGAGGTCGAGCACCGGCCCCAGGCTCACGTGGATGCCGAGCGCGGCCAGGTCGAGCCCGGCCCGGCGGCCCCAGGCTTCGGCCTCCCACGCCCCCTCGCCGCCCATGTCGCGGGCCGAGGGGAGGGCCGAGAGCGTGGGGACGGCGCGGAAGCGGTTGAGGTCGCCGCCCTCGAGGTCCACGGTGACGAGGAGCGGCACGGCGGACCGGCGCTGCAGCCCCGCCAGCCGCTCGCGCAGCGCCGCCGGGTCCTTGAGCATCTTGCCGAGGAGGATGACGCCGCCCTGCTCCACCGGGCCCTCGCCACCCGGCGGGTAGGCGACCACCAGCTGGGCGACCTTCTGCTCGAGGGTGAGGGCGGCGAGGTGGCGTTCGACGGTGGCGAGCTGGGCGCGGGTGGGGGTGAAGGGGGTGGGGAGGGGGTGGGGCGGCGGGATAGGGATCGGGGCCGGGATCGGGGTCGGCGTCGAGGTCGAGGTCGAGGTCGAGGTCGGTGTCGAGGTCGGTGTCGGCGTCGGGGGGCGCGTCGCGCAGGCGACCCCCATGACCGCGGCCACGGTCAGCGCACGCCACCCCGAGTACCTGAACCATCCCTCCACGCTCCCGAGTGAATCCCGGAAGGGCCGCCCGGGCAAGCCTTCGGCCGGGGGACGGAGGTGGGGCTATCCTCCTCCGCGTGGAGGCCCGCCTCGTCCAGTTCGCCCGGCTGCTCCGCCGCAACGGGGTGCGCGTCTCGCCGGCCGAGGAGGCCGACGCGGTGGCGGCCGCCGCGCTCACCGGGGTCGCCGAGCGCGCCTCCCTCAAGGCGGCGCTGCGCGCCACGCTGGTGAAGCGCACCGCCGACGTGGCCACCTTCGAGGCCCTCTTCGACCTCCACTTCGGCGGGCTGACGGCGGTGCTGGCGGTGGCCGAGCGCTCGACCCTCGAGGCCCTCCGCGAGGCGGGGCTGCTCTCGGGCGACGAGCTGGAGATGGTGATCCGCCAGCTCGGCAAGGCGGCGGTGGCCATGGGGCCGCTGGGCCGGGCGGTGGTGACCGGCGACGCCGCGCTGCTGGCGAGGCTCCTGCGCGCCGCCTCGCTCCAGCTCGACCTCTCGCTCCTCGCCGACGCCCAGGGCGGCTACGCGGCCCGGCGGATCCTGGAGGCGGCGGGCGGGGCCGGGCTCGACGAGGATCGGGCCGCCGCCGAGGCGGCGGTGGCCGGCGCCGGCCTCGATCCCGGGAAGCTCGACGTCCTCTCCGGCGCCCTCCGCGAGGCCTTCGAGGGGGTGGAGCGGGCGGCGCGCCACCTCGCCGAGGTGGAGCGGAGCTGGGGGCTCCGGCCGGACGCGCTCCCCGGCCCGGCGCAGGCCCCGGCCTCCCCGGCCGAGGTGGCGCGGCTGGAGGCGGCGGTGCGCCGGCTGGCGGCGCGGCTCAAGGCCCGGCTGCGCCGCCGGGAGCGGGCGCGGCGCGGGGCCCTGGCGCTGCGCCGCACGCTGCGGCTCAACCTGGGGCTGGGCGGCTTCCCGGCCCGCCTCGCCTTCCGCCGGCGGCGCCCCGAGCGGCCGGACCTGGTGGTGCTCTGCGACGTCTCCGAGTCGATGCGTCCGGTGACGCGGCTCATGCTGCTCTTCCTCTTCCTGCTCCAGGGCGCGGCGCGCCGGGTGCGGACCTTCGTCTTCGTCGACCGGCTCGGCGAGGTGACCTCGCGCCTGGCCGGGGCGCGCGACGCCACGCGCGCCGCCGACCTGGCGGTGGCCGCCTCGGTCATCCCCCTCGGCGGCAACAGCGCCTACGGCCGCGCCCTGCGCACCTTCGAGCGCGAGCACCGCGACGCCGTGACGCGGCGGACCACCGTCATCGTCATCGGCGACGGCCGGACCAACTACGCGCCCCCCGAGGCCTGGGCCCTCGAGTCCCTGCGCCGCCGCGCCCGCCAGGTGCTCTGGATCTGCCCGGAGCCGCGGTCGCGGTGGGGGCAGGGGGACAGCGAGATGCCGACCTACGCCGCCCGCTGCACCCGCGTCGCCACCGCCACCACCCTGGCCGAGCTGGAGGGCGTGGCCGAGGCCCTCCTCCCGCGCCGCGGGTGACACCGGGAGCGAAGGGGAGCAGGATCGGGGGCCATGCGCGCGGAGCGCCCAGGCGGGAAGGGGAGGGGGCTCGTCGCGGCCCTGGCCTCGGCGCTGGTGCACGCGGGGGTGGTGGCGCTGGTGATCTGGCTGGCGCCGGGGGTGCCGCCGGCGGGGCGTCCGGTGGTGATCGAGCTGGTGCCCACGGAGCCCGACGCCTCCGCCCCCTCACCCCGTCCCTCTCCCCCTGCGGGGGAGAGGGGAAGAGCCCCACGCGCGACGACCACGACTTCCTCCTCGCTTCTCCCCGCGACCCCGACCCCGACCTCGACCTCGACCTCGACCTCGACCGCCGCCGCGAGATCCGCCTCGCCCTCACCACCTGGACCTGAACCTGAACCTGGCCCTGGACCTGGCCCCCACTCCTGGTTCTCCACCCAAGGCCTCGGCCCCTCCCCCGACCTCGCCCCCGGCCCCGCCCCCCGCGGCGCCCACCTCACCTCCAACGGCAGCCCCCTCACCCCCCTCGGGCAGCGCCTCGCCGCCAGCTACGCCCCCGGCTGGGACCTGATCGCCGCCATCGGCGCCACCCTCCTGCCGGAGCGGTTCATCGGGGCCGAGGACGCGGGCTACCTCGGCGCCGCGAAGCGGTACGCGACCACCGGCAACCCCTTCGCCGGCATCCCCGGCGCGCCGGGCGAGGCCGACGACGTCGTGAGCGCCACCTCCCGCGAGGCGACCGCCGGCCACGCCATCGGCGAGCAGGCCGAGGGGCTCATGGCGGTGCAGAGCGGGCTCATCCGCCGCGGCGCGCCCCCCACGCCGCCGCGCCGGCTCACCACCGTGGTGGCGGTGGTGCAGGACCGGGCCGGCGCCGTCACCGGGGCGGCGGTGGAGACCACCAGCGGCAGCGCCGTCCACGACCGGCTGGCGGTGGCCCAGGCCGAGCGGCTGGTCGGCGCCGTGCTCCCCGGCCCGCCCGGCGGCGGCACCAGCGCCTGGGCCTTCGAGAGCGACCTGGCCCGCCTGCCGGGCTGGGTCTTCGGCTGCGCCCTCGACGCCCGGCTGGTCCACGGCGAGTGCCCGGCCTCCCTGGCCCGCCTCACCGCCGCCTCGGTGACGCTCCTGGCCGTCCGCCCCGCCGCCCCCGCGCCTTGACGCGAGGGGGGCTTCTTCCCTACGTTCCGCCGCCGTGTCCGACCTGGTCCCGCTGGGGCGCCCCGCCCCCGATCCCGCCGCCGCCCCCGCCCCGCAGCCCGGGCCGCCGGCGCGCAAGGTCTTCGTCCACACCTTCGGCTGCCAGATGAACGAGTCGGACTCCGACCGCATGGTGGAGCTGCTGGGCCGCCACGCCTTCGGCAAGGCCGAGACCGCCGACGACGCCGACCTGATCCTGGTGAACACCTGCGCGGTGCGGGAGAAGGCCGAGCAGAAGCTCCTCTCCGCGCTGGGGCGCTACCGCGCCGTCAAGGCCCGCCGCGGCGCCCTCATCGCCGTGGCCGGCTGCGTGGCCCAGCAGGAGAAGGAGGCGCTGCTCAGGAAGGTCCCCTACGTGGACTTCGTCTTCGGCCCCGACAACATGGCGCGGCTGCCGGAGATGCTGGCCCGCGCCGGCGGGCAGGAGCGCTTCGCCGAGACCGGCTGGATGGAGGCCGAGGAGTACCTCTTCCCGCGGGCCGATCCGGACGCCGCCCGCGGGCGGGCCACCGCCTTCGTCACCGCCATGAAGGGCTGCGACAACGTCTGCGCCTTCTGCATCGTGCCGCACACCCGCGGCCGCGAGGTCTCGCGCCCCTTCACCGAGGTGGTGGCCGAGTGCGCCGCGCTCGCGGAGGTGGGCGTGCGCGAGGTGACGCTCATCGGCCAGAACGTCAACTCCTACCGCGGCGGCGCCACCTTCGCGGCGCTGCTGCGCCGGGTGGCCGCGGTGCCGGGGATCGAGCGGGTGCGCTTCACCACCAGCCACCCCCACGACCTCTCCGACGAGCTCATCGCCGCCTTCCGCGACGAGCCCAGGGTGATGGGCCACTTCCACCTGCCGGTGCAGTCCGGCTCCGACGCGGTGCTGGCGCGGATGCGCCGCGACTACACGGTGGCCCAGTACCTCGAGCGGTTCGACGCCTTGAACGCGGCCCGCCCCGGCCTGGCGGTCACCACCGACTTCATCGTGGGCTTCCCCGGCGAGACCGAGGCCGACTTCGAGGCCTCGCTCGCGCTCCTCACGCGGGCCCGCTTCGAGAACTCCTTCTCCTTCCTCTTCAGCCCGCGGCCCCACACGGTGGCGGCCCGGCGCCTGGGGAGCGCGCCGGAGTGGGCCGAGGTGCCCCGCGAGGTGGCGGTGGCGCGGCTGGAGCGGCTCCTGGCGGTGCAGCGGCGCATCACCGCCGAGCGGCTCCGCGCCGCCGAGGGGCAGGTGGTGGAGATCCTGGTGGAGGGGCAGAGCGACGATCCGGAGCGCCGCTTCGGGCGCACCGGCGAGAACCGGGTGGTCCACTTCGCCGCCACCGAGGCCGAGGCGCCGGCCGGGACGCTGCGGCGCGCCCGGGTGGTGCGGGCCGGGGCGGCGGCCCTGGCCGGCGAGCTCCTGCCGGTGGGGGGGGCGTGAGCGGGGCGGCCGGGCCCAGCCTGCGCTGGCGCTGGCTCGGGCCGGCCCTGGGCTACGCCGGCCTGATCTTCTTCCTCTCCAGCCTCCCCAACCCGTTCCCCTTCAAGCCCACCGGGATCCTCACCTGGGACAAGCTGCTCCACTTCGCGGAGTACGGCGGGTTCGCCGCGGTGCTCACCTGGGGCTTCTGGCGCGCCGGGATGGCCGTCTCCTCCTCCTGGATCTGGGCGGTGGTGATCGGCTCGGCCTACGGCCTCACCGACGAGGTGCACCAGGCCTTCGTCCCGAACCGCAGCGCCGATCCGCACGACTGGCTGGCCGACACCGCGGGGGCGCTGGCGGGCGCGCTGGTGGTGGGGCTGCTGTTGCGGCGCTGGCAGTCGCGGGCTAGCATCCGCGCCTGAACGTGGCGTCCGTGAAGCCGTTCGGGGGGAAGGCCCCGCGCATCGACCCCGCGGCCTTCCTGGCCGAGGGGAGCACCGTCATCGGCGAGGTCGAGCTCGGCCCGGGCAGCTCGCTCTGGCCCGGGGTGGTGGTGCGCGGCGACGTCAACGCCATCCGCATCGGCGCCCGCACCAACGTGCAGGACCAGACGGTGGTCCACGTCACCGGCGGCACCCACCCCACCACCATCGGCGACGAGGTGACCATCGGCCACCGGGTGGTGCTCCACGGCTGCACCGTGCACGACCGCTGCCTCATCGGCATCGGCGCCATCGTCCTCGACGGCGCGGTGGTCGGGCCGGAGGCCATGGTGGGGGCCGGGGCGCTGGTGCCGCCGGGCATGGTGGTGCCCCCGCGCACGCTGGTGCTGGGGGCGCCGGCCAAGGTGAAGCGGCCGCTCACCGAGGCCGAGGTGGCCCACCTCAAGACCTCCGCCGATCGCTACGCCGCCCTGGCCGAGGCCTACCGCCGGGAGGGGTGGTGACCGTGGCCGCCCTCGAGGCCCTGCAGCGCTGCACCCTCTTCAAGGACTTCACCGAGACCGGCCTGCGCATCTTCGCGGCCATCGCGGTGGAGCGGGCCGTGCCGGCCGGTTCCCCGCTCTTCGTGGAGGGGATGGCCGGCGAGTCGCTCTTCATCCTGGCCCGGGGGGCGGTGCGCCTCTCGCAGAAGGGCGAGAAGGGGGAGCGCGAGCTGGCGGTCCTCGGCCCCGGCGAGCACCTGGGGACGCTGGCCCTGCTGGCCCCCTCCACCCGCCTGGTCACCGCCACCGCGGTGGAGGACTCCGACGTGGTGGAGCTCCACGCCCGGGAGTTCACCAAGCTCTCGCCCCAGAAGCCCCAGGCCTGCCTCAAGCTGGCCCTGGCCATCGCCGCCGACCTGGCCGCCCGGGTCGGCGAGAACCGGGACCTGGTGCGGGAGCTGGCGCCGAGGAAGCCGGCCTGACCCGCCGTCCGGCGCGGCGAGCGCTGGACTCCGGGCCCGGCAGCGGCGAGGATGGCCGGGATGCTGGGGCGCCTCGTCGACCTGCTGTCCGGCCACTCGCTCCACGTCGGCTATGGGGCCGTCTTCCTCGTGCTCGTCCTCTGCGGCTTCGGGCTCCCCATGCCCGAGGACGTGGTGCTGGTGACGGGCGGCGTCCTGGCCTGGCTGGCCAGCCCCATCAACGCCCGGAACGGCACCGCCACCATCGCCACCATGCTCCGCGACCCGGGCCTGCAGGCCATGGTCGGCTTCGGGCTGGGCGGCATCCTGGCCGGGGACGCGGTGATCTTCCTGGCCGGCCGGAAGTTCGGGGCCCGGGTGGCCGAGATCGGCCCGCTGCGCCGCATCGTCACCCCGGAGAAGATGGAGGAGGTGGAGCGGCTGGTCCGCCGCCGCGGCAACGTGGTGGTGATGATCGCCCGCTTCCTCCCGGGCCTGCGCGCCCCCACCTACTTCACGGTGGGCCACGCCCGCCTGCCCTTCTGGGAGTTCCTGCTCTTCGACGGGGTGGCCGCGCTGGTCTCGGCGCCGCTCTGGGTCTGCCTGGGCTTCTACTTCGGCAGCAACATCGAGGACGCCGCCCACGTCGGGAAGAAGTTCAGCCACGTCATCCTGGGCGGGGTGCTGGTGCTGGTGGCGGTCATCGCCTTCCGCTGGTGGCGCAAGCGGAAGGCCGGCGGGCCGCCGGCGCCCCCCTAGCCCCCGGCCTGGCCGCGGCCGATGAGGCGCCGCACCAGGGCCCAGAAGCCGCCGGCGCGCGGGGCCGGCGGCGCGGCGGCCGGCGGGCGAGCCAGCCCCGGCGGCGCCAGCGTGCGCGCCCCGGTCCCCTCGGCGGTGATGGCGTAGACGCCGGTGCGGAGGCGCTGGGCGGCGCCCTCCGAGTCCTCCTCCAGCCGGCGCCGCACCTGCTCCAGGCTGTGGCGCGCCGTCATGGTGGCCCGCACCTGCCGGCCGGTGTTCATCTCGCGGGCGGTGACGGTGAGCAGGCACTCCGGCCCCAACTCGAAGGTCACGGCGATCTTCACCAGGCCACGCGGCCCCGGCGGCAGGCCGTCCAGGGTCAGCGTGCCGAGGAAGGTGCAGTCCTCGGCCTGCTCGGCCTCGCCCTGCACCACCACCAGCTCGAACTCGGTCTGGCCGTCGTGGGTGGTGGCCAGGCCGTAGCGCTTGCGGGCCGGCAGCGGGGTGTTCCGCTCGATGATGGTCTTCACCTTGCCGCCCGGCTGGCCGATGCCGATCGACATGGGGAGGACGTCGATGAGCACCACCCCCTCGGCGCAGGCCAGGGAGTGGGCCAGCAGCGCCGCCCCCACCGCCACCGCCTCGTCGGGGTGGACGGCGCGGGAGGGGGCCTTGCCGAAGAAGGCGGTCACCTTTTGATGGACCAGCGGCATGCGCGACTGGCCGCCCACCAGGATCACCTCGTCCACGTCGGCCACCGAGAGCCGCTTGGCCAGCAGCACCTCGCGGCAGACGTCGATGGTCCGGTCCACCAGCGGCTCGACCAGCGCGGTCAGCTCGGGGCGGGAGAGCACCGTGTCGAGCCCCACCGGCCGGCCCGCCACCATCGCCAGGAAGGGGAGCTGCACCGGGAAGTCGCCGCGCTCGGAGAGGGCGCACTTGGCCCGCTCGGCGGCGTCGGCCAGGCGCGACAGGGCCACCTTGTCGCCGTCGAAGGCGGCGCCCACCTGGTCGCGGTAGCGGGTGAGGAGGACGTCGGCGATCTGGTGGTCGAAGTCCACGCCGCCCAGGAAGGTGTCGCCGCCGGTGGAGACCACCTCGTAGACGTTGTCCTGCAGCTCCAGCACCGAGGCGTCGAAGGTGCCGCCGCCCAGGTCGTAGACCAGCACCCGCTGGTTGAGGTGGCGGCCGTAGGCGTAGGCCAGCGCCGCGGCGGTGGGCTCGTTGAGGATGCGCTCCACCTGCAGCCCGGCCAGCGCCCCGGCGTGGCGCACCGCCTGCCGCTGCCGCTCGCTGTAGTAGGCCGGCACGGTGATGACGGCGCGGTTGACCTCCTCGCCGAGGTGGTTCTGTGCGACGTCCTTCACCTCGCGGAGCACCAGCGCCGAGACCTGCTCCAGCGTGAGGGTGGCCTCGCCGAGCCGCACCGCCGCCAGGCCGTCGGCGTCGGCGACGATCTCGTAGGGGAACTTGCCGCGCATCTCCCGCACCGGCGCCGAGTCGAAGGCCCGGCCGATGAGCCGCTTGGCGCCGTAGACGGTGTGGCGCGGGTTGACGAGGAGCTGGGCGCGGGCCAGGTGGCCCACCACCAGCGCGTTGCGGGCGTTGAGCGCCACGATGGAGGGGACGGTGTTGTAGCCCTCGCGGGAGGGGATGACGAAGGGGCGCCCGTCCTTCACCACCGCGGCGCAGCTGTTGGTGGTGCCGAGGTCGATGCCGATGACCAGCCGGGAGGGGCGGGCGATGGGCTGGGGCTCGGCGGGGAGGCCGGTCTCCAGCCGGGCCGGGCCGACGGAGAGCTGCTCCACGCGGTGGGGCTGGGAGAGGTCGGCCTGGGCCGGGCCGGGGCGGAGCGGGGGCCAGGGGGTGGCGTCGGTGCGGGCGAGGCGGGGGGCCGAGGGTGGCGCCGGCGCGGGCGGCGTGCCCAGGGGCGGCGTGGTCCGGGGCGCCGTGGCCTGCGCCAGCTTCACGGCGCCGAGTGGCACCGGGATCCGCGTCGGCGGCGGCGTGGTGACCGGCCGCTCGGCCACCGGGGCCGGGGTGGTGGCGCCGGGCGCCGCGCCGCGCCGCTCGCGCCCGCTCACCAGCCGCTCCACCAGCGCCCGCGACGGCGCGTCGAGCGCCGTGAACTGGATGCCCATGCCGGGCGCCTTGGGGGGCCGGGCGGTCGGCTCCTCCGCCTGGGTCCAGCGCACCACCCCCTGGCCCCGCACCACCACCTCGCCGCCGGCCAGCCGGAGCTCCAGCGCGAGCGCGGTGCCCACCGGCCGGGGCTCGCGGGTGCGGATGAAGACGCCGCCGCGGGAGAGGTTCACCGCGAAGCGCTCGGTGAACTCCTCCACGGACCCGTAGGCGAGCCGAACCACCAGTCCCACCGGGGCCCGGGGCGCGCTGCGCTGGCTGTCGTCGGGCGGCACCACGCGCAGCGATCATCGTCACGCCGGCGCGTGAACTTCAACCGGAAACGTCCCTCGTTCCAAGGGGATGGGGCTGCCTTGACCTCTCGGTGGAGGTGCGATATCCGTCCGCATGCTCAACCGTGACGACCTGAAGCTGGCGCTCACCTTCGACGACGTCCTCCTCCTTCCGGCGGAGTCCGATGTCCTCCCGAAGTCGGTCGAGACCGCCACCCGCCTGACGCGCAGCATCACGCTCAACGTCCCCATCGTCTCGGCGGCCATGGACACCGTCACCGAGGCCCGCATGGCCATCGCCATGGCGTCGTCGGGCGGCCTGGGCTTCATCCACAAGAACCTCACGGTGGAGGAGCAGGCCGCCGAGGTGCTCAAGGTCAAGAAGTACGAGTCGGCGGTGGTGGGCGACCCCATCACCATCGAGCCCGAGGCCAAGCTCTCCTCGGCGGTGGCCCTGATGCGGGAGAACGGCATCAGCGGCATCCCGGTGGTGAAGGGGCGCAAGCTGGTGGGCATCCTCACCAACCGCGACCTGCGCTTCGAGAAGAACCTGGAGCAGCGGGTCGAGCAGGTGATGACCACCAAGCTGGTCACGGCCCGCGAGGGCGTCACCCTGGAGGACGCCAAGGTGCTCCTCCACCAGCACCGCATCGAGAAGCTGCTGGTGGTCAACGACGCCTTCGAGCTGCGCGGCCTCATCACCATCAAGGACATCGAGAAGGTCCAGAAGCACCCCAACGCCGCCAAGGACCGGCTGGGCCGCCTGCTCTGCGGCGCCGCGGTGGGCGTGGGGCCGGACCGCGAGGCCCGCATCCACGCGCTGGTGAAGGCCGGGGTGGACGTCATCGCCATCGACACCGCCCACGGCCACAGCCGCGGCGTGGTGGAGGCGGTGCGGGCCACCAAGGCCAACTTCAAGGGCTTCGAGCTGGTGGCCGGCAACGTGGCCACCTACGAGGCGGCCGAGGCGCTCTGCAAGGCGGGCGTGGACGCGGTGAAGTGCGGCATCGGCCCCGGCTCCATCTGCACCACCCGGGTGGTGGCCGGCGTGGGCGTCCCGCAGATCACCGCCGTCGACGAGTGCGTCAAGGCGGCGGAGAAGCACGGCGTGCCGGTCATCTCCGACGGCGGCGTGAAGTACTCCGGGGACCTGGTGAAGGCCCTGGCCGCCGGCGCCTCCAGCGTCATGATCGGCTCGCTGCTGGCCGGCACCGAGGAGGCGCCCGGCGAGGTGATCCTCTACCAGGGGCGCAGCTACAAGTCGTACCGCGGCATGGGGTCGCTCGGCGCCATGAAGAAGGGCTCCAAGGACCGCTACTTCCAGGCCGACGCCGAGGCCGACAAGCTGGTCCCCGAGGGCATCGAGGGGCGCGTGCCCTACAAGGGCAGCATCGAGATGACCCTCTTCCAGCTGGTGGGCGGCCTGCGCAGCGGCATGGGCTACCTCGGCTGCAAGACCATCCCGGAGCTGCGGGTCAAGCCGCGCTTCGTCCAGATCTCCAGCTCCGGCCTGCGCGAGAGCCACGTCCACGACGTGATCATCACGCAGGAGGCGCCCAACTACCGCGTCGACTGATCCGGCACCCAGCGCCCACACCCTCGAAGGCGGCCACGTGGACATCCACTCCGACAAGCTCCTCATCCTCGACTTCGGCTCGCAGTACACCCAGCTCATCGCCCGGCGGCTCCGCGAGCTGGGCGTCTACTGCGAGATCCACCCCTGCACCGTGAAGGCCGAGCAGATCCGCGCCTACGCGCCGCGCGGCGTGATCCTCTCCGGCGGCCCGGCCTCGGTGACCGCCGAGGGCAGCCCGCGGCCGGACCCGGTGGTCTTCGAGCTGGGCGTGCCGGTGCTGGGCATCTGCTACGGCCTGCAGCTGATGGCCCACCTGCTGGGCGGCCGCGTCGGCAAGTCCCACCACCGCGAGTTCGGCCCGGCGGCGGTGGACGTGAAGCACGGCTCGGCGCTGCTGGCCGGCCTGCCCGACCGCATCGACGTCTGGATGAGCCACGGCGACGGCGTGGAGGCCATCCCGCCCGGCTTCAGCCCGGTGGGCACCACCCCCAGCGCCCCCTTCGCGGCGGTGGAGGACCCGAAGCGCCGCTTCTACGCGGTGCAGTTCCACCCCGAGGTGGTCCACACGCCCCAGGGCAAGGACCTGCTCTGGAACTTCGCCCACCACGTCTGCGGCGTGCCCGGCGCCTGGTCGATGCGCGGCTACGTGGACGTGGCCATCGAGCAGATCCGCGCCCAGGTGAAGGGCGGCCACGTCATCTGCGCCCTCTCCGGCGGCGTGGACTCGGCGGTGGCGGCGCTGCTGGTCCACCGCGCCATCGGCGACAAGCTGCACTGCATCTTCGTGGACAACGGCGTCCTCCGGCAGGGCGAGCGGGCCCAGGTGGAGGAGGTCTTCGGCAAGATGTTCCACCTGCCGCTGGTGACGGTGGACGCCTCGAAGCGCTTCCTCGACCAGCTCGCCGGCGTCACCGACCCGGAGCAGAAGCGCAAGATCATCGGCCGCGAGTTCATCGCCGTCTTCGAGGAGGAGGTGGAGCGGCTCTCCGCCAGCGGCGAGCGGGCCCAGTTCCTGGTGCAGGGCACCCTCTACCCGGACGTCATCGAGTCGGTGTCGTTCAAGGGCCCCTCGGCCACCATCAAGAGCCACCACAACGTGGGCGGCCTGCCGGAGAAGATGAAGCTGGCCCTGGTGGAGCCGCTCCGCGAGCTCTTCAAGGACGAGGTCCGCAAGCTCGGCCTGGAGCTGGGGCTGCCGCCGCAGATCGTCGGCCGCCAGCCCTTCCCCGGCCCGGGGCTCGCCATCCGCGTCCTCGGCGAGGTGACCGAGGAGCGGCTCGCCGTGCTGCGCAAGGCCGACGTCATCGTCCAGGAGGAGATCCGCAAGGCCGGGCTCTACGACCAGCTCTGGCAGGCCTTCGCGGTGCTGCTCCCGGTGCGCTCGGTGGGCGTGATGGGCGACGAGCGGACCTACGAGTCCACCTGCGCCATCCGCGCCATCGAGTCCACCGACGGCATGACCGGCGACTGGGCCCGGCTCCCCTACGAACTGCTGGGCCGCATGTCCTCGCGCATCATCAACGAGGTGCGCGGCATCAACCGCTGCGTGTACGACATCAGCTCCAAGCCGCCGGCGACCATCGAGTGGGAGTAGTGGGAGGCACACCCACCCCCACACTCCCGGGACGGGCCGATCGCGGGTAGAATGGCCGCCTCTCCGGAGGCCCCTGATGCCGAGCCGCACCCGCCGCCTCGCCCCGCTGGCCGCCGCCCTGGCGGCCGCCCTCGTGGGCGGCTGCCAGGACTACACCTTCAGCCCGGTCAACTACTCGATCATCCAGCCCGGCACGGTGCGGGTGACGCTCTCGGACATCTCGACGGCCGACCTGCTCTTCGTGGTCGACGACTCGGGCTCGATGGGCGGCGAGCAGCAGAAGCTGGCGCAGAGCTTCGACGCCTTCGTGAACGCGCTGCGGGCGACCAACACGGCCCGCGTGAACTCGCAGCTCGAGCCCATCGACTTCCACATCGCCGTCACCACCACCTCGGTCTTCCTCAACCAGGCCACCACCTCCACCTGCCAGTCGGACTGCACCGGCGCCGCCGGCCAGCCGACCTGCTGCGACGAGGGCAACCGCCCGCTCCAGGTGGACCGCGCCTGCACGACGCCCGGGAGCGCATCCGGGTGCGGCGCCGGCAACACCTGCCGCACCGACTGCCTGGGGCGCGCCGGCGAGCCGATGTGCTGCAACGGCCCCGGCACCTTCCCCGAGAAGGTGGCGCAGCGCTGCACCGTGCTCGGCGACGCCTGCGGCCAGCTCCAGACGCGCTACGGCACGACGCGCGTGCCGGCCTCCTGCGTGGGCGTGGGCGTGACCTGCCCGAGCGGCACCAGCTGCCGGACCGACTGCCCCGACATGAGCGGCGCGCCGGCCTGCTGCGACGCGGGCGGCCAGGCGCCCACCTGCGACCCGGGCGTGGGGTCCGTCGGCGGGCTCTACCCGCGCGGCGACTTCGTGGCCAAGGGGGCCAACGACCGCGTGCTCCACTTCGACAAGGCGCTCTTCTGCACCCGCGAGCCCAACCCCACCACGCCCGATCCCGGCGACACCCGCTGCGCCGACAACCTGCAGGACACCGCCGCCATCGGCGCCCTCATCGCCCAGTTCAAGCAGAACGTGGCGGTCGGCACCTGCGGCTCCGGCCAGGAGCAGCCGCTGGAGGCGGCGCGCCGCGCCATCCAGAAGGCCCAGGCCGGCCAGCAGCCGGGCGTGGCGGCCGGGGAGTGGCTCCACACCAAGGAGGTCGGCGGCCGGACGGTGCCGGCCTCCAAGCTGGTGGTGGTCTTCGTGGGCGACGAGGACGACTGCTCCTCGCCCGAGGACGCGGCCGGCGGCCTGGTCTTCACCGAGACCTCCTGCGAGAGCGACACCACCCGGCGCTTCGCGACCGCCGAGTACACCTCCTTCCTGGCCTCCCTCGGCCGACCGGTGGCCGGCGCGTTCATCGTCTCGGCCACCTCCAACACCTGCCAGGACGGCGACTGCAACGCCGGGATCTGCTGCGACACCACCTGCACCGGCAACGCCAGCGTCTGCACCGTGGGCGGCCTGTGCGGCGGCCAGGGGGCCGGCACGCGCCTGCTCACCGTGTCGAGGGACCTGGCCGCCCTCGGCCTGGACCGGGTGGCCGGCTCCATCTGCAACCCCGGCACGGCCCAGAAGCCCGGCTTCTCCTCCATCCTGGAGCGGGTCGCCGAGGTGGTGAAGCAGCCGGTCGGCCTGCGCCTCCCCACCGTGCCCGCGGTGGCGCGCCTCACCGTCCTGCGCATCCTCGACGCGGGCGGGGGCACCCGGAAGACCTGCGTCGGCCCGGCGCCCGAGGGGGCCTCGGCGGCCGACCAGGCCAACTACGAGTGGTGGTTCACCGCCGGCGACGACACCAACCCGGCCCCCACCGGCACCTCGCAGTTCATCTACATCAACCGCAACCGGCCCGACCGCGGCTGCGAGGCCAACCCGGGCGAGACCTACTCGGCCGACTACCTGGGCAAGGTCCCGGCCGGCGGCTGCACCTCCACCGCCGACTGCGCCGTGGCCCTGGGGAACAACATCGAGAGCTGGCGCTGCTGCGTGGACATCCAGGCCGACGGGAGCTGCGTGCCGCCGCCCGGAGGGGCCTCGGCCACCACCGGCACCTGCCTGGTGGCCGGCCCGTAGGCCGGCGCCACGGCGGCGCCGCCCCGGGGTCGCCGCGCCCCATCCGGACCCACCGCCCGTGGCGCGCTGCGCCATCCCCGTCCGTGAACCCTCCTGAGGGGCGCTGCGCCCTGGCGCCGTTCGCGCCATTGTACGGGGCGTGCCGATCGTCCCGCTGGCCCTCGCCTCGCTCCTGGCCCTGGCCCAGTCACCACCGGTGACGGGCGAGGCGCCCGAGGGCGCGCCGCCGGCGGCGCCCCAGGCCGCCGCCGCCCCCGCCGTTCCCGCCGCGACCCCGCTGGCCGAGGCCCTGGCCCGCGCCGACGCCGCCTGGCCGCGCCGCGACGAACCGGGCGGCCTCGACGAGGAGCGGGCCGCCCTGGCCGCCGCCGCGGCGGCCGACCCCAAGGCCTACGGCCTGCTCTGGCGCCAGGCCCGGCTGGAGGCCTGGCTCTCCGAGGATCCGGCCCTCACCAACGACCAGAAGAGCAAGGTCGGCAAGCGCGCCTGGGACCTCGCCGAGCAGGCCATCGCGCAGGACCCCGAGGGCGTGGAGGGCTGGTTCTACGCGGTGAGCGGGATGGGCAACTACTCCCTCGGCATCGGCATCTTCTCGGCGCTGGCCCAGGGCATCGAGGGCAAGTTCAAGGAGCGGCTCTCGCGGGCGGAGAAGCTCGACCCGGGCTTCCAGGGCGGCGCCATCCCCACCGCCTGGGGGCGGTTCTACTTCAAGCTCCCCTGGCCCAAGCACGACGCGAGGAAGAGCCAGAGGGCGCTGGAGGCGGCGCTGGCCATGAACCCGGACAACGTCCGGGCCAGCGTGTACCTGGGCGACCTGCACGAGGACGAGGGGCGCCGCGACGCGGCGCTGGCGGCCTACCAGGCGGCGCTGCGCAAGCCGCCGGGGCAGTACGACGCGCCCGAGGAGCGGCGCTGGCAGGCGGTGGCGCGCGCCTCACTGGAGAAGCTCGGCAAGAGATGACGGCCCGCCCGCTCGAGGGCGGGCGAACGCACCACGTGGAGAGGGGACATCGGGATGGCCAAGAACCTGGTCGAGGTGTTCGAGGCGACGGCGCAGCGCCACGCCGGCAAGACGGCGGTGAAGCACAAGAAGGGCGGCGCCTGGCAGGAGGTGACCTGGGCCGAGGTGGCGCGCCGGGCCCGCGACGTGGCCGACGGCCTGGCCGCCATGGGCATCCAGCGCGGCGACCGGGTGGCCATCCTCGGCGACACCAACCTGGAATGGATCCTGGCCGACGTCGGCGTGCTCGGCGCGGGCGCCATCGCCGCCACCATCTACCAGTCCAACAAGGCCCACGAGTGCCAGTACATCCTGGCCGACTCGGAGGCCCGGTACGTCTTCTGCGACACCGAGGCCCAGGTGGCCAAGGTGCGTGAGGTGCGCGGGCACCTGCCGAAGCTGGAGGGGATCATCCGCGCCACCGGCGCCGCCGCCGACGGCTTCGAGCGGACCCTGGCCTCGGTGGAGGCGGCGGGGATCGAGCACCGCAAGGCCAACCCCGACGACCACGGGAAGCGCGTCGCCGCCATCGGCACCGACGATCCGGCCACCTTCATCTACACCTCCGGCACCACCGGCAACCCCAAGGGCGTGGTGCTGACCCACGGCAACTGGACCTACGAGGCCGAGGCGGTGGAGACGCTCAAGGTGGTCCTCCCCGAGGACACCCTGCTGCTGTTCCTCCCCATGGCCCACTCCTTCGCCAAGGTGATCGAGGCGGTCTGGTTCCGCACCGGCGCGGTGGGCGCCTTCGTGGAGTCGATGGAGAAGATCGTGGACAACGCCGGCGAGGTGCGCCCCACCGTGCTGCCGGCGGTGCCGCGCATCTTCGAGAAGGCCTTCAACGCCGTGGTGACCAAGGGGCTGGCCACGCCGGGCCTCAAGGGGAAGCTCTTCAAGGCGGCCCTCGACGGCTTCGAGACCTGGGTGGCCTCCAAGGAGGCCGGGAAGGAGAAGGTCACCCTGGGCTTCCTGGTGGGGCGCCGGCTGGTCTTCCCCAAGCTGGCGGCCACGCTCAAGGAGCGCTTCGGCGGGCGCATGCGCATCTTCGTCTCCGGCGGCGCGCCCCTCTCGCCCAAGATCGCCTACTTCTTCAACGAGGTGGGCATGCCCATCCTGGAGGGCTACGGCCTCTCGGAGTCGAGCGCCGGCACCTTCGTGAACCGGCCCGGGCGCGTCAAGATCGGCACGGTGGGGCCGCCGGTGCCCGGCACGCAGGTGCGCATCGCCGAGGACGGCGAGATCCTCATCAAGGGCCCCGGCGTGATGAAGGAGTACTTCCGCAACCCCGCCGCCACCGCCGAGGCCCTCAAGGACGGCTGGCTCTACACCGGGGACATCGGGGTCATCGACGCCGACGGCTACCTCAAGATCACCGACCGCAAGAAGGACATCATCGTCACCGCCGGCGGCAAGAACGTGGCGCCGCAGAACCTCGAGAACGAGCTCAAGACCGACCCGCTCGTCTCGCAGGTGATGGTCCACGGCGACAAGCGCAAGTTCCTCTCGGCGCTGGTGACGCTCAACGAGGAGGCGGCGCGCGCCTGGGCCGCCGCCAACGGCGTGCCGGCCGGCGCGAAGCTGCACGAGGACCCGAAGGTGAGGGCCCGCCTCCAGCAGGCCATCGACGCCCTCAACGCCAAGCAGGCCAGCTACTCGACCATCAAGTCCTTCGCCATCATCCCGCGCGACTTCACGCAGGAGTCGGGGGAGCTCACCCCCACGCTCAAGGTGAAGCGCAAGGTGGTCACCAAGAACTACCAGGCGGTCCTCGACGGCTTCTACTCGGGCGACTGATCCCTCCGTCCGCGCCCCGCCGGGGCCTCCCGCGCGGCGTACCTTGACAGGTGCGCCCGCGCGGCCCTATCTCTGAGGGAGCCGATTCCGGAATCAGCCCGAAGGGACGGGAGGTTGCGATGGGTGAGCCGGTCCAGACGGTCAAGGACGTCTTCGAGCGCCACATGCCCGCGCGGCTCGCCGCCAAGCCGGACGTGGTCGCCAAGATCAACGCCGTCTACCAGTTCAACATCTCCGGCCCCAACGGCGGCGCCTGGGCGGTGGACTGCACCAACGGCGGCGCGGTGAGCGCCGGCACGGTGGTCGGGGCGCGCTGCACGGTGGCGGTCGCCGAGGGCGACTTCCTCAACATCGTCAACGGCAAGCTCAACGCGCAGATGGCCTTCATGTCCGGCAAGCTCAAGATCCAGGGGGACATGGGGCTGGCGCTCAAGCTCCAGCAGATCCTGGGCTGACCGTGCCGGCGGCCCTGCCGCTCGCCGGGCTGCGCGTCCTCGACCTCTCGCGCCTCCTGCCCGGCCCCTACGCCACCCTGGTCCTCGCCGACCTCGGCGCGGACGTGGTGAAGGTGGAGCACCCCGACGGCGGCGATCCCCTGCGCCGGCTCCCGCCGCTGGCCGGGCGCGAGTCGGGCGCCTTCCACGCCCTGAACCGCAACAAGCGCTCCCTCTGCCTCGACCTCAAGGCCGCGGCCGGGCGCGACGCCTTCCTGCGCCTCTGCCGCGGCGCCGACGTGGTGCTGGAGTCCTTCCGCCCCGGCGCGCTGGCCCGCCTCGGCCTCGGCTGGGAGGCGCTCCACGCCGCCAACCCGCGCCTGGTGCTCTGCTCGGTGAGCGGCTGGGGCCAGGACGGCCCCTACGCGCAGCGCGCCGGCCACGACCTCGACTACGCCGCGGTGGCCGGGCTGGTGGGGTTGAACGGCGGGCCCGAGGCGCCGCAGCCGCTGCCTGCGCCGGTGGCCGACGTGGCGGGCGGCGCCTGGCCGGCGGTGGCCGGGATCCTGGCGGCGCTCCTCGGGCGCGGGCGGGACGGGGAGGGGACCTGGGTGGACGTCTCCATGGCCGAGGGGGCGCTCTCGCTGCTGGCGCTGCCGCTCGCCATGGCCTGGAGCCGCGGCACGCCGCCGGCCCGCGGCGCCGAGCCGCTCTCCGGCGGGCGCTCCAGCTACAGCGTGCACCGGACGCGCGACGGCCGCCACGTGGCGCTGGCGGCGCTGGAGCCGAGGTTCTTCGAGGCCTTCTGCCGCGCGGTGGGCCGGCCGGAGCTGGCGGCGCGCCAGCTGGAGGGAGGCGGGGCCGGGCCGCGGGCGGAGCTCGAGGCCCTCTTCGCGGCGCGCACGCTCGACGAGTGGCTGGCCTTCGCCGCCGAGCACGACGTCTGCCTGGCGCCGGTCTGGGAGGGGGACGAGCCGCGGCGGGACCCCCACCTCCGCGCCCGCGGCGCCTTCCTGGAGGTCCCGACCCCCTGGGAGGGCCGCGCCATGCCCGGGCTGGCCCTGCCGCTGCGGCTCCTTGGAGGAGGGACCGAGCCCCCGCGCCGCCCCGCGCCCCGGCTGGGCGAGCACGGGGCCCAGGTCCTGCGGGAGTACGGCTTCTCGGCGGCCGAGATCGAGGCGCTGGGAATGGCCGGGGTGGCTCGCCTGTCGGAGGGGTGACCCGGGCGGGCCGGCGTTCCCCTTGACGGAGCGCGGGTGCCCGACCAGATTGACCCGGACCGCATGCGCGCCGCCCTGACCGCCCTCCTCGCGCTCCACCTCGTGCTCACGGCCGTGGCGCCGCACGTGCACCTGGACGCGGGGGGCGGCCACGAGCCGTGCGCCGTCTGCGTCACCCGCACCGCCACCGCCGCCGCGTCGCAGGTCCCCGATCTGACCGCCCCGGAGGCGCCGGCCGCCGAGGTGGTGGCGGCGCCCGGCCTCGCCCCCGTGACCGGCGCGCCGCTCGGCGCCGTGCCCGGGCAGTCACCGCCCGCCGCCTGACGTCCGGATCGCTCTCCGCAGTTCGTCCGACGAGGCGCGCCAGACGATGGTGCGCCGGTGAGGCGCGCTGAGCACCGTGCGCCGGCAAGGCGCGCTCACGAGGCGCGCCGAGGTGACCACTTCCATGGCTTCCCGCATCACGGCGAGCGCGCTCGCCCTCTGCCTGCTCCCATCCCTCGCCCTGGCCCAGGCGTCCGGCCAGGCCCCCGCCGGCGGCGCGTCGAATCCGGCCGCGCGGCTCCTCCTCCTCCCCGACATCTCCGCCGTGGCCAGCTTCGCCGCCGTCCACGACACCTACGACGCCGGGACCCTCTCGCCCCGCAGCGGCACCACCGGCCCGGCCGGCAAGCCGACCTTCCTGTTCCAGGAGCTGGAGCTGGGGCTCGGGGCGGTGGTGGACCCCTACGTGCGGGCCGACGTCTTCATCGCCTTCGCCCCCGAGGAGGTGGCGGTGGAGGAGGCCTACATCACCACCCTGGGCCTGCCGGCCGGCCTGCAGCTCCGGGCGGGGCGGCTCTACAGCCCGCTGGGGCGGCTCAACACCACCCACCCGCACACCTGGGACTTCCTCGACGCGCCGCTGGCCCATGACCGGATCGTGGGAAACGAGAAGCTGGGCGGCGCCGGCGTGGACGTGAGCTGGCTGGCGCCGCTCCCCTGGTTCGCCGAGCTGCACCTGGCCGGCCAGAGCACCGCGCCGTACCCCGGCACGGCCGAGCGGCTCACCGGCGTGGTCCGGCTGGCCCAGGCCTTCGATCCGCGCGACGACCTGGCGCTGGTCCTGGGCCTCTCGGCGGCGCGCCGCGACGAGGGGCCGGGCGCCTTCCGTGACCTCGGGGCGGCCGACCTGTACCTGAAGTGGCGGCCGCCCGCCGGGCGCGCCTTCCTCACGCTCACCGCCGAGGCGGTGGCGCGGCGCTTCCGCGGCGCCCCGGTGGACGGGGAGGGCGGCAGCGACGGCTGGGGGGCCTACGCCCAGCTCTTCTGGCGGCAGGACGCCTGGTGGGGCTACGGCGTGCGCTGGGATCGCGCCCCCGCGGCCAGCGGGCCGGCCGGGGCCGATCCCTTCCCGGGCGGCGCCGAGCAGCGGTGGAGCGCGGTGGCCAGCTGGTTCGGCACCGAGTTCCAGCGCGTCGGCCTGCAGGCCTCCCTGGACCGCCGGCCCGACGCGTCCACCGGCTGGGAGTGGCTGCTCCACTACGAGTTCATCATGGGCGCCCACGGCGCCCACCCCTTCTAGGAGCCTGCCATGCGCGCGCTTCGTGCCCTCGCCGTCCTCGCCCTGCTCCTCGCCGCCGCCCCGTCGCCCGCCTCCGCCGCGCTCAAGGTCGTCACCACCACCGAGGGGCTGGCCGCGCTGGCCCGCGAGGTGGGCGGCGACCGGGTGGAGGTGCAGAGCCTCTCCCGCGGCGTGCAGGACCCCCACTTCGTGGACGCCAACCCGTCCCTGGCCGTGAAGCTCCGCGCCGCCGACCTGCTCGTCGACGTCGGCCTGGAGCTGGAGGTGGGGTGGCTGCCGCCCCTGGTCACCCAGTCGCGCAACGCCGCCATCCAGCCCGGGGGCGGGCGGCGCCTCACCGCGGCGACCGCCGTCTCCCTCCTCGACGTCCCCACCGGTCCGGTGGACCGGAGCCGCGGCGATCTCCACCCCGGCGGCAACCCCCACTTCCTCACCGACCCCCTGCGCGCCGCCGCGGTGGCCGACGCCATCGCGGCCAAGCTCGGGTCGATCGACCCGGCCGGCGCCGCGGCCTACGCGGCCAGCGCCGCCGCCTTCCGGAAGAAGGTGGACGCCGCCCTGGCCGGCTGGAAGGCGGAGCTGAAGCCCCTCGCCGGCCGGAAGGTCTTCACCCACCACCGCACGCTCAGCTACTTCCTCGACTGGACCGGCCTGGTCTCGGCCGGCGAGCTGGAGCCCAGGCCCGGCACGCCGCCGCCGCCGGCCCACCTCGCCGGGCTGGTGGAGGTGGCGCGGCGCGACGGCGTGAAGGCCTGCCTGGTGGAGGGCTACTACGACGCCCGCTCCGACGAGCAGGTGGCGCGCCTCGCCGGGGCCCGGGTGGTGGTGCTACCCGGCGACGTGGGCGGGGATCCCGCGGCGAAGGATTACCTCGGCTACGTCGGCCTGCTGGTGAAGCGGGTGGGCGAGGCGGTGCGCTGATGGACCTGGTCCACGAGGTGGCCGCCGCCGCCGCGCCGCCGCTGGTGGCGCTGCGCGGGGCGGTGGTGGGGTACCGGCACCAGCGCCTGCTGACCGGCGTGGAACTGGCGGTGGCGCCCGGCGACTTCCTCGCCATCGTCGGCCCCAACGGCGGCGGCAAGACCACCGTGCTGCGCGCGCTCCTCGGGGCGCTGCCGCTCCTCGGCGGGCGGCGCGAGGTGGCGCGGGCGCCGCGGGTCGGGTACGTGCCGCAGCGCGACCTGGTGGATCCCGTCTGGCCCTTCACCGCCGGCGAGGTGGTGCGGATGGGGCGCACGCCCGGCCTCGGGCCGCTGCGCCGGCCCGGTCCCGCCGACCACGCCGCCGTGGCCGCGGCGCTGGCGCGGGTCGGGGTGGGGGAGCTGGCCGATCGCTTCTACGGCGAGCTCTCCGGTGGCCAGCGCCAGCGCGTGCTCATCGCCCGGGCCCTGGCCGCCGAGCCGGAGCTGCTGGCCGTGGACGAGCCGACCAACGGCATGGACCCCGCCGCCGAGCTGGCCACCATGGACGTGCTGCGCGACCTCCACGCCGGCGGCGGCCTCGCCGTGGTGATGGTGTCGCACCGGCTCGACGCCGTGGCCAACTACGCCCGGACCCTCTGCTTCGTGGACCAGGGCCAGGCGCTCTTCCGCGTCGGCCCCCTCGCCGAGATGCTGCGGCCCGAGGCGCTCTCGGCGCTCTACGGGCGGGCCGTTTTGGTGCGCGAGGAGGGCGGGCGGCGCTTCGTGCACCCAGCCGCCGGCGGGGGTGCCCCGTGAGCGCGCTCGACGGGTTCCTCTCGGCGCGGGAGATCTGGCAGGCGCCGCTCCTGGCCTCGCTGGTGGCCGGGGCGCTCCTTGGCTTCCTCGGCGTCTACGTGGTGCTGCGCCGGACCGTCTTCGTGTCGGCGGCGCTGACGCAGATCTCCACCGTGGGCCTGGTGGTCGGGCTCTTCCTGGAGGAGCACCTCCACCTGGAGGGGGGCGAGCACGTCGAGCACCAGCTCGGCATGGCCATGGGCTTTGCCGTGGTCGGGGCCGTGCTGCTCGGCACGCTGCGGCCGCGCCGCCTCCCCGCCGAGGCCGCCGTGGGCGCCGCCTGGGTGGCCGCGTCGGCGCTGGTGGTGCTGGGCGTGTCGCGGCTGGTGCACGCCGCCCACGACCTCTCCGGCATGGTCTTCGGCAACGCCGTGGCCGTGCCCGAGGAGGAGCTCTGGATCCTGTGCGGCGTGGCGCTGCTCTGCGCCGCGCTCCACGCGCTCTTCGCCAAGGAGATCGCCTTCGCCTCGTTCGACCCCGAGACCGCGCGGGCCCTCGGGGTGAAGGTGTGGCTCTGGGACGCCGTGCTGTCGGTGTCGCTCGGCCTGGCCATCCCCGTCACCGCACGGGCCCTCGGGGCGTTGCCGGTCTTCGGGTTCCTGACCCTGCCGGCCTCCGCGGCGTTGCTGCTGCGGGTCCGGCTCCGGGTGGCGTTCGGGCTGGCCGTGGCCCTCGGCGTGGCGGCGGCCGGGGGTGGCTACCTCGTCTCCTGGTTCGCCGAGACGCCCACCGGGGCCACCATGGTGGTGCTGGCGGCGGCCTTCCTGGTGCCCGGCGCGGTGGCCCGGGCGCTGCGAGGGTAGGGGTGCGTCCCGTGGCCGGATTTCCGTGGCTCCGGGCGGCGCAGAGAAGGCTTGACCCCGGGGGGCCGAGCGGCTACAAAGCGCCCTCGTTTCGACTTTCCCACCTGACGCGGGGTGGAGCAGCCAGGTAGCTCGTCGGGCTCATAACCCGAAGGTCGCAGGTTCAAATCCTGCCCCCGCAACCAGTAAATCCGAAGGCCTCGCAGGCACTTACCTGCGGGGCCTTTGTGCATCCAGCTTCACGACTGGTCAACCGGGTCCGAAATGGGACCAACCCCATCCGTTCGTGCCGAGCGTAGCCCGGCGCCTTCGCCGGGCGGAGTCGAGGCACGCACCCGGTTCAGCTGCTCGACCGCCGCCTTGAGGTCCTGCTCCTCGACGATGTTGTAGCGCTTGAAGACCGCCGCGGTCCGGTGGCCGGAGAAGCGGGCCACCACTGACTCCGGGAGCCCGCTGCGCCGCGCCAGGGTGACGAAGGAGCGGCGCAGGTCGTGGGCCCAGAGCCCCGTGAGGCCGGCGGCCGCGCGGGCCCGCTCGATGGCTCCCTGGATGTCGGCGTAGGGGCGGCCTGTGGCCGGGTTCACGAAGACGAACTCGGCGTGGAGCAGCCCCTCGACTCCGCCCCGCTGCGCGGGGCTACGCTCGGGGTGAGCGGACCTGAGCTCGGAGAGGGCCGCCAGGACCCGCTCCGTCAGGTAGACCACGCGCGGCTCCTCGGTCTTGGTGTCCTCGGCCTCGAGCCGGACGGCGCCGGCCTTGAGGTCGAGCTGCGACCAGCGGAGGTTGAGGACCTCGCTCTTGCGCATCCCGGTGTCGAAGGCGACCAGCAGGATGGGCCGCAGCCAGGGCTCGGTCTTGGCCGAGAGCCGCTGGAAGGCCGCCTCGTCGATGACCACCCGCCGCACGTTCGGCACCCGGAGGAGCTTCACATGGGCGATGGGGTTCTGGGGGAGCCGGCCGCAGGCGGCGGCGAAGTTGAGGAGGCGTTTCAGGAGCTCCACCTCGCGGTCCAGCGTGCCCGGGGACGGGGCCCCGCCGCGCCGGGTGGTCTCGGCCTGCCGCCTGGTCCGGTAGTCCTCGACGTCGCCGCGGGTGAGCCGCGAGGCGCGCTTGTCGCCGAGCAGGCGCGTGAGGTGCGCCGCCCGGCCGAGGTCGGACTGCCAGGAGTCGTTGTCGCGCTTCGTGATCGGTTCGTACTCGGCCCAGAGCTGCCGCACGGTGGCGGTCGGCTCCTTGGCCCGGTCGAAGAATCGGCCCTCGTAGGCCTCGGCCAGGAGCTTGTGCTCGCGGGCCTCGGCCTGCTCGCGGGTCGGGATGCGCCCGCACTTGAGCCGCTTCCTCGTGCCGTCGGGGAGCGTGACGTAGGTGTCCACGCGCCACCAGGTCTTCTTCCGTGCCACGTACTTCGTGACGCCCATCGTGTTCCTCCTTTCACGCGGGCAGACGGGCGTCGGGGTGTTCATCCGAGGAATGTAGTGACGGGATCGGACAGGCGCGAGGGATGGCGGCCCAGCTCCTTGTCCAGCTCGGCGCGACGGAAGCGGAGCCGGCGCGCGCCGAGCCGGTGGGCCGGGACGATGCCGCGGCGGACCGCCTGGTAGAGGGCGGCCCGGGTCCGGTAGCCCAGGTAGGCGGCGGCCTCCTCGGCGGTCATCCAGGCGTCGTCGCGGGCGGCGGTCATGGCTTCCGCTCCCCGCTGGCCTTGCGCGGCGTGCCCAGGATGACGTCCCAGACCAGGTCGTTGAAGGCGTTGAGCTCGGCGAGCGGGCCGGGCGCGGGCTTGTAGTGGGTGGGGCAGACCTGGGCGTGCGCCGAGGTCTCCCTGCGGAGCGAGTTGTAGGTCTCGACGAAGACCTGGAGCCCGTGCCGGATGCGCCGGGCCAGGTCGTCGTCGATGACGACGGTGCGCCCGCGGGGCGGGAGCGGGGGCGGCTTCAGCGCCTGCTGGGCGGCGGGGGTGACGAGCGGCGCCAGTGCCGCCGCGGCGCCGGCCAGGGTGAGCGCGCGGGTCCCGAAGCGGTCCTCGCAGCCCTTGAGGTGCTCGCGGATGTGGGCCTCCACCTTAGCCCGTCGCGCCTCGGAGGTGGCGAGCACCAGGACCTCGGGCGCGAAGCCGTCCGGGAAGGCGGTCTCGTACCAGGTGCGCCGCGTGTCTCGGCCGGGGAAGGAGAGGAAGAAGGTCGCGTAGCGCTCCAGGCGGCGCTTCACGTGGCCCTGGCGCGGGTCGGTGGGTGCGAGGCTCGCCGTGCCCAGCTCCGGCTCGAGGAAGATGCGGCGCCGGTGGAGCGGGAGGTCGAGGATGGCGGCCGGTCGGAGGATGGCGGGGCGGGCCGAGTGCTGGATGCGGTCGTAGACCTCGAATCGGAGTGGCTCGTCGGCGACCCGCCAGCGGAAGGGGAGGGCGCTGGGCGGCGCGGTCTCCGAGCGCCGCGCGGCGAGGACCAGGGCGATGAGCAGCTCGTCGAGCGCCAGGATCCGCTCGATGAAGGCCACCCCCACGCCGACCTGGACCGAGGCCACCGGCCCCGGCGACACCGGCTCGGCCACGGCGCGGCCGTGGGGCGTGAGGATCCAGACCGGGTAGGGGAGGGAGTTGGCGCGCCGGTACTCCAGGCGGCGCAGGAAGGCGTCGCCGGCCGGGGGCGGGCCGAGCTCGCAGAGCCGGGCCAGGCGGCGGGAGGTGACCGCCTTGTCGTGGCCCGGGGCGAGGAGCCGGTGGGCCTGGGCGGCCGTAACGTAGCGGGCCACGCCCAGGTAGCCGAGGAGCGCCCGATCGCGCTCCGTGAGGACCATGCCCTTCTGCCGCGGCACGGCGAGCCCCCTCCCCGTCAGCGCTTCTTCCGGCCGCCCGCGCTCGGGGCGTCGAAGCCGGGCCCCTGCTCGCGCAGCGTGAGGCTGCGCTGGAAGAGCAGGTGCAGGAGGTACTCGTACCGCTCCATGCCGAGCGCCTCGCGGTCGGCGTCGAGGAGGGCCGTGGCCGCCGCCGGCAGGCCGAACCAGGTGCGCATACCGTCGAGCCAGCGGACCACGTGGGCCGTGAGGTCGCGTCCCCCGCGGGTCGCCTCGCCCTTGAGGAAGGTCACCAGCTCCCGCGGCATGCGGAAGGTCTGCATGAGCTTCTCGGTCGTGCTGAAGGCGTCGTCGTCGGGTCGGGCGCGAGACATGGTGAGACCTCCTGTTCGTTGGCTAAGAGACAGACGGATAGATGTCAACGGGCAAGGAGGGGGCCGCCGGGGGTGCTGTCCCAGGACATCGCTGACAGGTGGACGCAGCGTCCGGCGTCGGGCGCGGCCTGCTGCAGGGCCAGGAGGGGCGTCACGCGGCGGTGGCGAGCGTGATGACCCCCGTCAACGGGACCTGTGCTCGCGTGTTGACGGGAAACGCGACGGGGTTCACGCTGAGCGCGTGACGGTGCTCGGCGCGCAAGCCCGCGATCCCACGCGCCTCCGCCCCGCCGCCCACGAGGTGGCGAGCCGGTCGTGTCCGGGCGCCAGCCGCCCGACCCCTCCCACTCGACCACATGAGTGGGAGGGGTCGGGCAGCTGTCACCCTGGGAGTTGTGTGGTGGGTGGGCGGCGGGGCGGAGGTGAGAATGGCGGACAGGGTTCAGGCTGAACGGAGTGTAAACTGGAGCATGAAGAAGTTGCTGGTGGCGGTCGGGGTGCTGGCAGTCGGGACGTGGAGGCGGGACCGTGCCAAGTAGAGTTTGGGGGAAGCTGGTCGAGGTCCTGGGCATGGGGAATAGGTCGAGGCGGGTCGAAAGTGCCAGGACTGCGCCGGCACGCTCGGGGCCACCGCTCGTGGCGCGACTCGTCGTCGACTTTTCCGAGGGCCTGAGGGGGTGCTCGGACCCGGTTGCGTTCGGCGTTGGCCATGACGGCTCGATCCTCGCCGCGGCTCGCCGCTCGTCAGAGTCGCCCGTCGTCGACAAGGGCGTCGGCATCTTTCCCAAGGCCTCTTTGGACGACGCCACCGACTACGAACTCCTGCAGTGGCGGGGCGGCAACGTCGAGTGCCTCCAGTTGCGGAATCAGAGGCCGCTGTTCTCCTACGTGCAGCCAGTCCCCGACGGCGTGCTGATGGTCGCCGCGCGCTGTCAGTGGAGACCAGAGGGTGCCATCCCCAACGCAGTCGTGTTCGACGCCGCCGGCCGGGAGCAGCGCCGGTTCGTGTTGGGCGACGGGATTCAGGATGTCCGGACGGCGCCAGACGGCTCCATCTGGGCCTCCTACTTCGATGAAGGCGTCTTCGGCAACTTCGGGTGGGGAGGCCCTGGTCCAGAACCCGTTGGCGCATCCGGCCTCGTCCACTTCCGGGCGACGGGCGAGCGAATCTCGGGATACGACCACGCAGCTGCGGGCACCGACTCGATCTGCGACGCGTACGCGCTCTGCATGGCAGAAGACGGCGCCTTCTGGGTCTACTTCTACACGGAGTTCCCGATCGTTCGCCTGGCCGGCGGCTCCTACAGGGCCTGGCGCCTCGGCGTCGCAGGGGGAAAGGCCATGGCCGTCGACGAGCCCCGGGTGCTCCTGCTTGGCGACTACGAGCGCCCCTCGGTCGCTCGGGTCATCGAGCTCGGCCCAAGCGGGTCAGCGTCGGTCGTGCTGGAGCGCGAGGTCGTCGATGAAGCCGGGCAACCGCTGGGGCCGGTGGTGGCCTACGGCAGTGGGCGCGACCTCTGGGTGCTCAAGGACCGCCGGGTCCTGGTTGTCAGGGGCTGGTAGACCATGAGCGCCTCCGAGCGGGCACGAGGGACCAGATGAAGGCCATCGAGGCTATTCGGGAAGCTGAAGGGCTCTCGCTGGAAGGCGAGGACGGTGAGCCGATCCAGTTGTCCCTGTCGCCAGGCCTTCCACCCGAGCGCATCGAGGCGCTTGCCGCAGGCTTCGGCTTCAGGCTTCCCCGTGAACTGGTCGACTTGCTCGCCGACTGCGGTGGCGTCGAGGGGATGCTCGAGACCATCGACTTCACGGGCCAGTCCGATGGGTTCGAGTTCGAGGCCATCTTCCCCAGGTGCATCCCGATAGCCCACGACGGTTTCGGGAACTTCTGGGTGATCGACGCCAGCCCCGAGGGGGCAGACGTCGCTCCGGTGTTCTTCGCCTGCCACGACGCGCCGGTCATCCTGTACCAGGCACCCAGCCTGGCTGGCTTCCTCGCCGAGGTCGTCAACATGTACCGCCCGGCTCACAAGTCACTGGTCGACGACGTCCACGAGGACCGGCTCTTCGAGGTCTGGCGGAGGAATCCAGGCACCATGACGGTGGCCGAGGCGGCCAAGGGCGACCAGGTCCTGCAGGACTTCGCCAAGACCCTAGACGAGCGCTTCACGGCCGTGGATCTGAGGAATCCCAAAGTAGGGATGGGATTCTCTTGGGGGCGGCATGGGCCCAAGACAGAGGTCAGGCGGCATGGAGACGAGCGGGTATTCGCGTATGCGCCGCCGGTGAAGCAGGGGCTCTGGTCCAGGCTGACCGGGCGATGAGCGCTATGACCCGGGAAGGATGACGCGAACGTCGACGCGCTCACGGCCGACGATACGCGTCGCGTACGCCAGGCAGGCGAGGACGTCCTCGCGCTCCAACCAGGGGTAGCCGAGCATGATGGTCTCGGTGGTGTCGCCGGCGGCGAGCATCCCCAAGACGTGCTCCACGGCGAGGCGGTGGCCGCGGATGATCGGCTTCCCGCCGAATATCCTCGGGTCGATGGCGATGCGCTCGAGCAGGGACTTCTCGTCCATGGCGAATCTCAAAAGGGAGTGTAGCCGGGCGAGCGAATTGACGCAGGCACTCCCCGGCTGCGCCTTCGTTGCCGGCCTTCCGTGCCGTCCGCTTTTGCGACCCGGGGGCGCACTGGTAGTCTTCCGGCATGCGGGTGACGCCTCGCCATGTGTGCCGCCTGTCCCACGAGGCTAGGCATGTCGCTACGGCTCCTGAGGGGCAGCGCCTGGTGGCCGCGTCGGGGGACGGGCGCTACACCGTCCTGGATGGCGAGTTCCGGATCCTTCACGAAGGCCACCTGCAAGTCGGCGCGGGGCGGCTCGCGCTCCACCCGAGCGATGACGTCCTCGCGGTCGCATCGGAGCGCGAGCTGGTGCTGACCGACCTTGCGGGAAGGGTGCGATGGCGCCGGGGTCATCGGGCCTGGGAAGACTACGAGGGCGGTGCGGTCACCTTCGTTGGTGATGGCGCAAGGGTGTTGGCCATCGTCCCGGAACCGGAGGTCGTGAAAGCGGTTCTGCTGGAGGCCTCCAGCGGGGCCGTCGTCGTCGAGGAAGCCTTCGAGGTGCCGGAGCCGGCCGGCTTCTTCCTGGCTCCCCACCCGAGCCCAGGCCTGTGGTCGCTCTGGGCCGGGGCGGGACAGGACGGCCAGTGGACCTACTGGCTTCGCCTGGACGGGAACAGGATCGTTATCGAGGAGGTAGAGCCCCTGTCGGGCCGGGACCACGGCCCGATGTCCTTCAACGCTTCGGGCAGCGAGGCGCTTGCCGAGGTCGACTATGGCCTGGAGCGCTATGCGCTACCCGGATTCCGGCTCATGGGACGGTTCGAGGCCCCGGCTGACGAGGAATTCGCACCTTCCTCACCGCTCATGCTCGGCCAGGGGCGCGCACTCGTGGCGAACGACGCCACAGGGCGGCTCCACATCCTCGCCCTGGAGTCGATGGCGCTGGCGGAGGAAGTGCAGCTGGACGTGGAAGGTCCTCTCTGGTTCATGGTTCCTGCTCCAAAGGGCGGGGTCCTGAGCATCCACGGCGCCCCGGGCAAGCCGCAGACCATCGCGTGGAGCGCTGGTGCGCCCTTGGTCGGCTGAAGCGCTCGCTCCTGGAGCAATTGGGACCTGACATGGCAGGTAAGCTCAAGAAGTGGGACTCGGCAGCGCACCTCAAGACCGAGGCGGACATCGCCTGGTATTGGGAAGCCAGCGTGGAGGAGGGACGTGAAGTCCCGGCCGTCATCACGGCGGCACTCGCCAACATTGCGCGCGCCCGCGACGTGAAGGGGCTTGCTCGCGAGGCCGGGCTCACGCGGGAAGAATTGAACGCGGCCTTGGCGCCCGACGGTGATCCAGCCTTCGGGACTGTGATGCGGGTCATCCGGGCGCTCGGACTGGAGCTCCACGGGGCGGCTGCCAGGAAGTAGCGGGGATGGCCGGGGCCAAGCCGACCCCGTATACTTCGAGCCGATGCGTCGCGAGCAGGCCATCTCGACCCTCCGGGGCTACCTCCCAGCGCTGCGCCGCGAGTTCGGCGTGCGGCGGCTCTCCCTGTTCGGGTCCACCGCCCGCGACGAGGCGCGGGAGGACAGCGACCTCGACCTCCTGGTGGACTTCGAGGTCGGCCCGACGTTCGACTCGTTCATGGGCCTCAAGTTCTTCCTCGAGGACCACCTCGGACGGAAGGTGGACCTCGTCACGCCCGACGCGCTGAAGCCTCGCATGCGCCCCGTCGTCGAGCGCGAGGCGGTGGATGTCGCCTAGCGCCAGGGACTGGCGGCTCTACGCCGACGACATCATCGAGTCGTGCGGCAAGGTCCGCCGGTACCTCGCCGGCATGGACTACGAGGCGTTCGTCGCGGACGAGCGCACGCGCGACGCGGTGATCCGCAACATCGAGATCATCGGCGAGGCAGCGAAGAACCTGCCGGACGAGGTCATCGCCAAGGCGCCCGAAGTGGAGTGGCGCAAGGTGCGCGGGATGCGCGACGTCATCGTGCATGGGTACTTCGGCTTGGACATGAAGGTCGTCTGGGACACGGCGAAGACCAAGCTGGACGGGCTCGAAGCGGTCGTGCGGGCGCTCATCGCTTAATAACGGAGGCAAGGATACACACGCGCCGCGCCTCGCCGCAGCCGCTGGTCCACTGGCCAAGACGCTGCCGCCGCGACCACTCGGGGCCCCCGGGCGCTTCTTGTGGTGGGGGATTCGTGCTCCGGGATGCCCTGGCCGCCGGTTCAGCCCGCCGATGTTGGGCGGCCCTTGCTGCTCCAGCGCCCGACGACGCCTACCCAGTCCAGCGCAACCTCTACAGCCAGCGCTTCTCACCCTCCCAGGCGAGCAGGTTGCAGTGATGGCAGCGGTTGGCGGAAGACCTGCTCTGGTGGAATCGCTTGCCACAGCGCGGGCACCTGAACAGCGCCAGCCATACGGCCGCCCCCGAGAGCACGCCGGTCGCGGTGAGGATCACTGCCGCCGTGG
>WBZM01000297.1_pt1 | contig 74789 bp, 84 predicted proteins | sample 5204271 | NCBI WGS metagenome assembly WBZM01 (sample SAMN12344346, study PRJNA552823) | activated sludge metagenome | biome: Activated sludge suspended growth; feature: Nitrification reactor; material: Wastewater; isolation source: activated sludge from nitrification reactor of wastewater... | reverse complement strand
CGACTTACGCCGGGACACCCGCGCCCTTGCTGGCGATCCGAACCGTCACTTTTTGCACCGAAATCAAACGGACCCCGTGATCGCGTGCACCCAGGCTCCCGCGCCGAGCCTGAACGCCGATGCAGACGCGAAACGCTTCCTGCCGGATCCCGGTGCGCTGACCGTCTACGTGGTCCGCCGCAACGGGTCGGATGGAGGCAGGTTGGTGAATGTCCAGGTCGACGACGGCCCGGCGATGGGCACCTTGCCGGACACGATGATCCGGGCCAGGCTGAAACCCGGCGCGCACACGATCGCCTTCGAGTTCGAGGGTCGGCGCAAGACCACCACCGTCGAAGGCAGGGCCGGCGAGGTGCGCTTCGTCCGCATCGACGGCGTCGTGTGGGCGTGGAAGAGCAGCTTCGAGTGGGCCACCGATCCCGAACCCGCGATCCGCGAGCGCGCGCACGGGGCCCGTCTGGTCGCGGATCTGGTCGCCCGCTGAGGGAGGGAGATACTGCTCGCGTGAACGCGCCGGAACCCCCATCGGTCCGTCGGCTCCCGGCTGGCGTGGGCGCTGCTCTGCTCGCCGCCGCGCTCTTCGGCGCCGGCACGCCCCTCGCCAAGGCCATGATGACCGGGGTCGGGCCGTGGATGCTGGCGGGCTTGCTCTACCTCGGCTCGGGCGTGGGCCTGGCGACGCTGCGGCTGGTTCGGCGGACACCATCGGCAAGGCTGGCTGTGGGCGAATGGCCCTGGCTGATCGGCGCCGTGCTGGCAGGCGGCGTGGTCGGGCCGGTGCTGCTGATGTTCGGGCTCTCCGGCATGCCCGCCTCGGGCGCGTCACTGCTTCTCAATGCCGAGGAGGTCTTCACGGCGCTGCTGGCCTGGTTCGCCTTCAAGGAGAACTTCGATCGCCGCATCGTGCTCGGCATGCTCGCCATCGTGGCCGGGGCTCTCGTGCTGAGCTGGCCCGGCCAGGCGCAGTTCGGTTCCCTGTGGCCCGTCGCCGCCGTGCTGGGCGCCTGTCTCGCCTGGGGCATCGACAACAACCTCACGCGCAAGGTGTCGCTTGCCGACGCAACCTGGGTGGCCATGGTGAAGGGGCTGGCTGCCGGGTCGGTCAACCTCGCGATCGCGCTGGCGCTGGGTGCCAGCATGCCGCCGCCTGGTCTTCTCGCGGGTTCGGCGGTGCTGGGATTCCTTGCCTATGGCATCAGCCTGACCCTGTTCGTGCTCGCGCTGCGCCATCTGGGTACGGCGCGGACCGGGGCCTACTTCTCAGTGGCGCCGTTCTTCGGCGCGGCCGTGGCCGTGGCCTTGCTCGGCGACGAGGTGACACCGGAGCTGCTGGTCGCTGGTGCGCTGATGGCGCTGGGGGTCTGGCTTCACTTGAGGGAGCGGCACGAGCACCCGCATCGTCACGAAGCGCTGGAACACGAGCACGAGCATGAACACGACGTGCACCATGACCACCACGTTCCGGGTGAGGCGTCACCGGTCCGGCACACGCATCGTCATCGACATGCGCCTCTTGCACACACTCACGAGCACTTCCCGGACGAACACCACCGGCACTCGCACTGAGCGCCCACAGTCTCGCGCGTCGATGGCGACCCTTGCCCTGTTCGTCGCCATGGCCCTGGCCGAGATCGGCAGTTGCTACCTGGCGTACCTTTGGCTCAAGGAGGGCAGGCGCATCTGACTGCATCTCCCGGCCGCCGCCAGCCTCGCGGCATGGAAGCTGGCCGGCGTCGTGATCGCTCTGGTCAGCAGGTGCATCATCACCATTCAGCCGCGTTGAAGGAGGACCGCCCTTGATGCAGGTCCGCGAAGGACCGCTATGTGGAGCAACTTCGGAAGACCGCTCCTGGCCGACTGCAGCCGTTTGGCTGCACGAGGGTCAACGACGCCTCTCGCTGCGAAGACATCGCGGTCAGCCTGGTCTCGGCGCGGTTGGCTGCTGAGCGGGGCAACGGTTCCGCAGGAGGCCGCTGAGTCAGGCATTGCGTCCCCGCTTCCGCGGAGTACTCAGGCGATCACCCGCGCAACAGCAGGAGCGCGCCGCACAGTGCCAGCAGCCAAAGCACCAGGCGATTGAAGCGCACCGTGTCCAGCCGCGAGAAGACAAACAGACCCAGCGCGCCGCCAATGACGACGAAGGGCGCGCCGAACCACAGGCGCTCGCGCACCTGCGCGTCGATGCCGACCAGACCGCCGACCCACGCGATGCCCAGCACGCCGGTGATCAGGATGTAGGCCTGCACCAGCGCACGGTTGCTCTTCTTGTCACCGCCTCGCAGCGCGCACCACAGCGTCGGCAGGAAACCCGACAGTCCTGCCAGGCCGCCGAGGAAGCCGCCGAGCAGCCCGATGCCGGCGTCGCCGAGCTGGCCGGCGCGCGGCGAGAGCACCAGCGCCGGCGGGTGCACGCGGGCCAGCATCCACGCGGAGTAAGCCAGCAGAAGGGCGCCCACCGAGGGCCGCAGTACCGAAGCCGGCAGCACGTCGAGGGCCCAGGCGCCCAGCGGCACACCCAGCACGCCGCCGACGGCGTAGGGGGCCAGACGTCGCCAGGGGATCTCGCGCCAGAAGAAGGGCAGGTAGCCGACGTTCAGCGCGAGCATGTAGACGAGCGCGAGCACCGTCACCACCTGCGGTTCGAGCAGCTGGCTCCACAGCGCGGTGGCAACGAGCGCGAAGCCGAATCCTGTCGCCCCCGACACCGTCGCGGCCACCAGCGCGCCGACGCTCAGCAGCAACGTTTCTCCCACGGATCCGCCCGACGGCCCGCCCGGCCTCAGGCCGCGACGAGGCTCTGGCCCGGCCGCACGCGCGAGAAGCGCACCGGCTGGCGCTGCAAGGCGAGCTGCCCGTCGGCACCCTGGCGCACCACGATGAAGGACGAGTCGTCCATCGGGCCGGGTTCGGGGAAGTCCTCCCGGTAGTGCGCGCCGCGCGAGTCCTCGCGCGCCAGCGCCGAGACCGCGATCGTGCGGCTGACCTGCAGCAGGTTGCGCAGGTTCATCCAGTCGTGCCAGCCGGGGTGGAAGGCGCGATCGCTGCCGTCCACGCCGCAGGCCTGCAGCTCGGCGTCAAGCGCGTCGAGCCGGGTGATCGCGCGGCGCAGTCCGTCGGCGTCGCGCAGGATGCCGACCTCGTCCCACATCGTGTTCGAGATCGCATCGCGCACCGCCTCGATCGCGCCGGGCTCGGCAGCCCGGCCGAACGGCGCGGTGTGCGCCGCGATGCTGCGCTCGATGGCCGCCTCGTCGGCCGTCTGCCAGGTGCCTTCGCTGCGCACCCACGCGGCCATGCGGTCGCCGGCGATGCCGCCGAAGACGGTGGAGTTGGCCACGCCGTTGCCGCCCAGCCGGTTGGCGCCGTGCACGCCGCCGGTGTCCTCGCCCGCGGCGAACAGGCCCGGCAACGGCGTGCTGCAGTCGGGCGCGAAGACGACGCCGCCCATCATGTAGTGCGCGGTCGGCACCACCTCGACGCGGCCGGCGGCGAGGTCGAAGCCGCAATCGCCGCAGCGCTCGACCATGCCCTTGAACTGCCGGCGCACGTTGTCCGGCCCGAGGTGCGACATGCTGATCCACACGCCGCCCGACGGCGTGGTGCGGCCGGCGCGCATCTCCGCGTAGATGCCGCGCGAGACGATGTCGCGCGTGGCCCGCTCGGCGCGCGGATCGACACGCTGCATGAAGCGCTCGCCGGCGCCGTTGAGCAGGTGTCCGCCGGCGCCGCGCAGACCCTCCTCGAGCACCGTGCCGGTCATGCGCGTGTCGGGGCCGGCGAGCAGCCCGGTGGGATGGAACTGCACCATCTCCATGTCGCGCAGCGGCAGCCCGGCGCGCAAGGCCATCGCCATGCCGTCGCAGGTCTTGTCGCCGGAAGGCGTGTGGTAGCGGTACATCGTCGGCCCGCCGCCGGTGGCCAGCAGCACGGCGCGCGCCTGCACGAAGACGAACTCGCCGCTGCGCATGTCGATCATCAGCACGCCGGCCAGTGCGCTGCCGTCGGCCGTGCGCACGAGCTCGATCGCGCGGTGCTCCTCGAGCCGGTCGATGCCGCGCGCCCACACCTGCTCGGCGAGGCGGTTGATGATCTCGATGCCGGTCAGGTCGCCCTTGTGCACGGTGCGGTCGAAGGTCTGCCCGGCGAAGGCCTTCTGGTGGACGGTGCCGTCCGGGTTGCGGTCGAAGAAGCAGCCGAGCTCGTTCTCCAGCTCGCGGATGCGCTCGACCGCCGTCGAGCACAGCGTCCAGGCGAGGTCCTGGTCGGCGAGCCACTTGCTGCCCTCGATGGTGTCCATGAAGTGGCGTTCGACGGAGTCGCCCGGCGCCAGCGCCACGTTGTAGCCGCCTTGCACCATGCGCGTGCAGCCGCACTTGCCGAGCAGCCCCTTCACCGCCACCGTGATGCGCAGTTCCGGCGCTGCGCGGTGGGCGTGCAGCGCGGCGAACAGGCCGGCGCCGCCCGAACCGAGGATGAGGATGTCGGTCTGCACCCGCCGCACGGTGACGCTCACGGTTTCACCCCCAGCGACGCCAGCACTGCGTCGCGCCGCGCGGCGGCATCGCGCTGCACCTCGCGGTACAGGCTGCCGCCGTGGCTGTCCATCGCCACCAGCAGCGGGCCGAAGTCGCGGATCGCGAAGCGCCACAGCGATTCGGGGTTGAGGTCGTCGAGGTCCACCGCCTCGATGCGCTCGATCCAGGTGGTTTCCAGCGCGGCGGTGCCGCCGACGATCGCCAGGTAGGCCCCGCCGAGATCCGCGAAGGCCTGCTGCGAGCCCTCGCGCAGCCCGCCCTTGCCGACGATCAGGCGCACGCCGTACTGCTCCATCAGCGGCCGGGTGAAGCGCTCCATCCGATCCGAGGTGGTGGTGCCGATGCAGACCGGCGCGTAGCCGGCCGGATGCTCGGGCGAGGGCGGCACGCGCCGCACGTTCGGCGCGGTGTGGATGACCGCATGGCCGTGCAGGTCGAAGTGCGTGGTGCGCCCGCGATCGAACATGTGGATCTGCGTGGCGTCGCGGATGCCGAAGAGCGTGCGCTGCAGCGTGACGGTGTCGTTGACACGCAGCTCGCGCACCTGTGCCTCGGTCACCGGCATCTCGAGCACGTGGTGCCTACCAGCCATAGTGCACTCCCTCGGCATCGAACACGGCGCGAGCGCGGCGCGCCGAATGGCACTGCATGTTGACGGCGATCGGGTTCATCGTGATGTGCGTGGCGGCCAGCTCCACGTGCACCGCGAAGGCGGTGGAGTCGCCGCCCAGTCCCTGCGGTCCGACGCCGAGGCGGTTGACCGCCGCCGACAGCTCGGCCTCCAGGGCGGCGCCGTCCGCATCGGCGCAGCGCGTGCCGAGCGCCCGCGTGGCGGCGCGCTTGGCCAGCGCGACCGCGAGGTCGGAGGTACCGCCGAGGCCCGCGCCGACGATGGTCGGCGGGCATGTCTTGCCGCCGGCCGCGAGCACGCAGTCGATCACGAAGGTCTTGATCGCCGCGATGCCCTCGGCCGGGACGGCCATCTTCAGGAAGCTGTTGTTCTCCGAGCCGCTGCCCTTGGGCACCATCTCGAGCTCGAGCCGGCCCTCGTCGTCGGTGAAGTCGACGTGGATCACCGGCACCTCGATGCCGCAGCTGGTCTGCTCGTTGCGGCGCGTCAGCGGGTGCACCACCGAGCTGCGCAGCGGGTGCTCGCGCGTGGCGCGCTCGCAGCCGCGCCGGATCGCCTGCTTGGCGGCCAGGCCGTCGATCTGCACGCCGCGGCCGATGAGCAGGTGGTAGATCGGGATGCCAGTGTCCTGGCACAGCAGGTTGTCGGCGTCCTCGGCGACGCGGATGTTCTGCACCATGGTGCCGAGGATGCGCTGCGCGGTCGGCGCGGTCTCGCTGGCCACCAGCCGCTCGAAGCCGGACTTGACGTCCGGCGGCAGCTGCTTGAGCGCGCGGATGTAGAGCTCCTTCGCGGCCGCCTCGACCGCTGCAGCGTCGACGTGCAGCATCAGTTCGTCTTCAGGTTGCGGTTCTTCACGACGGTGGCCCAGCGCTTGAGCTCGGCGTCCATCTGCTTGCCCAGCTCGGCGGGCGAGCTGGCCACCGGCGACATGCCGGCGACGAACAGGCGGCCCTTGATCTGGGTGTCGGAGAGGGCCTTCACGGTGTCCTGGTGGATCTTGTCGATCACCGACTGCGGCGTGCCGGCGGGCGCGAAGAAGCCGAACCAGCCGGTGTTCTCGAAGCCGGGCAGGCCGCTCTCGGCCACGGTCGGGATGTCGGGGAACTGAGCCGAGCGGGTGCGGCTGGTCACCGCCAGCGCCCGCAGCCGGCCGGGGCCGGTGAGCGCCGAGGCCGCGGCCATGTTGCCGACCATGAACTGCACCTGGCCGCCCAGCAGGTCGTTGTAGGCCACCGCTTCGCCCTTGTAGGGCACGTGCTGCACCTCGATGCCGGCCGAGTCGGCCAGGTTCTCCGCCGCCAGGTGGACCTGGCTGCCGACGCCCGCCGAGCCGAAGTTGAGCTTGCCTGGCTGCGCCTTGGCCGCGGCGATCAGGTCCTTCACCGACTTGTACGGCGACGAGTCCTGCACCACCACCATCATCGGCCCGCTGGCCACGTTGGTGATCGGCACCAGGTCACGCTGCGTGTCGAAGGGCATCTTCGCGTAGAGATTCGGGTTGATGGTGATCGAGCCCGAGGCCATCAGCAACGTGTAGCCGTCTGCCGCGGACTTGGCCACCATGTCGGCGCCGAGGTTGCCGCCGGCACCGGCGCGGTTCTCGATCACCACCGTCTGGCCCCAGACCTCGGAGAGCTTCTGGCCGACCATGCGGGCGACCACGTCGGTGGTGCCGCCCGGCGCGAAGGGCACGACGATCTTCACCGGCTTGGCCGGCCAGGCCTGCGCGGAAGCGGCCGTGCTTGCGGCCAGCGCGAACGCGGCGATCAGCAGGCGGCGGGTCAGGTCGATTCGCATGGGTGTTGTCTCCTTGGGTCTCGGTCTTGGTCGGGGAACGTGATCAGGCGAACAGGGCGAGCGCGAACGCGAGGCCGGCGGCCAGCGAGAAACCGGCGGCGCCGGCGATCCAGTCCTTGCGCGGGCCCCGCCAGGGCCCGAACTCGATGAGCAGCAGCCGCGTGCCGCCGGCCATGTGCAGCGACAGCAGCACCACCAGTCCCCACTCGGCGATCTTCACCAGCGGCGAGTGCGTGAGCGCGAGGGCACGGTCCAGGCCTTCGGCGCCGTCGAGCGCCCGGGCGAGCAAGGTGAAGTGCAGCGGCAGGAACAGCGCCAGCGCCAGCCCGGAGAGCCGATGCATCAGGTAGGCCCAGTAGACCGGGTGGCGGCGAGCGCGGGCGTCGAGCGTGTTCATGCGACGCTCACCGCCCAGACGGCTCGCAGGCCGGTCACCGCCAGCAGCAGTGCGAAGGCGCGCGCGGCCCAGAGCGCCGCCGCCGGACGCCAGCGGCCCCACTCGACGGCGATGTTGGCCAGGCCGGTCGGCACGTGCACGGCGCAGGCCAGCACGAACAGGCCGTAGAAGGCCGCGAAGGACCAGCTGCCGCGCGTGCGCGCCAGGATCTCCGCACCGGTGAGCCCGCCGCGCACGGCATAGACCATGATGGCCAGGTGCACCAGCACGCACAGCGCCAGCACCATCGCGCTGATGCGCTGCCAGTACCAGCGCTTGGCCTGGGCGATCGCGTCGGCGTTCACAGCGCGCCTTTCACTGCAGCCTTGGCGACCAGCCGCTTCAGCCCGGCGATGCCGGCGGTCGGCGCGAGCTGCTTGGGACAGCGCAGCGTGCAGCCGCCCTGCGTATGGCAGGCGTGGCAGCCGGCGTCGCCGGCCACGGCGCGCAGCCGCTCGGCACCGGCCGTGTCTCGCACGTCGTTGACGAGCGTCCAGGCGCGGTTGAGTGCGGCCGGCCCGAGATAGTCGGGCCGGAACGACACCACCTCGCAGGAGGCGTAGCAGACGCCGCAGCCGATGCACTCGATGCCGGCGTTTGCCGCCTGCCGCTGCGGCGAGGCCGGCTCGACGCGGGCGAAGTCGTCGTGGCGCGTGGCCGTGCCCTCGAAGCGCCCCTTGGCGCGGGCCCACTTGTCGAAGAACTCGCGCATGTCGGTGGCCAGGTCGCGGATCACCGGCAGGTTGGCCAGCGGGCCGATCTGCAGCCGGCCGTCGGCGCCGACGACCTTGGCGACGTGGGTGCGGCAGGTCCAGCGTGCCACGCCGTTGACCGTCATGGCGCAGGAGCCGCACATGCCGACGCGGCAGGCGAAGCGGTACGACAGCGAAGGCTCGAGGTGGCGCTGGATGTGCGTCACGACGTCGAGCACGGTCTGGCTGGTGCGGCGAGGCACCTCGTACTCGACCCATCGGCCGTCCTGCGCGCCGCGCCACACCGAGACGTGCAGCGTCTCGCTCCGGTCGGGCTTCTTGTCCGTGCTCTGCGTGTTCAGCGTCATGGTCGAGTCACCCCGGGAAGCCCGGATCGTGGCATCCTCCCAGCCCAAGCGAAAGCTATTTTTTCTTCTTTCATTGGAAAGTTTCTGTTTAGCTCATGCCCTCGATCCGGACCCTGCGAGTCTTCCTCGCCGTCGCTCGCGGCGGCAGCTTTGCCGCCGCCGGGGAAGAGGCTGGCCTCACCGCCGCTGCCGTGGGCCAGCAGATGCGTTCGCTCGAGGGCGAGCTGGGCCGGTCGCTGTTCGACCGCGGTCCGAGATCGGCGGCGCTGAACGCCGCCGGCCGCGCGCTCGTCGCGCCGGTGGAAGACCTGCTCGTGCGCTATGCCGCGATCGCCGAGGAGTCCCGCGACGACGATGACCTTGCGGGCACGGTGCGCATCGGCGCGCTGGTCTCGGCGCTGATGGGCGAGTTCGCCGACGCGCTGTGGGCGCTCAAGCGCGAACACCCGCGCCTGGACGTGAAGCTGTATGCCGGGCTGTCGGCCGGTTTCGCCCAGCAGGTCGAGCGCGGCGAACTCGACGCCGCGGTGGTCACGCAGCCGCCGACGCGCCTGCCGGCGGGCCTGGTGTGGAGCCCGCTCTACACGGAACCGATGGTCCTGGTGGTGCCGCGGCGGCCGCACTTCGCGCTGGCGGCCCAGCCGCTGGAGATGCTGCGGCGCTCGCCCTTCCTGCGCTTCGACCCGGGCACCTGGACGGGAGACCTGGTCGACCGCGTGCTCGCGCAATGCGGCGCGACGAACGTTCACGAGGCGCTGGAGCTGAACTCGGTAGAGGCCATCCTGGCGCTGGTGCGGCAGGGCTTCGGCGTGTCGATCGTGCCTCAGCTGCGCAACGTCGACTGGTCGCGCGACCGCGCGCTGCGCGTGGTGCGGCTGGCGCGTGTCTCGGTGCAGCGCCACGTCGGCCTGCTGGAGAGGCGGCAGCACCAGCGCAGGCGCTTCACCGAAGCAATCCGGCAGTACTTCGAGTTGCGCTGAGCGGCTCATCGCAGCAGCAGGATGCCCGCCAGCACCAGCGCGGCGAGCCACAGCGTTTCCGCCAGGATGAGGCCGAAGGGCCGCCAGCCCGCGCGGGCGAGCTGCGCAAAGCTGGTCTTCATGCCCAGCGCGGCGATCGCCACCACCAGGCAGGCGCGCGACAGCCAGCTCAGCGCCTCCTGGGTCGGCGCACTCAGCGCACCCAGCGAATTGACCACCACCAGGCCGACGAACATCCACAGGAACCACGGCACCAGCGACTGGCGGGCCACGTCGTGGCCCAGCGGCGCGGCCTCGCGTGCCTGTCGGAAGGCCGCTGCCACCGCGACCACCACGACCGCCAGCATCGCCACGCGGAACAGCTTGACGATGGTGGCGAAGTCGCCGGCCTCCGGGCCGAGCGTGTAGCCGGCGCCGACGACCTGCGCCACGTCGTGGATGGTGCCGCCGAGGAACAGGCCGGCCCAGCGTGGGTCGAGCTCCAGCAGGCGGGCGACGAGGGGGTAGACGACCATCGCCACCGTCGACAGTGCGGTGACCGTGACCACCACCAGCAGCGTGAAGCGCTCGCCGTCCTTCTCCTTGGGCAGGACGGCCGAGATGGCCAGTGCCGCCGAGGCGCCGCAGATCGCCACCGCGCCACCCGAGAGCACGCCCTGGGCGCTGGTCATGCCGAGCCGACGCGCCAGCAGACGTCCGCCGAAGATGGTCGTCAGCACGCCGGCAATCACCAGCGCCGCGGTGGACCAGCCCAGCGACGCGATCTGCTCCGTGGTGATGCGCGCGCCGAGCAGACCGACGCCGAAGCGCAGCACGTGGCGCGAGCAGAACTCGATGCCGGGCTTGGTGGCCGGTTCGTGGCTGAGGTAGTGGAAGGCGACGCCGAAGAAGAGGGCGTACAGCAGCTGCGGACCGCCGTGCAGCGTGGAGACGAAGGTCGCTGCCAGCGCGATCACGGCTGCCAGCGCCGCACCCGGGCAGCACTGCCGGACATACAGGATTCCGGCCCTCATGCCGCCGTCCCGTCGAGCAGCGCGACGAAGTCGTCGAGCAGCTCCGGTGTCGCCGCGGCCAGCGAGCGGCTGCCCGACCAGGGTTGGCCGTCGCGGGCCACGCAGCGCACGCCGGCCTCGCGCAGCAGCAGCACGCCGGCGGCGGCATCCCAGGGGGCCATGTCGTGTTCCCAGAAGGCATCGAGGCGGCCGGTGGCCAGCCAGGCGAGTTCGAGCGCCATCGCGCCGCTGCGACGCACGCCGCCGGCGGCCGAGACCACGCGCGCGAATTCCGAGAGGTACTGCGGCAGGCGCGGCGAGCCGGGCTTGGGGAACACCGTGCCCACCACCGCCTGCGACAGCGAGCGCCGCGCCCGCGGCGCGGCCGCGCTCGCGCCCTCGACGCGAACGCCACCGCCGGCGGTGGCCGAGATGGTCTCGCGGCGGCACGGATCGTGGACCACGCCGACCACCGGCTCGCCGTCGACCACCAGCGCGATCGACACGCCCCAAGCCGGGTAGCCACGCACGAAATTCATGCTGCCGTCCAGCGGATCCACCAGCCAGTGCGGCGAGCCGGCGTCGGCCTGGCCCCCGCCTTCCTCGCCGACGAAGCCGATGTCGCGGCCGAAGTCGAGAAGCCTCGCGCGCAGGAGCGCCTCGGCCTCGCGGTCGGCGCGGCTGGCGACGTCGCCGGGCGCCTTCTCGTCGACGCGCAGCGAGGCCAGGTCGAGCGACGCGCGTCGCAGCAGTTCGCCGGCCTCGACCGCAGCCCGGCCGGCGCATGCGAGCGCTGCTTCGAGTTGATGCGTCGTCATGCGGTCCTCTGCAGCGTGCTCACGTACTCGTGATGCGCCGTATTGAGCGTGGAGACGCGGTATTCGACCGGCTTGTCGCCGAAGGTCAGCGCGGTGCGACGAACCTTCAGCACCGGCGCACCGGGTGCGAGGGCAAGCACCCGGGCGATGGCGCGCTCGCACGGCACCGCTCGGGCGCGCTCGTGGGCGCGGACGACCGTGATCCCGTACTCGGTCTGGTAGAGGTGGTAGATGGTGCTCGGGCGGCGCGCGAACTTCGCCTCGGTCAGGCCGCGGAAGAGGGCGGCCGGCAGCACCAGCCGGTCGTGGATGACGGCGCGGCCCTGCAGCGACAGGCGGTTCTCGATGACGATCGCCGGGTCGCCCTCGCGCACCGACAGCGCCGCGGCCGCCTCCTCGTCGATGCGGCCGCGCTCGAACGACAGCAGGTCCACCTGCGGCACTTCGTGCAGGCCGTCCTCGCGCTCGACGTGGAAGAACTGGAACAGGAAGCGGTCGACGTTGTGCGTGGCCACGAAGGTGCCGCGGCCCTGCCGGCGCACCACGATGTGCTCGGCGGTCAGCTCGTCGACCGCCCGGCGCAGCGTGCCGATCGACACGCCCATGGCCTGCGCGAGTTCCGTCTCGCTGGGCAGGGCGGCGCCGGGGGCCGCGGCGCCCGACTCGATGGCGCGCAGCAGCGAACGCTTGACCACGCGGAACAGCGGCAGGCCTTCGGCGTCGGGCGCGATCGGCTGGAACGAGGGCAGGGGGCCGGGCATGGCGACGGATCCTAGCCGCGGGAATCCGATTCATGCAAGTCATCTATATGACCTGTTTGACATGGTGGATCTGCTGCCTAAGATGCACGCATCCCCTGACAAAAGGAGCTGCACAGATGATTCATTTCGTGCTCCACGACGCGAAGGACTCGGTCGCGGTCGTGGTAACCGAAGGCGTGAAGGCCGGCATGACGCTCAACGGCTGGATCATGGACGATGACAAGGCCACGCAGGTCGTCGCCCGCCAGGACATCCCCATCGGCCACAAGGTGGCGCTGAAGGACATGAGCCCGGGCGACACCGTCTGGAAGTACGGCATCGACATGGGCAAGGTCGTCGCGCCGATCCAGGCCGGCGAGCACGCCCACGTGCACAACATCAAGACCAAGCGCTGGTAAGCCCAGGAGCAGACCCATGTCCGTGATTTCGAAAGACACCACCTTCCTCGGCTATCGCCGCGAGAATGGCCGCGTCGGCGTGCGCAACCACGTCATCATCCTGCCGCTGGACGACCTGTCCAACGCCGCGGCCGAAGCCGTTGCCCACAACATCAAGGGCGCGATGGCGATCCCGCACCCCTACGGCCGCCTCCAGTTCGGCGCCGACCTGGACCTGCACTTCCGCACGTTGATCGGCGCCGGCTGCAACCCGAACGTGGCCGCGGTCGTCGTCATCGGCATCGAGGACGGCTGGACCAAGAAGGTGGTCGACGGCATCGCCACCACCGGCAAGCCGGTCGTCGGCTTCGGCATCGAGGGCCATGGCGACCACGACACCATCATGCGCGCCAGCAAGGCAGCGCGCGAATACGTGCAGTGGGCCAGCGAGAAGCAGCGCGAGGTCTGCCCCATCCACGAACTCTGGGTGTCCACCAAGTGCGGCGAGTCCGACACCACCAGCGGCTGCGGCGCCAACCCCACCGTGGGCAACGCCTTCGACAAGCTGCATCCGCTGGGCAACTACCTGTGCTTCGGCGAGACCAGCGAAATCACCGGCGGCGAGCGCATCGTGGTCGAGCGCTGCAAGACGCCCGAGGTGGCCGAGAAGTTCATGTTCATGTTCAACCGCTACCAGGACATGATCAATCGCCACAAGACCACCGACCTGTCCGAGAGCCAGCCGACCAAGGGCAACATCGCCGGCGGCCTGACCACCATCGAGGAAAAGGCGCTGGGCAACATCCAGAAGATCGGCAAGAAGTGCACGGTCGACGGCGTCATCGACAAGGCCGAGATGCCCACCCACCCGGGCCTGTGGTTCATGGACTCGTCGTCGGCTGCGGCCGAGATGGTCACGCTGTGCGCGGCCAGCGGCTACGCGGTGCACTTCTTCCCCACCGGCCAGGGCAACGTGATCGGCAACCCGATCGTGCCGGTGATCAAGATCTGCGCCAACCCGCGCACGGTGCGCCTGATGAGCGAACACATCGACGTCGACACGTCCGGGCTGCTGCAGCGGGAGATCTCGCTCGACCAGGCCGGCGACAAGCTGCTCGAGTGCATGCTGCGCACCGCCAATGGCCGACTGACCGCGGCCGAGGCGCTGGGCCACCGCGAGTTCGTGCTGACGCGCCTGTTCGAGTCCGCCTGACATCGTGGGCCGGGTCGTCGTCACCGAGTTCATGGACGAGCGCGCCGTGGCGCGCCTGGCCGCGGTGCACGAGGTGCTGTACGACCCGGCGCTGGTCGACGATGCGGCGCGCCTGGCTGCCGAGGCGGCGCGCTGCGACGCGCTGGTGGTGCGCAACCGCACGCAGGTGCGCGGCGCGCTGCTGGAAGCGCTCGCGCCGCGCTGCCGCGTGGTCGGGCGGCTGGGCGTGGGGCTCGACAACATCGACGTGCCGGGCTGCGAGTCGCGCGGCCTGCGCGTCATCCCGGCCACCGGCGCGAACGCGCTGTCGGTGGCCGAGTACGTGGTCGCCAGCGCGATGCTGCTGCTGCGCGGCATCTACCAGAGCAGCGCGGCGCTGAGCGCCGGCCAGTGGCCGCGCGCGGCGCTGTCCAGCGGGCGCGAGACAGCAGGCAAGACGCTCGGGCTGGTCGGTTTCGGCTCCATCGGCCAGCTCACCGCGACGCTCGCCCGCGCACTGGGCATGCAGGTGATCGCGCACGATGCGGTGATGCCGGCCTCCGACCCCGCCTATGCGCGGCTGCAGGTGCGGCCGGTCGGTCTGGACGAACTGGTGGCTACGGCCGACGTCATCAGCCTGCACGTGCCGCTGGTCGAGGCCACGCGGGGACTGTTCGACGCGCGTCGCATCGCGGCGATGAAGCGCGGCGCCGTGCTCGTCAACACCTCGCGCGGCGGCATCGTCGACGAGCAGGCGGTGGCCGCGGCGCTGAAGGCCGGCGCCCTCGGCGGCGCGGCACTCGACGTGTTCGATGCCGAGCCCTTGCCGGCGTCGCCGCACTTCTCCGACTGCCCCCACCTGATCCTGACGCCGCACGTGGCGGGCGTGACCGCCGAAGCCAACGAGCGCGTGTCCTTCCTCATCGCCGACAGGGTGCTGGAGGCACTCGGCTGACATGGCCAACATCTCTCTCGACGAATTGCGCGGCCTGGTGGACGCCGCGCTGCAGCGCGGCGGCGCCAACCCGGCGATGGCCGCGAGCACGGCCGCGGCCCTGGTTCTTGCCGAGGCTCAGGGCATCGGGTCGCACGGGCTGTCGCGCGTGGCGCAGTACGCGACGCACCTGCGCAATGGCCGCGTGGACGGCGCCGCCCAGCCGCGGCTGGCTCACGCCAAGGGCGGGGCGGCGGTGGTCGATGCCGGCGAAGGCCTGGCCTTCCCGGCCTGCGCGATGGCGGTGGCCGAAGGTGTGGCACGGGCCCGCGAGCACGGTGTCGCCTTCGTCGGCGTGGTGCGCAGCCACCACGCGGGCGTGATCGTCGACCACCTGCGCGCGGCGGCCGAAGCCGGCATGGTCGGCCTCGGCTTCGCGAATTCGCCGGCGGCGATGCCGGCGGCCGGCGGCCGGCATGCCGTCTTCGGCACCAACCCGGTTGCTGCGGTGTTCCCGCGCCGCAGCGGCGATGCGCTGATGATCGACCTGAGCCTGTCGGAAGTGGCTCGCGGCAAGGTGATGGTCGCCGCCAAGGAAGGCAAGCCCATTCCGGCCGGCTGGGCGCTCGACCGCGACGGCCAGCCGACCACCGATGCGAAGGCCGCGCTGGAGGGCTCGATGCTGCCGATCGGCGCCGTGAGCTCGACCAAGGGTGCGATGCTGGCGCTCGTCGTCGAACTGCTGGTCACCGCGCTGATCGGTGCGAACTTCGGCTTCGAGGCGTCGAGCTTCTTCGTCGACGAGGGCAACCGGCCCGGCATCGGCCAGGCCTTCGTGATCGTCGACCCCGGCGCGCTGGCCGGCCGCGAGCACTACCTCGACCGGCTGGAAGTGCTGGTGCGCGAGATGCTGGCCGACGAGGGCGTTCGCCTGCCCGGTGCGCGCCGCGAAGCGCTGCGCCGCCGTGCCGAAGCCGACGGGCTGGCCGTGGCCGATGCGATGCTGGCCTCGCTGCGCGCCGCCGCCGCGGCCTGACCGTTCAGCGCCGCGTTCGCGTGCGGCGCGCGCCCGGCGGTGGTGCCGTCGAGCCGCGCACGACGAGCGCCACCTCGATCTCGGTGGCGCGCGGTACCTCGAGGCCGCGCAGCGCGTCGAGCACCCGGTCGGCGGCCAGCCGCCACATCTCCTCGGCGGGCACGCGCACCGTGGTCAGGCCGGGCTGCAGGTGGCCGGCGAGCTCGAGGTCGTCGAAGCCCACGATCGAGAGCTGCTCCGGCACCGCCACGCCCAACCGCGCCGCCTCGAGCAGCGCGCCGGTGGCCAGCACGTCGTTGCCGCACACCACGGCGGTCGGCGCCGGGTCGGCCTGCAGCAGCACGCGCAGGCCGTCGCGTGCCGCGCCGAGTTCGTAGGGGCGCTCCACCAGCCGCGAGGCCGGCAACGACAGGCCGGCCGCGCGCAGCGCCTCGCGCACGCCGGCTACGCGGGCGGCGGCGCGGTCGTTGTCGCGTGTGATGCCGGCCAGCATGGCGATGTGCCGGTGGCCGAGGTCGAGCAGGTAGCGCACCACCTGGGTCATCGCGCGCGCGTTGTCGAAACCGACGGCGACGCGGTCGGGTGGCGCCGGCCAGCTCATCACGTGCACCACCGGCACGCCGCGCTGGCGCAGCTGCTGCAGCAGTTCCGCGCGCTGGCTGACGCCGCACAGCACCAGCGCGTCGACGCCGCAGGTCAGCAGGTTCAGCGCCTGGCGCGTCTCGGTGGCGGGGTCGTAGCCGCTGGTGGCCAGCAGCAGCTGCAGGCCGGATTCGGCCAGGCGGCGCTGCAGTGCGTCGATCGCCTTGGCGAAGATCGCGTTGTCCACTGTGGGGAAGATCGCGCCGACGGTGCCGCTGCGGCGCAGCTTCATCGCCCGCGCGCCGGCGTTGGGCACGTAGCCGAGTTCGGCCACGGCCGTCAGCACCTTCTGCCGCAGAGCGTCGCGCACCTCGCCGGGGCGGTTGAGCACGCGCGAGACGGTCGCGGTCGACACCCCGGCGGCACGAGCGACATCCTCAATGGTGGGCAGTTCTTCGTCGGGAGCCGGCATGCCGGCACTGTACTCGTTTGCAGATGGCGCGCTGTCTCGCGGCGACGCTTCGTCCCTAGGGTAAGTCCCGGCGATTTCGCGGGCCAACCAGCTTGACGCCTGCATCGCTCGCGCACAAGATTGAAAACGATTACAAGCGCTGCCGAGCCACCACCGAACCCCTTGACCGTGAGCGCCGTCACCACCTCGACACCGCGTGCCGTTCAGGCAGCCAGTGCGCCGCGCCGCGAAGGTCGGCGCGGCGCCTGGCGTGCGATCGGCACCGCGGCCGTCGCTGCCGCCGCGGTGCTGGCGCTGTGGTATCTGCTGACCAGCGTCACCGGCTTCATCTCGCCGGCGCGCTTTCCGACGCCGCCCGAGGTGTGGGGCGCCGCGAAGCAGATCGTGATCGAGGGCTACAGCAACGCGCGATGGCACGAGCACGTGATGCGCAGCGTGCTGCTGGTGACCGCGGGGTTCGTCGTCGCCTCGTCGATCGGCGTCGTGCTCGGGCTGGCGATGGGCGCGAGCCGAGTCGTCGAGGCCTTCGTCAACCCGATCTTCCTGCTGCTGCGGCCGATCCCGCCGCTGGCCTGGATCCCGCTGGCCATCGTCTGGCTCGGCCTCGGCGACGCGGCCAAGATCATGGTGATCTTCGTCGCTGCCTTCGTGCCCTCGGTGATCAACAGCTACACCGGCGTGCGCCAGATCGAGCGGCCTATCTTCGAGGCCAGCGCGATGCTGGCGGTGTCCGGCTGGCGCTACTGGCGCGAGGTGCTGATTCCCGGCGCGTTGCCCAGCATCTTCACCGGGCTGCGCCTGTCGCTGCAGGCCTCGTGGACGACGCTGGTGGCGGCCGAACTGGTCGGCGCCGTCGCCGGTCTCGGGCAGATCCTCAACCAGGGCGCGCAGGACATCTATCCGGCCATGATCCTGGTCGGCATGGCCAGCGTGGCGCTGGCCGGCTGGGCGATGACGCAGGGCCTGGGCTGGATCGAGCGGCGCGTGATGCCGTGGCGGAGCAACCCGTGATCGAGCCGCCGCTGCCCGCTGCCCGTTTCTGGCGCCTGAGCGCGGCCGGCGCGCTGAGTTTCCTCGGCGTCTGGTCGGTGGCCGCGCTGATCGGCCTGACCTCGCGCGAGTTCCTGCCTGCGCCATGGGACGTCGTCGCGCGCTTCGCCCGGTTGCTCGTCGAGCCGTTTGCCGGGCATGTGCTGCACGAGCACCTGCTGTCCAGCCTGCAGCGCTTCGGCATGGGCTTTGTGCTGGCCGTCCTGGTGGGCATACCGCTCGGGCTGCTGATGGCCTGGTTCCGCTGGATCGACCGCATCGTCACGCCGGTCTTCGAGGCGGTGCGCTTCGTCGCGCCGATCGCCTGGGTGCCGTTCGCCGCGCTGTGGTTCGGCACCGGCATCGGCGGCCCGGTGCTGATCATCTTCATGGGCGCCTTCCCGCCGGTGCTGATCAACACCTACCGCGGCGCGAAGCAGGTCGACCGCAAGTACATCGAGGCGTCGCAGATGCTCGGCGCCGGCGCGTTGCGTGGCATGACCGAGGTGCTGCTGCCGGCGGCCGTGCCGTCCATCGTCGCCGGCCTGCGCATCTCGGCTGGGCTGGGCTGGCAGTCGCTGGTCGGCGCCGAACTGATCGTCGCCTCCAGCGGCGTGGGCTACCTGATGGTCAAGGGCCAGGCGGCGGTGTCGACCGCCACGGTCATGAGCGGCATGGTGGCGATCGGCGTGGTCGGGCTGCTGATCGACGTGGCACTGCGCCGCGCGCAGGTGCTGATCGAGAAACGCCGCGGACTCTGAAGGGGAGCTGATCGATGGCAGGCATCGTGTTCGAGGGCGTGCAACGCGTGTTCCACCAGAACGGCCGCGACTTCGTGGCCCTGCAGGACATCAACCTGCAGGTGCAGGACCGCGAGTTCGTCGCCATCGTCGGCCCCTCGGGCTGCGGCAAGACCACCTGCATGCGCATGGCGGCCGGTCTCGAGCACCCCACGGGCGGGCAGGTGAGCGTCGGCAGCGAGGTGGTGAGCCGGCCCGGGCCGGACCGCGCGGTGGTGTTCCAGCAGTTCGCGCTGTTCCCCTGGAAGACGGTGTGGGACAACATCGAGTTCGGCCTGAAGTCGATCGACGTGCCGCCGGCCGAGCGCAAGCGGCGCATCGAGCAGTACATCGAGCTGATGGGCCTGGGCGGCTACGAGCACGCGTACCCGCACCAGCTCTCCGGCGGCATGCAGCAGCGCGTGGCCATCGCCCGCGCCTACGTGCTCGACCCGAAGGTGCTGCTGATGGACGAGCCCTTCGGCGCGCTCGACGCGCAGACGCGCGTGGTCATGCAGGAGGAACTGGTGCGGCTGGCGCGCAAGAACCCGCGCACCGTGCTGTTCATCACCCACGCGGTCGAGGAGGCCGTCTACCTCGCCGACCGCATCGTCGTGATGACGCGTCGGCCCGGCACGATCCGCGAGGTCATCGACGTGAAGTCGATCCGCGAGCGCGAGGACTGGGACCAGCACAAGCGCATCGAGGACGTGATGGACCTGCCTTCCTTCGTCCACTTGCGCACCCATGTCTGGAAGCTGCTGCGAGACCAGCTGGGCGACGACGTGCACTGAGCTTCCTTCCAAGCCCGACCACCCCCAACGAGACACGGAGACACCCCATGCACAAGACCCTTCGCATCGTCCTCGCATCCGCCGGCTTCGCCGTGGCCGGCGCCGCGCAGGCGCAGGCGCTCACCGAGATCAAGGTGAGCTACCAGCCCGCGCTGTACTGGGCGCTGCCGTTCTACGCCGCCACCGAGAAGGGATGGTGGGCCGAGGTCGGCCTGAAGCCGGTGTTCAGCACCTTCCCGGCCGGCGTGCCGCAGATCGCCGCGGCGGCCAGCAAGAGCTGGGACGTCGGCGGTACCGGCTCCGTGCCCGCCGTGCTCGGGCACGTGCGCTTCGGCATCAAGACCATCGGCGTCACCAACGACGAATCAGCCGGCAACGCGCTGCTGGCCCGCAAGGACGTGGCCGACAAGTTCGCCAAGGATCCGGCCTCGATCAAGGGGCAGACCATCGTGCTGACCTCGAACTCCACCGGTGACTACGCGGTGCAGTCGTGCCTGAAGAAGTGGGGCCTCGCCAAGAGCGACGTGACGATCAAGAACATGGGCCAGGCCGAGATCATCTCGGCGATGTCGTCGAACAATGCCGACCTCGGCGGCCTGTGGGCCCCGAACATCTACACGCTCGAGGAGAAAGCCGGCGCCAGGGTGCTGTGCTCGGGCAAGGAAGGCGGCGCCGTCGTGCCGGGCGCGCTGATCGCGCGTGGCGACTACGCCGAGCAGAACCCGGAGAACGTCGCCAAGTTCCTGGCCGTCTACCTGCGCGCCTGGAAGTGGCTGAATGCGAACAAGCCGGAGGCGATCGCGATGATGAAGAAGTTCTACGAGCAGGGTGGGGTGACGATCAGCGAGGCCTCGATGAAGAAGGAGTTCGACACCCGCCCGACCTTCGACCTCGCCGGCCAGCTCGCGCGCATGGACCGCGCCCGCGGCAACTCCGACGTCGACGCCTGGTTCAGCGAGATCGCCGTCTTCATGCGCGGCACCGGCGCCATCCAGAGCGTGCCGCAGGCGGCCGACTACGTGACCGACGCCTACATGAAGCGCGTGCAGGCCGATCCCAAGCTGCGCGAGTTCGCCAACAAGGCCCAGTGAGGGCCGGCGCGTCGCGACGGGGCGGCTGCGGCCGCCTTTTCGCGGCGCCTCCTGTAAACGATTGCAGAGACCGAGACGCCCATGACCATCACCACGCTCAAGAAGGCGGCGAAGACGCCGGAGACTGAAACCGCCACCGCGCAGAAGGTGGTGACCGAGATGCTTGCCGAGATCGCCGTCAACGGCGAGGCCGCGGTGCGCGCCTATGCGAAGAAGCTCGACGGCTGGGAGGGCGACATCGTGCTCGGCCGCGCCGAGATCGACCGCCGCGCCGCCGAGGTGCCCGAGCAGGTGCGCCGCGACATCGACTTCGCGATCCGCCAGGTCAGCGAGTTCGCCCATGCGCAGCGGCGCTCGCTCAGCGAGTTCAGCGTCGAGCTGCACCCCGGCGTGGTGGCCGGGCAGCGCGTGCTGCCGGTCAACGTGGCGGGCTGCTATGCGCCGGCCGGGCGTTATGCGCACATCGCTTCCGCCTACATGGGCGTGGCCACGGCAAAGGCCGCGGGCGTGAAGACCATCGTTGCCTGCTCCGGGCCGTTCCGCGGCGGCCCGATGCACCCGTACCTGCTCTACGCGTTCGACCGCGCCGGTGCCGACGTGATCATGACGCTCGGCGGCGTGCAGGCCATCGCCACCATGGCCGACGGCCTGTTCACCGGCAAGCCGGCCGACGTGATCGTCGGGCCGGGCAACAAGTTCGTCGCCGAGGCCAAGCGCACGCTGTTCGGCAAGGTGGGCATCGACGTGTTCGCCGGGCCGTCCGAGGTGGCGGTGATCGCCGACGACACGGCCGATCCGGCCATCGTCGCCAGCGACCTGGTCGGCCAGGCCGAGCACGGCCACGAGTCGCCGGCCTGGCTGTTCACCACCTCGCGGCCGCTGGCCGAGGAGGTGATGCGGCTCGTGCCGGCACTGATCGACAAGCTGCCGCCGACGGCGCGCGACGCCGCCGGCGCGGCCTGGCGCGACTACGGCGAGGTGATCGTCTGCGACACGCGCGAGGAAGTCGCGCAGGTGTCCGACCGCTATGCCAGCGAGCACCTCGAGGTGCACGCGCGCGACCTGAACTGGTGGCTCGAGAACCTGACCTGCTACGGCTCGCTGTTCCTCGGCGAGGAGACCACGGTGGCCTACGGCGACAAGGCCAGCGGCCCGAACCACGTGCTGCCCACCAAGGGCGCGGCGCGCTACTCGGGCGGCCTGTCGGTGCACAAGTTCATGAAGACGCTGACCTGGCAGCGCATGACGCGCGAGGCCGCGCGCGACATCGGCGAGGTCACGGCGCGCATCTCGCGGCTGGAGGGCATGGAGGCGCATGCGCGCACCGCCGACGACCGCCTGGCCAAGTACTTCCCGGCGCAGACCTTCGCGCTGGGCGAGCCCGTGCAGGTATGACGCGCGAGCAGCTGGCGCGGCTGTTCGACCTGTCGGGCCGGCGCGCCCTCGTCACCGGCGGCAACTCGGGCATCGGCGAAGCGATGGCGCGCGCGCTGGGACTGGCCGGTGCGCGCGTGCTGCTGGTGGCGCGCCGCGCGGCCGAGCTGGAGGCCGCGGCCGGGCGGCTGCGCGCCGACGGCGTCGACGCGCAGTGGTGCACGGCGGACCTGGCCGATGCCGAGGCGACGCAGGCCGCGGCACGCGCCGGCGAGCAGCGACTCGGCGGCATCGACATCCTCGTCAACGCCGCCGGCGTGAACCTGCGCGAGCCCTTCGCCGAGGTGACGCCGGCCTCCTGGAAGCTGCAGCTGGCGCTGCACCTGGAGGCGCCGTTCTTCCTCACCCAGGCGCTGGCGCCGGGCATGAAGTCGCGCGGCTGGGGGCGCATCCTGAACATCGCCTCGCTGCAGTCGTACCGGGCCTTCGCGCGCAGCGCGCCCTACGGCGCGGCCAAGGGCGGGGTGGTGCAGCTCACGCGGGCGATCGCGCAGGAGTGGTCGCCGCACGGCATCAACTGCAACGCCATCGGCCCGGGCTTCTTCCCGACCGCGCTGACCGCACCGGTGTTCGCCGACCCCGAACTCGCCGCGCGCAACGCGGCGCAGACCTGCGTCGGCCGCAACGGCGCGCTCGACGACCTGGCCGGCGCGACCGTCTTCCTGTGCAGCGACGCCAGCGCCTATGTCACCGGCCAGACGCTGATGGTCGACGGCGGGTTCACCGCACGATGAACACGATGCCCGGGCTCGACGCCTTCTGGATGCCGTTCACGCCGAACCGGCAGTTCAAGTCGCAGCCGCGCATGGTCGTCTCGGCGGAGGGCGTGGCCTACCGCAGCGCCGACGGCCGCGAGGTGCTCGACGGCACCTCGGGTCTGTGGTGCGTCGGTGCCGGGCACCGCCATCCGCGCATCGCCGAGGCGATGAAGCGGCAGATCGACACGCTGGACTTCGCATCGAACTTCCAGGTCGGCCACCCGGCCGCGTTCGAGCTGGCCGAGCGGCTGGCCGCCGTCGCGCCGCCGGGCCTGGACCGCGTGTTCCTCACCAACAGCGGATCGGAGGCCTGCGACACCGCGATGAAGATCGCGCTGGCCTACTGGCGCGCGCGTGGCGAAGGGCAGCGCAACCTGTTCGTCGGCCGCGAGCGCGGCTTCCACGGCGTCGGCTTCGGCGGCATCTCCGTCGGCGGCATGACGAACAACCGCCGCGCCTTCGGCACGAGTCTGCTGCGCAGCGACCACCTGCGCTCCACCTGGGATCCGGCGACGCAGTCGTTCGTGCGCGGGCAGCCGCCCACCGGCGCCGAGATGGCCGACGAGCTCGAGACGCGCATCGTGCCGCTGCACGACGCGTCGTCCATCGCGGCGGTCGTCGTCGAGCCGATGGCCGGATCGACCGGCGTGCTGGTGCCGCCGCGCGGCTACCTGCAGCGCCTGCGCGAGATCTGCGACCGCCAAGGCCTGCTGCTCGTCTTCGACGAAGTCATTACCGGGTTCGGGCGCCTGGGCGCGATGTTCGCGGCACAGGCCTTCGGCGTGGTGCCCGACATGATCGTCTTCGCCAAGACGGTGACCAACGGCGCTGCGCCGATGGGCGGCGTGCTGGTGCGCCGCGAGATCCACGACACGCTGATGCAGGGCCCGCCGCACCTGTCGGAGCTGATGCACGGCTACACCTGCTCGGGCCACCCGCTCGCCAGCGCCGCGGCGCTGGCGATGCTCGACGTGATCGAGACCGAGGCGCTGTGCGAACGCGCCGCGGCGCTGGCGCCGCACTTCGAGAACGCCGTGCACTCGCTGGCCGACGCGCCCGGCGTCGTCGCCATCCGCAACATCGGCCTGGCGGCCGGCATCGAGCTCGCCCCGGCGCCCAGCGCGCCCGGCCGGCGCGGTGCTGCGGCGCAGGCCGCCGCCTTCGACCACGGCGTGCTGACCCGCGCCCCCGGCGACACGCTGGTGCTCGCGCCTCCCTTCGTTTCCACGCCCGCGCAGGTCGACCGCATGGTCGAGGCGCTGCGCGCCGCCATCGTCGCCACTGCATCCCGACCGGAGACCCTGCCATGAAGGCCCTCGTCTACACCGCGCCGAACGAGACCCAGCTGCGCGAGCTGCCCATGCCCGAGCTGATGCCGGGCGAGGTGGTGCTGCAGATCGAGGCGGTGGGCATCTGCGGCTCCGACATGCACGCCTGGCACGGCCACGACCCGCGCCGCAAGCCGGGTCTGGTGCTCGGTCACGAGTTCGTCGGTCGCATCGCCGGCAGCGCGGCGAGCGGCTTCGACCCCGGCACGCGCTGGACCGGCAACCCATTGATCACCTGCGGCACCTGCGAGTACTGCGTGCAGGGCCGCAACAACCTGTGCGCGAACCGCACGATGGTGGGCATGACGCGCGCCGGCGCCTTCGCCGAGTACATGAGCATCCCGGCCGCCTCGCTGATCGCGATGCCGCAGGACCTGCCTGCCCGCGCCGCGGCGCTGACCGAGCCTGCTGCCACCGCCTGGCATGCGATCAACCTGGTGATGCGGGCGCTGCTGCGGCCGCTGCACGAATGCCGCGTGCTGGTGATCGGCGGCGGAGCGATCGGCATGCTCTCGGCCCTGCTGCTGCGCCACCTGGGCGCGGCGCAGGTGACCTTGGCCGAACTCAACCCGCTGCGCCGCGAGGCCGTGGCCCGGCATGCCGGTGCCACGACGGTGGACCCGCGAGAGTCGCCACTGCCCGAATCGTCGTTCGACGTGGTGATCGACGCCGTCGGCGCGAAGGCGACGCGCAACCAGGCCATCGCCGCCGTCAAGCCGGGCGGCGTGGTGATGCACGTCGGGCTTCAGGAATGGGCCAGCGAGATCGACATGCGCAAGCTCACGCTGGCCGAGATCACACTGCTGGGCACCTACACGTACACCACGGCCGACCTGCGTGCCACCGTGGCCGCACTCGCACGCGGAGCCTTTGGCGATCTCGCATGGGTCGAAGAGAGGCCGCTGTCCGAGGGCGCGCAGGCCTTTATCGACCTCGACCAGGGGCGATGCGCCGCCGCGAAGGTGCTGCTGCGTCCCTGACGTACATGAGTTCGACCTACGAGAAGACGCGATACAACGGGAGAACGACCAGAGAACACAAGACGACGACATGCCATATCCAGGTCGCGAGCTTCCAACCGATGGCGAAGCCTGCTCCTGCGTCGCTGAATGTGCGAGCAGTGCCGACCACGCAGGCTGCGGAAGCGGCCGACTACACGCAGACGCGCGGGCAGTCGCAGCCCGCGGTCCCGCACGCTACATCGACGCCGCCCAACCGTCGCTGCCCTTGACGAAGCGCGCCTTGGTGGTTGCCGTCTGCGCGCCAAGCGGCCCCTTCAGGCTCAACTCGAAGTCACACATATAGCCACCGCCAGACTCGGCACAGCCCAGCTTCTTCAGCGACACGATCTCCATCTTCACGCCGGTCGCTGCGGTCGCCTGGGCATACGTCTTCTGCAGCGCTTGCCGGATGTCGGACTCGCTGGGGCCGGACGAGCATCCGGTCAGCAGCGTCAGGAGTGCGAGCGGCGCCCAGCCGCGGTTCGGGATCGTGGTCATGTCGTCTCCTTCGTCGGCGCGGGGAGTCGTCCGGCCCCGTCGACGCGCCCGCGACAAGGCCGGTAGCGGGCCAGTGCCACGCCTCTGGTTCAGCTGCGGTACAGGCCGCGCCAGGATGTCCTTGCGCGCCCTCGCACCGGTTCGATGCAGCAACAGGATGCAAAGCTGCCTGAGCAGCAGACAGTCCCAAATGAGAGGGGAGCGGCCGCCTCTGCCTCAGATGGGGGGAACATGGCGCGAGACGCTTCCGCGCCGCATTGACGCGTGGCTTCAATCACGACAGACTGCCCTTGGGCATCGGCATCGCCAGCCCGCGAGGCGTGCCCGTCTTCCGTTCGGAGGAAGTGGCCATGACGGTTGCCGCAACCCGTCGCGTCGCGACGCTGATCGATGACTGCTACGCGGCGGCGCTGGACGACAGCCTGTGGACGGGCATGGCTGGCCGCCTTGCCTCGGCGCTGGGATCCACCAGCGGCGTGATCAAGTCGCACGGCCGGGACGGCGACGTCGAGTTCACGGATGTGACTGCGAACCTCGAGGTGTCGCCGCGTGATGCCGACTGGGCGGAGCATTGGCACCGCAACGACCTGTGGGTGGAGCGATCAATCCAGCTCGGCCCGTCGCGCGTGGTGACCAGCGACGAGCTGGTGTCGAGCCGCGAGTTCGAGGCCTCGGGCTTCTACCAGGACTGGACGCGCAGGCTGGAGATCTACCACATGATCGGCGCTGTCTTCGATGCCGGGAACGGTGCCACCTTCGTGCTGGGCCTGCATCGCGACAAGGGGGGCCGCTGCTATGGAGCGAACGATCGGCAGCAGTTCGCGGCCATCTTGCCGCACCTTCGGCGTGCGTGGCAGCTGCGCAGCGCGCTCTCGGCGGCGCGGCTCGCCGCCAGCGCCTCGCTGGAGGGCCTGCGCCTGGCTGGCGATGCCGTGGTGGTCACCGATGCCGCGCAGCGCGTTGTGTACGCCAGCCCAAGCGCGGAGTCCTACCTGAAAGGCCGCGACGGCATCTGTGTTCACCGGGGCCGCCTGAGCACCACTGGCACTCGGGAACAGGCGCGACTGCAACGTGCCCTGAGCAGCGTTGCGACACCCGGCAAGACAGAAACAGTCATGCCACCCGCGGCGGTCGTGGTCCAGCGAGCAGGTCGCCTGCCGCTGCTGTTGTGGGCCTGTCCTCTGGTTCCGCCGCCCGGCACGCCGGGGTCACCACCACGCTGCGCATTGGTCGTTCTGAAGGACCCGGAGCGCAAGAGACCGGACTCCGCAACGGGCAGGCTCGCACTGCAGGCCGCGTTCGAGTTGACGCCGCGGGAATGTGACATCGCGCTGGCACTGGCCCGTGGCGATTCTCTCGAGGCCATCGCCCGCACATTGAGTCTCAGTCTGGGCTACGTGCGCCAGCGGCTCAAAGTGATCTTTGCGAAGACCCGGACCGCACGGCAGGCTGAGGTGGTAGCCGTCGTCAACAGGCTGCTTTAGTTCCTGCATCCTAGGCACGGATCGCGCTCTGTCGATTCGCTAGGACCCTTTCTAGCACCTGCCGGCTCCTGGCCGATCTGTACCGACGAGGCCGAGACCATGACGCCGTCGTCAGGCTGTGAACTCCTGAATCTCGAGGGCGGTCGATCCATGCTGATACCTTGACCGGTATAAGTTCAGCGACTAGGATAGTAATAAGTCACTATCTTTGTCGCCGCATGCCTCGTGAACACCTGTCCTCCGAAGATCGCCGCGCTGCCACCGTCGAGGCGGTGATCGCGCTCGCGGCAGACCACGATCCGGGCGAGATCTCCACCACGGCCATCGCGCGGCAGATGGGCGTCACGCAGGGCGCGCTGTTCAAGCACTTCCCCACCAAGGACGCCATCCTCGAAGCGGTGATGGGTTGGGTCGCCGACCGGCTTCTGTCGCGCATCGACGCAGCCGCCAGTGCCGCCCCGAGTTCCAGCGCCGCGCTGGAGGCCATGTTCCGTGCTCACACCGGCTTCGTCACCGACCACCCGGGCGTGCCGCGCATGATGTTCGGGGAACTGCAGCGTGCGGGGTCGACCGCGCCCAAGCGCATGGTCGCCATGCTCCTGCGCCAGTACGCCGAGAGGTTGCGCTTCCTGCTCGAGCGCGGGCGCGACGCCGGCGAGTTCGACACCACACTCGACGTGGAGGCCGCCGCCACGCTCTTCGTCGGCACGATCCAGGGCCTCGTCATGCAGGCCCTGATTGCCGGGGATGTGCAGCGCATCCGCCGCGACGCACCGCGCGTCTTCGCGATCTACCTGCGCGGCATCACCCAGGGAGCCGCGCGATGAGCCGCCTGCCGTTCAGCCGCCGCACGCTGGCCATCGTGGCCGTGCTGCTGCCCCTGGCCGCCTTGCTGGGCTACGTGGCCCTGCGTTCCGGACCGCTGGCGCCGGTGGCGGTCACGCTCGTCCAGGTCGAGCAGCGTGCGCTGCGCCCGGCCCTGTTCGGCGTCGGTACCGTGGAGGCGCGCCAGGTCCACCGCATCGGGCCTGTCGCGCCCGGGCGCCTGCTTCGGCTGGGCGTCGAGGTGGGAGACAGCGTGACGGCGGGGCAGGTGCTCGGCGAGATGGATCCGATCGACAGCGACGACCGGCTGCGTTCGCAGCAGGCGCTGGTCCAGCGCAGCGCGGCCACGCTGGCCGACGCCGCTGCACGCCACGCTCATGCCCAGACCCAGGCACGCCGCTACGAGCAGCTGTATGCCGAAGGGGCCACCAGCGAGGAACTGCTCACGGCGCGACGACAGGACCTCGCGCTGGCCGGTGCCGCGCTCGCCGCGGTGCGCGAGGACCAGGTCCGGGCGCAGTCCGACCTGCAGGCGCTGCGCACGCAGCGCGCCAGCCTGCGCCTGGTCTCGCCGGTGAACGGCGTGGTCACGGCCCGAGACGCCGAGCCCGGCACGACCGTCGTCGCGGGCCAGTCGGTCGTCGAAGTGGTCGATCCGAAGTCGCTGTGGATCAGCGCGCGCTTCGACCAGGTCAGCGCCGGTGGTCTGGCGGCGGCACAGCCGGCTCGCGTGGCCCTGCGATCGCGGCGCGGCCAGGTGATCGAAGCTCAGGTGCAGCGCACCGAACTGCGCGCCGATGCCGTGACCGAGGAACTGCTCGCCAAGGTGTCCTTCAGCGCGACGCCCCAGCCGCTGCCGCCGATCGGCGAACGCGCCGAGGTCACGGTCGACCTGCCGGCATTGCCGGTGGGGCCCGTGATTCCCAATGCGGCCGTGCACCGCGTGGCCGGACGGACCGGGGTCTGGATCGTCCAGGGCGACGGGTTGTCGTTCCTGCCGATCAAGCCGGGCCGTACCGATCTCGACGGCCATGTCCAGGTGCTCGACGGCCTGAAGGTCGGCGACACCCTCGTGCTGCACAGCGAGAAGGCGCTCGAGGCGAGCGCGCGCATCCACGTGGTCGAACGCATTCCCGGGGTGATGCCGTGATCAGCCTGGCCGGTCGCGACATTGCCCATGCCTGGGGCAAGTTCGTCTTCACCGGCCTGGGCCTGGGCCTGCTGCTGGGGGTGACCCTGGTGATGGCGGGCGTCTACCGCGGCATGGTGGACGACGGCAAGGCGCTGCTCGACAACAGCGGCGCCGACCTCTGGGTGGTGCAGCGCGACACGCTCGGGCCCTATGCCGAGCCCTCGAACATCCCCGACGATGCCGAGCGCGCGCTGCGCAGCATGCCCGGCGTGGCCGAAGCGGCCAACGTCACGTACCTGACGATGCAGGTGCGCCAGGGCGCGCGCGACGTGCGGGCGATGGTGGTGGGCATCCTGCCGGGCGAGGCCTGGGGTGCGCCCGGCTGGCCGCCGGCCCTGGTGGCCGGCCGGCGCATCACGCGGGGGCACTACGAGGCCATGGCCGACATGGCCACCGGCTTCCGTCTCGGCGACACGCTGCGCATCCGCCGCAACGAATACACGGTGGTGGGGCTGACGCGCCGCATGGTCTCCTCGGGCGGCGACCCGATGGTCTTCATTCCGCTGAAGGATGCGCAGGAAGCGCAGTTCCTCAAGGACAACGACGCGATCGTGCAGAACCGCGCGCGCACGGCGGCGAACCCGGCATTCAACCGGCCGGGCGTACCCGGGCTGCTGTCGTCGATCAACGACTTGCAAAGCAGCAGCCATGCCGTCAACGCCGTGCTGGTGCGCCTGCACCGGGGGGCCGACGCGGACGAAGTCGCCGATGCCGTGCGCCGCTGGAAGCGGCTCACCGTCTACACGCGCGCCGAGATGGAAGAGATCCTCGTCGGCAAGCTCATCGCCACCTCGGCCCGGCAGATCGGCATGTTCCTGGTCATCCTGGCGGCCGTGAGCGCGGCCATCGTGGCCTTCATCATCTACACGCTGACGATGGACAAGATCCGCGAGATCGCGGTGCTCAAGCTCATCGGCACGCGCAACCGGACCATCGCCTGGATGATCCTGCAACAGGCCCTGGCGCTGGGGCTGATCGGCTTCGCCGTCGGCAAGATCACCGCCACCTTCACCGCGCCGGCCTTCCCGAAGTACGTGCTGCTGGTGCCGCAGGACTCGCTGGCCGGCCTCGGTGCCGTGCTGGTCATCTGCGCGCTGGCCAGCGTGATCGCCATCCGCATGGCGCTGCGCGTGGATCCTGCCGAGGCCATCGGGGGCTGAGCATGGCAGGCGACGGCATCCGCATCGAAGGGCTGCGCAAGCGCTACGGCAGCGGCGACACGGCCGTCGATGCGCTCAAGGACGTGAACATGCAGGTCGCGCCCGGCGAGGTGGTGGGCCTGATCGGCCCCTCGGGCTCGGGCAAGAGCACGCTGCTGAAGTGCCTGGGCGCGGTGATCGACCCCAGCGCCGGGCGCATGACACTGGGCGACGAGGTGATCTTCGACGAGGGCTGGCGGGTGCGCGACCTGCGTGCGCTGCGGCGCGACCGCATCGGCTTCGTCTTCCAGGCGCCCTACCTCATCCCGTTTCTCGACGTCACCGACAACGTCGCGCTGCTGCCCATGCTGGCCGGCATGCCCAACGCCCAGGCCCGCTCGCGCGCCATGGAGCTTCTCACCGCGCTCGACGTGCAGCACCGCAGCAGGGCCATGCCGTCGCAGCTGTCCGGCGGCGAGCAGCAGCGCGTGGCCATCGCTCGCGGCCTGGTCAACCACCCGCCGGTGATCCTGGCCGACGAGCCCACGGCGCCGCTGGACAGCGAGCGCGCGATGGCGGTGATCCGCATCCTCAACGACATGGCCCGGCGCTACCGGACGGCGGTCATCGTCGTCACCCACGACGAGAAGATCATCCCGACCTTCCGGCGGATCTATCACATCCGCGACGGCGTCACGCACGAAGAGGCCGGCGAAGGACGCCTGATCGAGACGGCCGACGCCCACGCGCCGATGCCTGGAGCCTGACATGACGCCATTGCGCGAGGCCATTGCCTGCCCATCGCCCGCGGCGCTGATCGCGGCCCTCGTGCTGGCCGGATGCGCGTCGGCGCCGCCGTACCAGCCACCCCGCATACCCGAGGTACCAGGCTTCACGGCCGGTGCGGCGCCTTCGACCACGGCCGTGGCCGACGGGCCGTTCGGACAGGCTCAACAACTCGTCGACGGCACGGCCGATGCCGCCTGGTGGCGCACGCTGCGCTCTCCGGCGCTGGATGCGCTGGTGGACGAGGCGCTGCGGGCCAGCCCCACGCTGGCCTCGGCCGGGGCCGTGCTGACGCAGGCGCGCGAGATGGTTGCCGCGCAGCGTGGTTCGACGCAATGGCCGCAAGTCGACCTGGGCGTGGGTGCGCAGCGCCAGCAGATCAGCCCCAGCGCCCAGGGGCTGCCGGGCGATGCGCGCGAGTTCGGCCTGTACAGCGCCAGCGTCGGCGTGCGCTACCGCTTCGACTTCGGCGGCGGCACCGACAGCAGCCTGCGCGCGCTCGCCGCGCGTGCCGACATCCGCCAGCACGAACTGAGCGCCGCCCGCCATGCGCTGGCCGCCAGCATCGCCACCGCGGCGATCACCCGTGCACGGCTGGCCGGCCAGGTCGAGGCGCAGACGGCCATCCTGCAGGCACAGGACGAACTGGTCCGATTGGCCGGCGTCCGCACGCGTCTGGGCCAGGCCGCGCCCGACGAGGTGAGCGCGCTCACGGCCCAGGCCGAGCTCACCCGCGCCGGGCTGCCGCTGCTGACCAGGCAACTGCAGCAGACCGAACACCTGCTGGCCGTGCTGGCCGGCCGGCCGCCGGCGCAAGGGGTGCCGGCCTTCACGCTGGCCGACTTCAGCCTGCCGGAGCAACTGCCGGTGTCCGTGCCGTCCGAATGGGCACGCCGGCGGCCCGACATCCAGGCTGCGGAAGCCGCGATGCGCGCCGCCCACGGCGATCTGGGCGCGGCCTACGCACGCCAGTACCCGCAGCTCAACCTGAGCGCCAGCCTGGGCAGCCAGGCCCTCAGCGCATCCGCCTTGTTCGGCGCTCAGGCGGCCGTCTGGAACATGGTCGCGCAGCTGAGCCAACCGCTGTTCAACGCCGGACTGCCGGCCGAGCGCCGGGCCGCGCAGGCGGCGTTCGAGGCGGCGGCGTTCAACTATCAGCGCGTGGTGCTGGAGGCGCTGCGCAACGTGGCCGATGCGTTGCGGGCCGTGGAGCACGACGCCGAGGCACTCGCCGCGCTGTCACGCAGCGTGGCGGCGGCCGAGGAACAGCACCGGGTGCTCGATCGCCAGTACCGCGCCGGTGCCGCCAGTGCGGTGCAGTTGCGCGTGGCCGATCAACTGCTGATGCAGGCGCGCAGCGGCCTCGTCGCCGCGCAGGCGCAGCGGCTGGCGGACACCGTGGCGCTGAGCGCAGCCCTGGCCGGCGAACCGCTGTAGACGGCACCGCCTCAGCCGTAGGTCGGAAACGGCGCCATGGTCTCGCGCACCCGGGCGCGCACGCGCTCCTCGGCATCCCGGTTGTCCCCGGGAGACCTGCGCAGGCCTTCGAGCACCTCTGCAATCAAGTCGCCGATCCGCTCGAACTGCGCGCCATCGAGGCCACGGGTGGTCGCTCCCGAGACACCGAAGCGAAGTCCGGACATCACCTTCAGATCGGCCGTGTCGGAAGGAATCGGGTTCATGTTCGCGATGATGCCGGCCCGCTCCAGGCTCTGGGCCGCGGGCGCGCCGGTCAGTCCCTTGGCGCGCAGGTCCACGAGCATCAGCGGCGTGTCCGTGCCGCCTCCGACGAGATCGAAGCCATGGTGCTGCAGGCGGCTGGCAAGCGTGCGCGCGTTCGACAGGACCGCCTTCGCGTACCCGGTGAACTCCGGCCTCAGTGCCTCACCGAGCGCCACGGCCTTGGCTGCGACGATGTGGAGCGACGGCGTTCCCTGCAGGCCGGGGAACACCGCGTTGTTGATCGGCTTGCGCAGGGTCTCGTCGTTCCACAGGATGATCGCGCCGCGCGGCCCGCGCAGCGACTTGTAGGTCGTGGTCGTGACGATGTCGGCGTGGGGGAAGGGATTCTCGTGCGCACCGCCGGCGACCAGGCCGGCGAAGTGCGCCATGTCCACCAGCAGCTTCGCGCCGCCGGCGTCCGCGGCACGCCGGAAGGCAGCGAAGTCCAGCGCTCGCGAATAGGCCGACCCGCCGGCGATCACGAGCTTCGGCTGGTGCTCTCGTGCCAGGGCGATGACCTCGTCGTAGTCGATCAGTCCGTCCTCGGCCCGCACGCCGTAGCTGACGATGTTGAACCACTTGCTGCTGGAGTTGGCGCTGGCACCGTGGCTGAGGTGGCCACCGGCGTTCAGGTTCATCGACAGGATCGTGTCGCCGGGTTCCGCCACCGCGTGCAGCACCGCGTGGTTGGCCTGGCTGCCCGAGTGCGGTTGCACGTTGGCGAAGCGACAGCCGAAGAGTTGGCAGGCACGGTCGATGGCCGCGCTCTCGACCACGTCGACGTTCACTCCCCCTGCGTGGTAGCGCTTGCCGGGATAGCCCTCGACCGTCTTGTTGGTCAGGATCGAACCCTGCACGTCCAGCACGGCACGGCTGACGATGTTCTCTGACGCGATCAACTCGATCACGTCCCGGGTGCGGGCCTTCTCGCGGGCGATCGCCTGGGCAATCACCGGATCGGTCTGGTCGACCGTGGCCGCGAAGTATCCGGGCGGCAGCAGTGCGGTGGGCATGGCGTGAATCTCCTGAGGGAACCTGGCGTCAATCGTAGGCCTTCGGTTGAATTAGAACCATCGATGCTTTCTCGTGATATACGTTAGCGGTGCTTAACTAATGGACACGCGCCATGGACCTCGTCCGGCTCAAGTCACTGCGCGAGCTTGCACGCACCGGAACGATGGCCGCCGCGGCGGAGTCGCTTCACCTCACGCCGTCGGCCGTCTCACAGCAGATCGCGCAGCTCGAGCAGGAGATGGACATCGCGCTGACCGAGCGCCAGGGCCGTGGGGTGAGGCTCACACCTGCCGGCGAAGCGTTGGTCGCCCACACCGAACGGATCATGGTGGTGCTGGACGAGGCGCGCTCGGACGTGGCGCGGCTCAAACGCGAGATCGCCGGGGAGCTTCGCGTCGCCGCGTTTCCGTCCGTGGCAGCGGCCGTCATGCCGGGCGTGGTCAAGGCGCTTCGCGTCGCATTCCCTCGGCTGCAGATCGTGCTCGAAGCGATGGAGCCGCTGGACGGCCTGGCGGCGCTCGGATCGTGGCGGGCCGACGTGGCGCTCATCGACGACCTCTTCGCGTTGCCGGCGACGAGCCGGGAGCGTTATGGAATCGTTCCGTTGACCGACGACACGCTGTATGCGCTGCTTCCGGCGAAGCATGAACTTGCCAGGAAGCCCTCGCTGGCCGTTGCAGACCTGCGGGATCAGGACTGGGCGATCGACTCGACCTCGAGCGCGTACGGTGACTTCATCGTCAACTTGTGTCGCCGGGCGGGCTTCGCGCCGCGTGTCAATGCGCGCTGCAAGGGTTTCGAGATGGTCTCCGCCATGGTGACGTCGGGCGCGTCGGTGTCGATCGTTCCCGGCCTGCTGCTGGTCAAGCCAGTGCCCGGCGCACAGGCCGTGCGCTTGCGGCCCGAAGTCAGGCGCAGGATCTCTGCAGCCTATCGACGTGGCGAGCAGAATCACCCGGCCGTGACCGCGTTCCTGGAGCAACTCCGCCGCGCGACCGCGAAGTCGTAGGCGCTACTCGGTACGCCGCGGGCGAGGCCGACGACGGCCGTGCCCGGCGCTCAGGCGAGCGCTTCGATCGCCCTGACGGTTCGATCGAGTTCGTCCACGAGCGGCGTGCGGCCATGGGACGCGAAGGCCCGGACGAGCGAGCGGTAGTACCACAGCGAGCCTTCCTTGCCGGCGTTGAATCGCGCCCACAGCGACGGCCCGTGCACTCGCAGGTCCGCGAGGATCGATCGCGCGTTGTGCAGCTTGTCGGAGGCCGACACGAGCCGGACCGACCGGGAGGCCTGCGCCAGGTGCGCCAGGTACGCCTCCTTGCGCGGCCGCCAATCCGGTTTGGGTTCCTCGCAGGAGTCCGTGCACCCCTCGACGATATCGGCCACGACCTGACCGAAGCGCACGCGGATCATCTCGAGCGTCGGCTTACCGCCGGCGTCCTCGACCGCGTCGTGCAGCAAGGCCGCGATGGCCTCGTCCTCGTTCGCGCCGTGCTCGAGGGCCAGGCTGGACACGGCCAAGAGGTGAGAGACATAGGGAATCGTCGTTCCCTTGCGAGGCTGCCCGTCGTGCAGCTGCCAGGCGAGCTGAAGGGCATCGGCATAGCGCTGGGTCAGCATGAAGCGGCTCCCTTCTTCGCCTTCCCGATGGCGCGGTCGGCGATGCTCTCCGGCAAATCCGGGTTCTCCGCTAGGAACTCGCGACTAAGCATCAGGCTCGTGATGAGCTTGTCCGCCGGATCGCTGGTCCGTTGCACCAACTCGCTGGCACTCAGCCGCAAGTGCGGTGGAACGCCCTTGTCGATCTCTCGCTGCCGAAGGGCCTGCATGCGGAGAAGGTGCTTCGCTGCCGCTATCAGGCGGGCCGGGCTTGCTGCCATGGGTTGCTCCTTTCGTGGACATCCAGAACTCATCCGATCGCCTCTATCCTGACATCGAGATGGCTCATGCCATGAGCCACCCAGCTTCGACACTGCGATGCCCAACCCAGGAGGTGTCCGATGACCCAGCCCCTTCCCGTGCCAGCCGCCTTGTCCACCCGCGTGCTGCTGCAGCCGCTGCGTGGCGGCCTCGCTCAAGGCCAGGACAACACCGTCGACGTGCTCGTGCGTGTCCAGGCGCCCGACGCGCCGCCCGGGCAGCTCCCGGACCGCGCGCCGCATGCCCTGGCGCTCGTCATCGACAAGTCGGGCTCGATGGCTGGCCAGCCGCTGGCAGAGGCCATCCGCTGCGCGCGCATGGTGGTCGATCGCCTGCGTCCGGGGGACAGCGTCTCGCTGGTGGAGTTCGACGACCGCGTGCGCCGGCTCTGGCCGGCCGTGCCGCGCGGCGACGGCGTGGCGCTGCGCCAGGCGCTGGACCGCATCCATGACGGCGGCTCGACCGATCTGCACGGCGGCTGGCGCGAGGGCGCGCAGACGCTGGTCGACGTGGCCGGCAGCGGGCTCAAGCGCGTGGTGCTGCTCTCCGACGGCGCGGCCAACCAAGGGGTGCAGGATCCGCAGGCCATCGCGGCGCAGTGCTCGGAGATCGTGGCCCGCGGCATCACCACCAGCACCTACGGGCTGGGCCACCACTTCAACGAGGAGCTGATGGTGGCCATGGCGCGCGCCGGCGCCGGCAACAGTTACTACGGCGACACCGCCGACGACCTCATGGAGCCGTTCCAGCGCGAGCTCGATCTGCTCGGCAACCTCTGCCTGCGGGACCTGCAGATCAGCTTCCAGACGCCGGCGGACGTGCAGGCCGAGATGCTCAACGACCTGCCACGAACCGCGGCGGGGTGGCGGCTCGCGGATCTGGCCTGGGGCGCCGAAGCCTGGGCGGTGGTGCGAGTGCGTCTCGAGGCTTCCCAGGTGCCGTCGGCGGGCTCGTCGGTCGGCGTCTTGAAAGTGCGGGGCGCTGGCCTGGAGCCGGAGGGATCGGCGATCGATCTGGAGCGCGTCGGCCTGACCCTGCCGGTGCTGACCGCCGCTGCTTGGGCGGGCCTGCCCGAGGATCCGCTGGTCGCGCAGTGCGTGGCGGAGATCGAGGCCTCGGTCGTGCTGCAGCAGATGCGCCATGCCGCGGGGCAGGGCGATTGGCCGTCGGTCGACCGTTTGCTGGAGGATGCACAGCGGCGCTTTGGCGGCCACGAATGGGTGGCAGCGGTGCTGGAGTCGATGAAGCAGATCGCTGCCAGCCGTTCGCGGGAGCGGCTGAGCAAGGAGGCGCTGTACTCCGCCAGCAGCATGAACTACCGCCTCAGCGCGAAGGACGAGCAGATTCACTTCTCTCTGGCCGACGAATCGACGTCCAAGCCGTCGTATCTTCGGCGCAAGCCTTCGCAGGGGAAAGGTCGGCCGTGACGGACTGGTTCGAACGCATCACCGGCTTCAAGGAAGCGGACTACGAAACCACGCGGGCGAGGCTGGCCGTCGAAGACGGGCGGCTCGTCTCGGACGCTCACGGCCAGCGGCATGCGGTCGGCCGGCTCGAATTGCCGAGCCTGGCGGAGTTGCGCGCCCAGTTATCGGCCTTGCCGCAGGCGGGGCAGCGCACCACGCTGCGCGCTGTGATCGGCGACGTCCGCGCCCTGCATCGCGACCCAGCACATGCCGGCGCGCTCTTCCAGGTGGCCTCGCAGTTCAACCTGCTCGAGATGACCGGGCCGACGGTGAGCCCGGAAGAGGGCGTCACGCGCTACATGCACGACCGCACCCAGGGACCGGCCTGCGCCATTGCCGCCGGCGCGGCCACGATCTACCGCAACTACCTGGTTCCGATCGGCGGCGAGAGGGGCCAGACGCGCCAGCGTCAGCTCGACGCGCTGGCGCCGCTGGGCGAGGCCTTGTCGATCGCGCTGCGCCGGCCCGTGCATTCGCTCTGGACCATGCGCAATGGCTACGCACTGTGCACGCCGCAGGGCCTGGCGGCCATCGGCGAATTGCTGGGGCGCGCCGACAAGCACACGCTCGACGAGCTGCGTTCGCGGCTGTGCATCGGCGTGCATCACGACGTCGAGGTCACGGAGGCGAAGGTCGAACGAGCGCAGCTCGTCACGCAGGCTTTCTGCTCGGCCCTGCCGGTGGCCTACACGACCATCGCACTGGCCATTTGGAAGCCGTTCGCCTCGCTGGTGCTGGAGGCGGCCTACGAGGCCACGCTGCTGGCTGCGGCGATCCGGGCTGCGCAGGGGCAGTCGCGGACCGTCTTCCTGACGAGTCTCGGCGGCGGTGCCTTTGGCAACGACGAAGCGTGGATCGATGCCGCGATCGCGCGTGCGCTGCGGCGCGTCGATGGCGCCGGACTGGATGTGGCGATCGTCAGCTACGGTCCGCTTCGCGGCGGGTTGCAGGACCTGGTCGAACGATTCCAGTGATCGGAACAGTGCAAAGACCGCTCAGGACTGGTGGCCGTGAGTTGGTTCGTGGCCCGCCACCGGTTCCCACGACCGCAGCAGCCCGTGCGATCAGGACGATGGCAGGTCGTTGATCAGGGCATCGCAAGGCTGAGAGGATCGGCATGCGAGGCTTCCTGTGTCAATGAATCGGAGGATTGGCCGGCTTGCGGGCCACGATGAAGACCCTGAAGTCCTTGCCCCGGGTGCCGTGTCGCTCGACGGAGACGATGTCCATGCCCTGGCGGGCGATGGCCGATTGCAGCGCGTCGGCGTCGAAGCACAGCACGGGTGGCGCCTTGCCGATGGCCCGCATCACGGGCAATACAAGGTAGGGAATCAATGGGTTCATCTCCGAGATGCAGGGAGTCTTGGAGATCAGCAGGCCGCCCGGCCGCAAGGCATGCCCCACGAGTTGAAGCGCACGGTCGAGATCGGTCACCAGGTGCAGCACGTTGAAGGCCAGCACCGCGTCGTATTCGCCGGGGCTGGCCACCGGTGCATCGGCGTCGGCGACGTCGAAGCTCAGCTGCGGCACCGGCTCGGCGGCCAGTTTCTCGCGTGCGATGGAGATCATGCGGGCCGAGACATCGGTCGCCAGCAGTCGCCGGGTGAAGGGCGCCAGGCGCAACGCGGTGGTACCGGTGCCACATCCGATCTCCAGAACGTCCTGATCGGCAGACAGCAGGCCTCGCACGCGACGCAGCGTGGCCTCGTAGCCGGCCATGTCGGCGATGGGGTCGGCAGCGTACTTGACCGCGATGCGGTCCCAGAAACGGGCCTTGCGCGCGGCCGACGGACCCCCGTGGGTGAGAGCTGATCGTTCGGCGAGGGGGGCGGTGGCGCGAGCCGGCATGGGCAGAGGCGAAAGTCGCTCAATCACTGCGAGTGCGCGCATGCTATCCATGCGCGACTTCGACAGGAACTGCGGTAGATTGCAGCGAACATATGCATCGCTGCATGGATAACCTCGACTGGAACCAGCTGAAGGCGTTTCTGGAAACCGCTGAAACCGGCTCGCTGTCGGCGGCTGCCCGCAAGCTGGGTCTGACGCAGCCCACGCTGAGCCGCCAGGTGGCGGCCATCGAGCAGCGCATGGGCGTGACCCTCTTCGAGCGGGTGGGCAAGGCCATGGCGCTCACGCCCACCGGGCTGGACCTGCTGGAACATGCACGCGCCATGGGCGCAGCCGCCGAGGCCCTGCGGCTGGCGGCCACCGGCCGCTCGCAGGCGGTAGGCGGCGTGGTCTCGGTCTCGGCCACCGACGCGGTGGCGGCCCACCTGCTGCCCCCGCTGGTGCGGCAACTGCGCGAGAAGGAGCCGGGCATTGCCATCGAGGTGATCTCGTCCAACGCGCTCAGCGACCTGCTCCGTCGCGAAGCGGACATCGCCATCCGCCATGTCAAGCCCGAGCAGCCGGATCTGATCGCCCGGTTGATCCGGGAGGCGTCGGCCAACTTCTACGCGTCCGAAGACTGGGTGAGGGTGCACGGCCATCCGCGCCACGCCGAAGAAGCGGCCCATCTGCCCTTCGTCGGCGCCGATCGCTCGGGCCAGTTCCTCGCTTACCTGCGACAGCATGGCCTGCGACTCAGCGAGGCGAACTTCAGCTGCTACTGCGACCACTCGATGGCCCAGTGGGCCCTGGTGCGCCACGGCATGGGTATCGGCGCCATGATGGACGAGATCGCCCGCGACACCCCGGGCATCATCCAGGTGCTCGACGACGTGCCCCCCGTGCGCTTCCCGATCTGGCTGGTCACTCACCGCGAGCTGCGCACATCGCGGCGCATCCGTGTCGTGTTCGAGGCGCTGGCGCAGGGGCTGGCCTCGGGCCAGTGAGCCGAGTCGTGATCGACAAGCTGGAGTTCACTCACCTGCGCATGCTCGGCGCGCTGTACGAGCACGGCACCGTGTCATCGGCGGCCGAAGCGCTCGACGTGTCGCAGCAGGCTGTCAGCCTCCAGCTCAAGCGGGCCCGCGAGATCCTGGGCGACCCCCTGTTCGTGCGCACCGGCCATGGCATGGCGCCGACCACCTATGGCCAGCTGATCCGGCCGCATGTGCGTCAATTGCTGGCGCTGCTGCACGCGATGCCGAAGCCGGGCTCGATCCCGCTGGCGGAACTGGAGCGCACCCTGAGCATCTCGGCCACCGACCATGCGCAACGCATCATCGTTGGCGACCTCATCCGCGAACTGCGCCGCGTGGCGCCTCGGGTCACGGTGAAGATCTCGAACATCGAGAGCGCCAGCCTCGTCCGGCGCATGCAGGAAGGCGAGATCGGCGTCGCCTTCACCTCGAACGGCTACGTGCCCGAAGGCCTCTTGTCGACCCCGCTCTTCACCGAGCGGTATGTGTGCGTTGCCGCCCAGCCGCTGGCGGACGGGACACGCGCGTTTTCATTGAAGGAGCTCGTGGCTCACGACTTCCTCGTGGTGTCGCCGGGGGTGCCCAGCTTCGACGGCTCGGCGGGAAGCTGGTTCGAGCAACAGGGCCTGCGCCGCCGTGTCGTGGCGTCGGTGCCTTCGTTCTTCATGGCGCTGGAGTACCTGCGGCAATCCGACCTGGTGGCCTTCATCCCGTCGCGCCTGCTGCCTTGCGACGGCTTGTTCGAGCTGCCGCTGGAGAGACATCCGCCCGGCTTCGAGGTGGTCGCGGCGTATCACGCGTCCGCGACGTCGGACCCGCTGCTGAGCTGGGTGCTCGACCACGTGCGGGCCCGGTTCGCCCCCGCAACCGAGTCTCGCTTGTGACTGCTACAAGCGCGCCCGCATGGCGCGAAGCGCCGACCGTTCCTAAGCTGCCGGGCATCGAAACTCGGCAGGGAGAGCTTGATGAACGTGAAGCGGGTCAACCCGGCTGGCCTGTACGACGGCGCCCTGGTCGGCATGTCGCAGGCCACGGTGGAGCCGGGTTCCCGGTACGTCTTCGTATCGGGTCAGGTCGACTGGGATCGCGAATCGTGCGTCCGGCACTCGACGCTCGAAGGCCAGGCCGAGGGCGCGATCGAGCATCTGGTCACCGTGCTGAACGAGGCCGGGGCCTCGCTCGAGGATGTGCTGCAGCTGCGGGTGTATGTCCGCGGTGAACTGGCCGACGGCATGGCGCAGCTCGCGCCGGTGTTCGCCCGACACTTCGGCGCGATTCGCCCCGCCTTGACGGGCATTGGCGTGGCCTCGCTGGCATCGCGCGACACGCTGATCGAGATCGAAGCGCTGGCCTGTCTGCCCGTCATGGCGCGACCGCGCCAGCAGCGCCTCGACGGATGAGCGCCAGCGCTCGGGCCGGAAGCGTGCCCAGCGCGTCGTGGCTCGGCCTGCGAAGGGGAATGCCGATCAGGTGCATGAGAGGGGCGCTGCTGCGGTCGGTCGCTAGACTCGCGCGATGCCGCGCCGCGAAGCCCGACACCGCCACCACGTCTATGTGGTCGAACTGTCCGACCGGGTGTGGAACGAAGCGAGCTTCCGCAAGGCGAACCCCGACTGGCAGCTCGGCAAGCCCTTCGTCTACGTCGGCATGACCGGGCTCGACCCGGACCTGCGCTTCGACAGGCACAAGGCCGGCATCCAGGCCAATCGATTCGTCCTCCAGTACGGCCTGCGCCTGCTGCCGCAGCTGTACGAGGTCTACAACCCGATGCCCTACGAGGCTGCGCGGGAGATGGAGGTCGAGCTCGCGATCGGCCTGCGCGAGGCGGGTTTCGCCGTGTGGCAGGCCTGAGCGATCGCGCCGCACCTCCGGGGGCTCCGTTCGACCCATGGCAGAAGTAGCGCAACCTCGATTGCTTCGAAAGAAGACGACGCTGAGCTGGGCCGAGCCGACAGCGCCCGCCCTCGCGGGTCGGCTCACGAGAGGCCCGTACCCCTACGCCTGGGCGTAAGGCGTCCCGTCCTTGTGCTCGAAAGTCCAGCCACTTTCGATCAGCTTGGCAACCAGGTCGTCGTCCGGATACGCAACCGAATCGCCGGGAGTCCGGTCGCCGACTTCAAGATACACCGCGGGCTCGCTGCCTTCGTTGACGAGCCTGTGTGCATCGCCGCTGCCGCCCTTGAAGCCTGCGCACATTCCGGTGACCATGGGTGTTCTGCCTCGGTCCGTGTGCAAGGTCAACTCACCCGAGATCACGTAAACGAACTCATCCTGCTTCGAGTGTTCATGGCGCAAAGCAGACACGGATCCGGGTGGAAGCACGGTGAGGTTGACTCCGAAGTTCGTGAGGCCGAACAGGTCACCCAGCGGCCGCTTGATCCGTCCGGCCATCATCGTCCTGTAGGGCTCTGGATAGTTCGACGGCTTCGTGCGCGGCGGTGCATCGAGAGCTCGTAGCGCGATCGGTGGTTTGTCAGTCACGGCGGCAAAGGGATGAATGGGTCGTGAGCGGCTCAACGGCCGAGCCGAGACGCGAGCGCCAATGTGGTCGAAGGGCCAGGCGTCATCGATCGTGGACCAAGACTTCGGAGATGTGAAGGACCGGGCGGATGTTCGTGTAGTTGGGAAGATCGGAGGCGAGAGCCGCGCCAGCCTGGGAAAGTGCTGATCGGGCTTCGTCGAGGGAGCGGAAATAGGCGTTCGAGATGGCGACGACAGCACCCGTCTGAGGTGAGCTGGCGGCAACCGTCCGATCGGACTCGAACCTAAGTAGGCCCAACGGCGCAAGAAGCCGAGTCGTCAACTGGGCGTGGACGGAACCGTAGTACTCGTGATCGAAGTGGGCACCATCGGTCCAACGATAGATGCCGGTGACCTTTGCGAGCCTGGCAGGGCTGTCCGAAAGACTCATGCGCGCTCCCCTTGAACTGGAGCCTGAAAGGCTATCCGTAGCGGCTGAGCTTCGTTGACGCGGAGGTGACAGACGCAGTGATCGTGGGCGCCGTGCCAGATTGACGCCTGGCTAGAGCTCGTGTGTGTAGACGATGACGCCCGCGTGAGTGGCGACCTTGTCGTACAGCGCGCGTGCTGCAGCGTTGGTCGCGTACGTCGTCCAGTAGACACGCGTGCTGCCGGCATCCTGAGCCGCCTTGTAGACCGCATTGATGAGACTGCGGCCGATGCCACGCCCCCGATGATGTGGCGACGCAAACAGGTCCTGGAGATGGCAGACATCGTGCAATCGGGTGGTGCTGCGATGGAACAGGTAGTGCACCAGCCCAACGATGGATCCGTTCACTTCGGCGACGAGCGCATGGACGGGCTCCGAAGGCTCGAAGAACCGTTCCCAGGTGGACTCGGTAACCTCTCCTGAAAGCGCCGTGCTTCCTTCTCGACCGTAGAACGCGTTGTAGCCATCCCAGAGCGGGCGCCAGGCCGCGTGGTCCTCGCGTGTGATCGTTCGTACCAGTACGGACTCGGTCATGGTTCTGGGGTCTGACGAATGAAAGGGGTTTGCCCGTGCCAAGGTGCCCGCGCCGTGGCGGGATGCGGCATCGAAGCGCCACGATGGGAAGTGCGGACTGCCATCGACTCGCCGTCGAAGAGGAAGGTGCGTAGCCATCGTATTCGTCGGCATCGATCTCGCCAAGAACGTCTTTGCGGTTCATGGGGCCAGCCAGGTTCGGCTTGGCCCATCGACCGGCCGCTGACATTGGGCGACGAAGTGGCCACACCTGGTGCTCTACGGGCCAACGCCATTCGCACTGGCCGACGCCGAGAACCCGTCGCTGAATGCGGCCGACGGCATCCACGCGATCGTGGCAAGGTCTGCATCTGCACTGGCTGTCGGTGACCGCAGCCCCGCGTGATCGAGGCGGCCGTGCTCTGTTCGACGAACCCGCGCCGCTGGCTGCATTCCGCGTGCTGCAAACGCTGGTGCCTCTGGCGCGCACGCTTCCTCGCGTGGAGACGGTGAGCTTTGCGGATCTCGGCCACATGGGGCCGGTCACTGATCCTGCGCGGGCCGACGCGGCGATTGAGGACTTCCTGCGGCGCCATCGCGCACGCGGAGGGCGCGATCACTTTCCGGTATGTCGTCGCCGGCTGGGAGTCTTCAGGCGGGCCTGCTCTGGATCGTTGCGGCATGTGCCGCGTCTTCCGCTAGCAGGGCGCGTGCCGTCTCGCGCGCCTCACGCAGCCGTCGGGCCCCACCCGCGGTCAGCAGAAGCTGCGGCAGGCCGCCGCCAGCGCGGTCCCGCTGCAGGAGCCCGATCTTCTCCAGCGGCAGCACCTGGCGCAGCAGACCGGCCGGCGACCGGCCCGTGGCCGCGGCCGCCTCGTGTGCTGGCAGCCGGCCTCCGGCGTCGTGCAGCACATCGAGCAGGAGCAGGTCGCTCCACGACAGGCCGTGGTGCACGCCCAGTTCGTCGTCCAGCCGCTGCACCTGGCGCGCCAGCTGGCGGTGATGGCGAAGGGTGTGCAACATCAGTTCGGCGTCCGCCGTCATGGCGCGGCCTCCGGCGACAGCTCTTGCCTATACAGCGCCTCCAGGAGTGCCAGCTCGGCCTCATAGTCGAACGCCGGGTCCTTGCGCTCGCGCACCAGCTCCAGCACCTCCATCGACACGCCCTCGGCGCCGCGTTCGTCCCACAGCGCCTGCAGGCTGCGGTCGCGGTGGCAGCCCTGGCGCAGCTCGAAGCTCAGGCGATTGATCGCCCCCGGGACGTTGTGGCTCGACTTCACGCTGACGCGGCCAGTGGCGCGGTTGCGGATGGCGTAGACGCCCATCGCCGGAAAGGCGTCGCGGGCACGGCGGGCTCGCTGGCGCCGGTCGGCGGTGAGAGAAGGCAGGTCGGTCATGAGTGTCCTTTCGAGCAGGCATGAATTACACCCGGATTAAATTAATCTGTCAAATATTTATCCGGGTAAAATTGTTCACTACGAGTCTCTACACTCCGTCGAGCATTCCATGGCACTCCCCCTTGCCGCTACCTACACCGCCTTCAGCGGAACGCTGGCGCTGGGCAGCGGGTCGCTGGCCGAGGTGGCGATCGCGGCGCACCGCGCCCTTGCGCAGGACCCGACGGCCATCGTGACGATCGTCGGCCACGACACCGGGCGCGCCGTCGATCTCGACCTGCGCGGCAGCGAGGCCGAGGTGGCGGCACGCCACGCGGCGCCGCCGGCCGCGGAGGGCGCCGACGCGACCCGCCGGCGCGGGCGGGGCCGTCCGCGCCTGGGCGTGGTGGCGCGCGAGGTCACGCTCCTGCCCGAGCACTGGGACTGGCTGGCCCGCCAGCCCGGCGGCGCCTCGGTGGCGCTGCGCAAGCTCGTGCTGCAGGCGATGCGCGGTAGCGTGGGCCCCGATGCGCTTCGCCACACGCGCGAGCGGGCCTACGCTTTCATGTCGACGATGGCCGGCGACCTGCCGGGTTTCGAGGAAGCGGCGCGCGCGCTGTTCGCGGGCGATGGTGACGGCCTGGCGACGCACATCACGGCCTGGCCGCCCGACGTGCGGCGCCTCGTCGCCCGGCTGGCGCAGCCGGACAGCGATGGTGAGGCGGGCTGAAGCGCCCTGGCGCGCCGCGCGGCCGCGGTGCGGTGCAAGGCACGCCTTGTGCAGCAGGCGCCACCCACCGGCCGGCCAACGCAGCAGGTTCAGCACGGTGCCGGCCAGGATCAGGCCGAGGCCCAGCGCCGTGAAGCGATCCAGCCGTTCCGAGTAGGCCAGCCAACCTACCAGCACGACGGAGACCGCGAACCCCAGCGCGGCGGCCAGCGCGACCATCTGGCCGGCATCCGGTGGCGCGTTGCACCGCGCAGCGGAGCCGATCGGCGACGAGGTCGATGCGGATGACCCCGGCCGACGCGCAGTACGCGCGATGGCCGATCCATGCGATGTCCGGTTACAGCGTGCGGCTCCGTACTTCTGGTTGAGGCCTGACACGTGGGTCTCGCCGAACGAGGAGCCCTCCATGAACGACTCTGTCCATCTGCGCCTTCTGTCTGCCCTCTGGATCGTCCTTTTCCTAATCAGCCGCAGGCTCGACGCAATGCCCTAAGCGCCTCCAATGACCGATTCCCTTCGGACCGGACTGGAACTACCGACCCCGAACTGACAGCCGCTCAGCGCGCCAACCCTACTCAGGACCTCGGGCGATGCAAGTCCTTGTCGTGGCGATACCCCATAGCAGAAGAATTTCCACCGATGACAGCATGCACGAAGGACCCCGGATGGACCCACCGGCAAGGCCTGCGTTCTCGTCGCCTACAAGCAGTTCCTGGAACTGGTCACCGCAATCTCGAACGCTGGCACGAACATGGGCTGATCCGAAATCTGCCCGAATCGGCACCGGTGCATCCGCTCGCCTTCGACTCTGGCGCCATCGACCTCGAGCGTGAACGATGTCGCGCTGGCCCTCGCGCCGTGATCGTTCTCAGCCGAATGGCCGATAGGCGGGGCCCTCGCGAGGCTTCGAGAATGAATTCCTCTTCATCCATGCCGGATCCCTGACGTCATGAACATCCGTCTGAAGTTCGCCCTCGGTTCCCTGGCTCTCTCGCTGCTGGCCGCCTGCGGCGGTGGTGAGGACGACGAAGCTGACTCACTGAGCGCCGTGCAGGCTCTCTGGGGCACCTACTACAGCGCGTCGACGAACGTGGTCTGGCAGTTCGCTTCCAACGCCGGCCGGGACGGCCGCTACAAGGGCGTGATGTGGCAGGGCTCCACCGATGGCAGCGCGTGCCGGATCACCTACCTCGACTACTCGGTGAACACGTCGGGTTCGACGGTCACCTACTACATCACCCGGGCCGTCGGCACCGGCACCAACAACACCTACGATAGCGGCGCCATCTACGATGGCCCGTACTCGGCCAGCTACTCGCTCACAAGCAACGGCGCGACGATAGGCGCAGGCACCTACACCACAGCCAGTTCGTCGAGCTTCAGGCCGAACGGCTGCCGGTGACTCCGAGCGCAGCCACCTCTGTGCACGAGTTCCCCGCGAACCTCCTCGAGAGCGCCCATCTGCGGGTGTCCTCTCGTGGCCGGCTCCCGCCAGTCGCCTGCAGACAGCTTCCGACCCATCTGCGCCATCCGCCGTCGTGAATTCAATGCCGCAAAGCAGGCGTTCGGCCTGATCGCCGTCATGCCGTACTGAAGGTCACTCGAAGACCGATCAGCACGGCGTCGGCCCGGATGCCGCGAAGGCGCACAGAGTTCATGCATCGCCTCAATTCACCCGGAGCAGCCATCGGCACGGACCGCGACGGCCACGTCACTCAGCGCGATCAAGATCCCTTCCGTCGGACTCGTCGCAAGTTCCTTGTGAACGCCAGGTCAGGGACGAACCGCAGGGTCAGCAGTCCGAGCCCCAGCAATGCCGGAACCCAGCGCAGGTCCGTGCCGATCGGCCGGGGCTGGGCCAAGGCCGGATCGAGCATCGCTTCGGCCGCGACATCGGTCGTCGCCAGACGCCTGTAGCCGAGACCGAGCAGCTTGCCCAGGGCCTGCAGGTGGGGCTCGCGAAGCTCCGACAGATGCTCGTGTGCCGTGCCGGGCGTTCCTGGCCCGAACCTCTGCACGACGTCGGCCGCACCCCAGAAGCCGACGGGATTGCCATCGCCGTCGAATCGAGGAATGCGTGCGGGCAGGTCACCGCCGACGCCGATCAGCCAGCCGCCCACGTCTCCCGGCGTGATGTCTCCCATCGGCGGCGTCACGTCCTTGCTGCGCAGGGGCGGTGACTCCTGCCCGTCGGTGAAGAAGACGACACGCGTTTCCTTGCCGATCGCCTGTGCGGAGCGCACGGCCCAGGTGACACCCTTGCCGATGTTGCTCGCATTGGCCCAGCGCATCCTGCCGTCGATCCGGTCCAGCGATGCCAGCAATGCGTCGTAGTTCTCGCAGACCTCGATGGGCAGCACCAAGGGCATCACACGGTAGTCCGCGAAGATCGCCCAGCCCACCTTGGATCCGCAGGGCATGCGGCGCAGGGCCTCGCGCGCTGCGGCTCGGGCGAAGGCGAGCCGCGATACGGCGGTTCCTGCCAGCGTCTGGTCGTCCACTTCCATGCTCTGGGTCACGTCGAACGTCACCAGGTACTGGTATGTCGACCTGTGCAGCGTGATGGGAGGCAGCCAGACCGCGACCGCGAGGAGCGCAGCCGCAAGAAGGATGGGCAGGTTCTGCCGGGTTGCCAGCCCGTGCGCGAACCGGCGCCAAGGGCTCATGGGACTGCCCTCCGTGCTGCGCACTCCGGGATGAGCGCTTGGGAGCGGCCCGGCGCGCTCATGGGAGATCTCCCGGGGTCATGCCGCGCAGAGAAATGCTGCGGCGCTCGACAGGCTGGTTGTTCTCCTCGGTGGCGTTTTCCTGTTCCTCCGGCGCAGCTCGCAGCGCGCGTTCGAGGTTGTAGCGAGCATCCCAATCCTGCGGCTCGGCGCGCAGCAGATCCCGGTACCGCTGCTTGGCCAGTTCCACCAGCGGCCCCGCGTCGGCTCGGGTGCCACCCGCGAGCGCCTGGCGCAAATACATGTTGCCCAGGTTGTACTGGGCGTGGCGGCTCACGGCGTCGCTCTGGCCGGGCTCCAGCAGCCCGCTGTAGACCTTGAACGCTTCATCGAACGCACCCGCCTTGGACAGGGCCGTTGCATGGGCCAGTCGCACGAGCCGCGGCGCGTCTCGAGCCACGGCAGCGTCTGGGCGGGACGCGGCGGACGCCTGTGGTGCGGCCGAAGCGGCCAGCGCGGGCGCTTCGGCGGGCGACCGCGCCGCGGCGAGGATGCCCTGGTTCAACTGCATCGTCTGCTGCAGCCGGACCCCTTGCACGACGGCGAGCGTGGCGACTGCAGCGGTGGCCAGGCCGAACAGTGCGTGAACCGAAATTCGTTTCATGGAACGGCCTGCCAGTTCTGCAGCTGAAGTGCGCGGCAGACCAGCAGACCTGCGCAGCACAGGAGTGCGGCCAGGAAACAACCGGCGCTGTAGTCCAGCCGCGGCACCTGTTGGAAGTAGGTGAGGGGAAAGTTCTGCTGGCGGTCGATCTCGGCAACGGCAGAGGCCATCGCCTCGGGATCGTCTGTCTGGTAGAGCTGATACGGCGTCGCCAGGGACTTGAAGAACGCGTGCAGCGCAGTCTCCTCTTCGGAGTCCATCGTGCCTGCGATGGGTTGGGTGAGGTCGGGTGAGTTCGGACCGCTTCGGATGTAGATCCAGTGCAGCCCGATGCGATGCCGCGACAGGCCGGAGGCGATGCGCTGGCGCTGCGACTCGTCGAGCTGCGCTCCGCCATCGGAGACGACGATGACGATGCGGCTGCCGGAGTACGGGCGGCCGTCGAACTGGTCGATGGCCGCGAGCAGCGCTCGACCCATCAGCGTGTCGGGCAGGCCGCGCCCGATGGCCGTGGCCCGGAGGCCGGCCTGCACGGTCGTGTGGTCCTGCGTGAACGGCGCCACCAGCATCGGGCTGGTGCTGAAGGTCATCAGCGCGATGCGGTCATCAGGCCGGCGGGCGACGAAGTCGCTCAGAAGACCTCGGACCACCTGGATCTTGGTCGGCATGCTGGCGTTGAACTGGCCGCCTGCCTTCACGTCCTTCGGCAGCAGGTTGGCATCCATGCTGGAACTCCGGTCCATCAGGATGAGCACCTCGGCGCCCTTGCCGGTGCGCAGGACCTGGGTTCCGCTCTTGCCTGGTCCGGCCAGTCCCACGATGGCGGCCGCCATCGCCCCGCTGGCAAACGCCCGCCAGAGGAAACCGGCGGCGCGGCCCCAGGGATCGGGCGGCAGCCAGGCGACAGCGGAGAAGCGCAGCGTGTCGCTGCGCCGCCGCAGCAGCGGCAGCGCGGCCAGCGGAAGCAGCAGCAGCCACCATGGTTGCAGCAGGTCGAATCCCATGGCGCCCTCAGCCGTGGTGCCGCCGCTCGGCATCGCGCAGCGCGAGCGCAAGCTGCCGCAGCGACAGGTCACCGGGGGCCGTTCCGGCAGCGGTGGCGAAGAAGCGCTGCTCGGAGTGGCGGAAGAAGGTTTCCAGATCCGACGACAGCGGCTGAAGGTGTGGCGCCTCCGACAGCAGGCGCGGCAGCGACCGACCGTGCACCACCCGGCCTGCCGTGACATTGAGCGCGTGGTGCAGTGCCAGCCACGCTTGCGCGCTCGTGGGTTCGAGGCGCCGGATCTGCTCCCACGCCTGTGCGAACGGAAGCCGACGCGATTCCCGGTGGTTGCGCCAGGCCCACCAGGCCGCCCACGCAAGCAGTACCGCGGCCAGCGCGCCGAGTGCCCTCTTGAAGTCCCGCTCCAGCCCCTGCGTCGCCTGGGGCACCACCGGGCGGTCTGGGCGCAGAGCCTGCAGGGCACCTTGGTCGAACGTGACGGTCGGGGTCAGCGGCCCGACGCTGATCGGCCACGGCGGGACCTGCAGCGGACCGGCATCGGTGGCGAGCGAGACTGCCGGAATGCTCGCCAGGGTCAGCGCGCGCGGCCCGTTGACGACCTGGTATTCGATGACCAGCCAGCGAACGCCGAGTTCGTCCTTCTCGATGCGGCTGGCACGCCGTTCGAGGAACACGTTGACCCGATCGGTTGCCGGCAGCGAAGAGGGTTGGATCTCGCGGCCTTCGCGCAGCAGCAGCACGCGCTGCGTGAGCACGTCACCGAGCACATGGCCGAAGCTTCGCGGTTGTTCGACCGTCGCGACCGGCGCCGCATCGGCCGCCACCGCGACCTGCGTGAACGCCAGACACGCCCCCAGGAGCACCGACACAACGGATAGTCGTCGCGCAGTCAAACCACGGCCTCCATGAAGTGTCTTGTCAGAGCCTCGGCATCGAACCGCCCCTCGAGATGGAATGGCGCCAGCCCGTGCCCGCTGAAGAGCGCGCGCAGCGCAGACCGGCGCTCCGCCACCGCATCGGCCCACTGTCGGCGCAAGGGTTCGCGCATCCACAGCGTGCGGCGTACGCCTGTTTCCGCATCGCTGAGGGCGACGAGCGCATGCGCCGAAGGAGGTTCGATCTCGGCCGGGTCCCACGCGACGATGGGCACCACGCAGGCCGGGGCCAGCTGTTCGAGCACGCCATGCAGGGGTTGCAGCGGCCAGTGGAAGTCCGACACCAGAAAGACCAGGCCTTGGCGACCCGAAATCGAGGCGATCGTCTGCCGGAGAGCTTCCGCGGTCTGTTCGTGCGCGTGGTCATGCTGGTACGCCGACTCCGCTTCGCACCGCCGCAGCGCTTCGGCCATCGCGATGCCCGCCCCGCGGCTGTGGCGCGCTGGCGCGTAGAGGTCTTCGCGCAGGCCGTGGTCGAAGGCCAGCAAGCCCACGGGGTCGCCCGTGCGAAAGGCGCTGTGGCCGAGCGCCTCGATGAAGTCGGCAACGACGTCGAGCTTGCTTCGCCGTGCGCCGAAGTGCATCGACGCCGACACGTCGACGACCGCATGCACCGGGGCGCAGACGCGCTGCCGCTGGATGCGGACCAGCCACTCGCGCCGCTCGTCCCGCACGCTGGCGCGCAGGTCCAGGCGGCGCGGATCCGGGTGGTCGAGCAGCCGGCGGTGCGCTGCGAAGGTCTGCCCGGCGCCCAGGCTGCTGCCCCGGTGTGCCCCCGGCCGCTGGCCGCCGAAGGTGGCCGGAAGCCGGTAGTGGAACTCCTGCGGCTGATGCGTCGCCCCGGTCACGGCGCGGCGACCTTGTCGATGATCTTCTGCACCAGGGCCGGGGCCAGTTCGGCGCGCCGCAGCTCGTACACCGGCGTGAAGAACACGCGGTGCGCGAGGACGGAAGGCAGTACCGCCAGCACGTCGTCCGGAACCAGGTGCGTGCGCCCTTCCAGCCACGCGACGACGCGCGAGGCGCGCAGCAGCGCGCTCATGCCCCGGGGGCTGGCGCCGGCGAGCACGAGGCGATTCATGTCCACGCCCTCGAGCTGAATGCCGAAACGCAGCGGGTCTTCGCTGGCTTCCCAGAGGTCCAGCACGTAGCGTTCGATCGTCTCGCTGCTGGTCACCGTCGACTGGATGAGTGCGCCGATCGCATTGAGCTGTTCGGACGGGAACATCGCGGCCGGCACCTGCTCGATCAGCGCGTCGACATCGTGAAAGGCCGTGTCGAAGACCAGCGACCGGCGGATGCCGCGATCGGTGGGCTTGCTCATGTTCAGCTCGAACATGAACCGGTCACGCGCCGCAGAGGCCAGCTCGAAGGTCTCTTCCTTCTCCACCTTGTTGCGGTCGGCGAACACCGTCATGTGCGGGAACCGGTACTCGCGATTGAAGGCGGAGACCGTGCGCTCGGCCATGGCACGCAGCAGGAGCGACTGCACCTGCGGGCGGGCGCGGTTGATCTCGTTGAAGAAGAAGGTGGTCAGCCGCTCCCCGTGGCGCAGCAGCGGGCCGGGATCGATGCGCGGCCGACCCTCGGCGTCGACATACGTGTGGTAGATCAGATCGCCGGGCATCAGGTCCACGGTGCCTTCGACGCGTTCGAAGTCGCCACCGACGGCCCGCGAGAATGCACGCAGCACGGTCGTCTTGCCGACGCCGACGTCGCCTTCCAGCAGGACGTGGCCGCGAGCGAAGGTGGCGACGTTGATGAGGCGGATGGTCTGCGCCTGGCCGATCACGGCCTTGGCCACTTCGCGCTCGAGGCGCAAGGCCAGTTCGCGCCAGTCCTGGAGTTCTCGTTCCCGGTTCATCATTGAAAGCGTTGGTCAGAATGGCGCAGCGGACCCCACCGCGTGCCTGTCGGCGCCGTCTGTGAAGCAGGGCGGGGGAAGGAATCGTCAGCGCGAAGGCGCTGGTGCGGTGGGTCAGTCATTCGTGCGACCCGTCGGCACGGGGAACGGCAGTGCCGAGGTCACGTCGTCCAGACGAACCAGTCCGAGGCTCAGCGCAAACCACACGAGTTGCGCATCGGTTCGCACGCCGATCTTGCTCTTGATGGCGTAGTGATAGTTGCGAACGGTCTTCTCGCTCAGGTTCAAGGTCTCGGCGATGGCATCGCTGGTATGCCCCGACGCCACGAGACGAAGGATCTCGACTTCACGGGCGCCCAGTTCATCCAGGACGGCCATCGGGTCCGCCAGACGCTGTGTCGCGATGGCCTGGCGGGTGTCGTCGCAAAGCGCCTGTTCGCCCTGCGCCACGGCGGTGACGGCGCGAATCAGCTCCTTCGGGCCGCTGCTCTTGGTGACGTAGCCCCACGCGCCGGCCTCCAGGACCTTCAGCGCCATCGAGGCGCCGCTGTGCATCGTCACCATCAGCACCCGCGCCTCCGCGTCGCGCTGGCGGATGTGGCGCAGCGCATCGAGTCCGCTGGCACCGGGCAGCAGCATGTCCATGACGACCACATCGGGTTGGTGACGGCAGAAGGCGTCGTAGGCGCTGTCGGCGTCCACGGCCTCGGCGCAGACGGTGAAGCCCGGCTGTCGTTCGAGCAGGCGCCGATAGCCCTCCCGGACCACCGGGTGATCGTCCACCAGCAGGATCGACACCGGCTTCATGCGGCCGCCCGCCCCGCGTGCGCGTCGTTGGCAGCCAGCGGGATCACCGCTGCGACACGGATGCCGCCCACGGCGTCACGGATCGACAAGGTGCCGCCGAGCTCGGCCAGGCGCTCCCGCAGGCCCGGGATGCCGTGCCCCCCGGGGCGACCGATGCGGGCGGCTTTCCCGCCACCGTCGTCCTCCACGGTGACGGCGACGGCCTGACCGTCCTGCGCAACCTTCAGGGCCACCTGCTTCGGCGAACCGTGTCGGGCCGCGTTGTTGAGGCACTCCTGCGCGATGCGGTAGACGTCGATCGCGATGGGTCGCGGCAGTGCGGCGATCTCGCCGGTGAGCGTCAGCTGGAACACCGAGCGCGAAGCGGTCTGCAGGTTGTGTTCGTTCACCAGCTGGCGCAGGCTGGCCTCGAGCCCGATTTCCTCGATGTCTTGCGTGCGCAGGCGGATGAGCGCACTGCGCAGTGTCTTCATCATTCGGGACTGGGCGCGGCCGATGGCCTGGGCTTCCTCGACGATGTCCAGCCTGTCCACAGGCGCGCCGGCTTCGATGGAGGCGGCCAGCGCGGCCGTCGCGGCCAGGCACTGGCCGAACTCGTCGTGCAGGTCTCGCGCCAGGGCCCGGCGCTCGGCCTCCTGGACCTCGAGCAGCCGCGTGGTCAGGGCGTTGCGTTCCTCGTTCGTGCACGCCAGCTCGCCGGCAAGCTGGTTGACCGCCCCTGCGATGGATGAGAACTCCGCGGTGCGGAAGGCGGGCAGGCGCCACGCCAGATCACCCTGCTCCAGACGCCGGAGGCCATCGACGATGGCGCGAGCCGGCCGCAAGGTGCGGCCGATCATGAATGCCGCCAGGATCGCAATGGCGGCGGCCATGCCGGCGGCGATGGCAGCCACGAGGGAGATCTGGCGCCAGGCCTGGCGGATGGCTGCACCGCGGTCGGGCGTGTTGACGATGGTGCCGGCGGCGGGGTCGCGCGCAAAGAGAGGACGCTCGATCGAGGTATCGCCGGGGAACAGCGCGTCGTAGGCCTGGACGAACCAGCCCGGGGCGGTGGGCCCGAGCGCGGCAGTCTGGCTGCACAAGGTCTGCGGCGATTCGCCGCGCAACGCGAAGGTGACGCAAACGCCGGGGGCGATGAGGTTCAGCGTGGCGAACGATTGCCACTCGGGAGCCGGCGTGTTGAGGCCTGTGCGCCCGCGTCCCCGCCACAACTGTTCCTGCCAGTACAACCCTTCCAGGTGCTGACCCACCCGGGCGGCGGAGAGCTCGGCCTCCCGTTCCACGGAGCGATGCGCGTCGAACACGATCCACGCGACGGCCGCGACGAGACACGCCGCCGTGACGGCGACCAGCCGGACGACGAGTTGGGGCAGCAGGTTCATTGCGGGGTGATCCCTTTCCCTCCAAGGCCTGCCAGTGTCAGGGGCGAGGTTCTGGATCCGCAAGACGTGCAAACACCGTGCGGGCGCAGTCAGGCAAATTGCCCAAGGCGACGGAGCGACTGCGCACGCAGCAGGCGCCGCAGAGCGTCTTGATACCGAGTACGCGTTCGCTGTATGGCAAGCTCGTCACCATGCTCCAGTGTCCGTTGTCAGTCCGGCGAGACGGAGCCGACGACTCGTCGGCAGGCAGACGGCCCGTGCTGCGCGCCGCCCTCGCGACGATCCTGGCTCCTGCGCTCGGTGTGCAGGCGCGGCCGGCCCGCGCCGGTCTGAATCTGCTCCTGAACGAGTTCACCGTCACGCGCGATGAACTGCAGGTCGAGGTGGCCAGGCACTTCCCCATCGTGCGCCGCCATGGCGAGCTGGCTTCGGTGTCGCTGCACGACCCGCGGCTTGCGCTGAACGGCAACGCCAACCGCGCCACGCTGGCGTCACGATGGGTGATCGTCAGCCCGTTGCTGCGCCCCTCGTCCATGGGCGGGCAGGTGGCCGTGAGCAGTGGTCTGCGCTGGGATGGCGCGGGCCTGGCCGTGCGGCTTCGCGACCCGCGTGCGGAGCAAGTGCGCATCGATGGCGTCAGCGGCAACGACGCACGCTACCTGGAGCGCATCAGCGCGACGGTCGTGCAGGAAGCATTGCAGGACTATCCGTTGCGGACCTTCCGCCCGGAGGAGCTTCCTTTCGGGCTCAAGGTCCAGAGCATCACCATCGGCGTCGACGAGATCAAGGTGCAGTTCGAGTAGCCGCCCGAGCTCGACGCGTGCCGTGTTCTTGATGATTCCTAAGAAAACGGTGTGTCGATCGAACGGCCTGCCGCTTGCGGCGTCTGACCCAACCAGGAAGGCGATCGGCGCCGACCCCGGATCGGAAGGATATGGACGTGATGACACCGAAATGGATACTGCTGAGCACCGCCGTCGCGGTGATGGCGGCCGTCAGCGCTCCGGCGCTGGCGCAGACGGCCGCACACGATCACGGCGCTGCCGCGCCCCACAAGCTGACGCTGGACCAGGGCCGCAAGTGGGCCACCGACGAGCCGCTGCGCGCCGGCATGGACCGCATCCGCGGCCTGATCGAACCCCGGCTCGGCGCCGCCCACGCCGGCAAGCTCACGGCCGCGCAGTACCGCGATCTGGCCACACGGGTCGAGGCCGAGGTTGGCGGCATCGTGGCCAACTGCAAGCTCGAACCGAAGGCCGACGCGATGCTGCATCTGGTTATCGCCGACATCGGTGCAGGCACCGGCATGATGGCCGGCCAGGACGCCAAGGCGAGGCCGGCGCTCGGCCTGGTCAAGGTGGCGCAGGCCGTCAACCAGTACGGCAGCCACTTCGACCACCCCGGCTTCAAGCCGATCCGCGATGTCCACTGACGACCGATGGAGACTTCGATGAAGGGGATCGTCCCGCAGCCGGCCGTGTCGGCGTGAGAATGGCCGCCATGCAGATGCCCGCATTCTTCGACGCGGTACCGGCGATCCTGGTCACCGACCCGCTGGCCGAGACGCTCGGCGCGGCCGAGGGCGGGCTGATCGAGTACCGCTATGCCGATGCCGTCAAGCTCGCCGGCCATTCGTGCCCGACGGTGGCCGGTGCCTGGCTGATGACGCGTGCGGCACTGGCGCGGCTGTTCCCCGGCGAGACGCCGCGGCGCGGCGAGATCCTCGTCGAGTTGCGCCAGGCCGCCGACGAGGGCGTGGCTGGCGTGATCGCCGGCGTGGCGGGCCTCGTCACCGGCGCGGCCGGCGAAGGGGGCTTCAAGGGTCTGGGCGGCCGCTTCGCACGCAACGGCCTGTTGCGCTTCGGCGTGCCGATGCGCGGCGAGATCCGCTTCACGCGGGTCGACAGCGGGCACTCGGTCGAGCTGTCGCACCGGCCGCAGGCGGTGCCGCGGCCCCCGGCATTGAGCGCGTTGATGCGCGACGCCGCTGCGCCGCAGGCCTCCGCCGAGGCGCGGCGTGCCTTTGCCGTGGCGTGGCAGGACTGGGTGCGATCGATCGTGATCGACCATGCCGACGACCCGGCGTTGATCGACGTGGCGGCGTGAACGCGCCGGGTGACAAGGATGGCGCGACGGCAGATCGTCCCTGAGCGCTTCCTTGCCGGCGTGCCGCTGTTCAAGACGCTCGACGCGGCGACGGTGGCGCACCTGGCCGCCACCACCACGCGGCGCACGCTCAAGCGCGGCGAAACGCTGTTCCGCAAGGGCGACCCGGCCACGGGCCTGTACATCGTGGTCTACGGCGAGGTCAAGCTGACCGCGACCACGCCGGCCCGCGGGCCGCGCCTCACGGGCATCGTCGGCCCTGGGCAGAGCTTCGGCGAACCGGTGATGTTCCTGGAGCGCCCCGCGCTCGTCGATGCGCAGGCGGCCAGCGACACGCTGGTGCTGCACGTGCCCAAGGAGGCGGTCTTCGCGGAGATCGAGCGCAACCCGAAGTTCGCACGCCGTGTCATCGCGGGGCTGAGCAAGCGCATCGAGAACCTGGTGGGCGAACTCGACCGGCAGGCGGTGGGCAGCGGGACCGAGCGTTTCATCGCCTACCTGCTGCACCAGGCCCGCGACCGGGAAGGCCTGGTGATGAGGCTGCCGGCTGCGAAGGCGGAGATCGCTTCGCACCTGAACCTGACGCCCGAGCACTTCTCGCGCATCCTTCACGACCTGACGGCGGCGGGCCTGTTGCAGGTCCAGGGCCGCACGATCACGGTTCCGGACCTGAACCGGCTCCAGCGGGCGTCGAGACGACGCTGATCAGGGTGCGTTCAAGGGCGCAACGCCATCGCCGGCGGACGCACGCCGGGCCGCAACACCCGTGACGAAGGCGCCGAAGGCATCGAGCAACGGTGTGGCGTCGAAGGTCGGGCCCTCCAGCATCGCCAGTGCCTGCACCGTGGCTTCGAGAGTCGAGACCTGGTCGGCTCGCCGCGCGGCGCGAATCGCGCGATAGCGGGTCGGCGCGGGCGCATCCAGCGACAGCCGCGGCAGCGCGGCCAGGGCGGGGTGCTCGAGCAGCATGCGCAGGCTCTTTCGCCACGTCGCGTCGAGCACGACCAGCCGCACGGGCACACCCGCCGTCGGCGCCGGGCCTGGCGGCGCGGGCGCCGCCGGCACATCCGGATAGAGCAGCCTCGTGAGACGCCCGGGGCGCTGCAGCAGTGCCTGGAGCGCGTCGGGCGCGAAACGTTCGCCGACGACCACCTCGCAGCGCGCCAGAGACAGCTGCAGCAGCCGCACGCTGTTCTTCGCCTGTCGCCGTTCCTGCGGGTGCTGCAGGACCAGCACCTCGGTCTGGTGCGCCGTCGGCCGCACCAGCTCGCACAGACACGTGGCCTGCGGGCGCAGGCAGCGCGCACAGGTCATGCGGCCGGGGGCGGGATGACGGTTCAAGCGCCGCTACAGGTGCTGCTTGAGCGGCACGGCGGTGTCGGCCGCGATCTCCGGTGCAATGCTCTTGCCGGCCTCCAGCAGCTTGCGAGCGGCCATGTGGTCGAGCGGCGCATTCACACTCTCCACACAGGCGAGGCGTTCACCCTGGTAGTGCAGCAGCGAGAAGCTGGCCGGCGTCGCGCCGGGCCGTCGTACGCGCAGGCCATCCGGCGGCATCAGGCCGACCATCTGCAGGCGCATTGCTCCCTGCTCCGACCAGAACCACGGCACGGCTTTGTAGGGCTCGGACTTCCCCTGGAGGGTGGCCACCGCGGTGCGCGCCTGGTCATTGGCGTTCTGCACCGACTCCAGCCGCAGACGACGCGCGCTTCCGTGCTCGGGGAAGTTGGCGCAGTCGCCGATGGCGAGGATTGCCGCATCGGAGGTGCGCATCTGCGCATCGACCACGATACCGTTCTCGCACGCCAGCCCGGCCGACTGCGCGAGCCCGGTTTCCGGCGCGGCGCCGATGCCCATCACCAGCAGCTCGACGAGTTCGCGGCGCCCATTGACCGAGAGGGCGGCGAGCCGGTCACCCTCGGCCACGAAGTCGTTCACCGTCGCGCCGAGCCGCACATCGATGCCGATGGCGCGATGGGCGTTCAACACGTGCTCGGACAGTTCCGGTGACACCGCACGCTGCAGCAGGCGCGGCGCGGCCTCGAGCACGGTGACCGACTTGCCCATCAGCGCCGCGGTCGCGGCGATCTCCAGGCCGATGAAGCCGCCGCCGAGCACGGTCAGGCGCTGCGCGGCATCGAGCAGGCCGCGCAGGCGCTGTGCATCGGCCGCACTGCGCAGCACGGCCACGTTGGCGAGCGAGGCGGGCAGGCCCGGCACCGTGCGCGCCGCGGCACCGGTGGCGAGCACCAGCCACTCGAAGGGCAGTACCGCGCCCGAGCGCAGCGTCAGCGTGCGGGCCGCGCGATCGATCGCCATGGCCGGGTCGGCGCGGTGCAGCGTGATGCCCGCCTCGGCGTACCAGGCCTCGTTGCGATGCAGCTGCAGCGTCTCGCCGGGGTTCTTCAGGAACGCCTTGGACAGCGGCGGGCGCTGGTAGGGCAGTTCGTTCTCCGCGCAGACCAGGTGGGTGCGGCCACCGAGTCCCGCGGCCGCGAGTGCGCCGCACAGGGCCGCGCCGGCGTGGCCGCCGCCGACGATCACGATCGGTCCGCCGGATTCACTCGTCGCCATCGTCGGCCTCACGTGCGCCGCGGCGTTTCGCCGCCTTCGGGAACCGCTGCGCCACGTAGCGTGCCGTGGCCGTCTCCACCGCCGGGAGATTCTCGTGCAGGCGCTTGAGCAGCCCGATCAGCGTCTCGGTCTCGGCAGGCGTCAGCACCGACAGGAAGGCGCGCTCCCGTTCGAGCGCGATGCCGAGGATCTGGTCGTGCAGCGCGCGGCCCTTCTTCGTCAGCGTGGCGATGCGCAGGCGGCCGTCGTCGGCATCCAGGCTCATCGCGATCAGGCCCTTGGACTGCATGCTCTTGAAGCAGCGGCTCACCGAGGCCTTGTCCATGCCGATGACGCGCGAGACCTGCTGTGCCGAGATCGAGCCGTGGACGGCCAGCAGCACCAGGCAGCGCCAGGTCTCGATGCCGACGTCGAACACCGCCAGGTAGTTCTGCGAGGCGCCGCGCGACAGCTTGTTGGCGATCCAGGTCAGGAAGGCCGGGACGTAGCGCTCCAGGTCGACATTGGTCGGCGCCGCCTCGTCGGGCGGCGTTGTCGGCCGGGCGGCCCTGGCGCGAGCGCTCGTGGCCATCTACTGCTGGCGGTCGGGGATGCGCACCACCAGCCCCTGCAGCGCCGCCGTGAGCTTGATCTGGCACGACAGCCGGCTGTTCGGCTGCCGCTCTGCGGCGGTGCACTCGAGCATCTCGAGCTCGTTGGCCAGCGGCGCAGGCAGCTTGGCGGCCCAGGCCTCGTCGACGTAGACGTGGCAGGTGGCGCACATCGCCGAGCCGCCGCATTCGGCGACGATGCCGGGCACGCCCGCACCGGTGGCCGCGGCCATGACGCTGACGCCCTCGGGCGCCTCGAGGCCGCGCTCGCTGCCGTCGGCCAGGATGAAGGTGATGTCGGGCATGGTGAGGTTCGCTCGCAGGAATCAGGCCGGGATCAGTCGCAGGGGCAGGGTGTCGAGGGCCCGCAGCGTATTGTTGAGCCGCCGCGTGTGCGCGCCGGCGATCTCGATGCGCTTGACGCGCCGGGCCAGCGCCGTCAGCACCACCTCGCCTTCGAGCCGCGCCACCGCCTGGCCCACGCAGCCGTGGATGCCGGCACCGAAGGCCACGTGGCCGCTCGGCCGCCGCTCGATATCGTAGCGGTCCGGGTCCGGCCACTTGCGCGGGTCGCGGTTGGCCGCGGCGAGCATGCACAGCACCTTGGTGTTCTCGGCCACCGGCACGCCGGCGATCTCGCAGTCGCGCACGGCGGTGCGGTAGAAGGTCTGCGCGGTCGATTCCCAGCGCAGCGCTTCCTCGAACGCCGGGCGGGCCAGCGACACGTCGGCGTGCAGCTTCGCGTACTGCTCGGGGTGGTGCGCCAGCGCGAACAGCGCATTGCCGAGGCCGTTGATGGTGGTGTCCACGCCGGCCGACAGGAACGAGCGCACCAGCATCGGCGCCTGCTCGTGGCTGATCTCGCCGGCGTCGGCGGCCTGGTAGATCTGGTCGCCGAAGCCGCCGGGGCGCAGGTGCTCGCGCTGGCAGTTCGACATGATCCACTCCGTCACCGGCCCCATGCGTTCGGCCGACCGGGCCAGCAGCGCGTTGCGCGGTCCCATCGAGTTGAAGACGAGGTCGCCGTAGACCAGCAGGTTCTCCCGGCCGTCGTCGCCCACGCCGACGGCGTCGGGGAAGACCTTCAACGGGTAGATCTGCGCCAGGTCGTGGATGCCGCAGATCGTGCCCTTCTCGACGCAGCGCTCGACCATCTGCTCCGCCACCGCGGTGAAGGTGGCGCGGATCTGCATCACCGCCTTCGGGCTGAGGATGCGCGACAGCACGGTGCGCGTCTGCGTGTGCAGCGGCGGATCGGCCTCGAGGATCAGGCTCTTCGGCCGGAACGGCGTCTCCAGGTTGAAGTTGGTCAGCCCGACGCCCGCGCCGGAGATGAAGGTGGCGTGGTCGTTGAACACGGCGTGCACCTGCTCGTGGCGGGCGCAGGCCACCACGGTGGGATAGGGCGCGAGCCGGACCACCGGGCCGGCCTCCCGCAGGCGCTCGTGCATCGGGTAGGGATCGAGCAGGTTCTCCGTGGCATAGGGATCGATGTCCAGCACGGGCATGTTCGCGGTCTCGTTCATGGCCTCTCCTCCAGGTTCTTCAGTGCACCGCCACGCCGACCAGGCGCTCCAGCGTCGCGGTGTCTTCGCGCAGGTCCTGCGCGTTCGATTCGTGGGCGACGGCGCCGCGCTCGAGCACCAGGGCGCGGTCGGCGTAGCCGAGCGCCTCCTGCACCTGCTGCTCGACGATGACCACCGTGATGCCGTGCTCGCGGCTCATGCGCGAGAAGGCGGCCAGCAGTTCCTGCCGGATCAGCGGCGCCAGGCCTTCCAGGGGCTCGTCGAGCAGCAGCAGGCGCGGCGCGCCGAGCAGCGCGCGCGCCACCGACAGCATCTGCTGCTCGCCGCCGGAGAGCTGCGCGCCGCCGTTGCGCCGCCGCTCCGCCAGGCGAGGGAAGAGGGCGTAGGCCTCGTCGATCGCGCGGCGCGGCCGGCGCTTCAACCCGGCGACGAGGTTCTCCTCCACCGTCAGCGAGGGGAAGATGTCGCGCGTCTGGGGCACCAGCCCGAGCCCGCGCGCGGCGCGCTGGTGCGGCGCGAGGCCGGCCAGGTCTTCGCCCTCGAAGACGATGCGGCCGCGGTGCAGCTCGGCCAGGCCCATCACCGCCGCCAGCGTGGTGGTCTTGCCGACACCGTTGCGGCCGATGATCGCCAGCTTCTCCTGCGGCGCCACGGTGAAGGACAGCCCGTTGAGCACGGTGATCGGGCCGTAGCCGGCGACCACCTCGTGCAGTTCCAGCAGCGGTGCGGCCATGCTCATTGCCCCAGGTAGGCGGCGCGCACGCGTGCATCGCCGCGGATCTCGGCCGGTGACCCATCGGCGATCACCGCGCCCTCGGCCAGCACGACGATGCGGCGGGCGAAGCGGAAGACGAGGTCCATGTCGTGTTCGATGATCAGCACCGCCAGATCCTTCGGCAGCGCATCGAGCGCGGCGAGCAGCCGTGCGCCTTCGCCCTGTGGCACGCCGGCCATCGGCTCGTCGAGCAGCAGCACCTTGGGCCGCAGCGCGAGCGCGAGCGCCATCTCCACCAGGCGGCGTTCGCCGTAGGCCAGCCGTTCGGTCGGCCAGCCGGCGTGCTCGCCGAGGCCGAGCTGCTGCAGCAGCGCGCGCGCTTCGGCAGCCAGGGCCGGGTAACCGTCGATCGAGCGCCAGAAGCGGCCGGTCAGCCCCTCGCGCTCGAACAGCGCCAGCTCCACCTGCCGCTGCACCGGCAGGTGCGGCGCCAGCGTGGTGATCTGGAAGGTGCGCGCGAGGCCGGCGCGCACGCGCTGCGCCTGGGAGCGGCGCGTCACGTCCTCGCCGTTGAGCCAGACGCTGCCGGAGCTCGGTGCCACCGTGCCGCTGATCTGGTTGACCAGCGTCGTCTTGCCCGCGCCGTTCGGGCCGATCAGCGCCAGCCGGTCGCCCGCACGCATCTGCAGCGAGACCTGCCGCGTGACGTGCAGCCCGCCGTAGCGCTTGTCGAGCGCGCGGGTTTCGAGCAGCAGGTGGCTCATGACTTCCACCCCAGTCGCGATCGCAGCCAGCCCCAGGCCTTCTGCGGGGGAACCAGCACCACTGCCATCAGCGCCGCGCCGATGATGAACAGCCAGTGGTACGGGTTGATCGACGCCGCGGTGTGGTGCAGCAGCGTGAAGATCGCCGCGCCGATCAGCGCACCGTGCAGGCGGCCGGCGCCGCCGAGGATCAGCATCACCAGCGCCTCGGCCGAGAGCGCGAAGGACAGGCTGTCCAGCGCGACGATGGCATTGGTCTGCGCCGACAAGGCGCCGGCCGCGCCCGCCAGCGCACCGGCAAAGGTGTAGGTGGCGAGCAGCCGCGCCGTCACCGGCGTGCCCAGGGCCGCCATGCGCGCGCGGTTCTCGTGGATGCCGCGCACCGCCAGGCCGAACGGGGAATCGACCACGCGCCGCGCCACGTAATAGCCGACTACGAGCACGCCCAGCGCGTACAGCGCCGCGGTGCGGCCTTCAAGATCGAAGGTGAAGTGCCCGAGCAGCGGCCCCATCATGAAGCCGGACAGGCCGTCGTCGCCGCCGGTCCAGTCACGCGCCTTCTGCGCCAGGCTGAGCATGATCTGGGCGATCGCCACGGTCAGCATCAGGAAGGTGAAGCCGTGGTAGCGCAGCAGGAAGGCGCCGGAAGCCAGTGCGAGCAGCGCGCCGGCGCCCGTGCCGACGGCCAGGCCGAGCAGCGGATCGCCGTGCACGCGCAGCGCGAAGATGCCGGCCGCATAGGCGCCGACGCCGAACAGCGCGGCGTGCCCGAGCGTGGCCAGGCCGGCGATGCCGACCACCAGGTCGAGCGAGAGCACGAACAGCGCGGTGATCGCGATGCGGGTCAGCAGGCCGAGCTGCTCGGGCAGGGCCCACCAGGCGATCAGGCCGACGGCCAGCAGGATCAGCGGCGCGCGCCACGGGGGCGCCATGCGCGGCGCCTCGGAATCGGTGCCGTTCATCGTTTCAGCAGGCCGTTGGGTCGCCAGGCCAGCAGCACGGCCATGGCGAGGAAGAAGAACAGGCTGCCCCAGTCGGAGGCGAGGTACTTGCTGGCCGTCTCCACCGTGCCGAGCACGAGGGCGGCGAGCAGCGAGCCGGGCAGGCTGCCCATGCCGCCCACCGCGACGACGACCAGCACCAGCACCAGGTACTTCAGCGCGTAGTACGGCTCCAGCGGCATCAGCTCCGCGCCGAGCACGCCGCCCAGCCCGGCCAGCGCGGCGCCCGCGGCGAAGCTGGCGCATTGCACGGTGCGGATCGGGATGCCCAGCGTGGCCGCGGTGTCGGGATGATCGACCGCCGCACGCAGCCAGATGCCGAAGCGCGTGCGCGTCACCGTCCAGGCCGCGGCGGCGGCCACCACGATGCCCGCGCCGATCACCAGCAGCCGTTGTGCCGGCAGCGTGCGGAAGCCCAGGTCGACCGGCTGGGCCAGCAGCGGCGGCAGCGTGATCAGCTGCACCTGCGGCCCGGCGAGCGCGTTGGTCAGCGCGATCAGGAAGAAGGTCAGGCCGATGGTGAAGAGCACCTGCTCGAGCTCGCTGCGGCGGTAGAGGTGGCGCAGCACCAGCGCCTCGAGCAGCGCACCGGCCGCCGCGGTGAGCGCGAGCGCCGCCGGCACCGCCAGCCAGAAGCTCCACTGCGCCTCGCGGGTGAGGAGGGCGGCCGCATAGCCGCCGATCATCGCGAAGGCGCCGTGCGCGAGGTTCACGAAGCGCATCAGGCCGAGCGTGACCGACAGGCCCACGGCGATGATGAACAACACCATCCCGTAGGCCACGCCGTCGATCAGCACATTGGCCAGCAGTTGCATCGCGGCAGCCCGGGCAGTTGCTTACTTGTCGAGACCGAAGTCGATCTGCGGCCCGAAGTTCTGCACTTCCTTGTTGACCAGCGTGCCGCCGGCCTTCTCCACCTTGCGCAGGTAGACGTTCTGAACGATGTGGCGCGTCTTCGGGTCGATGCGCACCGGGCCGCGCGGGCTCTCCCACTGCAGCGAGCGGGCGGCTGCGAGCGCCTTCAGGCCATCCTTCTTGCCGCCGGTGGCCTCGATCATCCTGTGGATGACGACCATGCCGTCCCAGGCGCCCACGGCCGCATAGTTGGCGATGGCGTTGGGGTCCTTCTTCTTCAGTGCCGCAACGAAAGCCTTGTTGGCCGCGGAGTCGTGTGCAGCCGAGTAGTGGAACGCGGTGGTCAGGCCGAGCGCCGAATCACCGAACTTCTGCAGGTCGAACTCGTCCATCTCGGCCGTGCCGAGGAACTGGATGCCGGCCTTGGCCAGGCCGTTCTCGTTGTAGGCCTTCACGAAGCCGAGGTTGGGCGGGCCGCCGGGCAGGAAGGTGTAGACGGCCTGCGCGCCGCTGGCCTTGATGCGCTGCACGAAAGGCGCGAAGTCGGTGGTGGCGATCGGCATGCGGATGCTCTCGACCACCGTGCCGCCCTGCTTGGCGAACTCGCTCTTCCAGGCGGTTTCCGCATCGATGCCCGGGCCGTAGTCGGTCACCGCGGTCACGACCTTGGTGATGCCGTTCTTGGCCGTCCACTGGGCCAGCGGCACGGTGACCTGCCACAGCGTGTAGCTGGTGCGGATGAAGAACTCGCTCTTGTCGGTGATCGACGAGGTGGCCGCGTTGAAGATGACGGTCGGCGTCTGGCTCTGCTGGATCAGCGGCGCGACGGCGAAGGCGTTCGGCGTGAAGACGAAGCCGCCGAGGTAGTCGACCTTGTCCTTGACGATCAGCTCCTGCACCAGCGTCTTCGTCTGGCCCGGGTTCGGGCCGCCGATGTCGCGGTAGATCAGCTCGACGTCCTTGCCGGCGAGCTTGCCGCCTTGCGATGCGATGTAGGCCTCCGCGCCGTTCTTGAACAGCGTGCCGTAGTGAGCGAAGGGCCCGGAGAACGGCCCGACGATGCCGATCTTGACGGCCTGCGCGGCAGCGTCGGCCGAGGCGAACGAGGTGAGCGCGAGAGTGGCGGCGAAGGCCAACATGCCGCGACGGGTGTTCAGGCTCATGGGTGTCTCCGAGGGTGTGCGCCGCAGGCGGGCAAGGGCGCGTGTTGATCTGGCGCAATGGTCGGCATAAAAGGTTGGCATGTCAACCAATTGATATGCCAACCAATGACCGGGAAAACCCTTGCCGCGGGGCCGCCGGACGCCGATCACACGCTTCGGTCCCGGCCGAAGCACCCGGCCCGCCTTCTGCGGCACAGTGGCACCCGATGGCAACTGACCCGAGCACCTCCGTGAACGTGACCTGCTTCATCCGCTACCGGATCGACCCGTTCCAGCGCGATGCCTTCAAGGCGTACGCCGAGGCCTGGGGCCGCATCATTCCGCGCTGCGGCGGCAACTTGATCGGCTATTTCCTGCCGCACGAAGGCAGCAACGACGTGGCTTGGGGGCTGATCGGCTTCGACGACATGGCCGCCTACGAGCGCTACCGCGCCACGCTCAAGGGCGACGCCGAAGGCCGGGCGAACTTCGCGTTCGCCCAGGCGCGTCGATTCATCCTGCGCGAGGAGCGAAGCTGGCTCGAGGATGTCGATGCGACGCGCAACCGGGCACGGCAGGTGATACCGTGATCGCAGGCCCCGGCGAACCGCGCCTCGCCCGCGTGGCTGCCATCGTGGCCGATCCGACGCGGTCGCGCATGCTGGCCTACCTGCTGTCGGGCGAGTACGCCAGCGCCAGCGAACTGGCGAAGTCCGCGTCGGTGACGGCGGCCACGGCCAGTGGCCATCTGGCCAGGCTTCTGGATGCACGCTTCGTCGTCTGCGAGCCGCGCGGTCGCCACCGCTACTACCGCCTGGCGGACGCCGAAGTGGCGCATGCCCTCGAGGCACTGGCGCTGGTTGCCGAGCGTGACGTGCACGACAAGACGTGGGCCCACCCCGAGCGAACGCGTCTTCGCCTGGCCCGCTGCTGCTACGGACATCTGGCCGGGCGTCTCGCCGTCTCGCTCTTCGATGCGCTGCAGCGGGAGGAAGGTCTCAGGTCGACGTCTGCCGGCTTCGAACTCACTGCGTCGGGCCGGGAGTGGCTCGAGGCGCTGGGGATGAAGCCCGGCGCAGCCAGCGCGAGGCGGCGTTATGCGTACCGCTGCCTGGATTGGTCCGAACGACGCGATCATCTGGCCGGCCAGCTCGCCGACGAGATCTACCAGCACTTCACGGCCAGGGGTTGGCTGCGCCGCACCGCCAGCCGCGCGGTGGAGGTCACCGAGAGTGGCCGGCGCGAACTGCTGCCGCGCCTGGGCCCGGCGGTGGACGCGGGCGACGAGTCAGTCCCGGGGTAATCGTATTTTTCCTGCAGATTGACACGCTGCCCCAGAAAAACTCTAGCCGCGACAAGCACTTGCAAAACCGGCTCTCGGAGACCCCTTGTGCTTTCGGTGCAGATTGACACGCTTCAACCTGCCCCGACCGGTCACGCCGCAGGCGCCTCGAATGCCCCACCGATCTGCTTGGCCCGGCGAAGATCGTCCGAGTGCAGGTACATGGACGTGGTCGACAAGGACGCGTGCCGCAGGTTGTCTCGCACGGTGGTCAGTTCGGCGCCGCGCTGAAGTGCATGGGTGGCGTGCGTGTGCCGCATCCAGTGCGGCGTGGCCCGGAGCAGCTTCTCGGCCAACGCCGGATTCGTATCCGCCAAGACGTCGGCCGTCGCGGCGAAGAACCTCTTCACGATCGCCCACAGCCGCTTGGGCGTGATGCCGCCCTCGCCATCGAGGCTGCCAAGCAGCGGCGTGGCGGGGTTCCACTTCGCTGGCGTCACGGGGAGGCCGCGCTGAGCAAGGTGCCGGTCCAGAACACCTCGCGCTAGCCCCGGCAGCACCACCTTGCCGGTCTTGCTGCCTTTGCCAACCACGTGCAGCCAGTGATCGCCTTGCGCGTCGACCTCGATAGATCCCAGCGTGGCGTGCACCAGTTCGCCAGCACGCAGCCCTGTGCTGTAGCTGAAGTCGATCAGGAAGCGAAGCCTTTGGGCCGCGCTCGGCTGCCAACCGTACGACCACTCCAGCCCTTGGGCGACCGTCCTCACGAGCTTCCACTCACCCTCGGAAAACGATCTCGTCGTGTCCAGGGTCGCCTGCCTGGCGCCTCGGACCTTGATGCCCGCGAAGGGATTGGCCAGTACGTACCGCTGTTCGATCAGCCACCGGAACATCGAACTCAGCACGGAGAGCGAATAGGCCCTGGAGCGCGTGGACAGCCCGCCGGCGAACGGCCGCCACTCGGCCGAAGTGCGCGGCGCCGCCGGCCCCACCCAACGCTGCCTGGGAGAAGGCTGTCGCAGGAAGGCCCGATACGCCACGGCATCCTCGGTGGCCAGCGAGGACAGTGCGACGCCGCGCTCGACGATGGCCCACAGGATCAGCCGTTCGGCTTCCTTGCGGTAGGCCCGCTGCGTTGCAGGCGCTTCGTGCAGCGACAGCCAAGCCTGGACCGCCTCGTAGTCGTTGTTCGCCCGCAGGACGCACGACGCGCGCGGCGCACGATGCTGACCCTTGCTGCCGTCCACCTCTTGCGGCACGACGAGCTTCTCCCAGGGAAGCACATCCGATGGCACCAGAGTGACGAGTAGCGCGCGGGCCCGGTCGGTCAGGTCAGCATGGGCGGCGAAGAAGGCCTCGATCCGGCGCGCACCGGCCACGCCGAGGCCGTTGATGCCCGCCCACCAACGCCTGCGGCGCGGTACTCGCAGCGTGAGGTCGGCCAAGGTCTTGATGCCAGCGTTGCGCAGCACGACGGCAACGCGAGGCTCCAGCCAGAGGCCAACCCCGTCGCCGATCAGGGGGACGGGAACGGTCGCGTTGCGGAGCTGCTCGATGGCTGCAGCCATGGCGCGCGCGGCCGCTGGGCCCTTGCGGGCTGGACCCACGAACAGCTCGGCGAGGTCGTCTCGGTGGCGCGACCTGGCGAAGGCAGCGATGTCACGGCGGATCGCCCCGATGACGCCGCGTGAGGACTGACCGCGCGCCGGAGCATCACTGTGATACCGCATTACCGCGTCTCTCGACGGCAAGCCCTCAAGCCAAGCCCGGAGTGCCGCGAGCGCCGAAGCGTCAGGCAGCGACACGGACGGCGCGGTTACAGACAGGCTCGTTTTCACCGCGAGCAGTTTACCCCGCTAGAAGCGCTATGCCGCTAAGGTTAGTTATCGGCATAGCAGCGACTAGAGTCCACTTGTTCAAGGCATGCTCCGCCGGCTTCGGGCTCGGCTCGCCCGTTGTCAGCACCAGCAGCGAACTGCCGCGGCGGTCACCTGTCAGCGGCGGCGCCTAACTCCATTTGCTGCATTTGCTTGGTTGTCGGGATTTGCTTAGAATCCGCCTATGAGCACCGATCTCAGCACTCCCGTCCTGCTGCGCCGCATCGCGCAGCTTGAGGCCACCGTTGGGCGTCTCAGCGAAGACCTTGGCAACTTGCGCTCGGCCGTCAGCAAGCAAGGTATGCAACTGCCAAGGACGCGGGGTGTTCGAGCCCGAGTGGCGCACGCCCAGTCCCCTGCCGCGGACTACCAGCACTCTCAGGCCACTGGCGGCCTGGCTGGTGCGGCCGTGCGCGGCGAGGCAGCGCGTGTCCAGTGGGTCAAGGATGGCCTCGTCGTGCCCGGCGAGCAACTCGCGCAGGCCTGGGGGCTGACGCGCCAAGCGTTGGCGCCGGCCGCAGACCGTGGCGAAGTCTTTGCAGTGAAGGTCGGCAACCGGCTTTACTACCCGCAGGCATTCCTGGGGATGGATCGCGAGGCCGTGGCAGCCATCTGCCGCGCGCTCGGTGACCTCGGCGCCAGCGAGAAGCTGATGTTCTGGCTGCGCGAGCACGGCGCCCTAGCAGGAAAGAGCGTTGCCGCCGCTCTGGAGGCGGGGACTGCTTTGGCCAAGGTGGAGCGCCTGGCCGCGGCATGGGCGCGCGAGAGAGGCGCCTCGCGTGTCACTGCGGCTGCCTGAGCCCGGCTCCTTCGAGGATCTGCTTCGACCGACCAGGATCGAAGTCGCGTCGCTCGTGCGCTTGAGCCGGCATCCGGCCACCGAGCCGTACTGGTCGGCCGGCGTCTACCGCTTTGATGATCCAGATCCTGGCGGTGCCGACGCCTTCGGCACCTGCTACACCGCCAGCACCATCGAGGTAGCCTTCGCAGAGAGCGTCATTCATGAGTGCGGGCGGTTCCTCGGCGGCAGCCACGAGGTGCCGACCGCCGAACTGACCGAACGTTCGGTCGTGCGGTTTGCTTGCGAACGGCGCAAGACGCTGGTGCTGGCTGACCTGACCGGGGCGGCGCTCAAGGCCCTGGGTCTGAACAACGACATCAGTGCATCCGCCGACTACACGGCGAGCCAGGCCTGGGCACGGGCGATCCACGGTGCGTGTCCGCGTTGGGATGGAATCAGGTACGTTTCGCGGCAGATGAACAAGGGGTTCGCCTACGCCATATTCGAGCGCAGCGGGCTCCGCAAGCTGCGCGCCGAGAAGCTCAAGGCACGGCAGGTGGATGACCTCTGCGATCGGTTCAACGTCACCGCGGTCTGACAGCGCCGCGGTCCGAACCCGAAGGTCGGCAACCTGATGTACACCGGCCGTTCGCCGGCGAAAACCGGTCGGCTCCACTCGGCCATTATGAGAAGACCCCGGTTATGAAAAGTCATGAGCCGGCGGGCTCTCGCTGCGCTCGCGACTTCGCGCGTTGAGGCCCAGTCCGGCTTCTCATAATCAAAGGCCCTTGAGGAACTCCAGCAACGAGTCCGAGGCGCGGAAGCGCCGGCCGGCAGCGTCGGGTTCCTGCATCCGAGCCAGCGCCTTCTCCTTCATCGCCAAGTTCGCCTGCGTGTACTGGTGCGTGGAGGTCGGGCTCTCGTGACCGAGCCACAGCGCGATGCCGTCGATCGGCTCGCCAGACTGCAGCAGGTGCATCGCCGTCGTGTGGCGGATGGTGTGTGGGGAGACGCGGCGATCTCGCAGGCTCGGCATGGCCGGTGTGGCGGCCGCCACTGCCAGTGCCAGCCGCTGGGCGACGTTGGTCCGGGTCATGGGGCCGCCGTCCCGGTTGGGCAACAAGGCCGAGGTTGGCAGCAACTCTGGGTTGAACCGCAACCAGTTCCGGATCGCCTTCACCGTCGAACGCCACAGCGGCATCGTTCGCTGCTTGCGACCCTTGCCGCGCAGGTGCACGCTGGCCACGCCGTCGAGCACCACGTCGGCCAGGCGGACAGCAACGATCTCGGACACGCGGGCCCCGGTGTTGTAGAGCATGTGCAGCAGCAGATGATCGCGTTGGCTGGTCCAACTGGCTCCCGGCTTGCCGATGACGGCCAACATCTCCTCGCGCGTGAGGAAGCCCAGGACTGGCCGCTCGAAGCGCTTCATCGGCACTCCCAGCGCCTGCTCGACGACATGCAGCGCGTCGACATCGCGGTGGCCGGCGAACTTCAGGAACGCGCGCAGCGCCGCCAGCCGCGCATTGCGGGTGCGCACCGCATTGCCGCGGTCCTGCTCCAGATGATCGAGGAAGGCCAGGATCAGGGCCGGCGTGATGTCCTCGAGCTTCATTGCCGTCGGCTGCTTGTGCAGCCGGGCGGTGGCGAAGTCCAGGAACAGCACGAAGCCGTCGCGGTACGTGGCCACCGTGCGTGGGCTCATCGCACGTTGCTGCGTGAGGTGCTCGGTGAAGAACGACTGCGCCAGCGCCGCGAAGCTCGGCGGCGAACGAGGAACCGACGGCCTACTCATCGTCGTCCTCCCACGGGCTGGCGTAGCGCTCGAACGCCTGGCCCAGCAAGCCCATCAACTCGGGCACGCCCGTGAGGTACCAGTACGTGCTGGAGACCTTGACGTGCCCCATGTAGGTCGACAACGCCAGCATGCGCTGGTTGATGTCCTCGCCCTGTTCGTGCCACAGCACCAGCCGGCGTACGGCGAAGCTGTGCCGCAGGTCGTGGATGCGCGGCGTTCCGTGGCTGCCCCGGTCGACCCAGCCCAGTTGGTGGCGCAGGTCACAGAAGATGCGGTGGGCCTGGCGGTCGCCGACGGGTTGCCCCAGCAACTGCCCGCGGGTGGAGACGAAGAACGGCAGATCCGGCGTCGCGCCGACGTGGCGGGCGCGTTGCGCCCGGTAGCGCGCCAGAACCTGGACGGTGCTCGGATGCAGCGGCACCAGCCGCGTCTTGCCGAACTTGCTCTGCCGGATCGTCATGACCCCGGCCACCAGGTCGACGTCGGCGTCGAGCAGGTTCAGCGCCTCGGAGATGCGCAGCCCCGTGCACGCCACCAGGCCGAATAGCGTCTCCATCACCGCTGGCCGCAAGCCGCCCTTGGGACCCAACTGCCTTGCAGCGGCGAGCAGTTCGACGATCTCGGCCTCGCGGTAGACGTGGGGCGTCGTCCGACCCGGCACGCGTCCGAAGACAGCTTCGTCGGGCACCGGGGTGGCGGGCTCGAACTGCCGCAACCAAGCGGTGAAGGGCCGCAGCGCCTTGAGCCGTCGCGCCAAGGTCGAGCGGTCGCCTCGACCCGCCTTGGTCTGGCGTGCCCAGTCCGCCATCAGATCGACCGTCAGCGGCCCCTGGTGGCCAACGTCCGCGACATACCGGGCGAAGCTGAGCAGCCGTGGCTCCATGCTTCGCAGCGCGAAGCCCAACCGCCGCCGCTCGGCCACGTATTGCTCCACGCGGGCCCGCAAGCCAGCGCGGGCGCTCACAGCGAACTCCCTGGCCAAGGCAGCGCGACGCCCGACAGCGCGCCGTGATCGACCTTGGCATAGATCATCGAGGTGTTTAGCGACCGGTGCCGAAGCACGTCGGCCACCTCCTTGATCGATCCGCCTTGGTTGACGATGCGGTTGGCGACCGTGTGCCGCAACGCGTGGCTGCGGCCGTGGGGAATGCCGACCCGCCGGAAAGCATCGCGCACGATGCGGCGGATGGCATCCACGCCGATGGGTTCGTCGTGCGGCGCCTGACGGCGCACGAACACTGCCGGATCGCTGGTCTTGGGACGCTCGTGGCGCAGGTAGGCTTCGAGGGCCCGGCCGGTGGCGACGGGCAGCGGCAGCATGTCCTGGCGGCGCGACTTCGTGCGCCTGAGCGTGACCGTGCCCAGCCGCCAGTCGATGTCGGCCAGCTGCAGTCGGCTGATCTCGATGCCCCGCAGACCCAGATCCAGTGCCAGGCGGACGACCGCGTAGCCGCGCTTGGGCGACGGCAGCGCGTCGGTGAACGAACTCAGCAGCCGATCCACCTCCTCGGGCTTGAGGCCCCGAGGCAGCGTGGCCATGCTCCAGTGCGCCGGCGAGGAGATCGTGGCCAGCAGCGGCCCCACCGCGTCCCCGCAGGTGGCGCGATAGCGCAGGTACGCCCGCAGCGTCGACGCGATCGCGAAGGCGTTGCTGCTCGTGCCAAGCGCCAGCAGTTGATCGGCAATGAAGTGGCGAACGTCTTCGGCGCGCAGCGAGCCGACGACGACGGGCTTGCCGGCGAACTTGGACAACAGCAGTCGCTCGACGATCCGCAGCCGGCCTCGGCGCGTCGCCAATGCCAAACCCCTGGCCTCGCGCATGTGGGCGTCAAAGCGCTTCAGTTCGTCGGCGACGGGGCCGGCAGGTGATGGCACGGGAGCGATGACGCCCTCGGCACGCAGGATCTCCAGCAGGGGCGTGAGCGCGGCCCGCGCTTCGTTCGGCGTGCGCAACGCGCCGCCCAGGCAAACGCAACGTGGCAAGTGATAGCGCAGGAACTGATCGATGCAGCCCTCGTCCAGCATCCGCGCCGGCAGCGAGCACATCGACATCCAGTGCGCGAAGTGCGCCAGGCCATTGAGGCAGCGACCCGAGGTGTGCGTCGCGTAGCGGCCGCGACGAAGGCGCGCGATGTACGCAGGGACCTGCGCAGCCAATGGGCCTTCCAGCAACCAGGCCTGCAGCAAGGGGTTGATCGATGGGATCTTGGGCATGACGACCTCCGGTGGTGGGAGTCGTCAGTGCAGTCCGAGCAATGAACTTATGTCCAGCGCGGCCGCGTGCCCCAGCGCCGGGCGCCAGCATCCATGCGGCCTGCCGGTCTACCCGATGCTCGAACTTCGCATAAACAGGGTCTTCTCATAATGGCCGTTATGCCAAGCTGTTCATAACGGCCAGGAGCAGACGCTGAAGTTCGACGCCGAGACCGGTCACTCGGATCGTGTTGGGCCGCCTACTCCCTGGGGGCGCCCGAGTCCTTCACAACGCCTTCGTATCGCTTGATTTCAGCGGCCATGAACCCGGCGAACTCACTGGCACTGCCGCCCCCGACTTCCGCACCCATGTCGATGAGCTTCTGTCGGACTTCAGCGGACCTCAGGATCTTGTTCAGTTCGGTGTTCAAGCGCTGCACCACATCGCTGGGTGTTTCGCGCGGCAGCGTGATGCCGTACCACGCAGAGGCCAGCATCGGTGTGCCGGCCTCCTCGAAGGTCGGTACCGCAGGCAGCACGCCCAATCGCTTGCTGGAAGCCACGGCAATCGGACGCAGCAGGCCGCCGCGGATGCTGCCCAGCGAACCGGTGTCGATCATCATGTCGATATGCCCGGCCAGCAGGTCTTGCGCCGCAGGGCCACTGCCTTTGTAGGGCACATGCCGGATGTCGATCTTGGCGCGCATAGGAATTTCAAACGGTCTGGTCTGTGAAAAGCCTGGAAAGCCCGACTCAGCCCTGGGTGGGCAGCCGATGCCTGCCTGGATGGCTTGGAACTGGCGCCTGGGCCGTTGCCTTGTCTGGATTCGGCCCGCGGTGACGGCTCGCCTCGCGCTCGTTGGGCCTTGATCTCGGGGTTGACCCTGTGTTTTCCGCCATCCAGTCCGCACGCGGGCGCAGCGCCACCGGCCACTGGCGCCAGGCTGCGCAGCCCTTTGTGATGT
>WBZM01000295.1_pt1 | contig 74920 bp, 56 predicted proteins | sample 5204271 | NCBI WGS metagenome assembly WBZM01 (sample SAMN12344346, study PRJNA552823) | activated sludge metagenome | biome: Activated sludge suspended growth; feature: Nitrification reactor; material: Wastewater; isolation source: activated sludge from nitrification reactor of wastewater... | reverse complement strand
CAGGCCCTCAAGGTCCGGCAGGAAATGACGGCGCGACCGGTGCCACAGGCGATACAGGTCCACAAGGTATACAAGGTGTAACGGGCCCTACGGGCGCTACAGGTTCAGGTGGTGGTGCAACAGGCCCAACAGGTGATACAGGCCCGGCAGGTGCAAATGGTGCTGACGGAGCAACAGGTCCGCAAGGCCCAACCGGTGCTAATGGTGCCGATGGTGCAACCGGCCCACAAGGTGTAACAGGCGCAACCGGCGCAAATGGATTGGATGGTGCTACAGGCCCACAAGGCCCGACCGGCCCAACAGGTTCCGGTGGAGGTGCAACAGGAGCAACGGGTGATACAGGCCCTCAAGGTCCGGCAGGAAATGACGGCGCGACCGGTGCCACAGGCGATACAGGTCCACAAGGTATACAAGGTGTAACGGGCCCTACGGGCGCTACAGGTTCAGGTGGTGGTGCAACAGGCCCTACAGGTGATACCGGCCCTGCCGGCGCAAATGGATTAGACGGTGCTACAGGTCCGCAAGGCCCGACTGGTGCTAATGGTTTAGATGGTGTCACCGGCCCGCAAGGTCCTGCCGGTGTAACAGGCGCAACAGGCGCAAATGGATTGGATGGAGCCACAGGCCCACAAGGTCCTACCGGCCCAACAGGAGCTACAGGTGCAGGAGGTGGTGCTACAGGTGCAACCGGTGATACGGGTCCTCAGGGTCCTGCAGGTATTACGGGGGCAACAGGAGATGGAATCACAAATATTATAGATAATGGTAATGGTACAATTACCATTGTAACTAACAGCGGCAGCTATACTGTGCAGAGCGGTATTACAGGGGCTACGGGCCCAACTGGCCCTACCGGCGCAGGTGGTGGCGCTACTGGTGCTACCGGCGATACGGGTCCCCAAGGGCCGGCCGGTGCTAATGGTGCAACAGGAGCCACAGGTCCAAACGGAGCTGATGGAGCTACCGGCCCTCAGGGCGCTACTGGTGCTAATGGATTGGATGGTGCAACGGGTCCGCAAGGTATTCAAGGTATAACCGGCCCCACAGGCCCAACCGGAGCAGGTGGCGGTGCAACAGGTGCTACCGGAGATACAGGTCCTCAGGGCCCGGCAGGAGCAAATGGTTCAACGGGCGCTACAGGTGCAAATGGGGCTGATGGAGCAACCGGCCCACAAGGCCCAACCGGAGCAAATGGTTTAGATGGAGTTACTGGTCCACAGGGGTTACAGGGTGTAACAGGTGCCACCGGGGCTAATGGTCTTGACGGTGCAACAGGCCCACAAGGCCTTCAAGGAATAACCGGCCCCACGGGTGCAGGTGGCGGTGCCACTGGCGCTACCGGTGATACAGGTCCTCAAGGTCCCTCAGGAGCTAACGGCGCAACAGGCGCAACAGGTGCGAATGGTGCTGATGGAGCAACAGGCCCACAAGGCCCAACAGGCGCTAATGGTTTAGATGGTGCAACTGGTCCTCAAGGCCCTCAAGGTGCAACAGGTGCCACAGGTGCAAATGGAGCTGATGGCGCAACAGGCCCGCAAGGCTCAACAGGCGCTAATGGATTAGATGGAGCGACGGGTCCCCAAGGTATAACTGGCCCTACCGGCCCTACAGGTGCTGGTGGGGGAGCAACGGGCGCTACAGGTGATACCGGTCCGCAAGGCTTACAAGGCCCTACTGGCCCGGCTGGTGCTACCGGTGCAGGAGTTACTGGTCCAACCGGTGCAACCGGCAACAATGGAGCCGATGGTGCTACAGGTCCGCAAGGCCCTGCAGGTGTAACTGGTTCAGCAGGCGCTACGGGCGCGAATGGAGCTGATGGCGCAACAGGTCCTCAGGGCCCAACCGGAGCAAACGGTTTAGATGGCGTAACCGGGCCACAGGGAGCAACAGGTGCTAATGGCTTAAATGGTGCAACAGGCCCTCAAGGTATAACAGGTCCAACAGGGCCTACCGGCGCAGGTGGTGGCGCAACCGGTGCAACCGGCGATACAGGACCGCAGGGTCCTGCAGGCACTAACGGAGCGACCGGTGCAACAGGAGTAACTGGTGCCGATGGCGCAACAGGACCCCAGGGTGCCACCGGAGCAAATGGATTGGACGGCGCAACCGGACCACAAGGTGTGGCGGGAGTAACCGGCCCAACCGGAGCTCAAGGTATTCAAGGCTTACAAGGAGATACAGGCCCTCAGGGCTTACAAGGTATAACAGGACCAACTGGCCCAACAGGTGCAGGTGGTGGTGCAACTGGCCCAACAGGTGCAACAGGAAATAATGGTGTTGATGGGGCAACAGGTCCTCAGGGCCCTGCCGGTGCAACAGGCGCTACAGGTGCCAATGGGTTGAATGGTGCCACAGGTCCGCAAGGCCCTGCCGGTATTGATGGTGTAACCGGCCCACAAGGTGCAACCGGTCCCGCCGGTGCTACTGGTGCAGGTGTAACGGGCCCAACTGGCGCAACAGGAAACAATGGAGCTGATGGTGCTACAGGTCCTCAAGGTCCTGCCGGTGCAACTGGCGCTACGGGTGCCAATGGGTTGAATGGTGCTACGGGTCCGCAAGGCCCTGCCGGTATTGATGGTGTAACCGGCCCAACAGGCGCAACAGGAAATAATGGTGTTGATGGTGCTACGGGTCCTCAGGGCCCTGCCGGTGCAACGGGCGCTACAGGTGCAAATGGATTAAATGGCGCCACAGGAGCAACAGGCGCTACAGGAAATAACGGTGTTGATGGGGCAACAGGTCCGCAAGGTCCTGCCGGTGCAACGGGCGCTACAGGTGCAAATGGATTAAATGGTGCAACGGGCGCCACAGGTTCAACCGGAGCCACTGGAAGTACGGGTGCTACTGGTTCCACTGGTGCAACAGGAATTACAGGTGCAACAGGTGATACCGGCCCTCAAGGTGTAACCGGAGCAACAGGATCAACTGGTTCTACAGGCGCAACCGGAAGTACGGGTGCTACTGGTTCCACTGGAAGTACAGGCGCAACGGGTGCTACTGGTGATACCGGCCCTCAAGGTGTAACGGGTGCAACAGGCTCAACAGGAGCAACTGGTTCTACGGGTGCCACAGGTTCTACAGGTGCAACCGGAAGTACTGGCGCAACGGGCGCTACTGGTGATACCGGCCCTCAAGGCGTAACAGGTGCTACCGGCTCAACAGGAGCCACTGGTTCTACCGGCGCAACCGGAAGTACGGGTGCTACAGGTGCAACAGGAAGTACAGGCGCAACAGGTGCTACTGGTGATACCGGCCCTCAAGGTGTAACGGGAGTAACAGGCTCAACAGGTTCTACGGGAGCTACTGGAAGTACGGGTGCCACAGGTGCAACAGGAAGTACAGGCGCAACGGGTGCTACAGGTGATACCGGCCCTCAAGGTGTAACGGGTGCAACCGGCTCTACTGGAGCAACTGGTTCCACGGGTGCAACAGGTGATACCGGCGCAACCGGCCCTAAGGGTGATACCGGTATTACCGGACCAACCGGTCCTTTAGGTAATGCGGGCGGAGACTTACAAGGCACTTATCCGAACCCGGTGGTGGATGGTATATTAGGAGATTCAATAATAGGAACGCCAAATGCGGGTCAAACATTAGTATTTAACGGTACCTATTGGACCTTTAAGGATACCACCTCTAACGGTAACGACTGGCACATAACCGGCAACGCCGCTACGGTGGATGGTACTAACTTTATAGGAACCACCGATAATGTTCCTTTCAATATCAGGGTAAACAACCAGCGTGCAGGTAGAATAGATAACACTAACCTTAATACGAACATGGGTTACTTAAGTGCAAATATTACGGGCGGTGTAAATAACTCGCAGTTCGGTGCTTATTCTTTAGGTTCCCTTGGTGCGGGCTCTACGGGTGGCTCTAACACTTCTATGGGTGTTTATTCAATGGCTTATAATACTACTGGAAGTCAAAACGTTGCAGTTGGCGAATATGCCCTTAGCAGCAATACTACCGGCAATCTCAACGTTGTTATGGGGGCCGGAGCAATGGATCAGGCGTCAGCCAGTATAGGTAACGTGGCCGCAGGTTTCTGGGCGCTGCGTGGTGCCCCGGGTGCCAGCAGCCAGTATAACGTGGCCCTTGGTTTTGCCAGTGCCTATAGCATGACAACCGGTACACGCAACGTAGCTATTGGTTTACACTCATTGTATTCAAATACAACCGGAAGTTACAATGTTGCCATAGGCGATTCATCGTTGTATAGCTATAACAACGTTGCTTATATGAATACCGCTGTTGGTCATGCAAGCCTTTACGCTTCAACCACCGGCGCGGCCAATACTGCAATAGGTTCTTATGCTTTAACCGCCAATACTACCGGCGGTAATAACACTGCCGTTGGTAATGCCGCATTGCAGTATCCGCAAACCATGATTAATAACACTGCGGTTGGTAATGGCGCTATGCAAAACGGCAAACTGGTAACAGCTTCAACCGCACTTGGTTCGGAAGTAATGCAGTTTGACAGCGCAGGCGATATGAACGTAGCTGTAGGCTGGCGTGCTATGCGCAATAGCAAATGGGCTTATGAAAATACCGCTGTGGGCGTGGGCGCCCTTGAAAGCGCTACAACTACCCGCTATAATACAGCTATCGGTCGTTTTGCTTTACAACAAATTAAAACCGATTTAAACACAGCTTTAGGTTACCAGGCCGCTTTATTCGCTGATTCATCAATAGGTGCTGTTTATGTGGGAGCGCAAGCCGGTTATTATAACGAAGCCAACTATAACATATGGATTGGTTACCAGGCAGGTGTAGGCAACACAAATCCATTTAAGATTACCGGTAATGAAAATACCGGTATCGGTTTTCAAACGCAATACTATGCCACAACCTCGCGTAGCAATACCACTTTAGGCCACGGCGCTATGTTTTACGGTTACCTGGGCAGCTATAATACGGCCATTGGTGTCCGTTCATTACACGGTACGGGTTCCGGTGTTCAGGGTAGCTATAATATTTCTATAGGTGATAGTGCCGAATTCAACAACTCCTTTGGCAGCCATGTGCTTGCCATTGGTAATTATGCCAACTATACTTCTACCAGTCTTTCTGATTTAATTGCTATAGGCGATAGTGCATTATATCTTAATGGTAATTCTGAGAACTTTGGTATTGGTCATAGAGCAGGAAGAAACACATCAACCGGATTCCGCAATTTTTACATTGGTAATGATGCAGGCTACTACAACACTACCGGTTCCTACAATATGTTTGTAGGAGCTTATGCGGGTCAATTTAATACCACCGGCAACTTTAACCATGCTTTCGGCCGTGGTGCCTTACAACAAAACACCACTTCATTTGGCAACCATGCCTTTGGGCGTTTAGCGGGTCAAAACCATGAAGTGGGAGACCTTAACTCATACTTCGGTTACCAGTCTGGTGTATACGATAGCATTGGCTACTATAATACTTTCTTTGGTTCGTACACAGGTAATACTAACCCGGCCGCACAGGGTAATGATGACCAGTTTAACACCGGCGTGGGTTATGCGGCATTAAGTGATATAACCACCGGCGATTGGAACAGTGCCGGCGGCGCTTACTCGCTTGATCAAAACACAAGCGGCTCGGTGAATACGGGTTGGGGTGTAAGTACCTTGCGCTTCAATACCACCGGTTCAGGAAACACCGCGCTTGGTACCAACGCACTATACAGTCACCAAACCGATGATTACAACACCGCTGTTGGTTACGAATCCATGATTAGCGATACAAGTGGTTTTAGAAACACCGCCGTGGGATGGCGTACCTTGCGCTATAATCTCCAGGGCTGGGATAATACTGCCATAGGTGTTGGTGCGCTGGAGTTTATGCCTCAGCAAACAGGTAACACAGCAATAGGCCGCGGCGCCATGATAAGCGCAGCCGGAGATTACAACGTTGCAGTAGGTTATTATGCCGCTTCGGATATGGATACTGCACTGAGTAATTTTGTAGTTGCCATTGGTAATGACGCAGGCCATACCTCAGGCGCTTCCAATACGGTTTACATTGGCCGATATGCTGGTTACTACAACAAAGGCGATGAAAACGTATTTATCGGCTATAATTCAGGCGTGGGCTATTCAACAAACAATGTTAGCGGTAAAGAGAACGTTGGCGTAGGTGCAAGTACTTTAAGCTATCTATCCACCGGCCGCAACAACACCGCTTTAGGCCTTGGTAGTTTATACTTCACCTCAACAGGTACCAATAACATTGCCATAGGTACCCGCGCGGCAATTAGCGTTACAAGCGCTACCCGCAACGTGGCCATTGGCGATAGCAGTATGTTCTGGGGCAACGCTTCAAACAATACCGGCATGGGTTACCGTACCCTGTTCTTTAATTCAGCAGGCACTAACAACGTAGCTATAGGCCCTTATGCAATGCAGGGTAACGCAAGCTACTCAGCCGGGGCGGATATAGCCATTGGTTATGCTGCCTTAGCGCAAGTGAGTTCGGGTACGCAAAACGTAGGTATTGGTGATTATGCCCTAACGCAAACCACCACCGGTAGCTGGAACGTGGCTATTGGTGCCGGAGCCATGGATCAAAATACCACTGGTGTGCGTAATACCGCCATAGGCTTTTGGGCCAGCAGGTTTAATTCCTTAGGCTATAATAACGTAGCCATAGGTAACCGCGCATTGTATTTTAACAGCCATGCGGGCGAGAACGTAGCTATAGGCGATTCCGCCCTTTACGGTTTCGATCCGGGTGTTGCAAGCGCCTATCTTAACGTTGCTGTTGGTTATGCTTCTCAAGCGGGGTCTACCACCGGCTTTTCTAACGTTAGTTCAGGGGCGTATACCCTCGAAGGTATTGGATCAGGCTCGTACAATACCGCTGCCGGCACTTATGCATTGTCAAACGCTGCAGGTGCCTACTATAATACTGCCGAAGGTTATGCCTCGCTTTACAATATATCTAATGGCAACGGCAACACCGGTACAGGTATGTATGCCTTGTACCATACTACTACGGCGGGTTATAATACAGCAATCGGGTACTCTGCTGGTTATGGCTATGCCAACGGAGACTATAACACCTTTGTAGGTGCATACGTTCAGCCTACCGCAGCAGGCTATACTAACTCTTCGGCTCTTGGATATCTTAGCCGTATTACGGCTTCTAACCAGGTGCGGATAGGGTCAAACACCATAACCAGTATTGGTGGTTTCCAGGCATGGACCAACCTTTCCGACGGACGTTATAAAACAAATATTAAGGAGAACGTCCCCGGCCTGGAGTTTATAAAGCGCCTGCGCCCGGTAACCTATACGTTAGATATGGATAAACTGGATGCCGCACTCAACCCCACAACCAAAACGGCTTACCCACGTCTTGAGCATGGAGCTCCTACTGAAACCTCGGCTCAGGATGCCGCTGCCAAAAACAGTGCAGCCCAGCAGATACGCACCGGTTTCATTGCCCAGGAAGTAGAAGAGGCAGCTCAACAATCAGGTTTTGATTTTGACGGCGTTGATAAGCCTAAAAACGAGAATGACATGTATGGTTTGCGCTATTCTGAGTTTGTGGTGCCTTTAGTTAAGGCCGTTCAGGAACAACAACAAATGATTGAGGAATTGAAAAAGCAGATTGAAAAGCAACAAAAGGAGATTGACGCTTTAAAAAATAAGTAGAGCGAAAATTTCTTTATAAATTTTGCGAACCCCGAAGGCCTCTTCGGGGTTTTTTATTGACCAATGGTAGAAAAAACCAATTGGCCTTATATATTTACAGTTCTCTTAAAAACCCCGATAGAATGAAAGAGTTTACACGTCTTTTTGACACCATCTACTACCAACAGGCCAAATTTAAGCAGCCGGATGCTTTTGCTGCAAAGGAAAATGGAAACTGGAACCGTTATTCAACGGATGAGATAATTGACAAAGCCAATAAGGTTAGCCTTGCGCTGTTAAAGTTGGGCGTAACCCAGGATGATAAAATTGCAATTATCAGTAATAACCGCCCTGAGTGGAATATGGTGGATATCGGGATATTGCAGATTGGGGCGGTTAACGTGCCTGTTTACCCAACCATTAGCGAAGGCGAGTACAAGTTTATTTTTAATGATGCGGAGATTAAATACGCTTTTGTAAGCGACGCAAAACTTTTTGCAAAAATAAACTCTATTAAAGATCAGGTGCCTTCATTAAAAGGGATTTACAGCTTTGATATGGTAAGCGGCTGTAAAAACTTTAATGAATTTTTGGCTTTGGCCGAAGGCGGTAACATGCAGGAGGTACAAGACCTTAAGGGCCGCATTAAAGAAGAGGCGCTTGCTACCATCATTTATACATCGGGAACAACCGGTAACCCTAAGGGGGTAATGCTATCGCACCATAACGTGGTGAGCAACATTAAAGCGGTAATGGATATACTGCCTTTAAATGAAACCAAACGGGTGCTCAGCTTTTTGCCTTTATGCCATATCTTTGAACGCATGGTTATTTATGTTTATATAGTAACCGGTGTTTCAGTTTACTATGCTGAAAGCATGGAAACCATTGCAGAGAACCTGAAGGAAGTGAAGCCTAACTTTTTTACCACTGTGCCGCGCTTGCTGGAGAAAGTATTTATTAAGCTGGAATCGGCAGGAAATGCGCTGGAGGGTTGGAAGAAGAACTTATATGCCAACGCCCTGGACTTTGCCAAAAATTTTGACCTGGAGAAGAATTACAGCATGATGGATAGCATCCGCAAGGCATTGTATGACAAACTAATTTATAAGAAGTGGCGCGAAGCCCTGGGCGGAAACTGCGAAGGCATCTGCACCGGTGCTGCTGCCCTGAACCCGCTGTTGGGCCGTGTATTTACCTGTGCGGGCATACCTATTATTGAGGGCTACGGCCAAACTGAATCAAGCCCTGTTATTTCGGTTAACTCGTTTGACCTTTCGAAGCTTAAAATGGGCACCGTGGGCATGGTTATTAAGGGAGTAGAGGTTAAACTTGACCAGCGCGATGGCATGGGTGAAGGCGAGGGAGAAATTTTATGTAAGGGCCCTAACGTAATGGTTGGCTACTATAAGCGCCCCGACCTTACTGCTGATACTGTAGTTGGCGGTTGGTTAAAAACCGGTGATGTAGGCCGGTGGATTGAGTACCGCGGTAATAAGTATTTAAAAATTACCGACCGTGTAAAGGAGTTGTTCAAAACATCAGGAGGTAAGTATATCGCTCCACAGCAGATTGAGAACAAAATGAAGGAGATACCTTATGTTGAGCAAATAATGGCCGTGGGCGAAAACCGTAACTATGTTACCGCTTTAATTGTGCCTAACTTCCTGAACCTTACAGAATGGGCCACTAAAAACGGTATTGTGGCCAAAAGCCCCGAAGATTTAGTTAAAAACCCTGATGTAATTAAGCTATTTAAAGATTACATAGAGGACAAGAACAAGAATTTTGGGCAGTGGGAAACCGTGAAAAAGTTTGAATTGATGCCCAAAGAATGGAGTATAGAGGGTGGCGAACTTACGCCAACTATGAAAGTGAAGCGTAAAGTGGTGAATGAGAAGTATAAAGATGTTATTGAAAAACTTTATTCGTAAAAACAACAAAAAACTCCCGGAAATCCGGGAGTTTTTTGTTTAAGGCCTTTTATAAGGTAGTATTTGATTAAATATTACCTTTATACGAGAGCGATAAATATGGATACGGGAGTAATTGCAAAGCTAAAGCTGAAAACCAAAACCGGTAAACCTGTTGAACGGCTTGAGGCACAACTGGAATTAAGTTTACATTATAACCAACTTAAGCGGCGCGAAGCCTTTACGTGCGCAAAGGAGGTACTGGAAAAAGCAATTAAAAACGGGAATAAAAACCTTGTAGCGCGGGCACACCTGCAACTGGCTATTTACTTTTGCCGCAGCCGCATTAACACCTTCTCAAGCCTGAACCATTGCAGCAAGGCGCTTAGCATGCGCGAGTTTTTTACACTGAGGCGCGAAGTAGCCGAAATCTATAAAACCGTAGGGGTTAACTATTACTACCTGGGCGAAATGCAAAAGGCACAGGAAAACTATAAAAACGCGCTTGACATACTGCTGGGGATACGTAAAAAAACGGAGTTTGAAATAAAGGATATTGCCGATATCTATTACAATCTTGCTATCTTAAACCGTAGTGCTGAGAGCCTTCACCTGCGCAAGGAATACCTTGAACAAGCCCAGAATTTTTACGAGCAGATTGGCTACCAAAATGGTATAGCCAGGTGTTATGACGGTATGGGGGTTTACCACTTCTACCTTAATAACAAGCGAAAATCGTTTGAGTTTTTACAGAAGGCACTTCATAAAATGGAGGAGCTAAAAGATGTAGATGGCGTTAACCTGGTTTGCAATAACATAGGCACTTTAAAAATACAACAGGGCGACTACCAGGAAGGGTTTGAGTTTTTGTTTCGTAGCCTGGAATTACGAAAGAGGTCCGGAAACAAGGTGTCTACTGCAGTTTGTTATATCAATATAGGCAACGCTTATGTTCAGCAAAAGAAATACAAGGAAGCGCTGAGGCATTTAACGGAAGCTGAAAAATTATTGCGCGCTTCGAAAAGTAAAGTAGAGCTTAGCTCTGTTGTGCATTCGCTTGCCTCATGCTACAGGGCTTTGAACGATTTTAAAAAAGCATGCGACTACCAGGATGAGTATATAGCACTGCGCGATGAACTGCATAACTACGAGTTGGAAAAGGCTTACGATGATACCAGTGCCCGCTTCAGCATGGAAATTACCGAGAAGGATGCCTTGATTGACAGGCTGCAGAATTTTGAGATAGCCAATTACATCCATCGTTTGGAGATGTCGAATGATGAGCTGCGACAGTTTGCTCATGCAGCTTCTCATGATTTAAAAGAGCCATTGCGCACAATCACCAGCTTTGTTAACCTGTTGGAAAGGCACTGCGAGAGCAAAATTGATGATACCGGGAGAGAATACCTGGAGTATATCGTATCGGCCACAAAACGGATGGATGGCCTGGTTAAGGATATTCTGGACCTTTCGAGGGTTAACAGAGATGAGTACGAACCGCAGGAAGTTAACTTAAACGAAACCTTAAAAGAGGTGCGAAAGGATTTGAATAAGGTTTTGAGTGACAGAAGCGTACATATTACGGCGGGTAAAATGCCGACCTTGATGGCTGACCGCTCACAGATGTTTCAACTGTTTCTAAACCTAATAAGCAACGCAGTTAAGTATAACGAAAGCAAAGAACCTGAACTGGTGATTAAGGCCCGGCGCAATGGCGCTAATTATATTATTTCTTTTGCCGATAACGGAATAGGTATTGCAGAAGAGTACCGCGAAAAAGTGTTTGAGATATTTCAGCGGTTACACCCACGCGAAAAGTATAGCGGAACCGGAATTGGTTTAACCCTTTGTAAGCGTATTGTTGAAAGGCATAAGGGTAAAATATGGGTTGAAAAAAACAGCTCCAGGGGGTCGGTTTTTTATGTTTCGCTGCCGGCTTGATTTAAGATCAAACATCTAATGACCTGAATCATCAATCAACTGCGTGTTGATTGCAATATTTGCCCTATGAAAAGGCCTTTCGTTTTCATTTTGCTGGTAGTGCTGTTGCTGTTTCAGGCATTTGGCGCGCTTTATGGCGGTTTCAGTTTAATGGTTAAACCGAATGGCAGTATCATGCAGATGCCTTTAAGTTGGTTGAAGCCAAGCCCGTTTACTGACTATTTTATACCGGGGTTAATACTGGCGGTGGCTTTAGGGCTGTTCCCGGTATTTATAGTATACGGCCTGCTGTTTATGCCTAAATGGAATTTTGGAAGATTGAACATTTACCCCCGCCGGCACTGGTCGCTCACTTTTGCTTTGTACCTTGGTATTATGCTCGTTTGTTGGATTAATATTCAACTACTGATGGTGCAACAATATTTTTGGCTGCAGCCAATTATGGCCTTAACAGGGCTATTGATAATCATTATGAGCCTTGCTCCCCGCCTTATAACCTATTACGAACAGCCATAGATATTACTGGTATTGCATAGTAGGGCTAAGTACATCAATACCAGGGCCAAAAAAGTTTTGTTTGGGAATGCAGGCCGTTCCTGCATTTGGGATAACAAGCGAATCGTTTGGAGGGATGCTAACTGATGTAACCGGGTAATCAATAAAAGTAAGCGGGAAGGACGAATAGCTTATTCGTACAGTGCCGCTTAAAATCATGGTTGAGGGTGTAAGATTGAAAAAAGTAAGGCTGTTTCGGGTGTCAATGCAGGTAGCATTGTTATCTACCAGGCCATATGCTACGCAGCCGTTTCCGGTGTATTCAGGCTGTATCAGATTAACGGTTACCTGCAAAACAGTAGACTGGAAGTACGGGCTGCTTGGCTGGCCATCCCAAATTGATGTAAAGTTGAAGAACTTTTTAACCTGTTGACTATCGCAGTACATACAAGTGCCGTCATCCTCCTTAGCGCCTGCCGTTGGGTTAAGGGCATTCCTATCGGTGCATCCTCTCTTGCACGCATTTAGCGCTAACAGGAGGATTAGTGAGATAACTGTAAGAGGTATGGCCTTTCTAATCATTTAGGAACTGCTACTGGTATTGAAGAGAATAGTTTGTACTGGATATAGAAACAGAAAAGAAGGTGCCCTGATCAAGGCAATTGGCCCCCACGTTTCCCAAAGCCAGTGAATCGCCTGCAGGTATTAACACATTACTTATAGTATAAGTATTAGTGGTTGTAAATCCGAACGAGCTTGAAACATTTACTGTTAAATCGCAACTTAAACGAATGTTACTTGATACCAAATTGTAAAGCGTAACGTAGTTACGGCCCTGCGTGCAATTTTGATCTCCTTTTACGCCCAGCGTTCTGCATCCGTTGCCTGTAAAATTGGCTTTTGAATAGCGGTCCTCTATAGCTAATACATACGAAAATTGATAAGGACTGCCTGCGTCACCGTCGTAAATGTAAGTTTGCCCTGTTGAGAGTATTTCCAGGGCACTGTCGCAATACATACAGCTTCCGTCATCCTCCTTGGCCGCGGGGGTGTAATTAAATGCTTTACTATCCGTGCAGCCTTGTTTACAGGATGAGAGAACGTATGTTGCGCAAAAAAGCACAACAGCAATAAGGGCAACCTTTTGTTTATTCATGCCTTTATTTAAAAGGGTCTGAATACATAGGGTTAGTAGTAACGGAGTGGTCGGTTAAGGTTTTCAGGAATGCTATTAAGTCCGCCTTATCCGCAGCGCTCAGGTTCAGTTTTACCGGAACTACCGGAACCGCAACCGAAGTAGAATCGCCATTTGTAGTTAATACCGGGTCCAGGTTTACGTTAGGCTGTATACCGTTGTTATAATGTTCTATAACATCTTCGAGCGTTTGGAAACGGCCATCATGCATATAAGGGCCGGTTAACTCCACATTGCGCAGAGAAGGGATAATGAACAAGCCACTTTGAGCGGGTTTGTTGCTAAGGGCTCCAATTCCGGCATCAGCATATTCCATATCCAGCCCAATATTAGAGGAGTTAAGAGGAGCATCGGTTTGGCCACCGTAAGGTGTGGTTATAGGCGCGCCACCAAAATTATCGGTGCGGTGGCAGGTGCTGCAATGGCCGGTAGTAAAGAAGATGTTTGCTCCGCGATTTTCGGATTCAGTTAAGCCACCCCAACCTACAACATCAAACTTACTTTGGTTGCTAACAATACTGCGCATAAACTGCGCAAGCGCTAAGGCTATTTTATCACTGGTTACTTCCTTACTGCCAAAAGCAGCCTGAAATAAATCAGGATAGAAAGAAGTTTGCGCCAGTTTGGTTTGCAACACATCAAAATTCTCCAGCCCCATTTCAATGTGGTTTTTAACCGGCATAAGCGTTTGTTGCTCCATAGTAGTAGCACGGCCATCCCAAAAGAAGCTTGACTTACAGAAGGTATTGATAATTGCCATTGAATTACGGCTTGTCTTTTTACCGGCAAACCCCTGGCTAAAAGCAACGTCATCAGCAAAAGCCAGGTTTTGTTTGTGGCAGCTTGCACAGGCAATAGAGTTGTTTACTGACATGCGCTTGTCGTAAAACAGCACGCGGCCAAGGGTAGCCCCGGCGTTAGTAACCTGGTTGTTCACCGGCGTATTATCGCCCAAAGAGAATTTAAGATTGTTGTTTTGGGTGGCCTCATAGTTATAAAGCTGCGATGGTAAATGAGGAACGGAAGTGCCCAGGCTTGGTTCTTTAATGCAGCCATTAAGGGCAACTAAAGCAATAGCTACGGGAGCTACAAACAGGGTAAAATAATATCGTTTCATAAGTGTGGTTTTTAAAATTTAAATACGAAGTATATAGATGTGGGCAATAAAAATTGTCCGCTTTGATTAATGCTGGGCCTGCTTCCTGTATTCAATTCCGGGAAAGCAACGGAAGTTAACTCTGTTTTAGACCTGCCGTAACTGTAATAAAAGGCAGTTTCAGTAAAAAGGGAAATATGCTTGTGTACGTTTATCTGAATACCAACCACGGGGCCTGCGCCTAAGGACCATGCATCTGTTTTGGTGGTAACAATATCGCTGCTGTTGTTAATACGCAGGAAGGAAGGGGAGTAGTTGCCAACTACATCAGCACCACAAAAGAATGTCCAGAATTTTCCGAAAGTATAACGGTATTCATAGCCGGCTCTGAAGTCTGCTGAACCGGAACGCTGAATCCTGACAAAAGTAGAATCGGGATACTCCTTTTTGTTCGTAAAACTGCCACCAACTGATATGCGGAAGCCGTGATGCTTAGAGGGGAAACATTTGTAACCCACTATATAAGGACTTACGGCAATATTAGCGTTTGAAAAACTGAGAATTTGTTTGATGAAGAAAGTGGTGTTTAGAAAAACCTGGTGTTCCGTTTTTATGGCAGAGGCGGTGTCAGCAACTGACGCCTGTACTGATGTTGCCATAAAAAGGGATACAAATAGAGGAAATATAAACTTCATCTTCACAGGTTTAATTTCTAAGATAAGTGTTTTTGCTGATTTGCCAACTTCAATCTGCGGCAATAAACGGAGGTTGTAAAAAGATATTTTGCTCTTATTCAACCGGCCGGAAAGCCGCTTTTCGGTAGTATGACGTATGAAAGTAAGAAAGGGATGCCCGCCTTACCAAATTTAATAAAAGGTTTTGCAATCTATCTTACGCGCTAAGAGGTTAAAAGGTGCTAACACACAGTAGGGATTTTACAGATTAGGCTGTTGCAAGAGGCTCTGTTTTTACCCATGGGAAGCACTTACCATCCCAAGCCAATTATTCTATATTCGCTGCTACAAAAACAAAACAACCATCCATGAATTTTGATTTAACTGAAGAGCATTTGATGATACGCCAGGCGGCGCGCGATTTTGCCCAAAATGAATGTAAGCCGGGTGTAATTGAGAGAGATACAAATATGACTTTCCCTAAAGACCTGGTAAAGCGCATGGGCGAACTTGGCTTTTTAGGAATGATGGTTAGTCCCGAATACGGTGGCGGAGGTATGGATACGCTTAGCTATGTTATAGCTATGGAAGAGATAAGCAAAGTGGACGCAAGTTGCTCGGTAATTATGAGCGTAAATAACAGCCTTGTTTGCTGGGGACTTGAGGAGTTTGGAACAGAAGAACAGAAGAGAAAATACCTTACCCCGCTGGCTAAAGGCGAAAAGATAGGCGCCTTTTGTTTAAGTGAGCCTGAGGCCGGCAGCGATGCCACCAGCCAGCGCACTACTGCTGTTGACATGGGCGATTATTACCTGCTTAACGGCACAAAAAACTGGATTACCAATGGCGGCAGTGCCAGTACTTACCTGGTCATAGCCCAAACCAATCCTGAAAAGGGGCACCGCGGAATTAACGTGCTGATAGTAGAAAAAGGCATGGAAGGCTTTGTAGTGGCCAAGAAAGAAGATAAGCTGGGTATACGCGCCAGCGATACCCATACCCTGTTATTTAACGATGTTAAAGTGCCCAAAGCCAACCGCATTGGGGAGGATGGCTTCGGTTTTAAATTTGCCATGAAAACCCTGAGCGGCGGACGTATAGGCATAGCTGCACAGGCTTTGGGCATTGCAGCGGGCGCCTATGAGCTGGCGGCGGAATACAGCAAGCAGCGTAAAGCATTTGGCAAGGAGATAATAAACCACCAGGCCATTGCCTTTAAACTGGCGGATATGGCTACAGAAATTGAAGCTGCCCGTTTATTGGTTTATAAGGCTGCGCGTATAAAGGATGCACATGGTAATTACGACCAGGCCAGCGCTATGGCCAAAGTTTTTGCCAGCGAAACTGCAATGAAAGTAGCTACAGAAGCCGTGCAGGTACACGGTGGTTACGGCTTTGTAAAAGAATACCACGTAGAGCGTTTAATGCGCGATGCTAAAATTACACAGATATATGAAGGCACCAGCGAGGTGCAGCGTATTGTGATTAGCCGTGGAGTGTTAGGTTAGAAAAGACATTAACTGAACTGGATTTAATGGCGGGCCTTGGTCCGCCATTTTTTTTACCTTAATGGACACTAGGAAAGCGTGTACTTTAATGGCAGCCATACTTTAAAAATACTCCCTGTGGGTTCCTTACGGCGCTGGTAAGTGATTTTACCGCCGAGCAACTCCGCAATTTTTTTGCAGGTTGCCAATCCAATGCCGGTGCCATCAAATTCCTCCAAAGAATGCGCCCTGCCGAATAGCGAGAATATTTTTTCGGCATATTGGTCGTCAATTCCTATTCCATTATCTGCAAATATTACATACAGAAATTCGCCATTTGCCTGTGAGCTTATTTCCAAATGAGGAGGATTATGTGTGTGGGTATACTTAATGGCGTTATGTATAATGTTGGCAAACATTTGATAAAGTAATGTGCGCGGTGCGTTTAAAACAGGTAAAGGGCTTTTAACCTCCACCTTGCCTTTACGTTCTTTGATGAACGACCCCTGGTCTCGGCATATTTGATTTACAAGCTCGTTAATGTCCACCTCTTCAGGCGCAACAAGTTGTTGGTCTACCTTGGCATAGGCCAAAAGGCCGTTAATTAACTGGGTTAGGTGCGAAGCGTTTTGTATGGAATAATCAATATACTCCATTGCCGAATCCGGCAAACCTGCACCATGATTCTTTTTCAGGAGGGAAAGGAAGTTGACAATAGTGCGCAGCGGCGATTTCATATCATGCGAAGCCACAGTAGCAAAATGTTCCAGCTCGTGATTGCTGCGTGTAAGTTTGCTATTGGCATCGCGCAGTTGTTTTTCAGTTTCCAGCTTTTCGCGTGTTTGCAGGCATAAAGAAACGCTATCGGAAAGCGAAAGCATAAACTGCACATCTTCTAACTGCCACCGCATTTTAAGGCCAACCTGTTCCGCGCAAATTATTCCGTAAAGCCTGCCATTATGCCAAACCGGCACGTCCAGCAGCGATTTAAGGTTCTGCGGTTTTGAGTAGCTTTCATAAAAGTTTTTGGTTGCGGGGTGCGTGGCAATGTCGTCGGCTAACACAAAGGCGTATTCCTTGTTGATGTAATCAAAATAGGCTTCGGCTTCTTTTTTGTGCAGCTCAATAATTCCTTTGTCATCTGCAAACTTTCCTGCGCTTTTCAAGTAAAGTTTATAGCAACGTATACAATCCTGTTGCTCGTTAACCATCCAAAAGCTAAGGCGTTCGCAATTTAAAATTTCAGCAGCCGATTGCAGGATAACGAACAGCGCAGCATTAAAGTCTGTTTTATCCAACATGCAAATGGATAGCAGCTTGCTTTTTATTTCCATCATTTTAATACGTGATGAAACCTGCAACTGATACATGGCCTCTATCTCAGCTTCGCTTTGGCCGTTGCAAACAAAATAATCGCCGGTGCGTGTTACATGAAAATGCAATACCTGGCTACGCACCAGGGCAGAGAATACATATTCGTCCTTTTTAGTAGTTTGAATATGCTCCCGCAAACTTTCTGAAAGGCGATTATCCTGCAAAAGTTCAAAAATGGAGGAGGGCATTTGCCCCGAGGATGGTAAGGTTTTTAAGGCAGAATTATTAACAAACAAAATTTTGCCATTGGCATCAATCACCAATACCACATTTCGCAAGGCGTTAAACAGCTCAAAATTATGCTGCTCACTCATATTGCAATATAGGTAAATTTGTATTACGGTATAAGTTTGATTTTAGTCAGTGGGGGTCTGCCCACAAGGCGATTACCACAGCTAAGCACTAATAGGGCCGCCTGGCCTTGGTTATGAAGTAAGCCGGAGTTTTAGCTTGAAAATCAATAGATTGCGGTTGTAGTTTTTCTGACGTTCAGCCGATTACCTATTCTCAAAAGCTATGCTAATTGATTTTTCAATCAAAAAACATTCGGGCACATGCAGAGGGCTAGGAAGCTGCCGCCGCTAAAAACCAGGTCTTCATTTTGCCCTTGCCTTTTACCTCAATCTCGCCCCGCTCAATAAACCTGAATGAATCATGCAGCAGGTTCCTAAAATCATTACTTACATGAATTTTGCCTGCTTCTCCGTGGCTTTCCATACGGCTGGCGGTGTTAACGGCATCACCCCAAAGGTCATAAGCAAATTTGCTTTCGCCAATTATGCCGGCTACCACAGTGCCGCTATGTAGCCCAATGCGCATTTCAACCTGTTTACCGGTACGTTGGCGGTAGTTTTCCAGGGTCTGTAAAACTTCAAGCGCAAAACCAGCTGTGCGTTTGGCGTGATCTTCAACCCCTGTAGGTGCGCCAGCTACTGCCATATACGCATCACCAAAAGTTTTAATTTTTTCAAGCCCGTGTTTGTTTGCAAGGCGGTCAAACTCGCTAAAAATTTCATTCAACATTAAAACCACCTCCTCTGCCGAAAACTGCTGCGAAAGCTGTGTAAAGCCCACTATGTCCGAAAAAAATACAGATACGTTTTCCAGTCTGTCGGCAATGGTTTTTTCGCCATCAGCAATACGGCCGGCAATTTGTGCAGGCAATATGTTATACAAAATTTTTTCCTGCTCCTGCAGGCGCGCCAGTTTAAGCTGCCTGTCGCGCTCGCCTTCTTCAATTTTTCGGCGGTAATCAAGCATACGGGCCTGGCGGTTCGCCTCTTCCGTATTTATTTCCTTATCCAGTTCATAGTGCTTTCTGAAATGTTCATCGGCCAGTTTCCATTGCTCCTTCATGCGGTAAAGCCTTGCCAACCTGAAGCGCGTATCTGATTCCTCGCGCTTTAAATTCTTTTGAGCACTTATTACCAAGGCCTGTTCTAAATGTACTGCGATTTGGTTTAGGTCCGGTTCATCCGCAAGCAGCAGTACATCTGCCAGCCCGGTTAGCCAGTAGCACAACAGCCTAAGGTTGCCGGTTTCCTCGCAAATAGCTTTTGCCTGGCGCAAATGTTCTAATGCTGCAGGGTGGTTAGCTAACTCTCTGTAGCTATTGCCAATATTACCCAGGCTAAGAGCCATGCCGTTTTTATCGCCCACTTCTTTATGCAGTGTAAATGAGCGTTTATAGAAATTCAATGCGCGTTCATGGTCCTTTAGCTCGGCATAAATACTGCCTAGGTTACCCAGGCAACTGGCTGTGCTTTGTTTGTTGCCGTGTTTTTCATGGTAGCTTAATGCCTTTTGGTGAAAGTCAAGCGCATTTGTATAATCGCGCAGAAAAAAGTAAACATTGCCGATATTGGAAAAATTTACGCCAATGCTTGTTTTGTTATCAATGGCTTCGTTAATACCAAGCGCTTGCTGGTAAAACTCCAGTGCACGGGGGTAGTCGCCCAGGTAATAGTATACGTTGCCTATGTTGCCAAGCAGTATAGCGCTGCTTGATTTGCTGCCCGTTTCTTCAAAAATAGATAGGGCAGCTTGATAATACTGCAGGGCAAGCGCGTATTCTGCAAGGTGCAAATAACTATTGCCTGCCAGGTGTAGAGCTTTGCCTTCCTGGACCTTGTCTGCAGCAAGCCTTGCCTGTTTTAAAGCCAGCATACTTTGCTGTACTGATTCCTGGTATGTGCCTTTTATAAAAAACGAAGTAGCAAGGTTAACAAGGGCTTTCGCTTTTAAACTGCTTTTGTTTTGCTCTGTTATTTCCAGGGGTTGCTCCAACTTTAGCAAAACAGCATTCGAAAGCTGCTCACCCAAGGCATAATTTCCGCTGCTGCCAGCTTCATCAGCTTCTTTAATAAGGGCGTGTAATTCTTCAACACTCATTGCTTCAACAAGGTAAAACAAATTTTACCAATCCTCATTTTAAGCAAAAGCAGGCAGCCCGTTAGGTGCATTATCTGTTTCAAAAGAAAGATTCATTACTTTTGCTTTGAAAATCATACAGTTAAGCGTCTTAATTTTCCTCTGCCTTAGGTTTTTATATTTAGGATAGAATCCTATATTTGCCGTCCCAAATTCAAAGGCAGCTTCCAATAGCTTTTGCAAGGCGGGAAAACAGGTTCTTGCTGAAACCAAAGCACCGGGGTTGTGAGCCCAGGCAGCCGGGAGAGGTAAAGGCCACATGGTATAACAAAAAAAAACGAAATAACATGGCAGATTTGAAAGCCCTAGCTGACCAACTGGTTAACCTGACTGTAAAAGACGTTCAGGAATTAGCAAACATTTTAAAAGCTGACTACGGTATTGAACCAGCTGCTGCTGCAGTTGCTGTAGCTGCTGCCCCAGCCGGCGGCGGTGCAGGTGCTGCTGCTGAAAAAACTGAGTTCGACGTAATTCTGAAAAGCGCAGGCGCTCAGAAGTTGAACGTAGTTAAAGTGGTGAAAGACGTTACAGGCCTTGGCTTGAAAGAAGCAAAAGACCTGGTTGACGGCGCTCCAAAACCAGTTAAAGAAAAATTAGACAAAGCTTCTGCTGAAGACCTGAAGAAGAAACTGGAAGAAGCAGGTGCTGAAGTTGAAATCAAGTAATTGATTTTACCGTCTAGCAAGATAAAAAGGCTGTCCCTTGGGACGGCCTTTTTTATTTGTGTAAATTTTTCCCCTTGCCCGATGTTTTAACACAGGCGAAGAGTTTGAAGTAATGCTTGTTTAAAAGTCAACCAGGCCCCATTTCGTAATTTAAACAAAACCCGGATGACCCGGAAGCGGTGGCGCTTTCGGCTTTTAAAGCCGGAGAAGCCATGAGTTTAGAGCTACGGGAAACAAAATTGGCGCTTACAGAGATATCGAAGGCAAACTACATATGGTTTCTACTAAATGTATGCATTGGGGCTGCACGGTAAACTGAAATAATGACGAAAAAGCCGGGGTTGCCCATGCCATGGCAGCCGTTTTACGAACGATGGCAAGGTGCTAAACGGACCGGCTATTAAGGACCTGGATAGTTACAGCTACTAACTATGCCAATAGCGCGCTGTTGCGGCGCGCTTTATTACCTTTGGCGCTATAAATATGGCTACTCAACATTTCTGCATATTCGGGCGTAAGCCTGTTATAGAGGCAATAACTGCCGGTAAACGGTTCGACAAAATATTGATGCTTAAAGGCGCTACCGGCGATGAAATAAAAACAATTCAAAACTTAGCGCGGCAAACGGAAACACCCGTGCAAAGTGTGCCCAAGGAAAAACTGGAAAGCGTAGTCCGCAAGTATTCCAAGTATAAGGAAGCGAACCACCAGGGCGTTCTCGGTTTTCTTTCAATGGTTGACTATTACAGCCTTGATGATGTTATGAATAATGCCTTATCCAAAGGCAAAAATCCATTGTTTGTTGTGCTGGATGGTGTTACAGATGTAGGAAACTTTGGCGCAATAGCCCGTAGCGCAGAATGTTTGGGGGCAGATGCTGTAGTTATACCTGCCCAAGGCGCAGCCCAGATAAATGCTGAGGCAATGAAAGCCAGCGCCGGAGCTCTGAACAAAATTTTCGTTTGCAGAGAAAAGAGCCTCTTTACTGCGCTTAAATTTCTAAAAGCCAGTGGCGTTAAAATATATGGTGCCGATATGAAAGGCCACGCCGTTTCGCAGGTGGACTGGAATGTGCCGGCTGCAATTGTATTGGGCAGCGAGGGGTACGGTATTTCAGCTGAGTTGCTGAAAATTTGCGATGATAAAATAAGCATACCCATGAGCGGTAGTATTGAAAGCCTGAATGTGAGCGTAAGCGCAGGTATAATTTTATACGAAGCTGCCCGTAACAGAAAGTAGTATCCGATGTTTTTTCTTACTGAAGTAACCTCAACGCAGCACAAACGCGAATTTCTTCAGCTCCCTTTTACTATCTATAACAATGATAGCAATTGGATACCGCCGTTACTACGGGATATTGAAAAGGTATTCGACCCCGGGAAGAACAACTTTTTTAAACACGGCGAATGTGTGCGCTGGATACTACAGGACGAAGGGCAAAAAGTAGTAGGCCGTATTGCTGCCTTCATAAACAATCATACAGCTTATAGTGAAGAGCAACCAACTGGTGGTTGCGGTTTTTTTGAATGCATTGATAACTATGAGGCTGCGTTTATCTTATTTGAAGCTGCCCAAAACTGGTTGAGGCAACGTGGTATGCAGGCCATGGACGGCCCGATAAATTTTGGCGAACGAAATGCCTGGTGGGGGTTGTTGGTGGAAGGCTTTAGTGCGCCTACGTACCAAATGAACTATAATCCGCCTTACTACAAATTGTTGTTTGAAGCCTATGGGTTTAAGGATTACTTTCAGCAATACAGCTATTCTCTAAATGTACATGATCAACGCCCGGAACGCTACCAATCTATTGTGGCACGATTAAATAAAAGTGGCGAGTATACATATAAACATGCTACTAAAAAGGATTGGCAAAAGTATGCTGAGGATTTTCGCAGCGTGTATAACCGCACCTGGAAGTTTCTGCCCAACTTTAAAGAAATGAGTAGCGCCCAGGCAATTGCTATGTTTAAATCATTTAAGCCGGTAATGATTGATTACCTGGCCTGGTTTGCATATTGCAGGAACGAACCAATTGCAATCTTTATAATGCTGCCGGAATTGAATGGTTGGTTTAAGCATGTAAACGGCAACCTGAATTTATGGGGTCTGCTTAAGTTTCTTTGGCTTAAAACCTTTGACACCAACAACAGAAAAATTTTCGGAATAGTGTTTGGCGTAGTGCCTGAATTTCAAAAAAAAGGAGTGGAGGCTTCGTTGGTGCTGGCTGCCGATAAAGTGGTGCGCAGCAAAAAGCGTTGGGATGAAATAGAACTGACCTGGGTAGGCGACTTTAACATACCTATGACCCGTACCTGCGAGGCTCTTGGCGGTAAAATTGTTAAGCGGCATATTACTTACCGCAAGTTGTTTAACAAAGACGTTATTTTTAAACGGCACCCTGTTATAGAATAAGGCTGCCAAATTCCTTAGGTGCAGCATAATGAACCAGTAGGCCAGCTAATTTTAATTATTTGGCGCTCAAATATTTATTGCTCTTAAAAATGAGAAGCACTAAAAAAAATCCTGCCCGGTGGTTTCTTATACAATGCGCAGCCTGGTTCGCCGTCAGTATATTGTTAGTATTTGCTCATGACACTGCATCAGGTTGGTAGTGGGCATGAAAAAGATACATTTGCCATCTGCAATTATTTAAACAGCGATGATAAAATTTGAACAACATACACTTGCTAACGGCCTAAAGGTAATTGTGCACGAAGATCACACTACATCAATGGCCGCTGTTAATATTCTTTACAAAGTAGGCTCGCGCGATGAATCGCCTGAGCAAACCGGTTTTGCCCACTTATTCGAGCATTTTATGTTTGAAGGTTCAGTAAACATACCGGAGTTTGATACCCCCCTTCAAAACGCAGGTGGAGAGAACAATGCGTTTACTTCCAGCGATATTACCAACTACTACGATATTCTTCCTGCGGCCAACCTTGAAACAGCCTTTTGGCTGGAAAGCGACCGGATGATGTCCTTAGCGTTTGAGGATGAAAGCCTGAACACGCAGAAGAATGTGGTTATGGAGGAGTTTAAAGAGCATTATATAAACCAACCTTATGGCGATGTTTGGCATAAGATGACTTCGTTGGCTTATAAGGTGCACCCTTATCAATGGCCGGTAATAGGTAAGGACCTTACGCATATTGAGCGCGTGCAAATGCAAAGCGCAAAGGATTTCTTTTTTAAGTATTACCGCCCGAATAACGCGGTGTTGGTAGTTGCCGGAGATGTAAAGGCGGCGGATGTTTTTCAGTTGGCCGAGAAGTGGTTTGGTGAAATACCTGCAGGCCCCAGGTTTGAGCGTAATATTCCTCAGGAACCCGTTCAACAGGAAGCCCGCGTGCTTGAGGTTTATGCCAAGGTGCCGGTAAATGCTTTGTACAAGGCGTACAAAATGAGCAATCGTACTGACCCGAATTACTATGCTGCCGATTTAATCCGCGATATACTGAGCACTGGTGATTCTTCGAGATTGTATCACGAGTTGGTGAAAGAGAAAAAGCTGTTTAGCAGTATTAGCGCTTATTCAACTGAAACAGTTGACGCCGGCCTTTTTATGGTTGATGGTAAGCTGAACCCGGGGGTAAGTATGGATGATGCAGACAAGGCGGTTAAGGAGGTTCTTCAAAAAATGGTTGAAGAAAGGGTAAGCAGCGAGGAATTAGAGAAGGTAAAGAACAAGATTGAATCGTATTTACTGTTTGGAGAAACAAACATCCTTAATCGCGCAATGAACCTGGCTTATTTTGAAATGCTTGGCGATGCTGCGGGAGTAAACCGTGAAGTTGAACACTATTTAAGCGTTACACCTGAGCAAATGCAGCAAGCAGCGGCTGCAATTTTCCGAGAGGAGAATAGCAACACAATCCGCTATTTCAGTAAAAACTAAATGATAATAATTGGCCCCTGGCCTAATAGTGAAATTATGAATAGAGCTATCGAACCCCCTATTAATACTATTTCTGAAGCAACATTGCCTGCGGTTGATTTACGCCAGCTGGATAACGGTGTGCCTGTGTACCTTATTAATGCCGGAGAACAGGACGTGATTAAAATTGAACTCTTATTCAAGGCCGGTAAATGGTACGAAGAAAAGAACCTGGTAGCCGACTTAACTAACCGGATGTTGCGCGAAGGGGCGGCCGGCAAAACCGCCAAGCAAATAGCCGATGTTTTTGACTACTATGGCACCAATCTAAACTATGGTGCGGGTTTTGAAACCGGCGGGGTGGTAATGTACTCTCTGAGCCGTAATGCAGGTAAGGTTTTGCCCTTGCTGGCTGAAATTTTTACGCAGGCTGATTTTCCGGAGAAGGAATTGGGAATTGTAACCAATAACAGGAAACAACGGTTGGCGGTTGAAATGGAGAAGAACGACTTTTTGGCGAATCGTGCTTTTGTAAATGCCCTCTTTGGTTCTGTGCATCCTTATGGCCGGGTAACTGAGCCTTCAGATTTTGATGCTTTTAACACAGCTGACCTGAAAGACTTTTATAAACAGTATTATAACGCTTCAAATTTGGTGCTTATTGTTTCCGGCAAATTTGATGACGGGCTGTTTGCCGAACTTAACAAATGCTTCGGTAGCAAATCATGGTTAGGTTCCAAATCCTCCGAGGCAATTTCTTACCCGATTAAATCTGCCGAACAACGAATCTTGCATACCGAAAAGGCAGATTCCGTGCAAAGCGCCGTTATATGCGGTAACCTCAGTATCAATAAACATCATCCCGACTTTCAAAAGTTATCTGTTCTGAATACCGTTTTTGGTGGCTACTTCGGTTCGCGGTTAATGAGCAACATACGGGAGGAGAAAGGTTATACCTATGGAATCTACTCTTCGTTTGTTTCTTACCCTCACCATGGCTTTATCGAGATAGCTGCTGAGGTAGGTAAAGATGTCCGCCAATCCACGCTAACGGAAATTGAGAAAGAGATTAAATTGTTACGCACTGAACTTATTCCGGATGAAGAACTGCAAATTGTGAAGAATTACATGTGCGGTAAAATTTTGCGTAGTGTAGATGGCCCGCTTAAATATTCTGAAACGCTGAAAGGCCTCATTATCTATAACCAGGATTCCTCCTATATCAGGCAACTGCTTCAAACTATACGTTCAGTAACTTCAGAGGAGTTACTTGCTTTAGCGCAGAAATACTATGACTTTGAGAAAATGTACAAAGTTACAGTTGGATAAGACAGTTATTAGTTTGGTTTCATGATACATGTGATATTTTCTAATAGATTGAAACATTTTCAATCTATTATTAGTATATATATTACTGAACCAAAATTGATAAGATTATGAGCTACTCATCTGAATTTATTACCGGAATGGAAAAAACCTGGATTGCTTCAAAAGGCGATCAGCTACAGTTGTTTATTAATGAAGAAGCGCGTGCAACCATTGCACAGGATACCAACGAATGTTTTAATGTGTATGTGGTGCCTTCAGGTAACGGATATGATGTTTATTATGAAACGGGCACATCTGACCACACGCCAACAGCCAGTGATGTGCGCAAAGTTGCTGCTTTAAGCGGGGAAGAGAATGTTCAGATGAATGGCGGTAATGGTGAAGGTGTTCCTATTATTGTTACGATGGACGACATACGTTATGGCACGCCGGCCAGCCCGGACACGGTAAAATTTAATCTCTTGGATATTGAATTCGTGATTTGTGTGAAGTATGCGCTGTATAATTGGGGAACCGGGAATACAGCAGACTATCGGAACACTATTAGTGTTAAGATAACTAAGCCAAGTCCTGCTACTGAATCTAACTGCGCTTATTTGCCTAAGCAATCTTTCTGCTATTGTAACAATTGTTAAGCGTGGGCAGGGGCCCTCTAAAATTAAATACGCCTGTAGGCAGGCCAATAAGGTCGCTTATAGTTAGCCAGTTAAGTGGCGGAGATGTAAGGCTGCAACTTCCTTTCATCCGCCATTTTTGGGATAAGGAGTTTCATCTTCTTTTTTTTAGTGCTGTTCATCTTTACCCCTCGGTTTTAAAGCATATTGTAGATAAACGTGAAAGCTTCAGTTCGTTTTTGCCTTTAATGGCGGATGGAACTGAAGCTTTACGGCTTTTCTTTAAAGAGCGGGAAGCAGATTTTTCTTTACATCAGGATGTTTTAAATACCTATTTAATCAACGTTTTGCAACATCACGCCAGTCACGCTAAGCCCTTTTTTTTTGCCCCGCCTCCCAATGATTTCATTACCAGTGGAGGTGTTCCATTTATTCGCGATTCTTTTTTCAGCATCAATGATAAAATTGGTATTACGGTAAATAAGCGCTCACCTCTTCGGGCCTCAGTTGCTCTTGGCGAAGGCAAGTTTGAAATAGTTGGCAGGGATTCCTGCCTTGTTAACGGAGGTTTCTGGATAGGCGAAAACTATGTATTGGTTGGTGTTTCAGAATTTATGCAGCCTGGCACCCTGAGCGTACCTGACACGGGTAAGATGATAGAATTGGAGGAAGAAATAACCGTGCTTAACGGCGGCCATTCAGCTATGGAGGTTATATGGGTGCAACCTCCTAACCCCATAGATTATCAAGGGGTGTTGAACTATTTTCCTTTTGCCGGACATTTGGATGATTTTATGTGCCCCCTGCAGATTATGGCGGACACAGACATTTATCTGTACGCAGAACTTGATCCATTGTTTTATTGCGGCAGCCGCCAGGCGCTTAGTGAGCCAATTTTGCAAATGCAGTTGCCACTGCTTAACCAAACAGCGGATAACCTTCGGCAACGGCTAAAGGATGTGGGCAGAAAGTTTGAAACAATTAAAATTCCGGTACTATGGGATGATGCAGCTTTTTATTCGTATACGAATTGCATTGTTGACTACCCGCATGGAAAAATGCAATTGCATATGCCCCAATATCGTATAGCCGGCGATGATAATTTTAACTTGGCGGCATTAAAGTGTGAAGAGGAAATTGAACGTAGAATCCTCAGGTTTTTTAGGGATGGGGTGGAAATACACTGGATAAAGGATTTTAATTTTACCGATTCGGTAAGGTCGGCTAAAGGGTCAGTTCATTGTTTGCTTAGCCCGGTATATTAGGCAGCGGAAGCAAGCCTTGAACTTAGCCAATGTACAAAAGACTCCAGGGCGGCTTTATTGTTCGTTGTGCTGATTTCTTCCCATCTGGTAAGAATCTCTTGAATTACAGACGATGGTATTTTTTGCCCGGCGTATTTCATTAACTGTTTAAAAGATTTAAAAAAGAATACCTCTTGCTCATCAAGGTCCCGATTGTTCTTTAATTGTCGTTCAAAGTTTCTTATCACATTTTCAACCAGCTGAAAATTCCGCAGTGAATAGTGAATTATAATTTCTATAAAACGGCATTCGTCTTTAATGTCTTTTCGCGCTTCTGATTTATCATTTAATATCTTGTTATTATAAAGCAGCGCTTCTTCATAGTTGTCGGTAAACAGGAAACAAGCTTCAAGGTTTCTCCACAGCACAAGTTTTCGCGCGATGTTGACCTTGTTTGAGTAAAGAGTTAGCCCTCTTTCAATTTCATCCTTTAACTTGGCTCCGGCTTCAACATTTCTGGTATTCATGAAGTACATCAATTCGAGATGCACTATATTCTGCCAGTCTTCGCCCTCCTCATCTGCATCAGCAGCTTTTAAATTTTTAGCTTTTTCAAGATACTTTTTAAAGGCATCCTGTTGCTCATTTTTGATGAGAGCATTCATTAAATTGTAGAGCGCAATTTTGTAGGAAGTTCTGTCGTAATCTACAAAATGCGGGTAATCATCATAGAGGTCTACTGCCTTTTGTTGATAGGCGCTGTAATCCTTGAATTGAAAGAGGAGGCGGTAGCACAGCGCCTGAGTTTGGTAAAACAGCTTATCACATGTAAATGAACGTCCGGCTTTGTAATCCGTTATAAGGTCGCTGCCAAGCGTTTCACCGGCAAGTTGTATCGCTTTTTCCGAGCCGTTTAATGATGTTCGGGCATGGGTAAAAACCCTTTCGTACATCCTTCTTAAATCAACTGATAAGTGCAATACCTCAAATGCATCCCCGGTTTCTTTTTCAATTGCGGTATAGGTTCTTCCAAGATGCTCTTGTTGCCATTCTATCGCTGCTAAAGCCTCGCGTTGTAAAATGGTAATAAGGACAGGATATAGCTCATACTTCCAGGCCAATTCCTTGGCTTTTTGAATTGCTTTCAACCGGAGTCTGTTCAGGCGTTTGGTTTTATAAAAAGCCTCGTCTGCCAGCAGGTCCGTTATACTTTGTTCAATACTGCTGCCGCTGCGGTAAGCACGCATTGATTCTGTTATAAGACCTATCAACTTTACCTTATCGCTGGAAAGAAACTTGCCCAACCTTTTTTTGCGAAGAATTTCCTTTAATTCTTCCTCATCGTAATCCTTGTTATCGGGCCAGCCATCAATTACGTCAAACAGCTTTTCGTAGTTGTTTTTATTGCCTAACACATGGCGGTTAGCGTAAACTTTAAAGTATCGCTTTTCGCTGGAAGTCAGCGACTTAATTAGAAGGTATAACTCGTCCTGCGCCTGCATATTTCTCGGGTAACACAATATTACATAAAAAAGGGCGGTGCGGGCGGATAAAGGCTTTTTCAATCCTTTTTTCTGCACAAAATCAAACCCTTAAAGCGAGCCGAAACCCTTGCTGGTATTGGGTTTGGGCTGTTTTGGACTCTTCAGACTTGCAGTTTTGGAGCGCATTTTGGCTTGAAAGGTTTTTTGCGGAACTGCACCTTTGTTCCATCAAAACGCAAACGATATGAAAAACATGATGGACTACCGGAAACTCAGCGAGCAGGAGCTCAGAATTATGGAGATGTTCAGTAATGGTAATACGCTGTTTGAAATTAGCGAAAAAATGGCACTGAGCCATCTTGCTGTAGAAAATTATCGCGTTCAGATGCTTCAAAAGCTAGGTGCCCGTAACATGATACATGCGGTTAAACTGGCTGCGGTTAAAGGGTTGCTAAACTGGACAAAAGAGGGGCAGACACTAAGCGAAGCTCCGGCCATTTAGGGATGAAGGTTTTTTGATGAGTATGGCGAGATAAAATTTAATTGTTATGGTATTTCATGGTGCCGATAAAAATGATGAAGAAATGACTGATACCAATAGCCTTAATAAAATGGAAATGGAAGTTTTGAAGTTGACAGCTTCAGGTTATAACGTAAAGCAATTGTGCGCAAAACTGGGGGCAGATGAATGCACCATTGAAAAGTACAGGCAGAACATACTTGAAAAAACCAGTACACGCACCATGACCGATGCTGTTAGCGAAGGCACTAAAAAAGGATGGATTTATATATAAAGACATTAAAAATTAACAGGTCTGGCCTCCGCTTGCTTGCCGGCTTGTCCATAGTTCACTTAGGGGGAATCAGCGCCAAAAACGGAGATATGGCGCTTTTTTTAGAATAAAGTAACTCGATATATTTTACGCCGCTTACTACCCAAACGGTCGACAGGTGAGGTTTTTTTTTACGGATTATTCCCTTTTAAATAAGGGTTTACATGTCTTGTTTTTTTTGAACTAATAAACCACCCCACTATGGAACAGGCCTGCCATTGCACTATGCTCTCTCCACGAGAAGTGCAGATTATGGAATTGTTAAGCAGGGGCTTAACAGTTAAAGAAATTGGCGAATCACTATCTATTAGCTACAATACCGCCGATACTCACCGCAAACGTATAATAGGCAAGTTAGGGGCCCGTAATGTAACCCATGCCGTTCGCCTGGCTATACTAAATGGCCTGCTATCCTTACCCGGTGTTGATGTTTTAGGAATTTAAAATACCTGCTTTCAGGTATATGCTTTTATATTCACTAAAAGCAATTTTGTTCCTAAACATTAAACCCCCTTTTATGCACAAGAAAATTGTTCTCTTTCTCTCTTCGGCCGTATTTATGGCCATGTTGTTTTCGTGTAACCAAAACTGCCCGCCATGTCCTGATGCTCAGGCTGCTGCTGATTCCTCAGCAGTTAAGCTTGTTGATGGTGATAAGGGGAAACAGGAAGAATTGGTTTCCTTAATTCTCACCAGAAAATATCTCTATTGCAATAAGGAGAAATTCGGGGAGGACGCCCGCGGCCAGGTGGTAACCGGCAAGGATCAATATAGCAGAGCGGGCTTTCACTGGACGGGCTATGGCGTGCCAAGCAATTATTTCGGACAGAAATGCGATCCTGCCGGTGGCGACAATGCTACACTTGTATATGGTGCAGCAGTTTGGCAGGAAGTATCTGATGGCGGCGGTTCAGATTCTGTTTTTATCGTCCTTCCAGCCAATAAGTAATAATTCCTTTAAGCTGTTCGATTTCCGGGGCTGTGCTGTTATCTTCAGCCAGCGCCGGAAATTTTAAATGTTGCTTCTTCATTCCGATAGTTTTCAACTTTAACTTCAGTATTTCGATCCCGCTCTTTAACAGGGCATTTTCTCCGCTCTCTTTAATAAGGCGATTTAAGCTGCGTAGCTTATTTTCCAGCGTGTCGATTTGACCTGTTTCAAAAAGGCAAATCCATTCAATAAAGCGGCCAACTATAACCAGGTTGGATTGCTTGCCATTATCTGACACAAAAAGAGATGCTGTGAAATGGAGAGAGCGGTCAAAATTTCTTTGAAGAAAATATAGAAGCACCAGGTTGAAGTAATTGGTTGTTCTTTCTGCTACTGTTAGCAGGTGGTTGAATTTTTTTATGCCAAACAGTGTTTGTTTTTCCAGGGCATCGGTATTACTAAAGTCTGATGTGTTGAATGCGTATACCATTTTGTAATTGCAAAGTGTGCGGAATATTTCAAAATTTTCGTATTCCGAATGCGCCTCAATGCCTTCAAGCCGCGCAAATAGTTCCGGAAAGGCGTCGAACTTCTGCAGCATCATGGCTGCATAAAGGCAGTTGCTTATGGTATTATAATAGCTGTGGCTTTTAAGAAACTTCATTTCATCCCGTGTTTCAATGTCATTGATAAACTGCGAACAAAGCTTATAGCACTCTCCGTAATTTTTTTTACGAAAAAAATACAGGGCATTACAGTTTAGAAAGGCAAGCCGGGCACGGTTAGTTATTGCGGCATGCGTTTCCAGTTTTTTTACCCGCTTATAAATTGTTTCTACTTCTTCTGTTCGTTCTTTCCATTTACCGGATGCCTGTAGCTCGTATAGTTGCGTAAGCAGGTGAAAGGCTATACGCGTAAGCTTAATGTTACTTATAAGGGTTCGTTCTTTTTGTTCGTAGGCTTTGGCATTTTCTGCATTTTTTACCAGGCCTTTTGTTTTAAACCTTAGCTGCAGGTGGTTAAGCGTTAGTTGCTCAGGGAAAAGTTCAGCAGAAACGGCCAGTGCCGTGGCCTGCTTATGCAGTTTAGAAGCCAATGCCCCCAGCCCTTTATCAGTTAAAAAGGTAAGGTCAAGTATCAGTTCATGAACCTTGATTTCTACATTTTTTTCGGAATGGTAGCTGCGCATTACTTTTAAAATAAGGTCGCGCAGGTAAACTTTTTCGTATGCCAGGTTTTTTAAAAACGTTTTCCCTTTATTCCGTTTTTTAAAAAGCGCTTCATCATATTCTTCGGTGGGCCAGTAATTAAGGGCATCAAAAAGTTTTTCGTACTGGCTTTTATAGCTGTCGCTTTCGTATTTATTGGCCTGCAGCTTAAAGTATCTTTTTTCGCTGGCGGTTAATGAGCGGATAAGTAAAAAAAGTTCATCAGCTTGCTGCATAACATTAATACGGTTAATTGTTTGAAATCTTAATCTAATTTTTGAATTTAAACTTTCCTTATGCAAATTCTTAAGTGGCGCTTTTATTTTAGTGTCTTTACTGCTTTTGCGGTGCTAATGCCCGGTATAAGTTTAATGGCTCAGCCCTGTGCAGATAATGCTTTAGAGACTTATTACGACAGCCATAAACTACCGGTACTCTTGAACTTTGTTAATGAACAGGCTCTATGCATTACAGATTTAAAGGAAGTTGACCTTAAGGGCTTTTGCCCACCGGTGCTTGACCAGGGCACCGAGGGTTCGTGTAACGGATGGGCTATAGGTTATGGTTTTATGTCCTTTCGTTACAACCGCGATGCGCACATAACACCTACAGGATTAGATACCGATAACGTTTATAGCCCGCAGTATCTGTTTAATTTAACGCGCTGTTTAAAGGAAGTAAGCCCCGGGACTGATTGTCGGCATGGAACCAACATTTTGAACTGTTTAGACGTTTTTAAGAATTTTGGTTGTTGTAAATGGAGAGATTTTCCGCTTAACCAAACGCCGATTTCCTGTTTGCAGGCTCCAAGTATGAACGTAATTGAAAAGGCCCTGAGTGATACCGTTACGTCCTATAGCATTATTACTTACGGTAACGAGTCAAAGCCATTTAAGAGCCTGATAAAGTGTTTTAAGTTTTTCCTACAGCACCAGGTGCCTATTGTTGTGCAAATGGAGCGCTCGTCAACTATGCGTAGAGATTATTTAGCGCAGGCTGGTAGTGTTAGATGTATATTAGACAGCGTGCCCCGCCGCCGAGCCGACGGTTGGCACACCAGCCTGTGTGTGGGATACAGAGACAGCGATCAGACATTCTTGTTCCAGAACCATTTTGGCACCCAGTGGGCTGACGGGGGCTTTATAAGGGTACCATATCGAGTTTTATTCAATGATATAGATGGAGCGTATGTTTGTACTGATAAAAACGGTACCTACGGGCAACCTTATTATGCCGATACTTCAATGTTGGTTCCATTCCCGAAACTAAAAGCCTATGTTCTGCGCGAACAGGCACTGGTGGACGTTGCGGATTTTAAAGTTGGCCTTGAGGGGCTAAGTGACAATAATACAGCCGCCCGTTTTGTTTTTTATTATCAGGATGGAGCCAGGCTTGGTAGCGCAACCCTATTAAGCGGGCAGGGCACCTATTTATTTTACGACGGTAGGAAGATAGTGTTTAAACTAAACACAGTAGTGGGGGCCGATGGTAATGGCAGGGCCGGCGCTGATATCGACATGTCTGTTATGGATGTAAAACCCTCGGACCTGGCGAAGTTTAATAAATACAAAGAGCAGCAAAATACAGCCGAATAGATTGGCATAGGGCGTCTTTTCGGTCTTTTTTTGCTTGATTTTTCTACCTGCTTACAGGTAGCTAAAACCCTTGTCCAGCAAGGGTTTTACAGTATTCCGCTACCCTTTTCCGGGTATTCAGAAACCAAATTTAAGAGCGTTTCGTGGTTTGCCCCGCGGCAGCCGGGGTTCTAGCATTGTATCACAAAAACGGATAAGCGATGGTAACCAAAACTTTGAATTTAACGCGCCGCGAAAGGCAGATAATGGAAATGTTTAGCCAAGGCTACAGTGCTAAGGAAATTGGCCTTCATCTTTTTATCAGCCTCTACACAGTTGAAACCCACCGAAAGCACCTAATTGAAAAGCTGGGCGCGCGTAATATGCCCCATGCGGTAAGGTTGGCCTTACAAAATGGCTTTCTGGAGATTGCGCAAAGCCTGCAGGTTGTAGAATTACCCAATTAATGGGATTGTTTGATTTGCCGCAGAGGCACACTTTTGTGTAATAAGGTATACCTATGAAAAATTTTTCAGAACCTTCTTCCTTGCCGGGCAATCTCACCAAAAGAGAAAAACAGGTATTAGTGCATATGTCTGAAGGGCTTTCAACGGTGCAAATAGCCAAAGCCGTTAAATTATCAGCGCTTACTATAGAAACCCACCGCAAGAGTATAATGCGGAAACTAAAGGCCCCTAACGCTGTAGGTGCAGTAGCTTTGGCTATACGCTTAAAACTTATTGATTGAATGGCCTGTTACACAATAAAATAACATCTTCTGCGCTGCTTGTGTATGCAACCACAGCCATTTGCTGTGAATCATTTAATTTGCAGCCGTTTTAATGAAGAAGAAACTTTCAGCCTTAGCCCTTAGTTTAGTGTTTTGCCTTTGTGCAGCAGCGCAGTTTATTTACCCGCCTGAAATACAGTGTGTAATAAAGAGCAACGATAACATTATCATTAGCTGGAGCAACCCCACTAATAATTGCGGGCCTTTTGTGCAATACACTATTTATGCTTCTTCTACAGGCCCCAATGGCCCGTTTAACCCTATTGCCGTAACCACCCAGGGAACAACGGTTGATACCTTGTTCAATTACCTAACTATTTCTCCGGATTGGTGGTTTTACATGGAATCGGATTTTAACTGCCCCGGTGCTACCGTATTACAGTCGGATACAGTAGACTCAGACCCACCTGCTGTTCCGGAAATTGTAAATGTTACTGTAACGGCCAATGGCGACGTTATTTTTAACTGGCTACCCAGCACCTCTAACCAAACCCAGGGTTATGTTATTTACAACTACCTGGTTGGTAGCGGTAATGCAGTGCCTTTAGATACTGTTTACGGGCAGTTTAGCACCACCTATACCGATACTGTGCGCGACCCTACCGTACAGGTTTTAAACTATACCATTGCGGCTTTCGATAGCTGCCAGCAATTTGGTTCATATAGTAACCTTTATCACAATACTCTGTTCCTGCAAGCAGCAACGGGGGCATGCCAAAACCAGGTTAACCTTAACTGGAACAAGTACATCCATTGGCCGCTGGGGGTGTTTGATTACCAGGTGTGGGCCAGTATTAACGGCGGCCCATTTAATTTGGTAGGCAGTGTAGATAGCAGCCTTGATAATTACGCTTACAGCAACTTTAATGATGGTGACTCCCTATGCATTATAATCAGGGCTCGTAGCCTGGCTGATACTACTATTATCTCTAATAGCAACATGGTATGCCTGCGTGCATCTATCATTAAAGCCCCGGCCTTTATTTTTATTACCAATGCCACAGTAGGGTTAGATAACCACAATTACGTTACCTGGAATATTGATACTACTGCTGAGCTTACCTTTTTTAAAATTGAGCGCAGCACCAATAACTCATCCTTTACGGATATTGACCAATGGCCGGCCATTAATTTTAACCCTTTCGATACCTACGAGGATAGCACTAACGTTCGCCCGCAGGATAATCCCTATTACTACACGGTAACGGTTTTTGACAGTTGCCAAAACAAGTATGCATCGCCGTACGTAAAAACAATAAACCTTAAGGGCGAGTTGTTTGATTATTACGTGGCTCACTTAACATGGAACGATTTTGAATTGCAGCATGCCACGGTGTTAAAACAAAATCTGTATAGAAATTATGGGCCCGGTTATCAATTGGTAAAAACCTTTGCGCCCGGCGTTAATGAGTATTCGGACTCACTACAGCAATTTGTTGATGAGAAGGGGATATTCTGCTACTATATTGAATCGGTTTACGACCTTGACCTGCCCAACGGCTACCATGATACTTTAACCAGTAACAGTAATGAGCAGTGTATAATTCACCGCCCTATTATTTATATACCTAACGCTTTTGCGCCGGGCGGGGTAAACACCGTGTTTAAACCAACCATTATTTACGGTAACCCTACAGGTTATATTATGACCATTTTTAACCGCTGGGGTGGCGAGGTTTTTAGCAGTAACGACCCCTCAATAGGGTGGGATGGTACCGACCACGGCAAAGAGGCTATGGCCGGTGGCTATGCCTACCTGATTCAGTTTTATGCTGAGGACGGCGTTAAAGTGGAAAGAAAGGGAATGGTGCTACTGGTGAAGTAAATTGCTGCTCATTCCTTGATAAACTCCAAAAAGTCGCGCTTAACATCTTCCGTCCGCTCAATCATGGGCACGTGGCCACAAGGGCTATAGTAAATTACTTTACTGTTTGGTATATCGCGTTTAAAGCGGGCTGCATGTTCCACCGGTACTATCTTGTCCTCTTTTCCCCAAATTATAAGTGTAGGGCATTGTACCTGCTTTATTACAGCAGTATCGGGGAAGTCCGTATCTCTTGCCATCGCCAGCATATGCAGCAGGTTTCCTTCGCGGTTGCTTATTTCGTTATTGCGTTCTACTTCTGCCATATCCAGTTTGCTTTCATCGGCATAGCAGCGGCGGGCGCCGCTTTCGCTCATAAAATGGGGCATACCTTTTTCAAACACCGTTCCAATCCAGCTGTATTTAATAATGGTTAGTCCTTTAGCCACCTTTTCCAGGTCGTAGCCGGCGCTACCCAGCAATACCAGCTTCTTAACCTTATCCGGCCGCAGGGCTGCCATATTCCAGGCCACCATGCCACCCATGCTGTTGCCAATAACATATACTGAATCCAGGTGAACGGTATCAATAAAGTCGTGCATAAAATCGCGGTACATCTGCGCAAAGTGGGGGTGGGCAGGGTCCTGTGGTATAGGGCAATCTGATAAACCAAAGCCGGGTAGGTCAACACGTACTACCCTGAAATCGCCTTTTAGCTCATCGGCCAGTTTCTGAAAATTACGGTGGTGCCCGCCAAAGCCATGTATCATTAAAATGGTTGGCCCCCGGCCTTCATCTACATAATGTATTTCGGCTCCCCGCCAGGTGTAAAAGTGCGAGTTGGCCTGCGTAAAATCTTTCTTTACTACATCTTTACTTACAATAAGGCTGGGCCTTAAAAACACTATAGCAATAGGGGTAAGTACAATTACCAAAACAACAACCAGCAGTATGCGCAATGCTTTTTTCACTTTGCTTTAATTTTTTGTGAAAATAGCCTTTTAAGCAATTGTAAGCGCCTTGGTTAAACGCCGGATGTTATGTCTAATGGCCTGCAAAACAGCCCAGCCCCTTTAAGCGGGGTTTGTATTTCTACCATTTTCACTTAGGTTTGCGCATGGCAAGCAAAAATTCTCCCGAAAACAAATTCGGCTACGAGGGAATAACCTTTGACGACGTTTTACTCGTGCCCGCCTATTCTGAGGTTCTACCGCGTGAGGTAAGCATCCGAACCAAACTAACCCGCAATCTTGAAATTAATGTGCCCCTGGTTTCTGCTGCTATGGACACTGTAACTGAGTCGGCCATGGCAATAGCTATTGCCCGCGAAGGCGGTATTGGTATCATACACAAAAACATGAGTATTGATAAGCAGGCCGATATGGTGCGTAAGGTAAAGCGGGCCGATTCGGGTATGATTATAGACCCTGTTACACTAACCGATGATGCTACAGTAGGAGAGGCCCTGCGCCTTATGCGCGAGTTCAGAATTGGTGGTATACCTATTATAAATGGTTCAAAAAAACTGGTAGGCATACTCACTAACCGCGACCTGCGTTTTGAGAAAAACCTGAAGAAAAAGGTGGCGGAGATAATGACTAAGGAGAACCTTATAACTGCCCCTAAGGGAGCCGATTTAAAAAGCGCCGAAAAAATATTAGAGAATTACAAGATTGAGAAGCTGCCGGTAGTAGATAAAAACGGTGTACTGGTGGGCTTAATAACCTATAAGGATATTTTGAAGGTTAAGGATAATCCTAACTCATCAAAAGATAAACTGGGCCGTTTGTTATGTGGCGCTGCAGCCGGCGTAACGGCCGATTTGCTGGACCGTATAAGTGCATTGCAACATATGGGGGCCGATGTTGTTTGTATTGATACAGCCCACGGCCATTCGCGCGGTGTATTAACAGCAGTTAAAAAAGCAAAGCAAACCTTTAAGCATTTGGAAATAGTGGGAGGCAATATTGCTACCCGTGAGGCAGCCCTTGCACTTATTGATGCCGGTGTGGATGGTATAAAAGTAGGTGTAGGCCCCGGCTCTATTTGCACAACCCGTATTGTAGCCGGCGTTGGGGTTCCGCAGTTAACAGCTATTTACGAGGCCAGCCTGGCCGCTAAAAAGGTTGGGGTGCCCATTATTGCTGATGGCGGCATTCGCTTTACGGGCGATATAGTTAAAGCTATTGCAGCCGGCGCTGATTCAGTTATGGCAGGTGGTATTTTTGCCGGTACCGACGAAAGCCCCGGCGAAACCATTATTTACGAAGGTCGCAAATTTAAGAGCTACCGTGGCATGGGTAGTGTTGAAGCTATGCAGGAAGGCAGTAAGGACCGTTACTTTCAGGATGTGGAGGACGATATTAAAAAGCTGGTGCCTGAGGGCATTGTGGGACGGGTTCCTTTTAAAGGCAGCGTGCAGGAAGTGATATATCAGTATATAGGCGGTTTGCGCGCCGGTATGGGTTATTGCGGTGCTAAGGATATTAAAGCCCTGCAAAAAGCGCGCTTTGTGCGTATAACCAGTGCCGGAGTGGCTGAATCGCACCCGCATGATGTAACAATTACAAAAGAGGCGCCCAATTATTCGCGCAAATAAATAACTTCAAAAGCGGAAGCAGTGTATGAAAACCCTAATCCGCTTTTGTTTAGCCCTTAGCTTTCTGCTTGTTGTAAGGCCTTGTTTTTCGCAGTACGCGGAAAATGAGGGTGCCGCTTTTGAAAAGGCGCAAAAGCTTCAGCGTCCTGTTCTATTGGTTTTTTCCGGTTCTGATTGGTGCCTTCCCTGCATTCGCCTGCATAAGCAAATCATCAGCGATTCATCCTTTCTGCAATTTGCGCAGGAGAAACTCATACTGCTTAATGCTGATTTTCCTCAAACAAAAAAGCTTGCCAAAGAGTTACAGCAGCAAAACGAACACCTGGCCGAAAAATATAATCCTGATGGCAAATTTCCCTGCCTTGTACTTTTTAATCCCGATCATTCCGTAATAGCTAATGTGCCATTTGAGAATCAAACTGCTGCAGCCTTTATAGGCACACTAAAGGAGTTGTTTAAGAAAGGTAATAACGCCCGCACTTTTTATGCCACGGCGCATTTAATGGGCAGCGACTTCGAGTTTACCTTTGTAGATACCAACAATGCGCACGGGTGGGAGATGATGCGGCAAAGTATTGCTGAAGTTAAACGAATTGAATACCTGATAAGCGAATGGATTGATACCACACAGGTTGGCAGGCTAAATAAAACGGCAGGCAGCGGCCCGCAAGGGGTAGATTGCGAATTGTATGATTTGATACAGCGCAGCCTGGAGGTTTCAAAAATTACACAGGGCGCTTTTGACATTTCTTTTTTAGGTGCGGGTCGCTTATGGAAGTTTGACGGCAGCATGAAAACCATGCCTGATTCCGCTACGGTAAAAGCGGCAGTAGCCAATGTGGGGTATCAAAAAATTGCACTGCTTGATAGTTGCAGGGTGGCGCTTACGTCTGCAGAAACTAAAATCGGGTTTGGAGGCAATGGGCAGGGTTATGCCGCTGATATGGTAAAGAGGTTGTTGCTGAAAAACGGCATTACTTCAGGTTTGCTGAATTTTACCGGCGATATAGCCGCCTGGGGGAAACAGCCGGATGGCAGCGACTGGAAAGTAGGGATTGGCAACCCTGAAGACCGAAACAAAATGCTGCTTTGGTTGCCTTTAAAGGATGCCTGCATAACTACATCGGGCAACTACGAAAAATTTATAATGCTGAATGGGGTGCGCTATTCGCATATAATTGACCCGCGCACCGGCTACCCGGCCCGTGGCGTTAAAAGTGTTTCTGTAATCAGCCCTTCTACTGAGCTTTCGGATGCGTTGGATACCGGGATTTTTGTGTTAGGCGTAGAGAAGGGGTTAAACCTTGTAAACCAGTTGCCGGGCGTAAGCTGCATTATAGTTGATGAGGAAAACAAAGTACACTACTCAAAAAACCTGCATTTGCCGGAAGGCGACAATTGATAACTTTTGTGTATTGCGTTTTCTTTACGTTCTTAGTAACCTCAGCGCGTATTAATTTTAATAGTTATGGCAGGCAGGCTCTACACCTTATTTATTGCTTGTATTATGCTGTGCAGTGCATGCGCTACGGTTAAACCGTACCAAAGAGCCTACCTTAATGATAACGAAATGCGCACCGGCAAAAAGGATATTGAAAAATTTGAAGAAAACGCCCACACCTATCGCGAGGGCGCTTCAGGAGGTGGAGCTAAATCCGGGGGCGGTTGTGGTTGTAATTAATACGGCTCAATGAAAAAATTTCTTTACCTGCTCCTTATTTTAATTTCTTTCATCCGCGCAAGCGCGCAAAGCGATAGCCTTTACCAAAATCAAATCCTTTCGCAAACAGATATTAAAATCCTTTTTTCCTATTACACACAGGATGGTCAACACTCTGCGGTTACAGGCGGAGCAGGCACTGAAAAGTTAAGCGTTTATGCCCCGGACTTTTCTCTTACTTCTATAATTGATACCTCGCATAAAATTATTTTTAACGGCGGTGTAGATGTTATTACTTCTGCCTCAACTGACCGCATTGATTATTACATGTCTTCTGCCTCGCTCACTGATGCCCGCTTTCATGGAAGCCTGGGTTATAGTTATACTGATAAAAACAGCGGTGTTGAGGTGGGTGCCGCCGGTAATTTTTCATTAGAGAGTGACTACACATCAGAAGGGGCCGAACTATGGCTTAACTGGTACGACAAAAACACCATGCGCCTGTTGGGCGTAAATTTTCAACTATTTTTTGATGACCTGCGCTGGGGGAGGTTTGACCCCGATTACAAAATGCCCATCAGACTTGTTTACCCGGCAGAGTTACGGTACAAAGAATGGATGAGCAGTTACCGGCGAAGCTCTTTTAACTGGAACCTTTCCTATGCGCAGGCTTTGGGGCGAAGGGTTAATGTAAGTGCAACAGCGGGGCTTTCGTGGCAACGTGGCTTGCTCTCCACGCCCTTTCACCGCATTTATTTTTCTGATAGTACAGAAGCGGTGGAAAAACTTCCTTCTCAAAGATTTAAGGTGCCGTTATCGCTTTCGGTTAATGTTTTTATCGGTAAGCGGTTTATACTGCGCAACTATTACCGGTTTTATTGGGATAACTTCGGAATTGTAGCGAACACCTTTAACGTAGAAGCTTCAGTAAAAGCTGCGGCATTTTTGACGTTAAGCCCCTTTTTCAGGATACACCATCAATACGGCAGCCGTTATTTTAATACGTACGGGGCCCATTCGTCAACCGAGGAATACTTTACCTGCGATTACGACCTCTCTACCTTTTATAGTCTGCAGCCGGGCCTTGGTGTGCGCTTTGCCCCTTACTATATCTTTAAAAATTCTCGTGGAGGCTTTAATGAGTTCAGCCTGCGTTATTCTTATTACAGGCGTAGCGATGGTTTGTCTGCGCACATGATTAGCTCCATGATTGATTTGCAGGCCCAAAAGCTAAAGAGCAAAGGTAAATAGCGGAGCTGAGGCCTGTTTTCAATCATCTGTTTTCTGATGGCTGAATTCGCTTTTCTGCTATTTTTGCCCCTATGCAGGAGATTTTTGATAAAACCAATCTTGTTTTAGAAGAGATAAAGGCAGCTACTGCCGCTAACGTTGAGGAAGCGGAGCAGTTCCGCATTAAGTACCTGGGTTCAAAGGGTGTTTTAAAGGAACTGTTTGGCTTTATGGGCCAATTGCCTAACGAGCGCAAGAAAGAGTATGGCCAGTTGATGAATACGCTAAAGGCAACCGCCGAGGCTAAACTGGAGGAATTAAAAGTGACTTTTGAAAGCGGCCCGGCCTCACAAAAGGATATACCGGATTTAACCGCCCCGGCTTACCAATTTCCTTTGGGTTCGCGTCACCCGTTGAGCATAATCCGCAACAAAATGATTGAGATATTCGGGCGTATAGGGTTTGCGGTGGCAGAAGGCCCGGAGATTGAGGACGACTGGCACAACTTTACTGCACTTAACTTACCGGCTGATCACCCTGCGCGCGATATGCAGGATACCTTCTTTTTAACCGAGGATAAAAACTGGCTTTTACGCACGCATACCTCAAGTGTACAGATACGCGTAATGGAAAAACAGAAGCCGCCCATGCGGTACATTTTTCCGGGCCGTGTTTTCCGTAACGAAACCATTACTGCCCGTGCGCACTGCACCTTTCACCAGGTAGAAGGGCTATACATTGATGAAAATGTATCCTTTGCAGACTTGAAGCAGACTATGCTCTATTTTGCCCAGGAAATGTTTGGTCGCAATGTAGAAGTGCGTTTCCGTCCGTCGTTTTTCCCTTTTACGGAGCCAAGCGCCGAGATGGATATTTCCTGTTTTGTATGCGGCGGTTCAGGTTGCCCTGTTTGTAAACACAGCGGTTGGGTGGAGATTGGCGGTTGCGGTATGGTGGACCCGGCCGTTATGGAGAATTGTAAAATTGACCCTAAAAAATATTCCGGTTTTGCTTTTGGTATGGGCATTGAGCGTATTACCATGCTTAAATACAAAGTGAACGACCTTCGCCTGTATTTTGAAAATGATGTTCGTTTTCTCAAGCAATTTGAATCTGCCCTATAACTGAAGCAACAACAAACAAAAATGCCCCAAAGAATTTCTTAGGGGCTTTTTTGTTTAGCATGATCGCAAAGGCCTAGCGGGTAACTATAAGACGCTTGGTTAGCCTACCTTTATCCGTAATAATCTCAAGCAGGTAAACCCCCGCTTTAAATTGGGAAACGTTGAATACCTCTAGTTGAGGGTCCGATACCTGTTGTTTTACTACAGATTCGCCCAACAAGTTCAATATGTTTATCTGAAGTAAAGAAATGTTATCCGCACTGATAGTGAATTGATCGTGCGTAGGGTTTGGATAAACATGCACCAATTTGTCTAAAGGAATTTCATTAACAGCAGTTGGTTCGTATTCAATTAATACCGTATCGCGTCCCGCATTAGCCTGTAGTTCATTGCCCAGGTTATCAATAAGTGTCACGTTCGTTATTTGAAATCCGGCGTTGTAATAGGCCAGGTTTTTGCCATTTATGTTATCCGTAGTAATAACAAATTGTGCCGTACCAATTTCACCGGCTCCGCTACGTGGCGTATGGTCTATACGCGTTAGCGCGCATTGTATTTGCCCTACTGACGGCAGATCTTTGGCAATTGATATCTTTTCATTTGCTGAACCTAACCATGAATTGCCGAATACAATACTGGTTTTAGAAGTATCTATTACTTCAGCATTATAAGTAAGGGTGAATGCCAGGCCATAAACATTGCTGGCAGTAATTAAACTATCGCCCAGCAGTAGGTGAACCGTGATTGTGTCGCCATTTGCAACGGTGTCCTGCTCAACAACCGGCAGCAGCAGGGGGGCGCCGCTTCGCCAACTGTCGCGGCTTGCGCTTTTAGGATGTAGTAAATTGTAGTTTAAAACAATAGCAGTAGTGTCATCCGCATCTATAACTCCATTGCCATTACAGTCTATATGCTTAAAGTTGGTGCCGGTGCTAAGGGTATCAGTCCAGTCACCTGAAAGTTGAGCCGTCCAGCTGATAGTAGGGTTTACCCTCAGATTGCCATTTACATTATATCCAAGGCCAATAGCAAGAAGATCATTGTTATCTGCCTTACCATCGTAATCACAATCGCCGGGCCACACGCATTGGCCGGTACAGCCGGCCAGTATTGATTGCGAAGCCGTACACCCGCTATTATCCGTAACGGTTACCCAATAGCCCCCGTCATCGTTTGCTCCTAAAGATATGCTTGAGCCTTGGGCGCCGTTACTCCATTGGTAATTGTAAGGGGGAACACCTCCCGTTGCGCTTGCGGTAAGCACATCGGGTAGCGGGCCACCGGATGCTGAACTTATTTGGGCAACGGGGTTTGTGCCGTTTACATCAATGGTATAAACACTTGAGCAGCCTTTATAGTTTGTTGCGGTTACCTGGTAAGTGCCGCTTGTAACAAAAGGACGCATGTAGCTGGTGTCGCCATCCGACCATTGGTAAACCAGATAGTCGTTAGAGGTAGCCAGGTCAGGAGGCGGTAAAAGAAAGTAACTCACGCTGTCCTGAAGACGCACTGAAGCCCCGTTGCAGGTGGGTACTGTATCTATCTGTACCAGGTGAGCTTCGGAAAAACTGATTTTTGCAGCATAAAAAACGGTGTCGGTAAATCCATTTACCGAATACAGGAGATGTAAAATATACGTGCATCCTGACTCGCAGTTGGGGAAAGGGCCGTGCAAGGTAATATCAGCAGAAGTAGAATCAGAAGTAAATGGCCCCAACCCTAAATAACCTAAAGTCCAGCGAAAAGTTCCGCCTGCGGGCGTGCCCGAGGCATGTATAGTTAAGGATGTTCCATTGCAAACAAACGTATCAGGAAAGTTAATAATAGCTGCTGCTCCGGCTACCCCACCTATGGTAAAGGTATTGTCGCTGATATCGCTATTGCCGCTAAATACATCAGTTGCTCTTATACGGCATGCCGTAGAAGGAGTGTTGGGAATCGTCCATTCAAACGAGGAGATAGCAGTATCCAACACCGACCAGGTCAAACCATTATCGGTAGAAAGTTCGTACTTAATCCAGCCATTGGTGGTGTATATCCAATGATGCGTACCCGGGGCATAGGTTTCGCCGCCATTGGGAGACAAAACCGTTAATTGCCCTTTTGTAAAGAGGGTTAGCACGCAAAGCAGTAAGAAAAGGAATAGTCCGGTGCCGCGTGGCGTGATTAGCCCCTGGCTGCTAAGTGTTTTCATTCTGAAGCTGAATTTAGTGTACTTGTTCATACCTATAGATTTTTGACGATACAAACATCCGTAGTTGCAGGCCTATAAAAAAGTACATTAAAACGGATTATTACGGCACATTTTTACTGGCAAGCAGCTTATTAATCCTATTTATATAATTGAATGATTATTTAAAATCAGGACAAAAAATTAAATTTATACGGAAAATATTTTATTGTTAAACGCGCCTATGGCTGAAGTAAAGCTTCTTTCCCTCCTTAAAACGCTCAACGCTTACGAACTAAACCGTTTCGGAAAGTTTTTAAGTTCTCCTTATTTTAACGAGGATGAGCGTTTGAAAGCCTGCTACAAAACACTGCGCGAAGAACTTAAAAATGAACAGCCGGAACCTGATAAAAAGAAAGTGTGGAAGGCTGTGTATGGTGGAGCTAAATTCAACAACCTGAAATTTGCACGTCTTTATTCTGACCTTGGTAAAAAGCTGGATGAGTTTTTTGCGCATGATGGCTTACGTAATACAGTACCGGAAAAGCTGAATGCTGTTGTGGCTGCGTATAACGAAAGAAAGTTGGTGCGGTATTTTCCTGAGGCCTACAAGCTGGCCATACGAAGGCATTTAGGGCAAAAGCTGCGGGATGCCGACTTTTACCTCGCCCATTTTAAACTGGAAGCCGCCAGCAATGCTTACCTGGAATTGCAGAACCGCCGTGGCAACGAGAAAAATATTATTGAATCGCTGAATGCCCTGGATAACTTTTACTTTATCCAGAAGCTGAATTATTTGGCGGCACTTCTGCACTACAAGCGCTTTCTTTCTACTGAAGGCGAAACGGCACTTGCGGCTGAGTTGCTGCAGTATTTTAAGAAGCATCCGCCCGTAGTTCCTGCAGTGGCTATTAATTATTGCATAGTGCTCTCTTTGTTAGAGCCTGAGAACGAAAAACATTTCAGCACCTTAAAAAAACTGCTGGCGGAGCATTTTGCGCTCTTTAAAAAAGATACGGCCCGAAATTTTTACGCCTTTACTATTAACTTCTGCATACGAAAAATAAATAGCGGTAAACTGAGTTTTGTACAGGAATTGTTTGAACTGTATAAGGAAATGCTGCAGAAAAAACTGATGACGGATGAGCATGATATGCTGTCGCAATTCGATTTTAAAAATATGGTAACCGTGGCACTGCGGGCAGGACAAGAGGGGTGGACAGAGACCTTCATCAGGGACTACCGCAACAGCATTGCACCCGAGGGAAGAAAAAATGCCTACACTTTTAACCTGGCCCGCCTTTATTTTTACCAGCGCAAGTTCAATAAAGTATTGCCGCTTTTGCAAGATGTAGAATACAGCGATATCTTCTACCAACTGGATTCAAAAACAACTTTAATGAAAACCTATTACGAGTTAGGGGAGTACTTGCCGTTGATGGCTTTGAAGGAAAGTTTCCGCATTTTGTTGCGCCGGAAAAAAATTATCAGCGAACAAAACCGTAACAACTATATGAACTTCATCCGCTTTACAATGAAGCTATACCGTGCGGATGTAAAGGACCAAAAGAGAATAGCGGCACTTACCGAAGCAATACGAAACTCCAACAACGTGGCAGATAAGACCTGGCTGCTTGAGAAAGTTAATGAACTAACTGCGTAAAAAAGCCCCGAAGATTTTCTTCGGGGCTTTTTTGTTTGTATCCTACTGGCAGCTATTTGAAAGTTATCGTCATTTCAACCCTGCGGTTTTTTTGACGGCCTTCCGGTGTATCGTTTGTAGCTATTGGCCTGCTTTCACCAAAGCCGTAGGCTTCCAGCTTATCAGCAGTAACACCTTTTTTAACCAGGTAGTTTTTAACTGCGTTGGCGCGTTTGTTAGAAAGTATCAGGTTGTTCTCGTCCGTGCCAACATTATCGGTGTGGCCTTCAATGCGTAAGCCGTAATTGGCCTTTTTAACCAACAGGTCAGCCAGGGCGTTTAATGACGGGAAGGAACTCTTGCGTATAATATCCTTACCGGTTTCAAACTCCAGGTTCTCGAAAGCGTATTTTACGGTTTCAATTTCCTTCTTCTCTAACTGAGGGCAACCTTTGTTTTCAGGTACCCCAAACACTTTAGGGCACTGGTCATCTTTATCTACAACGCCATCGCCGTCCGTATCGGGCCAAGGGCAACCATTATTCTCTTTAGGGCCTTTAACCTGTATGCACTTGTCTTCGTAATCCCACAGGCCGTCGCCGTCGGTATCGGGGCAACCAAAGTGGTCCTTATCGCCCGGCACATCCGGACAGCGGTCTAACTTGTCAGGGGTGCCGTCGCCATCGCGGTCAGGGCAGCCATTAAACTTAGCTAAGCCCGGCACATCAGGGCACTCATCCAACTTGTCAATAATCTTATCGCTATCCCGGTCAGGGCAACCGAAGAATTCTGCAAGGCCCGGGTCATACATACATGAGTCCTCAAGGTCAATGATGCCGTCCTTATCCGTATCGGGGCAGCCAGCCAGTTCTTTCGGGCCGGGAGTTTCCGGACATTTGTCTTCATCGTCCTTAACGCCGTCCATATCTTTATCAGGGCAGCCTTTGGTTTCGCAATTTCCTTTGCTCTTTTTACACTCATCCTTACGGTTAGAAACCCCATCCTTATCGCGGTCTTTGATTTTGCGATAGGGGATAGGGATTTTGAGAGCTACGTGTACATCTGCATTGTAAACGTTTTTCTTGGCAAACAATCCTAAAAGGTCCTGTGTTCCTACTATTATCGGTCCCATTCTTAAAGTGGCACCAAGGCCTACGTTGCCCAATACATCATAGCTAAGCGGCAGGTAAAACCCAAACCATTTGTGATCGTATTTAGGGGTAAAAGTAAAGGAGGTAACGTGGTGTACCATGTTACGCTTTGGCGCCATGTTAGCCGATATGGTTGCCGCTGCATTTAAACCGAATCCATATCCTATATTATAATCCAGGAAGAGGTTAAAGCGGGTAGGCAGCCACATGGTGAAATTCTTTTTTGTGGGCTGGCTTATGAAGCGCGATTTGATAGTGTCATCAAGACTCTGTAAGCCATCGGTAAAGGTGGCATCTTTCACGTACCAGTCTTTTATGTCGGCAGTAAAGTTGCCGCTGTAATCTCCGGTTTTATATTTGATTGCACCTATATCTACTACTGAAAAGCCGGCTGCTAAAACATAGCGGTTTTGATCGTACCGCCATTTGTCTTCACAATCCATTTGGTATTTGTACTTGTCCTTTTTCGGGCGCCATTCGTAAATAACGCCGAGGTCGGCACCAACCGAAGGAGCAGCGTATTTAAATGAAATCAAATCCTTATAGAAATTATCAAAGTTGTCGGCCGAATAGTTTCTTGAGGTAGGGAATGCCTGGGAGTAACGGTACTCAGCATCTGTTTTAAAGATAGATAGCGTATCGTAATCCTGCCACTGGTACTTCAGTTCTTTTACGTAAGCATAGAATCCTGCAATGCCCTGAAGTAATTTTAAGGTTCCGCCTACCTTAACCATGTGCGGGCCTTGGTCGTACACTACGCGCGAATAGGTAAGACCATAGTCAATCCAGGTATTTGATTTTATGGATACATTTTCATCGTCCAGGTTGGCTTTGCGAAAACCTAAAATAGAATCGGCTTTAAAACCTACACCATAGTAGGCTATACGGGCAAAGGTTTGGTCAATATTATCAAGGTTGGTTACGCTGTTAACGTTCCAGGTAAATGCAAAAGCATTGTTGTTTTTCTTTTTACCCCAACTGCACATAAAGGATAAAGGGCCTTGTAATTGGGTACCTATGTAAGCGTATTTATCCTTGCCATTAAGGCGTTCTTTTAAAAAAGCATCCTGAAAATCCTGCCCGGCTGGCGCCTCGATGTTGGGGTTTAAAATTACCCGGCGGTCTATTCCAACGTAGTTGTTACCTACGCTAAAGCCGGCGGCAATCAGGTTTATATCTGCAACAAAGCGGTTATCGGCAATTGCCGGATTGTAGCCCACATTGGTAACCCCGCCAAACGGACTGCTGCGCAGCCCCGTGAAAAACTGTGCCTTTAGCTGCACAAAAGCGGTAAGGGCAATGAAGAGGGGTAGTAGTTTCTTCATAAGAAATGGGTTTATATTCAAAAATAGGATTCTATGCGGTTAAAAATGAATTTTTGCCACTATTTCAGTGCAGCAGTTAAATTCGCAGCATATTTACGCTATCCATGAAATCTCCCTCGCTGAAGTTCATCATTGTAGTTATTGTGGTTACCCTTTTATGTGCCGCAGCACAATGGATCTGGAATTTGACTGCCCCTGCTGAATATGTAATTGCCGATGGTTTTCTGCTTTTAGGGATTATAGCTTTTACTGCTACTGCGGTGCACTTGTTTTTATTGAGCAGCGCTAAAGGTAGCGGGGCCGGTTTTGTGCGCAGTTTTATAGGTTCTACTGCGCTTAAGTTTATGTTTTATATAATGGTTTTGGTAGTGTTTGCGCTGTTTAGCAAAGATGATAAGCGGGTAGTGGTAATTCATTTTCTTGTGTATTATGCTGTGTTTACCGTATTGGAAGTTACTATGCTTTACAGCGCCCTGCAGCAATTAAAAGAGGAGGACGCAGCTAAAAAGCCTGCGCCCCAAAATCCTTAACCCTGCCTTAACGCTTATTTGTTTCCTTCGCTCAAAATATTGAAGCATGGCAATTAAAATGGTGGTGTTTGATATGGCCGGTACAACTGTTGAAGACCGCGACAATGTGCACGAGGCATTTATTAACTCAATGAAAAAATCGGGCTATGCTATTACCCGCGATGATGCAAACAGCGTAATGGGTATGCCTAAACCGGCAGCTATCAGCCAATTGCTAAACCGTAAGTTTGGTATTGCCGATACACAGGAATTAACTGAAAAAATACATCGTGCGTTTGTAGAGGAGATGATAGAGTTTTACAAAACGGATGCAGGGGTAAAGTCTAAACCTAATACGGAAGAAACGTTCAGGCAGCTAAAAAGCCTTGGTATAAAGGTGGTAATAGATACCGGGTTTAGCCGTGATATTGCCAACGCTATAATTGAGCGCCTGAAGTGGAACGAGAATGGGCTGATAGACTTTAGCGTAACAAGCGATGAAGTGGCTAATGGCCGCCCATACCCGGACATGGTATTTCATGCCATGAAGCACATGAACATAGCTGATGCTGCTGAGGTAACTAAGGTAGGCGACACTTCTTCGGATATGGAGGAGGGTACAACTGCCGGTTGTAAATATGTAATAGGAGTAACCACCGGCGCTTATTCGGCTGAAGAGATGAAAAATACCCGCCACACGCATTTAGTGGCAGACCTTAGTGAAATTATTCCCATTATTACTGAACAGTAAACCACGGTTGTGAATTTTCACTACTCCGATTTTAAAAAGGCACTTGAGAAATCTCCGCCTTTTGTTGTGCCGCTACTCGCAGCCCTTGCAGCTTTCTGCACTTATTCCTGCATGTATGCCTTCCGAAAGCCTTTTACAGCAGGCACCTTCGATGGCCAGGTTTACGCCGGCATCAGCATTAAAATACTTTTTGTAATAGCTCAGTTGGTGGGTTATACCCTAAGTAAGTTCTTAGGTATACGCATAGTTAGCAGTATGAAGCACCACCACAGGGCGCTTTCTATTGTGGCGTTAATTGCTTCTTCGGGCGTATTCCTGGTAATACTGCCTTTTGTTCCTGCGCCTTACAATATTTTCTGCATGTTCCTGAATGGCATTCCACTTGGTATGGTTTGGGGCCTTGTTTTCAGTTACCTGGAAGGCCGCCGTGCAACGGAATTTATGGGAAGTATACTTGCGGTAAGTTTCATTTTCTCATCCGGCTTTGTAAAAAGTATTGGCAAGTGGCTAATGAAAGATTACGGTATAAGCGAGTACTGGATGCCGGCTGCCACTGCTGCCCTCTTTTTGTTGCCTCTTCTTCTGTTTGTCTTTATACTGGAACATATCCCTCATCCCACTAAAGATGATATCGAACACCGGGCTCCTCGTTTTCCGATGACTTCAAAGGAAAGAAAGGAATTTGTAAGCCACTTTTTGTGGGGATTGGTAATACTGGTTTTTGTTTATGGTATGCTTTCCATCATCCGCGATTTCCGCGACAACTTTGTGGCGGATATGTGGAAGGAGCTTCATGTAGATGACCCTAAAATTTTTACGGCTACTGAAACTCCCATCGGCATAATAGTGCTGGCGTGCATGAGTTTAATTATGCTGGTAAAAGACAACCGCTTTGCGCTGCGGCTTAACCATTACATGGTTATTGTTGGTTTTGCCATTGCGGGCCTTAGTACGTATGCCTATAGCCAGGGATTTGTTTCGCCCGTAATTTGGATAGTGGCTAATGGCCTGGGCTTATACCTGGGTTATATTCCTTTTAACGTGGTTTTCTTTGAGCGCTTGATAGCTGCAGTGCGCAAGCCTGCTAACGTAGGGTTTCTCATTTATATAGCCGATTCTTTCGGGTACCTGGGTAGCATAGGTGTTCTGCTGTTCAAAAATTTCGGGCATGCCGAAATGAGTTATGTCAGCTTCTTTACCTCAGCCCTCTATATCGTTAGTGTATCAGGTATTGTGCTCACGGTAGTTTCCCTGTTTTATTTTAACCGTAAACTGCACGAAGAACATCACTAAACTTAGCCGTTTCTGTTTTTGCGCAGGTTTTCAGCCGCTAAACTTTTGTAATAGGCCAAATCGGGCAGGGGAACGTGTTGTAGTTTTGCCTGTTCATCCCATAAGCGCATCTGCACCTTTAGTTCAAACAAATCATCGTCTTCAAAACGTTTGGCTTCTTCGGCACTCATGGGCCCGCCCTGGTATTCCAGCGTTTTCTTGCTGGCTTCCGATAAGGAGTTGTAATAGTCTTTATTGGCAAAGGTGAGGTAGCGCTTTGCTTCTACATGCGATTCAACCAAGCGGGCAATTGTTTCGCTAAAACCTTTACTGCGCAGGTAATCTGCCCCGAGTTTTTCATGGTCGGTTACGCCGTACCCTCCCATATCATTTTCATCATGCGGTTTCAATAAATGCCCCAGGTCATGAAAAAAGGCGGCCAGTATAACTTCATCATCAAAGCCGCTGCCCTGTGCCAGTTGCGCCGCCTGGCACATATGCTCTATCTGCGATATTTTTTCGCCTATATAATTTTCAGCACCGTGTTTGTCATACAGGTCGAATATTTCATCAATAACTGTTTCGGTTGATTTATTCATACTGCCTTACTTTATACAAAACAAAAAAATGTTTTAATGCGGAGTTTAAAGATAATGTTATCTGTACCTTGTAAGTAAAGCGTTAACTTTAGAAGGTGAAAAAGAAAAAAGTTGACATTGCCGGTTTTTATGCGCAACAGAAGGAAGTTTGCCTGCAATGCCTTTCTTCATACAACGGTAGCAAAGAACAACTTCATAGGCTGCGGGTAGCCATTAAAAAGATAAAGGCGGTGTTTAAATTGGCTAATGCGTTGGATAAACGAGTTAAGTACGATAAAGCTTTCGCGCCTTACCGCGCAGTATTTAAAGCCGCCGGGCCCATCCGCGAAGAACAGCTACTGCATGAAGAACTTAAGGCTTTAATTAAAACAGGGCAGGTGAAGAGCCATGCTGCTATAATTAATCGGCTTAATCAGCAGTTCGGGAAGCAGATTGCTGGATATATAGACAACATTAGCCAGCGGGCTGAAAAAGCTGAAAAATCTTTACACGCTTTACCTGAAATGGAGGTTGCGGGCTACTGTGGCTCGCTACTAAAGAAGTTGCATAAACGGTGGCCTAAGCTTCAAACAAAAAAAGACTACCATGAAGTGCGTAAAGAGCTTAAGCAGCTACAATACTGCGTACAACTATTAAGTAAGAGCGAGAGAAAGGATGTGATTTCTGCCAAGAAATTATTGAGATTGGATGAGTTGCAGGAAACCATTGGTAAATGGCACGATAACGTTCTTATATTAGTCAGGCTATCCCAGGATAAGGAAATTGTTCCGGATGGTTTTACGGCCACACTGAAGCTGGAAACACGGGCTTTGTATAATGAGTTTTTAAAAACGGGCAATAAGCTACTGAAGTAAATTCTATTTTAACTCGTCAAGGTGTTCTGCTTTCCATTGCATAGCCATGTGCACCCGGTTTCTGCCGCTTGGGTGGTCGTAAAAAAGAATTTCCTCCCAATAGCCCGGGTCAATCTTACGGTATTCCGAAAGCATCATATCCACATGGGCCTCGGCATCGGGCTCACGTGCGGCATTTAAGCCAAACATATCGGCTTCAGCCTCCATAGTGCGGGTCATAGTATTGGTGATTGGAGTACAGAAAAACATAACTACGGTAAAAATTGCCGCAAGCACCGGCAAACTGCTTATATCGGCAATATCAGTAACGTTTAATTTTTGCCCCCACCAGCTTCGGACTTTTTCGAAGAAAAAGTTTACCAGCCCAAACACAATTACAATTAGTACAGCTACCTGTAGTAAGCCTTTATAAATGTGGTTCATTACGTAGTGCCCCATTTCGTGGCCCATTACGGATTTTATCTCTGCCGGAGTGCAGCGTTTAAGCAGGTTATCATTAAGCGAAATACGCGTAGTGCTGGCAATGCCGCTGACATTAGCGCTTATTCTATCACTTTGCTTAGATGCATCGAACTGGTAAACGTTTTGGGCGGGTATGCTATTGGCCCGCGCCATTGAAAGGATTTCCTGCTTTAAAGGGCCTTCCTGCAAAGGCTCATATTTATTAAACAGCGGCATCAGAAAAACCGGCATAATAAATACCATCAATGCGGAAAACGCAACAGTAATGGAAGCTCCCCAAACCCACCAGTATTTACCCGCCCTGCGAATGGCTATATACACTATCATTAAAATAAGTGCTCCCCCAACAGCGGCTACAACTAGGCCGGTCAGTTCATCCTTTATCCAACCGGCAAAACTCATGTTCGATAGGCCGTACTGATGTTCCCTAAAGTAGCTCTGGTAAACATTTAGCGGAAAAAGAAACACATAAGAAAGTAGTATGTAAAAAACGGCGTAGAGCAGGTTCTGTAGATTGCGGCTTTTAATGCGTTCCACCGTTTTTTTAATGCGGGCAGAGAGGCCGGTGGCCATAAACAGCAGGGCAACTAACACTGCGTACAACGTATTCCACAGTAACAGCCAATAGCCACCCTCAAAATAGGCATCCGATTTTTCCCTGGCAGCACCGTTAAGCGTGCTTAGCCATTGCTCAGTGGCGCTGTCAACGTTAAATGCCTGTACTTTTAACAGGGCTGTGTCAATAGGGGTGCTTTTGGATGTAAACGCCAGCGCCATCAGCACTATCAGGAGCGAAAGGGTTTTTCTCATATGGCTAATTTAAGGGTTCTACCCTTGGTTAAATAAGTATTCTTACTTTTCTGCCCTTAACTAAACCCCAGCTACTATGAGCTTAAAAGGCGGATCGTTTATTACGGGAGAAACGGACTTTAAAGAAGTTTTTTTACCCGAAGAATGGACTGAAGAGCAGTTGATGATTCGCGACATGGTTCGCGATTTTTGCCTGCAGGAAATTCATAGCCTGGGTATTGATAAGGCTGCTGCGCTTGATGCTTCGAAGGACCTGCCCTTTATAGTTGAGTTGCTTGAAAAATCAGCCGAGTTGGGGCTGTGCGGGCTATCCATCGATAAGGAATATGGTGGCATGGACCTGGATTTTAATACCGGCCTGCTGTTTGGCGAGGCAATTGCCATAGGTTTTTCGTTTGCCACTACTATTGGGGCGCAAACATCAATTGGGTCTTTGCCTATTGTGTTTTATGGTACGCCCGAGCAAAAGCAAAAGTACCTGCCGGGTATAGCTTCAGCAAAGTTAAAGGCATCATACTGTTTAACCGAACCCGGTGCGGGTTCCGATGCTAACTCGGGCAAAACCAAAGCCACGCTAAGCGCCGATGGGAAGCACTACCTGCTGAATGGCCAAAAGATGTGGATTACCAATGGCGGCTTTGCCGATGTATTTATAGTGTTTGCAAAAATCGAGAACGACAAAGACCTTTCTGCATTTATTGTAGAGAAAGCTTTTGGCGGAATACAATTAGGTAAAGAGGAAAAGAAGCTGGGCATTAAGGGCTCCAGCACTGTTCAGGTATTTTTTAATAATTGCCCGGTACCGGTTGAAAATTTACTGGCAAAAAGGGGTGAAGGCTTCAAAATTGCGCTCAACATACTTAATACGGGGCGTATAAAACTGGCGGCCGGTGCAATTGGCGGCAGCAAGTTTGCTATAAGCAGGGCGGTGGAGTATGCTAACCAACGCGAACAGTTTAACGTGCCCATCAGCTCGTTTGGGGCTATGCGCTATAAGATAGGAGAGATGGTGATGCGCACCTTTGCAACGGAATCAGCCATTTACCGAACAGGCAGCAATATTGACCATAAGCAGGCGGAGTTTGTAAAACAAGGCATGGACAAAAGCCAGGCAAAGCTACAGGCCGTGCGCGAGTTTGCTGTGGAGTGCGCCATATTAAAAGTATATGGCAGCGATGTATTAGACTATGTAGTGGATGAGGCCCTGCAAATGCACGGGGGGATGGGCTATGCCGTTGAAACGGGCATTGAAATGGGATACCGCGATGCGCGCATTACCCGTATATACGAAGGCACCAATGAAATAAACCGCTTGTTATCGGTTGCCGAATTAACACGCCGTGCACTTAAAACAAAAGAGGTTGACCTTATTGGAGCGGGTAAGAAATTGCCGGGTATATTTTTTAATCAGTTACTGCCCTTTAAAAGTACCAGCGGGTTTGATGAAGAGCGACGCATAGTACGCAATGTAAAAGCAGCCTTTTTACTTATATCAGGTGCAGCAGGCAACAAGTTGCGCGAAAAAATGGTAGATGAGCAGGAAATAGTGATGAACCTTGCAGATATACTTGCTGAGGCTTATATAGGGGAGTCGCTGTTGCTACGGGTACAAAAACTATCGGAAAAAAGCGGATATAACCGTGAAGTTTTAGCTGTGCAGCGCAAATTGCTGCAACTTTTCCTACACGAATCTTTAGATAAGGTGCGCAAAGCCGGTTTTGATGCTATTGCTTCCTATGCTACCGGTGTAGAGAAGAGTGTGATGAATTACCTGCTCAAACTTTTAACACCGCAATACAAGGTTAACCCTAAGGAGTTACGCCGCGCCGTTGCTGACTATGCTATTAAAAAGAATGCTTACCCTTTTATTGGCTGATTATGAAAACCCCTGTAAGGTACTACCTGCTTGTCTATAATGCCATTGCCTTTTGTTTTTGGGCAGCCTACTTTTTTGTGTTTTTAGCACAAGGGCTACAACTATCCCCCATGGCTGTCTTGCTGTTAAACATTGCCCAGGGCATGGCATTTCTGGAAATAATACACACACTACTTAAATGGGTAAAGTCGCCGGTGGGGTCAACGGCAGCGCAGGTAGTATCCCGCTTGTTAGTGTTGGCTATAATTAATGTGTTGGTACAAAGAAACCAGATGCTGCCCGTAGCCTATACAGGCCTTTGCATTGTTTCATTTGCATGGAGCATAACCGAATTAATGCGCTACTCCTTTTATTTTTTCGGGCTTGTAAATGTGCAACCCAAAGCCCTGTTGTGGATGCGCTATACTTTTTTTATTGTATTGTATCCTGCCGGTGTAACCGGCGAATGGCTACTGCTTGTTACCCCCATAATTGCGGTGGGCTATGCTTTTAACGCGTACATGGCCTTTGCTATAGTTACAGCAATTACTTACGCTTACTATTTCCCTGTTTTATATAAATACATGTGGAAACAGCGCCGCGCCAAACTTGGCGGATAGTTAACTACTACTTATTGAAGGTTGTTTACAGGCTGAAAGCCAATACAACTATATGTGCAAGAATCAGGGTAGTAACGATGAAAAATAGAATCTTGTTCTTCATACTATATCATTTATCTCTTTCAACGGCAAAAGAACGGCAGAGGCTAAAAATGCACCATGATTTTGCTCCAACGCTTACCTGATTAAAATCATAGCGCATTTACGATTTGATGCTTTTGTTGTTAGAAGGCAACTATACTATGCATGGGCATATGGAGTAATGCTGCTGAGGTTTATGTCGACTTTCGTCAGATGAAGCGGGTTAATGTGCAAATTGATATTTACAATTTACTTGGCAGAAAGTAGCGTCAGATGCTAATGTTAAGCCGGAACTTTACCCCCATACTTTAGGTGAATTTGGAGATACTTAGGTGATAGTTAAGGTTAATACAAATGGGGCGACTACTCCCCCAAGAGCTATTTATTAAGTCTGGCCGTTAACGGAATGAGAGTGCCCATTAAACGAAGGTGGTGTCACTTTTATGAACTGCCTTATCTGTGATTTGCCTGGCCGGATACATTTGTTGCATCGCAGCAAAGGGGCTTTACTTTGTCGGGGTGGCAAGATTCCCCGCCTGACCGCATGACGCTAGTCGTTCGGGCAGGGAACCTGCGGCAGGTTCTTAATCAGTTAGGGGAAATAAAAAAGCCCTCTCTTTCGAGAAGGCTTTACTTCGTCGGGGTGGCAAGATTCCCCGCCTGACCGCATGACGCTAGTCCTTCGGGCAGGGAACCTGCGGCAGGTTCTTAATCAGTTAGGGAAATAAAAAAGCCCTCTCTTTCGAGAAGGCTTTACTTCGTCGGGGTGGCAAGATTCGAACCTGCGACCCCCTGCTCCCAAAGCAGGTGCGCTAACCGGGCTGCGCTACACCCCGAAGTTTTTTTATAGACTTTTTTACGGTCTGCGGTGAGGGAGGGATTCGAACCCTCGGTACCCTTTTACAAGTACGACAATTTAGCAAACTGTTGATTTCAGCCACTCATCCACCTCACCAATATTTATAAGAGCCTACTTTTCAGTCCTTTTCTTAAAACTGCCTTTGCTATGGGCCTTTTCTGAAAAGGACGACAAAAATATAAATTCCACTAAAGAATCAAAGCCGTTTTTTGCCTTTTCAGTGTTTTGGGCAAAATAAAAAATGCCTACCGGGCGGGTAGGCATTTTTTAAAGGGTTTTGAGCCTTATTAGGATATGCTCATTTGTATTTTCTTCTGGATGTCGGCCACTGCCTCGCGGAATTCCTGGTCAGTATCTATCAGGTTTTGAACCGCCTGGCAGCTATGGATAACGGTAGAGTGATCGCGGCCGCCAAAATGCTTTCCTATTACTTTCAGCGAGTTTTTGGTGTAATTCTTAGCCAAAAACATAGAAAGCTGGCGGGCCTGAACAATCATACGCTTGCGGGTCTTTTCGCGCAGCATATCCACGTTTACATTAAAGTAATCGCAAACTGTTTTTTGGATATAATCTATAGAAACTTCGCGGCTAATGCTCTTAACGAAGTTCTTGATAATCTTCTTGGCAAGGTCAAGGTCAACTTCCTTCTTGTTTAAAGAAGCCTGGGCCAAAAGCGATATCAGGGCTGCTTCCAGTTCGCGGATGTTGGTGTTGATGTTATAGGCAACAAACTCAACAACCTCGCGTGGCAGTTCAATACCGTCTGCATACATCTTCTTTTCGAGGATGGCAATACGTGTTTCGAAATCAGGAACCTGGAGGTCGGCACTTAAACCCCACTTAAAGCGGGAAAGCAGGCGTTCTTCCATTCCTTCCAAATCGCGCGGAGCACGATCACTGGTTAAAACCAGTTGTTTGCCGTTTTGGTGCAGGTGGTTGAATATATGGAAGAAGATATCCTGGGTTTTTTCCTTGTTACCGAAAAACTGAATGTCGTCCATTATCAGCACATCAATAAGCTGGTAGAAGTGAACGAAATCGTTTACAGAGTTATTTTTTACCGCGTCAAAAAACTGGTTTGTAAATTTCTCGCTGGAAACATACAACACCGTTTTATTGCTGAAGTTCTGTTTTACCTCGTTACCTATTGCCTGTGCAAGGTGGGTTTTGCCTAAACCAACGCCACCATAAATAACCAACGGGTTAAAGGCGGTGCCGCCTGGTTTTTGTGCAACGGCATATCCTGCACTGCGCGCTAAACGGTTGCAGTCGCCTTCAACAAAAGAATCAAAATTGTAGTTAGCGTTAAGCTGCGAATCAATATTGATTTTTTTAAGGCCGGGGATAATGAAAGGATTCTTGATTTGATTTCCTGTCAGAAAGTAAGGGAACCCGATTTCCGGGTTGGCGCTGTTTCCTGAATTGTAGTTCGGGTAATCAACCGTAGAAGGTGAAGCTCCATTAGAAGAATTTTCTACTACTATCCGGTATTCCAGGCGGGCGCTGTTGCCCAACTCGCGCTTAATCGTTTTGCGCAACAGCGATACATAATGCTCTTCAAGCCACTCATAAAAAAACTGACTTGGAACCTGAATAGTAAGAACTGCACCTTTCAACTCCACGGGTCTGATCGGTTCGAACCACGTTTTGAAACTCTGGGCACTCACGTTGTCTTTTATGATTTCCAGACAGTTGTTCCAAACAGTGCTAGCCGATTTTTCCTTCATGCTCACTTGTGTGTTTTAAGGGTTGTATAAAATTTGCCGTGTGTCGTTGGCGACGTGAAAATGAACAAATGGTTGGTAAAAAAAAATTTTTCTGTACTTGATTTTTTCGAAAATTCTTTAAGAAGGTTTCCCACAAAAATTTTCTTCCTCCACTTTCTTTTTTACAAAAAAAAGTTTAGTAAAGGTTAACCTGCTGAAATCAATTCCGGCTTACCGGAAAGCAGTGATATTTTGTTCTTTTTCTCAAAGTAAAAATCAAGTTTGCCGAGGTAAATGCCGGCCCAACCTACCTGGTTTACCAATACTTTTTCGCCTTTGGCATTGCTGTATTCTTCAGGCTTTTCAAAAAATGTGTGCGTATGTCCGCCAAGTATCAAATCTATATTAGTGGTGGTTTGCGCCAATACTACATCGCTCACTTTTTTATCCTCGTATTTATAGCCCAAATGAGAGAGGCAAACAACAAGGTCGCAATCCAAATCTTGTTTCAGTAAATCAGCCGTTTTTTGTGCATTTGCGATAGGGTCGTTGTATTTCACCTCGCCGTATAAATCGCGCGGCACAAGTCCTTCCAGTTCTATGCCTACACCAAACACGCCAATTTTAATCTCACCTTTCTTAAATACTTTGTAAGGAAAAATTTTGCCCTGCAGCGGCGTATTGGTAAAACTGTAGTTGCAATTCAAAAATGGAAACTGCGCAAGCGGAAATTGTTTCGCAAATCCTTCCAGCCCTGCATCAAAATCATGATTACCCAGGGTGCTGGCATCATATCTCATTTCACTCATTAACCTAAACTCAATTTCGCCAAGGTATTTATTGAAATAAGGGGTGCCTTGCCATATATCGCCACTATCTAAAAGCAATACATGTTTTTCCTGTTTTCTTATCTCGTTTATCAGGTTGGCGCGCTGCGCAAAACCGCCAAGCCCCTGGTACTTACCTCCATCCATGGGAAATGGCTCTATGCGGCTGTGCTGGTCATTGGTGTGCAATATGGTAAGCTTTTGCAAATCTCCTTTAGCAAAGGCCTCCAGGGGAAAGCCACCTGCGGCAAGCAAAGCGCCTGCTGTTGTTACCTTTTGTATAAATGTTTTGCGCTTCATTGGTTAACCATTTGTATACGGCCGTCTAATACACTTTTTATATGTTCTCCCTTTAGGTTCATTTCCTTAATTCCTTCAATCAAAATATCGCGCAATATGCGCTTCAGATCAGTGTACGGCTTGCCTTTAAGCATGGTGCAATTATCTCCGCCCTGTGCCAGGTAATCGCTTACGGCTAGTGTGTACGTAACGTTTTTATCCAATGGTGTATTGCGTATGGTAATATCAACTGCCTTGCCATCCTTAATTTTATAACGTGCGCCACTAATGTGCCAACCACCTTTACTTGCTATGTAATTAAAAACCGAATCCACGGTTGAACCTTTCAACTGCATTACTACCAGCCTGTTATCAAAAGGGATTAACTCAATAATTTTACCTACAGTAATTTCTCCGGCAGGCAGGTTGGGTATGCGTATGCCGCCATTATTTAAAAAAGTAAAATCAACCTGCTTGCTATAGTAGGCAGAAGCCTTAGCCAACAACAAATCACACATAAAATTACCGAGGTCACTCTCCGGCTGGTTGCGGGTAAGTATAGTATCGCTGTAACCAATGGGTACATTCATCTCCTTATCCAGAGAATCCTTGTAAGGCTTAATTATTGCGCTTAAACGTTCATCCTTTGGGGCGGATGCTTCAATCTTCTTTTCTTCAAATTTGTATTGTGCGGCCTGAAAGTGCCTGTTGCAGGCAGAGGTAAATAACAACAGCAGTAAGGCCCAGGTGTTCAATAATCGCATAAGGCTGATTAATTTATTTATACTCTCCGTAGAGCTGCCTTAAGGCATCGGCTATTTCACCCAGCGTAGCATAATTTTCTACAGCTTCTATAACGGGCGGCATAATGTTGCCTTCTCCCTGTGCGGCTTCTTTTATCTTCTTCAGGCTGGCAGTTACCGCTTCATTATCTCTACGGGCGCGCAAGGCTTTCAATTTTTCGCTCTGCACTTTTCGTATGGAGTCATCTATGCGCAGTATATCTGTTTTGGCTTCGTGTTGTTCAGTAAACTGGTTTACGCCAACAATTATCTTCTCTTTCCGCTCAATAGCTGTTTGGTACTTGTACGATGAACTGGCAATTTCCTGCTGCATGTAGCCTTGTTCAATAGCAGCTACGCTGCCCCCTAATTCTTCAATCCGCTGTATATACTTCCATGCGGCTTCTTCAATTTGGTTGGTTAGTGTTTCTATAAATTCAGAACCAGCCAGCGGGTCCACAGTATCCGTTACACCACTTTCATAACCTATTATCTGTTGGGTGCGCAAAGCTATTTTGGCGGCTTCTTCAGTTGGTAACGAAAGGGCTTCATCGTAACCGTTAGTGTGCAGCGATTGCGTACCACCTAAAACAGCGGCCAATGCCTGCAGCGTAACTCGGGCAATATTGTTTTTAGGCTGTTGGGCAGTTAAGGTAGAGCCTCCGGTTTGGGTATGGAACCGCAGCATTTGCGCACGGGCATCTGTAGCGCCTAATTCCAATGCAATTTTCGCCCACATGCGCCGCGCCGCACGAAACTTTGCAATTTCCTCGAAAAAGTTGTTGTGCGCATTAAAGAAGAATGACAGGCGCTGGCCAAACTGATTAATGTCCAATCCCTTTTTAATAGCGGCCTGGCAATAGGCTTTACCGTTGGCAAGGGTAAAGGCGATTTCCTGAACGGCTGTGGAGCCGGCCTCGCGTATATGGTAGCCTGATATAGAAATAGTATTCCATTTCGGCACTTCTGTATTGCAGTATTCAAAAATATCGGTGATGATACGCATGCTTGGCTTGGGCGGATAGATATAAGTTCCGCGTGCAGCATACTCCTTTAGTATATCATTTTGGATGGTGCCGGAAATCTTCTTTAAATCGGCCCCTTGCTTTTTTGCAAGGGCTATATATAGGGCAAGCAGAATATAAGCTGTAGAATTGATGGTCATGGATGTAGAAACATCCTCCAGCTTAATTCCTTTAAACAGTGTTTCCATGTCTTCCAGCGAATCAATGGCTACACCTACTTTACCTACTTCGCCTTCAGCTAACTCGTGGTCGCTATCGTAGCCGATTTGGGTGGGTAAGTCAAACGCCACACTAAGGCCCATTACCCCCTGCGATAGCAGGTAGTGATAACGTTTGTTGCTTTCCTCGGCGGTTGAAAAACCGGCGTACTGCCGCATAGTCCACAACTTACTGCGGTACATTTCTGCATGCACGCCACGTGTAAACGGAAATTTACCCGGCTCTTCATTCGGCTTTAGGGCCAATGAATAAATACGTTGAATTTCTATTCCTGAATCGGTAACAAACTTTTTCGACATGCCCATGGTTTGCACCGCGAATTAAAGAAATTGATTCCACCCGTGGGGATGAAATTAAGCAGTTCAATTATTGTCTAAAACAGCTCTTTTACCTCTGCTTTTAAAAAGTCCAGGGCCTGTTCGGTAGGTAGTTGCGCATTGGCGTTGGCAATGCCATTTAAAAGGGTGGCTATGAATTGCCCGGCAGAGGCCTCGGGTGGCATTTGGTTGCCGATTAGGTTTACGGTTTTAAGCATTTCTTCCTTTGATGCTACTATAAGGTTCCAGCTATGGGGAGAAACGTAAATCTGTTGCGATAGGTTATGTTCATATTCCTCGCGTATGTTCTTTACCATGGCATACTGCAACTCGTTGGCCAGCATATCAGCAGAGCGTACGCGGGTAATTACGCTGGCAGGGTTAATACGCTCAAGAAACAATGCAAGGCGCTCGTAAGCCTGTAAACGCAGCATCACTATTTCCTTATCGCGCTCCAGTTTCATCTTAATTGACTTTTCAACTGCCTCCTTGCGCATGTAACGGGTAAGCAAAAAATAAGCGGTAAAAAATACGATAAGGGCCGGAAGGGTATACTTAAGCACTTCAATAAGGTCGTGTAGTATTTCCATCGTTTGGGTTTAAGCTATAACGAAAAAGCATTTAAAATTGGTGTGCCGAAAATAAAAAAGATGCCTTTTGTTTTGCTTTTGTATTGACGGAAACCTGCCCTTAATATTTCTCTTCTTCAATTTTTACCTTCAGTTTTTCTAAAAAGCTTTGGTAATAGGTGTCTTTTTTGTCCTTGGCAATACTTATCTCCACGTTCAGCAGGCCCATATATTTTTGCTTGTAGGGCCTTCCGTCCACAATCATATTCATGGTGCCTATCAACTCTTTTTCCAATACATAGTATTTGCCCTTGGCCAGGTAAATCTGCTTTATAAAGCCGCTGAAATCGTTCTCAATAAACCGTTTGATGATATCCGTATAGTTGTTCTCTACCTTGGCATTGGGGTTTTGGCGGATGGAGGAAAGCGCATCCAGGTATTTCTTGTCCTTGCTTTGCAGGTAATGTACAGCTATACTATCAAGTAGAGTTTGCTTGCAGTCAACGGAGTCGGTAAAAATGCGGGAGGCATTCAAACGTATAAAGTCCAAACGCTTTTCAACGCTATCCATTAAAAAGCAGGAATGGTAAACCGGTTTGGTTTGGCAGTAACTGTTGAGGGCAGCCAGCAATAAGGTAAGCGATAGCAACTTCTTTAACATCGGGATGAATTTAAAAAAGAAAGGCTGCCTTTGCAGGCAGCCTTTTTAATTTTTTAGTGACGGCTTTGAACGTAGTCGTTCAGGTCATCTGAGCTGGAACTAAAGCTGAATACATTGTTGATGTTCCAGTAGTTGCCCGGTTCGGTGCAATGGTCGTATGCAAATTTCGCGAAGTCTAATTTGCTTTCCTCAAAGCTAAAGCACTGGCATATCTGCGTTATTTGCGAGGTATTAAGGCAGTTTGAAGAGGCAACCTGCTTTGCTGTTTTTAATTTGCCTTCCTCAAAGCTTTGGTTTTTAATAGTGGCAATTGCATTGCTGAAGTTACCGCCATTCATTGGATAAGCATTTACGCAACCTACCACCTGCGGTTGGGTTGGGGCCGGTTGCTCATAAACTGTTGTGCCGCCGCTGGTAGTTGTTGTAGTGGTATGGGTTGTAGTGGTACTGCCTGTTACCAGTGGGTCAGTTACGGTAACACCAACGTTAATACCACCCAGGTTCATGTTTACACCTTCAACAACGCCGCCTGATGTTGTAGTGGTAGTGGTGGTACTTTGAGTAACGGTTCCCCCCGTAGTACCTGTAGTAACTACTGTGGTTGGCGGGGGTGTAGGTGCGCCCCAATGTGTAACGTACACATTGCCCGGGTTAACCCACCTTTGACTGATTGGTACGGCAGAAAAGTAATTCAAAGTCATTTTACCGTTATTCTTATTCTTCTTGATTTTATAGGTTACGTCCATTCTTATACCCGACGCATCGGTAATAGCCAGGTAGTTTTTGCTGATTTCGCCAAGTGCCTGGTCTTCAAAAATAATTTTGGCATTGTAGTAGTCCTGCACAAGGTCTTCAACGCGCAGGTTGGTTTGTGCCACGTTATTCTGCTTTTCACCATTTAGTATCAGGAAAAACTTGTCGCCATCCTCGCTAAAAATGGTAAGGTGGCCTACAGGTACGGGCTGGGCTTTTACTGCCACAGCAAAAAGTAAGAGAAAGAAGGGGAGTACGTATTTGCTTTTCATAATTATGTTGGGTTTTGGGATACGTTTTCCAATAGGTGTGCCAAAGGTGGGGGAAATATAGGATTTTACCAATTTTAAGAATTCTGTATTTAAGGGGTCAACAGTGTATTTAAATTAGCTATATTTATAGTCACTAAAATTTACTACAATGAAGGCCGGCTTATTTTTTACCTGCTTATTCTTTCTGGCAATGCAGCTATCAGCTCAAACAACACAGCTTCCTGCTGCGGGTGCATTGGAAAATGATAAAAAACTGACACCTTCTTCGTCACCGGAAACGCCCAAAGCGCTACCTTCGGATAAGCCGGACGATAGTTTTAAGCCCTCAGGCCCCGGTACTCCCGAATCTCCCCCAACCAACCAAAACGAGCAACGCCCTGCACCGCAACCAACAGAAAAGCGCCCAAGTACAGGGGCGCCTGAATAAGGTTTACTTTAAATTGTAATCAGGAGTTCTCTTCAGTGGATTCTTCAGCACCTGCCGTTTCATCGGCACCGGGCTGGCTTTCAGCGCTATTATCAGCTGGCCGCGCTGTGATGTCTGACACCAGCTCAGGTACATCACCAACTGTGTTTGTATCAGGCGGAGGGAGAACATCTTTAAGTTTAGGTAACTCATCGGTAGAGTTAATGCCAAAGTAATCGAGGAAGGTGGCCGTTACCCTGTAAATAATAGGCTTGCCCGGCTGCTCTTCCAGCCTTCCGCTTATTTCAATCAATTCCTTCTCTAACAACTTCTCGATGGAATAATCGCAGTTAACACCGCGTATTTTTTCGCATTCTACTTTAGTTATAGGGCCTCGGTAGGCTATTATGGCTAAAGTTTCAAGTGCGGCAGTAGAAAGCCTTTTCTTTTCGCGCATGCCTATAAGGGCTGCAACAGTGGGGTGGAACTCTGATTTTGTAAAAAACTGGTATCCGCCGCCAATAACGCGAAGTTCAAAAGCGTAGATATCACTTTTGAATTTTTCCTGAAGGTCGTTTAAAACCGATTCAATTATCTTTTCATCCAACACAGTGCCGGGAAAGGCCTTGGTTAATGCTTCGCCAATATCTTCAATGGTAACAGCACTTTCTGAGCTGAAAACCAGGGCTTCGATATGTTGGTGAAGATTTTCCAATGGGATAAAGATGATTCGGCGCCTGCAGTGCTAAACAGCTATGCATTAACCGGGTTAATTAAACTTTTAGCCGTTTTCCTCGAGGGCAGCAGCGCCACCTACAATCTCCAGAATTTCCTTGGTAATGGCAGCCTGGCGCTCGCGGTTGTAAACTATCTTAAGCGATTTAATAAGCTCCTGAGCGTTGTTAGTAGCCGATTCCATGGCCACCATACGTGCACCATGCTCAGATGCGTTGGTGTCAATTAAGGCCTTAAAAAACTGCGTGTTCAAAATTTTAGGAACCAACTCTTCCAGCAACGCTTCTTTTTCCGGTTCAAATGCGTAGTCTATCTTCTTTTTGCTTGCCTTTGTCTTCTTTGGAGCCTCAACCGGTAAAAAGCGTTCAACAGTAAATATCTGAGTGGCAGCGTTTTTAAACTGGGCATAAACAAGCTCTATTACATCGTATTTGCCTTCGGCAAACTCTTTCATCAGCCTTTCAGAAATTTGCTGAGAGTCTTCAAAAGTCAGCTTGTTCATTACGCCTGAATACTCGTTGATGAACTTTATGCCTTGTTCTTTCTTAAAGGCGTCGTAACCTTTTTTCCCTACGTTAAGCATGGTTATGCCACCTGCCTTACGCTGGGCTGCATAGGTGTCAACTAAAAGCCTGCGCGCTGTTTTAATTACGTTGCTGTTAAAGCCACCGCAAAGGCCTTTATCAGATGTTACTACTACTAAAAGCACATTCTTAACCTCTACACTCTGGCGGTTATAAGTGCCGCCGGCGCCGCCTTCCATATTCCCCATAATGTTGGAGAGTATTTCGTTCAGCTTTTCAGAATAGGGGCGCATTTGGGTAATACGGTCCTGCGCACGCTTAAGCTTACTTGCGGCCACCAATTTCATGGCCTTGGTAATTTGTTGCGTGGTGTTTACCGAACCAATGCGGATTCTTATCTCTTTTAAGTTAGCCATTTATCAGTTCACGATTAACGGCTGATGTTACTCAGCCGTTAATCATATTTTTTAATGTTGGAAATTCAATGACACTTCAGTAGCCAGTTCCTGCAGTTTCTTTTCAGCAACTGCATCCATTGGCTGGCTCAGGCTCTTTAATAAATCAGGGAAACGGGTTTCCAACTGAGTCATAAAGTCTTTTTCAAAGTCGCGCATTTTTGCCACAGGCACTTTAGAAGCCAGGTTCTTGGTGCCGATGTAAAGAATGGCAACCTGCTTTTCTACCGAGTATGGAGAGAACTGTGCCTGCTTAAGGATTTCCACGTTGCGGGCGCCTTTATCCAATACAGCTTTGGTAGCCGCATCAAGGTCACTGCCGAACTTAGAGAAAGCTTCCAATTCGCGGTACTGCGCCTGGTCAAGCTTTAAGGTACCTGCCACTTTCTTCATGCTCTTGATTTGAGCGTTACCACCCACACGGCTTACCGAGATACCTACGTTGATAGCAGGGCGAACACCGGAGTTAAATAAACCTGATTCCAGGAATATCTGTCCGTCGGTAATAGAAATTACGTTGGTTGGGATGTAAGCGGATACGTCACCCGCTTGCGTTTCGATAATTGGCAGAGCGGTTAATGAACCACCACCTTTTACAATGCTGCGGATGCTGTCAGGTATATCATTCATCTGCTTGGCAACTTCATCGTTACCGTTAATTTTTGCAGCACGCTCTAATAAACGGCTGTGCAGGTAGAATACGTCGCCGGGGTAAGCTTCGCGGCCCGGAGGGCGGCGTAACAGCAGAGATACCTCGCGGTAAGCCACAGCCTGCTTACTTAAATCATCATATATAATTAATGCAGGGCGGCCTGTATCACGGAAAAACTCGCCGATTGCAGCGCCTGCAAATGGAGCGTAGAATTGAAGAGGAGCCGGATCAGCAGCAGAAGCTGAAACAACTACAGTGTATGGCATTGCACCGTTATCTTCAAGTGTTTTTACAACCCTTGCAACAGTTGATGCTTTTTGACCGCAGGCTACGTAAATACAGTAAACCGGCTGGCCTTTTTCGTAAAACTCTTTTTGATTGATGATAGTATCAATTGCAACTGCACTTTTACCTACCTGGCGGTCGCCAATAATAAGTTCACGCTGGCCACGGCCGATAGGAATCATGGCGTCAATCGCCTTAATACCTGTTTGCAGTGGTTCGTTAACCGGCTGGCGGTAAATTACACCGGGCGCCTTGCGCTCTAATGGCATTTCATACAGGGTGCCGCCGATAGGGCCTTTACCGTCAATTGCTTCGCCCAGTGTATTGATTACACGGCCAAGCATACCTTCACCTACTTTAATTGAGGCTATCAGGCCTGTACGTTTTACGGTATCACCTTCTTTAATTTTATCGTAAGGTCCCATCAATACCACACCTACGTTATCTTCTTCAAGGTTCAACACAATGGCCTTAACGCCTGTTGCACTAAATTCTACCAGCTCACCTGCACGGGCGTTGGTAAGGCCGTAAACGCGGGCAATACCGTCGCCCACTTGTAATACGGTACCTACTTCCTCTAGTTCTGCTGCGCTCTTAAAGTTCGAAAGTTGTTCGCGGAGTATCGCTGAAATTTCATCTGGTTTTACGTCTGCCATGATTTATGGTTGATTAGTATAATTACGAATTAGTTAAAACGCGGATTTAGCAAAAGCATTAACCGCTTTTTCTAACGCGGCGCAAAAATAGGAGAAGCGCTTAAATGAGCAAATGAATTTACAGCATATAGATTGATAAGAGCTTTTGCCGGCCCTGATATGATTAATGTTACAACAATAAATTGCTGCAATTGGCTGATTTACAAGTTGCCATAAATTGCACCCAGCGGTTCAAAATTTGTTTGTAATACCGTTGGAAATTGCTTTAATTTTAGGGGAAAAGGAGGTTACTATGTCAATGTCAATACTAATAGCGCTTATTGTACTGGTAGCAGGGCTGCTGGCATACCTCATTTTCATAAATCTTAAGGATAAAACCGAGTTAGAAAGGGAACTGGACGACTTTCATGAAAAAGCACGGCCTAAGGAAGAGCATGTATAAAAGGCAGGTGATTGAGCAGTTGTTTTGAAGCCGGAGGATTGATAAGCCTTAGCCGAACTGGCATTGAAACAGCACAAAAAAAGCGGGAAGTTCGTTGCCGGTTTATAAAATTCTATATATATTGCAGCCAATATTCAATTTTCGAATTAGCCGATAAAGCCACTTTGCTCTCTGGCATCCCCCCGCTGGCGTCGCAAATAACATTTGTCATTTTATTGTAATTAAAGCAGGATATGAAAAAAGTCTCTACCCTTCTGTTGCTATTGCTATGCATTGTTGTTTCCGTAAAAGCCCAGGTTCCCCAGGCAGTAAATTACCAGGCCATTGCCCGCGATGGCGGCGGTAGTGTACTGGCCAATAAGAATATAGCGGTGCGCTTTACCATAAATAATGGTATAAACCCCGGAACACCTATTTACCAGGAAACCCAAACCGCCATTACCAATCAGTTTGGCCTTTTTACCTGCAGGCTCGGATTTGGAAATCCAACTATTGGAAACTTTCCGGCAATAAACTGGGCCGGTGGTAATAAATATCTATTGGTAGAGTATGACCCTAACGGCGGTACGAACTATCTGAATATGGGTTCAACAGAATTGATTAGTGTGCCTTATGCACTATATGCTGAAACCGCAGGCAATGCTGCCGGTACCGGCCCAACAGGACCAACAGGACCACAAGGCATTAGCGGTAGTAAAGGAGCAACAGGAGCAACCGGTGCCCAGGGCCCGGCGGGTGCAGCCGGACCCACCGGTGCAAAAGGGGCAACAGGCGCTACGGGCGTTACCGGTAGCACAGGTGCGCAAGGCACTGCCGGTACCAATGGCGCAACAGGCGCCACCGGCGCTACAGGTACAGGAATTATAAATATTATAGATAATGGCAATGGAACAGTATCTATAGTTTTAAGCAACGGGCAAACGTTCGTTGTTCAGTCAGGAATTACCGGAGCCACAGGCCCGCAAGGCCCTGCAGGTACAAATGGATTAACAGGCGCTACGGGTGCAAATGGTGCTGACGGCGCAACAGGCCCACAAGGTTTGCAAGGTATAACAGGCCCTACCGGTCCAACGGGTGCCGGTGGTGGCGCAACTGGTGCAACAGGTGATACGGGCCCACAAGGTCCTGCAGGTACAAATGGATTAACTGGTCCAACGGGCGCAAATGGACTTGACGGCGCAACAGGTCCGCAAGGGCCAACAGGCGCAAACGGTTTAGATGGCGCTACCGGCCCTCAGGGCTTACAAGGCGTAACCGGACCAACCGGGCCAACAGGTTCAGGTGGTGGCGCAACAGGTGCAACAGGTGATACAGGCCCTCAAGGCCCTGCAGGTATAAATGGAGTAACAGGCGCTACGGGTGCAAATGGTGCTGACGGCGCAACAGGCCCGCAAGGGCCAACAGGCGCAAACGGTTTAGATGGTGCTACCGGCCCTCAGGGTTTGCAAGGTATAACTGGTCCAACCGGTGCAAATGGTGCTGACGGCGCAACAGGCCCGCAGGGGCCAACAGGCACAAACGGTTTAGATGGTGGTACCGGCCCTCAGGGCTTACAAGGCGTAACCGGACCAACCGGGCCAACAGGTTCAGGTGGTGGCGCAACAGGTGCAACAGGTGATACAGGCCCGCAAGGCCCCGCAGGTATAAATGGAGTAACAGGCGCAACCGGTGCAAATGGACTTGACGGCGCAACAGGCCCGCAAGGGCCAACAGGCGCAAACGGTTTAGATGGTGCTACCGGCCCCCAGGGTTTGCAAGGCGTAACCGGACCAACCGGGCCAACAGGTGCCGGTGGTGGAGCAACTGGTGCAACAGGTGATACAGGCCCGCAAGGCCCCGCAGGCATAAATGGATTAACTGGTCCAACTGGTGCAAACGGACTTGACGGTGCAACAGGCCCACAAGGTTTGCAGGGCATTACAGGCCCAACGGGTGCCGGCGGTGGTGCTACGGGTGCAACAGGTGATACGGGCCCTCAAGGCCCTGCAGGTATAAATGGAGTAACAGGCGCTACGGGTGCAAATGGTGCTGACGGCGCAACAGGTCCGCAAGGGCCAACAGGCGCAAACGGTTTAGATGGCGCTACCGGCCCTCAGGGTTTGCAAGGCGTAACCGGACCTACCGGCCCAACGGGTGTCGGTGGTGGCGCTACAGGTGCAACAGGTGATACCGGCCCGCAAGGCCCTGCAGGAATAAATGGAGCAACTGGCGCAACCGGTGCAAATGGACTTGACGGTGCAACAGGCCCACAAGGTTTGCAAGGTATAACCGGCCCTACAGGTCCAACGGGTGCCGGTGGTGGCGCAACTGGTGCAACAGGTGATACGGGCCCGCAAGGTCCTGCAGGTACAAATGGATTAACAGGCGCTACGGGTGCAAATGGTGCTGACGGCGCAACAGGCCCCCAAGGGCCAACAGGCGCGAACGGTTTAGATGGTGCTACCGGCCCTCAGGGCTTACAAGGCGTAACCGGACCAACCGGGCCAACGGGTGCCGGTGGTGGCGCTACAGGTGCAACAGGTGATACCGGCCCGCAAGGCCCTGCAGGTATAAATGGGGTAACTGGTCCAACCGGTGCAAATGGACCTGACGGTGCAACAGGCCCACAAGGTTTCCAAGGTATAACCGGCCCAACCGGCCCAACGGGTGCCGGTGGTGGCGCTACGGGTGCAACAGGTGATACGGGCCCACAGGGTCCTGCAGGTATAAATGGGGTAACGGGCCCTACTGGTGCCACAGGCGCAGGAGTAACAGGCCCAACGGGCGCTACAGGTGCCAACGGAAACAATGGTGCTGATGGTGCTACCGGCCCGCAAGGCCCCGCAGGTATAAATGGATTAACTGGTCCAACCGGTGCAAATGGACTTGACGGTGCAACAGGCCCACAAGGTTTGCAGGGCATTACAGGCCCAACCGGCCCAACGGGTGCCGGTGGTGGCGCTACAGGTGCTACAGGTGATACCGGCCCGCAAGGACCAACCGGTGTGACCGGCGCCACAGGCGCAGGTGTAACCGGCCCTACCGGCCCAACAGGTAGTAATGGATTAAATGGAGCAACAGGCGTTACTGGACCAACAGGTGCCACGGGCGCAGGAGTAACAGGCCCAACGGGCGCTACAGGTGCCAACGGAAGCAATGGTGCTGATGGTGTTACCGGCCCTCAAGGCCCCGCAGGTATAAATGGATTAACAGGCGCTACGGGTGCAAATGGTGCTGACGGCGCAACAGGTCCGCAAGGGCCAACAGGCGCAAACGGTTTAGATGGTCCTACCGGCCCTCAGGGTTTGCAAGGCGTAACCGGACCAACCGGGCCAACAGGTGCCGGTGGTGGAGCAACAGGTGCAACAGGTGATACAGGCCCGCAAGGTCCTGCAGGTATAAATGGGGTAACTGGCCCTACTGGTGCCACAGGCGCAGGAGTAACAGGCCCAACGGGCGCTACAGGTGCCAATGGAAACAATGGAGCTACCGGCCCGCAAGGCCCCGCAGGTATAAATGGATTAACTGGTCCAACCGGTGCAAATGGACTTGACGGTGTAACAGGCCCACAAGGTTTACAAGGTATAACCGGCCCTACCGGCCCAACGGGTGTCGGTGGTGGCGCTACAGGTGCAACAGGTGATACCGGCCCGCAAGGCCCTGCAGGTGTAAATGGGGTAACGGGCCCTACTGGTGCCACAGGCGCAGGTGTAACCGGTGCTACCGGCCCAACAGGTAGTAATGGATTGAACGGAACCACAGGTGCCACAGGCGCTACTGGTGCTACTGGTGCGGGAGTAACAGGTCCGACGGGCGCAACAGGTGCCAACGGAAACAATGGTGCTGATGGAGCTACCGGCCCACAAGGACCAACCGGTGTTACCGGTGCTACAGGCGCAGGTGTAACCGGCCCTACCGGCCCCGCAGGTATAAATGGATTAACTGGTCCAACCGGTGCAAATGGCCTTGACGGTGGAACAGGCCCACAAGGTTTGCAGGGTATAACAGGCCCAACTGGCCCAACGGGTGCCGGTGGTGGCGCTACGGGTGCAACAGGTGATACGGGCCCGCAAGGTCCTGCAGGTATAAATGGGGTAACGGGCCCTACTGGTGCCACAGGCGCAGGAGTAACAGGCCCAACGGGCGCAACAGGTGCCAACGGAAACAATGGTGCTGATGGAGCTACCGGCCCACAAGGACCAACCGGTGTTACCGGTGCTACAGGCGCAGGTGTAACCGGTCCTACCGGCCCAACAGGTAATAATGGATTGAACGGAACCACAGGTGCTACAGGTGCTACTGGTGCGGGAGTAACAGGTCCGACGGGCGCAACAGGTGCCAACGGAAACAATGGTGCTGATGGTGCTACCGGCCCGCAAGGACCAACCGGTGTTACCGGTGCCACAGGCGCAGGTGTAACCGGCCCAACAGGTAGTAATGGATTAGATGGATCAACAGGCGTTACTGGACCAACAGGTGCAACGGGCGCAGGAGTAACAGGGCCCACAGGCGCCAACGGAAACAATGGTGCTACCGGCCCGCAAGGCCCAACCGGTGTTACCGGTGCCACAGGTGCAGGTGTAACCGGCCCTACCGGCCCAACAGGTAGTAATGGATTAAATGGAGCAACAGGTGTTACTGGACCAACAGGTGCTACTGGTGCGGGAGTAACAGGTCCGACGGGCGCAACAGGTGCCAACGGAAACAATGGTGCTGATGGTGCTACCGGCCCGCAAGGACCAGCCGGTGTTACCGGTGCCACAGGCGCAGGTGTAACCGGCCCTACCGGCCCAACAGGTAGTAATGGATTAAATGGAGCAACAGGCGTTACTGGACCAACAGGTGCAACGGGCGCAGGAGTAACAGGGCCCACAGGCGCAACAGGTGCCAACGGAAACAATGGTGCTGATGGTGCTACCGGCCCGCAAGGGCCAACCGGTGTTACCGGTGCTACAGGCGCAGGTGTAACCGGTCCTACCGGCCCAACAGGTAATAATGGATTGAACGGAACCACGGGTGCAACTGGAGCTACAGGTGTTGGTGCAACAGGCCCTACGGGAGCCGCTGGCGCCAACGGAAACAATGGTGCTGACGGTGCTACCGGCCCACAAGGTAGTAATGGATTAAATGGAGCAACAGGCGTTACTGGACCAACAGGTGCAACGGGCGCAGGAGTAACAGGGCCCACAGGCGCAACAGGTGCCAACGGAA